>Ga0209812_10001535_pt1 | contig 15633 bp, 11 predicted proteins | sample JI71714BDNA_FD_187502 | JGI IMG/M metagenome (GOLD analysis project Ga0209812, IMG submission 187502) | Wastewater effluent complex algal communities from Wisconsin, to seasonally profile nutrient transformation and Carbon sequestration -... | ecosystem: Engineered > WWTP > Effluent > Algae...
TTAATTGCCAAAGAACACTTCTCTCCCTCGTAAGCCCCTCCAAACCTTGCTGTATGACTTATGGGTAATGGATAGTCATGTATGAAGGGGTGGCAATCCAGCGAAGCGCAGATTGACGGGGTAGTGCCTCGCGGCAGTGCAACGAAGAAACACCCCGTCAGGCTTCGCCTGCCACCCCTCTTTGTTCCAAAGCGGGGAATTTCGAGGCAAAAGCGCAATTTCAGTTAGTACGAATCAATCAATGATTGTATAATGATCTGCTCTTTCGTTACGGCAAACAGCTTTTTCGATTCAATCCGTACAATTTTTGGTTCGCCCGGAAGTACATCGAAAAAATTGCTGCTGAAGCGCACATCATCGGCTCGGTTCGCTCCTTCGCCGCGAAGCTGAAGGAAGACATTTTTCGCAAGCGTGGTGGAGCGCAGCGTCAGAAATTGTCCCGCAGACGAGGACGAAAGCGTGTAGTCTATCGTTGGCGACGTGAGCTTCAAGTCTTTTGGCGAAACGAAATAGTAGAGTTTTTCGGCAAGCGTTTGCGTTCTGTTTTGGAAACGTACTCTGAGCACCGATTCTGCGGCGTTCATATTCGGCAACTCAGTATCAAGCACTCGTGCGCATATCTGAGCGGTGTTTGCTTTGGCTGTTATCGTTTGCGATTTCGACCACAACACTCTGCCGTCGAAGGAGCGGAGTTGTACGTCGAGTGTGCCCGAAGTGTCGCGGGGAATATCGGAAACAAGATGAATAGCAAAGCCGTTGCTTGTGCGCTCTTGCGTACGCTGCACCGAAAGCAAAAGATTGCCGTAGAGTTCTTTCACGGCATAATGAAGCGCTTTCCAACGACCTGCATAATCCACACTTGACCACGATGAGACCTGCCAGCAATCGTTCAACTGCCAGTACAGCGTTCCCATACAATACGGCATTGCGCGGCGATGTGCTTCGATTGCGGTGGTGATGCCACGCGCTTGCAAAAGTTGGCTCACATAGACGTATTGCTCAAAATTTTTCGGCTGTTTGTAATCACGCTGAAGATACTGCTGGATATTTTCGTACCCCGTGGGATGCTTCTGGTGAACTTTCATCGTTGCAGAGGTGATGTGCTGTTCTTGCGGCGTAGCAATCGCGGCAATCGTTGGAAGGGTAGGGAGCGACTGCATACCGTATTCGCTCATAAAGCGTCCGACTTTTTTCTCGTACATCGAAAACGGTTCCAATCCCCACCACACGCCCCAGTAATGCGCGTCGCCGTGCGTGAGACTTTCTTTTCGCCCCCAACCGAATTGCGGAGATGACCGCCAGTAAAATCTTACGCCGTCATAGCGAGCAAGAACTTCCGGCAAGACGTTGTGAAAAACTGTTTCGTACCAGCGCCAGACGGTCGCAGAATCGGCGGCGGAATAATGGAATTGCTTTTGCCAACCCCAATTTTGCCAGCCTTCGTCAATTTCATTGTTGCCGCACCACAGCGCAATGCACGGATGATTCCTGAGGCGCTTGACGTTATCAACGACTTCGCGGCGAACATTTTCTACAAATGCGGAGTCGCCCGGATACATCGCGCAAGCGAACATGAAATCTTGCCAAATTAAAATGCCGTGTTCGTCGCAAAGCGTGTAGAAATCATCGGCTTCGTAAGAGCCACCGCCCCAGACGCGCAGCATATTCATATTTGCCTCAGCAGCATCCTGCACGATGCGTTTGTAGGTCTCATGCGTCACGCGCGGCAGAAAACTATCGGGCGGAATGTAGTTTGCGCCTTTCATAAAAACAGGCTGTCCGTTGAGTTCGATGGCAAAACCTACGCCCGCCGAATCGGGACGCTGAACAATCTTGATTGTTCGCAGCCCGATGGAAACGGTTTTGCTGCCAATATTTTCACCCTCCTTGCCGTCTTTCAGCACGTCGCAAACAAACGAATACAAATGCGGTTTGCCCAGACCATTCGACCACCAGAGTTCGGGCTTGGGAATAATCCACTCTACGCTCACGGTTTGTACGCCGCGCTTGAGTGTTTCGCGCCGCGAGCTGACTATTGTTTGCAAACGCCCTTGAGCATTTTTGCTTTCAGCGCTTTTGCTTTGCACACGGAAAATGTATGTGCCTTCGGTTTGAACATTTACTTCGTATTCTGCCCGGATGTGCGCCGCTTGTTTGTTCAGCGATTCTTGGCGAAGCGCCACGGATTCTAAATGAACATCGCTCCATGCTTCCAATCGTACAGACCGCCACACGCCGCAAGAAACAAAGCGTGGTCCCCAATCCCAACCGAATTGGTATTGTGCTTTGCGGGTAAATACTTTTTCATCGCCCGGTAGCGTGAGTCGGATATTTTTGCTCAACTCTCGTCCACGCCGCACGGCAGAGGCAAACACAATGCGAAGTTCATTGCGTCCGTTTTCTGCAAAGCGCTTGCAATCTACTCGCCACGTGCGAAACATATTGTCAGCCCGAAGAACGAGCGAATCATTCAGATAGACCGCCGCAAAGGTGTCGAGTCCTTCAAACACAAGGTCAATGTTTGAATGTCGTAATAGTGCAAAGTCGCATAGAAACTGCGTTCGGTATTCCCAATCCGCACTGTCTATCCATTGCAATCGTTCTTCGTTCGTGCCGTAGAATGGGTCGGGGATGTTGTTGTTGCGCAGCAAATCCAGATGCACCATCCCCGGCACGTGGGCGGGAAGCCATGCAGCATCGCCGAGCTTTCGGAATTGCCACGCGCTGCCGTCCAGCGCCAGCGTTTGTACGCCAGAGTATGATGTCGCAGCAGCGAACATGAGCAGTGCAAAGCAAACAAAAAGTGCAAGCGCGGTGCGGTAATTCATAGTGTTGTCAGAAACCAGATTTTATGGTGTTTCAATTATACGTGAGCTGCACATTATGTGCTTCTTCCGCAAGCATCCGAATAGCGCGAACTCGTGCGCTGTCGGTGAAGGAGAGTTCATATTCCATGCCTTCGGCGCTTCCCATCGAAACATCTTCGTTGCGGAAGACCATGCGGCTTTCGCGCTTGACTCTTCCGGAGACGTGGAACTCGCGGGCGTTTGTTTGGCGGAGAATCTGCGCAACGTTGGTTTCGCTTACGCCACCGCCGGGCATGATGATAATGCGGTCGCCTGCTTGCTCAGTAAGTTCAGCAAGCAACTTCGCTCCGTGCTGCGCCGAGCGCTCTTGTCCCGAACTCAGCAGACGCTCACAACCAAGCGCAATAACATCTTCCAATGCTTGACCGGGGTCGGCGGTCATATCGAAGGCGCGATGGAACGTGACCGACAGCCCGTCCGCCAGTGCGATGAGTTCGCGGCAACGCGCCACATCTACTCTGCCGTCGGGCAGAAGTATTCCCAGCACAACGCCGTGAACGCCAAGTTCTTTGCACATCGCAACATCAGCTTTCATTACCTCAAATTCGGTATCGGAGTATAAAAAGTCCCCGCCGCGTGGTCGGATGATGACGTTGATGTCAATGTCCAAGAGTTTGCGGGCGACGCTGATAGCGCCATAGCTGGGCGTAGTGCCACCTTCACCTAAATTATCGCAGAGTTCTATTCTGTTTGCCGTGCCTGCTTGGGCGGCAATGGCGGATTCGAGCGAATTCGCGCATACTTCAATAACGACGTTTTGTGCTTTCATAACCAAGAAGGGTGGTGGTTTGTCAATATTGCGGAGGATAGCGGAATAAACTACAAACATGGTCAAGTTTTACCAACCTGACAGCATACCGATTAAGAATTATCAATGCCTTTTGTGGCTTAAACTGAGCGCCGCGCTTACTTGTCTGTGCAAATATTTCAAAATAATTCTATTCATCTGAGAACTTCGGAAATTAAGATACTCATCTGGGATTGATTGGGATTATCTGGATTGCTGGGATGGAAGAAAAGCATGAATTCATCGTAGAATCTCAGTAATCATATTCATCTCACATAATCCCAGTTCAGTTTCGTTGACATGGAAAATTTTGCAGCGTAGTTCTTTCCATCGTGGTATTATCACAACGAGAGAGAATTTCCGAAGTTCTCAGATTCATATACTTCAGAGCGCCTCAAGTTTCTCCAACTCTTTCCATATCAGTGCTGATGCGCCCAGCACGGCAGCGTTTTTGTCCATGAGTTCGGAGAGGAGTAAGCGCGTTTTGCCTTGGAAGATATTCAGCGTGGTTTCTTCCATCGCACGGCGTGTGGGGTTTAATATCAAATCTCCGGCATTTGCCAGTCCGCCAAAAAGAATCACGGCTTCGGGACTGAAACACGCAATCACATTCGCCAGCGCTTTTCCAAGAGTTGCGCCCGTGAGTTCAAATGCTGTTTGTGCTAATGTGTCGCCTGTTTGCGCTGCCGAGCTGATAGCTGCTGCGGTCATAGCATTAAAACTCACATCGCGCAATCCACTACTTTCGGTGCGCTCGGCAAAAAGTTCGACCATCGTGCGGCGTATTCCGCTTGCCGATGAATACGTTTCCAAACACCCGCGCCGCCCGCAGCCGCACATTCTGCCGTTTTCTTTCACAATCGTATGCCCCAGTTCTCCTGCGAAACCGTCCGAACCATAGAGCACATCGCCATTGACCACAATGCCGCTTCCTAAGCCCGTTCCCAGCGTGACAACAAGAAAATGTTTCATCCCCCGCGCCGCACCGAAAAGCATTTCGCCCAAAGCCGCAGCATTGGCATCGTTGGTGAGCGCAACGGGAACGTGAAATCGCTCGTGGACTAGCTGACGCATATAAACGACATCGCCCCAATTCAAATTTGCTGCTTGCTCAATCGTTCCGGAGTAATAATTTCCATTCGGCGCACCGATGCCGATACCTTTCATTTCGCACGTTGCCGAAACGGTCGAATAGAGCGACTCAATCGAATCGTAGAGACGCGGTAAGTACAACTCAACAGGCTCGGAGGCGCGAGTCTGAAGAAATGTTTCGGCAAGACAAACGCCTTGCGCATCTACCACTCCCAGAACAGTATTTGTGCCGCCAATATCAATTCCAAGAGTAACTGCTTGCAGTGCCATAAGGACAAGAATGGAGTAAAGAAGAAAAATGCTGTGCGATGAATTGTTTCGTAAAAATAACAACATTCCACTCGCAGAACCATATATTTGCACATGGAAAAGCACAAGGAAAATAAGAGGAAAAGTGCGGCTTGCTAAAGATAGTGCCGCCAAACAAGGCTTGGTCTATTCGCACGGAATAATACTGGCAATCGCCTTGTAATGGAGATAAACAAATCTTCTGGTATTTTCAGGCGAAAATGTTTGTGTTCTGTCGGCTGTGATACGTCCATCGTTCTTGAAACCATAGAAAATAATTTCCTCATCTCTCTCTGAAACAACAACATCCATGACCACCCATACCTTTCTTTGCAATATCTTTGCGTTTCTTGCTCTCTTTAGCTATGAAGCGGCATATAGCCAGAACGTTCAGAAAAAAACATTGCCCAAAACGACACAAGAAGCCGCCACGAAATATACGAACTTCGTCAATCCGTTTGTCGGCACTGATGCGCATGGACACACCTATCCGGGAGCGGTAGTGCCGTTCGGAATGATACAGCTCAGTCCCGACACACGCTTGACGGGATGGGACGGCTGCTCCGGCTATCACTATTCGGATTCTATTGTGCATGGTTTTTCTCATACGCATTTGAGCGGTGTGGGCGTGTCGGAGTATGGCGACGTTTTGCTGATGCCGACCGTGGGCGCGGTATCGTGGAAGGGAATTGAAGACAGCGCAAGCACCAAAAGCGTAAGCAGAAAGGGCTATGCTTCGCGTTTTCATCACGCAAAAGAGCAAGCGCGTCCAGGTTATTATGCCGTGCAGTTGGAGGATGATAATATTTTTGCCGAACTCACCGCCACAAACCGCGTCGGTGTTCACCGCTACACGTTTCCGGCAAGCCGGGAAGCAAACATCATTCTGGATTTGATGCACCGCGATAAAGTCTTGGAATCTACTCTGCGCGTCGTCGGAAAAAATCGTATCGAGGGTTATCGCCGCTCCGATGCGTGGGCGCGTGACCAGCATGTTTATTTCGTTGCAGAATTTTCCAAACCGTTTGCTTCGTTTGGCATTGCTGTGGATGACACTTTGCGTAGCAAAACCGACAGCGCAAGCGGTACAAATCTGAAAGCATTTGTGCGCTTTACGACGAAAAAAGGCGAACAAATTATCGTCAAAGTTGCCATCTCTGCTGTGAGTTTGGACGGCGCACGGAAAAATTTGCAAGCCGAAGTAAGCCACTGGAATTTTGACAACGTGCGCCAAGAAGCCGATGCCGCATGGGAAAAAGAATTGTCGGCAATTCAAGTGAGCAATGCAGGTACGGGCGGCGGCACGACCGAACAACTCCAAACATTTTACACGGCGCTTTATCACACCATGAACGCACCCAACGTGTTTATGGATGTGGACGGGCAGTATCTCGGCTTGGACAAAAAAATTCACACCGCAAAAGACTACACGCACCACACAATTTTTTCGCTCTGGGATACCTTCCGCGCGGCGCATCCGCTCTACACCATCATCCAGCCCAAACGCACACGAGATTTTGTCAAAACGCTGTTGGCAGATTACGAAGACGGCGGGCGGCTTCCGGTTTGGGAATTGGCGGGCAACGAGACGGATTGTATGATTGGCTATCATGCCGTGTCGGTCATTGCTGATGCTGCCTTGAAAGGTATCAACGATTTTGACAAAGAACTGGCGCTCAAAGCCATGAAACACAGCGCCGAACTGAATCACTTCGGTTTGGAGGCGTACAAAAAGCAGGGCTTTATCGGCATCGAAGACGAACACGAATCCGTCTCGAAGACGCTGGAATATTCCTACGACGATTGGTGCATAGCGCAAATGGCGAAAGCGCTCGGCAAAACTGACGATGAGGCAACGTATATGCGGCGGGCGCAATACTACAAAAACCTTTTCGACCCCGAAACGGGCTTCATGCGTGCCCGAAAAAATGGCGGTTGGTTCACACCTTTCGACCCGCGCGAAGTAAATTTTCATTACACCGAAGGCAATAGCTGGCATTATAGTTTTTTTGCGCTGCAAGACATCAAGGGTTTGATACGGCTTCTGGGCGGCATTGAGCGATTTGATGCAAAAATTGATGCCCTTTTCAACGCTAATCCGCAAACAACCGGACGCGAGCAAGCCGACGTGACGGGACTCATCGGGCAGTATGCGCAAGGCAACGAGCCGAGCCATCACGCAGCCTATCTCTACAACTTCGCGGGCAAGCCGTGGAAAACGCAAGCAATGGTTCGCCGCATCCTCGACAGCCTTTTCACACCGAAGCCCGACGGGCTTTCCGGCAATGACGATTGCGGGCAGATGTCGGCGTGGTACGTTTTGAGCAGCGTGGGTTTGTATGCCGTTACGCCCGGTTCGCCCGTGTATGCTATCGGTTCGCCGCTTTTCTCGGAAGCGCGTTTGAAACTTGAGAATGGAAAAACGTTTGTCGTGAAGGCGAACAACAATGCAAAAAGCAATGTCTATATCCAATCTGCCACGCTGAACGGTAAGCCATACACGAAATCATTTCTCTTGCACTCGGATATTGTCGCTGGCGGAGAACTCGTCTTCACGATGGGCGCTTTGCCAAACACGGCATGGGCTTCGGGCGAGAACGACAATGCTGCATCAAGCATTAGCGACGTACCTTTTGTTCCTGTGCCGATTATCGAATCAACCAATCATTCGTTCAAAGTTTCGATGGAAGTGCGGATGAAAAACGTTGAGCAAGGCACAAAAATTTTCTATACGACCAATGGTTCTGAGCCAAGCGTAAGTGCGCCGCTTTCCTCAACAGCTTCTACGAAACTCTACACGAAGCCGTTTTTTGTTACCACCACCTGCACCGTGAAGGCGCTTGCCGTCAATGCGCAAGGCGAAAAAAGTTTTACTGCTACGGCGCAGTATTTTCATGTTGCAAATAGTTGGAACGTCCAGCTGCTTTCGGAATTTGTGCCGCAGTATGGAGCCGGAGGCGCAGGCGCATTGGTGGATGGTTTGCGCGGCGGACGTGATTTCCGCACGGGAGCGTGGCAGGGATATTGGGGCAAAGACTTCGAGGCAATCGTGGATATGGGAACGCTGCACACCATTACCAAACTCGGCGCAGGGTTTTTGCAGGATGTTCGCCCGTGGATTTTTATGCCGAAAAGTGTCGAATTTTCGGTGTCGGTGGATGGAAAAATGTTCACGAATGTAGGGGTGGTTCAGAACACCGTACCGGATACGGATTATACTGTCGTTACCAAAGATTTCGTGCAGACTATTCCCGCACAAAAAGCACGCTACGTGAAAGTGTTTGCCCGCAACTACGGCGCTTTACCACGCTGGCACGAAGGCTTTGGCGGTGAGGCATACATTTTTGTGGATGAGATTTTGATACAATAGACACGATGCGCATAAGATCTGAATCAAAAAAACGTTGGTACATTATTTTTTGAATAACCTCCATGAAAACAACAACGAATATTCTTTTTGCAATCTTGCTTTGCTTCTTTATTCCTGTTTCTATGACAAGCCAATCCCCCCAGCGTATCATTTTCTTTGGTGATTCCATTACCGAACTTGGAGTGAAGACCGATGGCTATATCGTGAAAATAAAAGAGCGTCTTGAAAAAGACGGTAAAAGCAATCAGTATGAGCTACTGGGGTCAGGCGTGAGCGGCAACAAAATTTACGATTTGTTGTTGCGGATGGAGGACGATGTTCTTCGCAAAAATCCTGCAATCGTCGTTCTGTATATCGGTGTGAATGATGTGTGGCATAAATCGCTCACCGGCACGGGAACAGATGCCGATAAGTTTGAAAAATTTTACAGCGCTATTCTGAAAAAACTTCAGGAAAAAAATATCAAAGCTATTGTGTGTACTCCCGCCGTGATTGGTGAAAAAAATGATTGCTCGAACCAGCAAGATGGCGACTTGAACAAGTATTCACAGATTATCCGAACGCTTGCTGCCGGACATAATTCTCCGTTGTGCGATTTGCGTAAAGCGTTCACCGAATACAGCATAAAAAATAATCCGACGAATAAAGAGTCTGGCATACTCACGACCGACAGAGTTCACCTGAACGAAAAGGGAAATCAACTCGTTGCCGATATGCTGCTGCCGCTTCTGATGGGTGGTCGATAAGAAGTCGTTCAAAAATTACAGCGTTATCACCAAGTTTACCATCTGCATGAATTATGTACTGCCTTTCCCGTTTTCCTTTTCATCGTGTTCTGAACGATGATTGTTGCTGTACGGAAGTGAATTCGCCCGAGATTTATAGGGTTTATCTGGGTTGCCGGGATAAAAGGCATAGGACTTGCGCAAATCCGCGTATTTGCGGGCAAGGGATTGAAACCCAATGTCATCAACGTAAGGATTACAAGACCTTTTTTTGATTAAGAGAATCGGCGTTATGTAAACTTACGACCTTTCCGTACTTTAGTTATGAGTAGTCTTGAGCATAGTGTTCGTGAGCGCCTTGGCGCTCTTCTCCAACAGTGGGTATGCGGAGCTACAAACAATGTTGTTATTGCACTATAAACCAACCTCGTGCGTAAAATCAAAGACTCCCTGACTCAACCAAGCCCTTATCTGTAGCAGACTACCGAAGCGTTCGTTCGGGCAATCTGTGAATTGCGTTTTAGCAACACAGACCGGCATTGTTTTTGAAATTCGATATGGGTTTTTGAAATTGCAATTACGTCAATACTAAGTCAAGATATCATTCTTTACCACTCACTCCCCCACCGAAGTAGCCAACTGCATCACCTTCTTCTGCACGGGTAGCATTTCATTATTCAGTAGTCGAAAAGCAAGTTGCACGTGTCCATCGGTTTTTAGCACTTGGTATTCCAACTCATTCGACTTTCTCAGCTCCTCAAAACGATCCTCAACTCCATATATGCCATAAACCACATGGTCATCGAACGTGATACGACCGCCTTCGTAGGCTTGCCAAGCACAAAGATACTCGCCAATGCGAATGAGCGTTGCGTTGTGGAAGAAGCGTTTGTAGCGCTCTATCCCTCGGAAAACTCTGATAATCTGTAAAATGTAGTCTTCGGGGACTACTCGCCTAGGGTCATCCACGTACTTATAGATTGTTTGCCTTGTTATGCCAAGCAGATTTGCACACTCTTCTACACTCACTCGTGCCAAGCGTAACATTTCTCTCAGTTGTTGATAGGTGAGTTTAAGTTCCTCTGTTGTCAAGGATGCTATTGGGTCTGGAAATGCCATTGTGGGAAAATGGTTATATTGCGGAAGAAAATTATTTGTAAAGACACTGGTCAGTTCGGTTTTCACACTTTTTTCATGTTCGTACCACCGACGCACATTCACGTTGAGTTGACAAACATTTACACTGAGTTGACAATTCTTTCACACTGAGTTGACATTGAGTTTACATTGAGTTGACAAAATTTCACACAAAGTTCACACTGAGTTGACACTTAATTTACAAAATTTTACAACACGTTGACAAAAATTCACACAAAGTTTACGCTTTTTTTAGCGTTTTCGGGGCATTTTTAGCCTAAAATGACGTTTTTTGACGAAAAAAGGCATTTACTTTGCCGCATCTCTATCAAAAAGAGGTTTGATTTTCAGAAAATTGCCGCTCGGTTCCGGTCGCAGGCTTATGCCTCAAAATAGCATTTCGGGAATGTAATTCTCGTAGTATTACGCTGTGCACCAAGACTCATTTTGCAGTGCCGGACAGGTACGCTCAACATTTTATACCCTTTCGGGTATAAAATCAGATATTTTTTGTATATTTGTACCCGAAAGGGTATAAATATACATGCTGAGTACATTTCTCAAACAACAACGCGTTGCTGCCGGGCTAACGCAAGTGCAAGTAGCAGAAAAAGCCGGTGTCGGTTTGCGCTTCATCCGTGAGATGGAGCGCGGCAAAGAAACATTACGTTTGGATACGGTGAATCAAGTATTATCTCTCTTCGGTTACGAAGTGGGCGCTGTACCCTTGAACCGTACCACGGATACAAATAATACGCTATGAGAGCAGCGGAAATCTACTTCCACGACCACAAAGCGGGCGTACTGACTCAAGATGAAGATGGCTATCATTTTGTCTATGATGCCGCCTATCTCTCTGCCACTCATGCTGTTCCGGTGAGCCTCACGCTCCCGTTACGAGCCGAAGCCTTTACGAGTCGTGTTCTCTTCCCTTTTTTTGATGGCTTGATACCGGAAGGATGGCTCTTGGCAATAGCCGAACGGAACTGGAAACTCAACCCCCGCGACCGTATGGGACTGCTTTTGGCATGTTGTCGCGATTGTATTGGTGCGGTCAGCGTTCATGCTGTGGAGAGCACAACGCTCAAGAAAAGTGAGGAACGATGACACGGTGTTTGTACTGCTACGAGGCGCTCACCAGAGGCGAAAATGATTTTCACTCACGGTGCAGCAAAAAATTCTTTGGGCAACCTACCCCGCCCACATTACCCTACACCATAGAGCAAATGAGCGAACTTGCCGCAACCATTATTCACAGCCGGATGGCGGTCACGGGCGTACAACCCAAAATATCGTTAGAACTGGCTGAAAGTGATGGCAATACTCCAAACGCACCCAAGCGTTTTACACTCGTCGGTTTGTGGGGGAGCTATATTCTCAAACCGCCGACGGCGCAGTATGCAGAATTGCCGGAAATCGAAGATGTAACAATGCACTTAGCACACGTCACTGGGATTAGTGTCGTACCGCATAGCCTTATTCGACTTCAATCGGGTGAGCTGGCTTACATCACCAAGCGGATTGATCGCATTGGTACGGGCAAGGGACAAAAAAAAATACATATGGAAGATATGTGCCAGCTCACCGAGCGACTGACCGAAGACAAGTATCACGGCTCTTACGAACAAATAGCCAAAGCAATACAGCGCTATTCAGCCCGCCCGGGTTTGGATATCATCAACTTTTTTGAATTGGTGTTATTCTCTTTTCTGACTGGCAACGCCGATATGCACTTGAAAAACTTTTCCCTCCTCCATGAACCAACATCGGGAGTATCGCTCTCACCGGCGTACGATTTGGTTGCTACGGCGCTGGTCAATCCTGCCGATGATGAAGATGTTGCACTGACACTGAATGGCAAAAAGAAACATCTGGCGCGCAAAGATTTCCTGACTGCCTTTACGACGCTCAAGCTCACAACAAAACAGCACGAAAATATCTTCACGAAGATGGTGAAAGCAAAAGAATCGTGTTTGGCATTTATTGAGCAAAGTTTTCTGAGTGCTGAAATGAAAAGTGCGTATCGGCAGTTGATACGGGAACGATTTGCCAGACTCTATCGCTAAGGCAAGGCAAGGTGCGACCTCAGCAAGATGCTTTTTAGCAAAACGCTCTTCAGCAAATACTATTGTGCCGCTATGACTTGATACACTTCTGCCAGTGTCCATTCAGATTTACCAGCAAATGCCGATTGAATGCTTTCCCTGCCGGATGCACGCAAAAAAGCGTGTACTTCTTCCAGCGTCATTGCCCGGGTTTGCACTACCCCGAAGCAACGCCCGGGTCGCAACAGTGCCTCATCAGTATTGAGCAGTGAAGGAAGGTTCGTTGTCAAAATAATTTTCTTGTGTTTATTGCTGATAAAACTGTCGGAAGCGGTCAGCAGTTTGAGCATAACAGGATTACCATCGGAACGCTTACGCAAATTGTAGTCTAAATCCTCCAGCACCAGTGCTTGCGTATCGCTTTTCACAAAATTGATATACATGTAATCGCTTTCCAAAACATTTTGGTCGGAGGTGTACATAGCCGAAACGGTTGGTTTGTTCCGTTTTTGAGCCATCTTGCGAAGGATATATTTGATAAATCGTGTCTTGCCTGTACCGGGCGGACCAATCATAAACAGCACGGCAGCATCACTACTCAGATAGCGGTCAATAAAATCTTCAAGGTGAGCGATGAACGGGTATGCTTCGGGAAGAATGATTTCGTCTAACTCTTCATGCAAAGTCTCGTATTCGATGCCGGAACTATTGTAGTACCACTCCACATCGCAGACAATATGCGGTGCGGTAAACGATACAATCTCTTCTACTCTCGCTTTGAGACGAAAAAGAATATCCTTGTTTGCAGCATACATACTGGTACGAACATTTTTGATATATCGGTTTTCTCCTTTGGCATCAATGCGAATGACGAAAAAATAATCCTCGCCAATAACCACACTAAACGAGTCTTGCATACAATAAAGCTGTCCAAGCTGTTCCATTCGTTCAAGCAGCATCCACCTGTCGTCTTTACTACTAGCCAAATGCTCAACTTCATCGTAATAGCGATACTCCCTCCCTCGAATATGCTGCAAAATGCGGTCATACATGGCTATATGCAGGAAATCAGGGTCATTGCCACTAATTTCGTGATGCAAGCCAAAGCTGTGTGTCGGTAGTACGTTCATTTCGGTTCGTCCGCCAGTGCTCGCATCTGTCTGAGGCATTACCGCTTGCAAAGGGAACGGCAAACCAAAAAGTTTACGGCGTGAAATACGCATATAACGCTCTTTTTTTAAGCCCATAGTGCAAAGTGTAATAGTAAGGAGAAGCCTCGTGAAGATTGATTGGCTTCTTGAATTCAAACGCTATTGCATACATTGTGCCAAAGAACAGCACAGCAATTATTGGCTTTGAAACGACTAAAGGTGTAGCATTTGCCTGACAGTATATACGGTTTGAATCAATATCGGGTCTGACAGTGTGCAAAAAATCTGACAGAGATCCATTATCACAGCTACCTTTTTCTAGCAGCTTGCCAGTTTCAGCGAAAACGTAGATTTGCCCGTACCGTTTTTGCCGTAGAGCATGATGGAAAACTGCGAGGTGCGTGGCAGTTTTCCCAAGAGTTCGGAATACGGCTCAGGAAGCGGCAAAAGAACGTAGTTTTGATGACGGACGTTTGCGGCATTGGGCAAAGGCGGTAAAGTAGTCATTGGAAATGATAATAATTTTGGCTAAGTTTCGGTTGTAAATGCTTTTGTATCATCGGTTTTTTGAAGGTGTTGTTATGGTTACTACATCCGTAAGTAATAGTATTGGAATCAATAGTCGCCCAGCGTTGATTCAAGCTCTTCAGGGGCGTTTTACGGAAGAGTATGTGCTTCGTTTGCTTAATAAGTACGAGCTAGAAGAAGAAGCGAAACATATATCCACTGAAAAATCAATTCCTTTGTACTCAGCATGGTATGAGCTACTTACTCGTCGTGCGCGGGCGTGAACGAAAAGCCAATATCCGATAAAATATACGTTAGCAATGGCGTGAGTTTTTTTATTTCTGAATACGACCATTGCTGCATTTCTGCCTCTTCCAGCATCTCTACCATTCTGTGATAGTCTGTTCGCTCCTCGCTTATCAGCAAAAAATACTGTCCAACCAAACGCGCCCATAGTTCCGTTTCTAAAACCCAATATGTTCCGCCTTCCTCTCTGTCGTAGTTCTCTGCACGATTATAGCCATCTGTTTTGCGAAGTTCTTCAAAAAGTAGTGTGCAAGCTGTACTGTTCTCTAGCGCAAGCGTGTAATAAACATGATGTGCGTATTCGTGCCAGAAAACTGCAAGTAGCAATTCCTCTGGCTCACGTCCAGTATTGAGCAAAATAGCTGCATCGGTCAGGCGATATTCGCCAATCAAACGCCAGTGCGTATCAAAGTAGTCTTCATCATGCACAAGTACCACGTTTGCAACCGATGACGGAATTGTACATCTACTATTGAAGCGTGTGATGGCGTGTTTCAGACCTTGCCGCAAACTCGCGGGAATGGTTTGTGGTGTGGACAAAAAAAGCATATTAGTTTCGTTCTCGTGTAATTCCTGCAAGGTATTTTCCTGCAAAGATACGCCTTCCTCCTCAAACCATTCCTGCAAAAACTCCTCTTCCGCGTCGCGCAACGCCATTTGCTGCGAGCTATCTTCCCACAGTTTGATTCCCAACTTCGTTTCCAGTGCGTTTTTCTGCCAACTTGGGAACTGCCATGCTTTTGCCTTGTGATTCCACGCGCCGCCAAGTTCGCGTATTTCCTTGTCCACGCGCATCGTGTTTCCCTTCAGGTGCAACGAATCATTGCCATAGCGCTTCAGGAAAATATCCGCTTGGCTTGCATACTGCACCGGCGCAAGGACAGCGCTTTCGGGCTGTTGCGCCGTAATCTTCAGTGCGGCGTTCAGTTCATCCATTTTTGACGGCGGAAATATCCAGCCTTTGAGCGTACCATTCCAACGTCCGCCAAGATTTTTGAGCGTTTCGCGCAAGGGGAAGGTATTGCCATAGACTAAAAGTCCGTTCCCGTGCGGTTTGATGCTCACGGCAGCTTTGTCGCCGCTTTGGGTAACAGCAACGCCACGTGTGATATTTTCGCTGCTTTCCTCTTTTGTTCCGCCCTGAATCTTACTCACCGATTGCTCTAAACCTTCGGTTTCTTCTGCGTCCATCACTGCTTTTCCGCTTTGGATAAGGCGCAATACTTCCAGCTTCTTGTCAACGATTTCCTTGCGCCGTCTGTCGCTCACGGATTCGGTGTAGAGAATAATGACTTCAGCAGGGGAAAGCGTGTTCCGGCGCGAGACACGACCAAGAATTTGCTGGAAGGTGTTGCCGG
>Ga0209812_10001537_pt1 | contig 15608 bp, 15 predicted proteins | sample JI71714BDNA_FD_187502 | JGI IMG/M metagenome (GOLD analysis project Ga0209812, IMG submission 187502) | Wastewater effluent complex algal communities from Wisconsin, to seasonally profile nutrient transformation and Carbon sequestration -... | ecosystem: Engineered > WWTP > Effluent > Algae...
CCGGTGCCGGGCGGCCCCCACAGAATGATGCTGGCCAGCTTGCCCGCCGCCACCATCCGCCCGATCGCGCCTTCGGGGCCGGTCAGATGGTCCTGCCCCACGACCTCGGAAAGGGTCTGCGGGCGCAGCCGGTCAGCCAGCGGCGCGTCGGCAGACGGCGCGGCTGGCAGGGGCGGGGTTGCATCCTGTCCGAACAGATCAGTCATTCGTCGGGCGTGATAGGCTTGTGGGCGGAAAAGGGAAGATCGCGCTGCCCTGCCCCTTGCGAAGATAGGTCTAAGATATATCTTGGATGTATCATAAGCCCAAGGAGACCTCGAATGACCTGGAACAGATATGGCCGCGGCGGCGGCTGGGAAAAGTTCGCCGAGACGATGGCGATGATGGCGATGAACAATGCCGGAAACATGAATTTCGGCCCCGGAATGAAAGCGCGTTGGCGCTTCGACAGCGAAGAAGCAGACGGTGAGGGCGAGCGCGAGGAACGCGGCCCTGGTCGCCGCGGCCGGCGCGGGCGGATGTTCGGCCAGGGCGAATTGCGCCTCGCGCTGCTGGCTCTGATCGCGGAGAACCCCTCCCACGGATACGAGCTGATCAAGGGCATCGAGGAAATGACCGGCGGCGGCTACGCCCCGAGCCCCGGTGCGGTGTACCCGACGCTGCAACTGCTCGAAGATGAAGGCGCGATCACCGAAGCCGACGCCGAGGGATCGAAAAAGCCCTATGCCGTCACCCCGCAGGGTGAGGCAGAGCTTGAAGAACGCAAGACCGAAGTTGCCGATCTGATGCGCCGCCTCGGTCGCCACGGCGAACGCACCACCACGGTCCGCTCGCATGATGTGTTCCGGGCGATGGGCAATCTGGGAAGCGTGCTGAAGAACCGAGCCAAGGCGGGCAAGCTCGACGAGGCTGCTGTCAACGAGATCGTCGACATGATCGACGAAATGGCCAAGCGCATAGAACGCCTGTAATTCCACAGGCCGATTGCGGTTAACACAGGTTAGGAATATGCTCCCCCCGTTCGGGTCGCGCCGGATGGGGGAGGGGTACCCATGACCACAACACGGCTTGGCACCGCCGGCACACCGCTGCATCTGTGGCTGGTCGGTGTGCTGACGCTATTGTTCAACACAATGGGCATCATCAGCTACACCACGACCGAGCTTGGGATGCTCGCCGACATGGGCATGACACCTGCGCAAATCGCCTTCATGGAGAGCTATCCCGCTCTGGCCGTCGCCTTCTGGGCGCTTGGCGTATGGGGTGCATTTGCAGGCTCGGTGCTGTTGCTGCTGCGATCCCGGTGGGCGGTGGCAGCAATGATCGTCGCGCTTTTCGGGCTTACCGCTTTGACCGTCTACAATCACCTGTTGATCGAATTGCCCGCCGACATGAAGTCGCCCGCGCTCGATATCGCGATCTGGGCGGTGACGCTTTTCCTGCTGTTCTACGCTCGCCGCATGACCCAGGCAGGCGTGCTGCGATAGTGCGCGAGGCGCGGGCGGCCTAAGCCGCAACCGCGCCTCGGCGCGCCTCGATCAGCCGGATGTAGGTGTCGGCGACCACCTGATTGATCGCTTCCCAGCTGTATTCGCAGGCCCGCGTTTCGCCCGCCGCACCGTGGGCGGAGCGCAGGGCCGGATCGGTGCAATAGGGGGTGAGCGCTGCGGCAAAGGCGGCGGCGTCACTGTCCTTGGCGCCTGATGGTGCGACAAGCCGCCCGGTTACACCGTCTGCGACCAGACTGGCGCTGCCGGTGGCCCCTGCGGCGACCACGGGAAGCCCGCTCGCCATCGCTTCCAGCGTGACGTTGCCGAAGGTTTCGGTGACGCTGGGGTTGAAGAACACGTCGCCGCTGGCCAGCGCCTGTCCCAGCGCCTCGCCGGTCTTGAAGCCCGCAAAGATCGCGCCGGGCATATTCGCCTCGAACCAGCCGCGCGCCGGGCCGTCGCCGATCACCAGCACCTTGTGCGGTGCGCCCGAAGCGCGCAGCCGGACGATGGTTTCGGCGAACACGTCGAGGCCCTTTTCCATCACCAGCCGGCCCAAGAAGACGATGGCGACATCGTCGTCGGCCAGACCCAGGCTGCGCCGCCATTCGGGATCACGCCGGGCGCTGGAGAAGATCGTGCGGTCCACGCCCCGGCTCCACAAGCCGATATCGGTGTGCATCTGCATCGCCAGCAATTCGTCGATCATCGACTGCGAGGGCGCCACCAGCGCATCGCAGCGGTTGTAGAACCGGCGCAGGCCTTTGACGATCAGCGGTTCGAGGAAGGCCATGTTGTAATAGCGCGGATAGGTTTCAAAGCGTGTGTGGACGCTGGCGAGCACCGGGATGCAGTGCGAGCGCGCCCAGCGCAGGGCTGCATGAGCGGCGGGATCGGGCGAGGACAGGTGGACGATATTGGGCGCGAACGCCGCCAGATCGCGTTTTACCTCTGCGCCGAGATGGGTCGGCATGCGGTATTCGCCGCGCCCCTTCACCGGCATCGGCACATTGGGCACGCCCACCAGATCGCCGGTCGGCTCGAAATCGGGATGGGCAACCTTGGGGGAATAGACGCGCACCTTTGCGCCCTTGGCCAGCAGCGAGCCAACAAGACGGTTCAGGGCCTGATTGGCCCCGTCGCGAGTGTAGTTGTAGTTGCCGCTGAACAGGGCAATGCGGAGGTCGGACGTTTCCATGGAGCGGCCTGATTAGTAACATTTGTGACGCTTGGCGAGGGGCGATGCGGCGCTGATTCAATCGCCCGGCGTTTATTCGTTGACTTGTCGCTGGCCCCCACTAGAGCGGCCAGCGGGCCACGCGGTCCCAACGCCGCGCGAGCTCTCTGCAAGGAGAGAATACATGACTGAGTACACACGCGGGCTCCAGCACGAGCCTACGCTTAAGCCTGAACGCCCCTTCTTTTCCTCGGGCCCCACGGCGAAATTCCCCGGCTGGTCGCTGGACAAACTCAAAACCGAATCGCTTGGCCGCTCGCACCGTTCGGCGCTGGGCAAGGCGCGTCTGAAGTATGCGATCGACCTGAGCCGCGAACTGCTCGGCATCCCCGATGATTACCTGATTGGCATCATGCCCGCCTCCGACACCGGCGCGATCGAAGCGGCGATGTGGGCCATGCTCGATCCCGCGCGCCCGGTGACGGTCGCCGCGTGGGAGAGCTTCGGCAATATCTGGATCCAGGACGCGGTGAAGCAGCTCAAGCTGCCCAACCTGCAGGTGCTGACCGCCGATTATGGCGAGATCCCCGATCTCACCACCATCCCGCAGCGTAATGACGTGGTGTTCACCTGGAACGGCACGACCTCTGGCGCGATGATCCCGAACACCGACTGGCTCGAAGCCGGCCGTGAAGGCATCACCATCAACGACGCCACCAGCGCGATCTTCGCGCAGGAGATGGACTGGTCGAAGCTCGATGCCACCACCTATTCGTGGCAGAAGGTGATGGGCAGCGAAGCGCAGCACGGGATGCTGATCCTCAGCCCCAAGGCCGTCGCGCGCATCGAATCCTACGATCCGCCGTGGCCGATGCCCAAGCTGTTCCGCATGAAGAAGGGCAACAAGCTCAACCTCGGCATCTTCGCAGGCGAGACGATCAACACGCCCTCGATGCTGGCGACCGAAGATTACATCGCGGCGCTGGAATGGGCCAAGAGCATCGGCGGGCGCAAGGCGCTGGTCGAGCGGGCCAATGCCAACGCCCGGATCGTCAAGGACTGGATCGAGGCCACCCCGTGGCTGCGCAACATGGTGGCTGACCCCGCCAAGCAGACCAATACCGGCGTCTGCATGATGTTCCAGGGCGAATGGTACGACGGCCTTTCGGATGACGACAAGGCCGCCGTGCCGAAGAAGATCGTCAAGCTGCTCGAAGAACGCAATGTCGGCTTCGACTTCAACGGCTACCGTGACGCGCCGCCGTCCCTGCGCATCTGGTGCGGTTCGACCGTCGAGCAGGAGGACGTCAAGCGCCTGCTGCCGTGGATCGAATGGGCCTACGAAAAGGTCAAGAACGGCTGATTTTCGCCGTCACCACTTTGTTTACCCCGTCACCCTGAACTCGTTTCAGGGTCCATTTCTCCCCATCGAGCTCCGTTCGCGGAGGCTCGATGGATGCTGAAACAAGTTCAGCATGACGAAGGGAAGATTATCATGTCCCAGAAGCCCAAAGTTCTCATATCCGACAAGATGGACCCCAACGCCGCGCGTATCTTTGAAGAGCGCGGCTGCGATGTCGATGTCATCACCGGCGAAACGCCCGAGCAATTGATCGCCCGCATCGGCGAATATGATGGCCTCGCCATCCGCTCCTCGACCAAGGTGACCAAGGCGATCCTCGATGCCGCCACCAATCTGAAGGTGATCGGCCGCGCCGGGATCGGCGTCGATAACGTCGACATCCCCTACGCGAGCAGCAAGGGCGTGGTGGTGATGAACACCCCGTTCGGCAACTCGATCACCACCGCCGAACACGCCATCGCGCTGATGTTCGCGCTGGCCCGGCAGATCCCGGAAGCCAACGCGCAAACGCAAGAGGGCAAGTGGCCCAAGAGCGGCTTCATGGGCGTCGAACTCACCGCCAAGACGCTCGGCCTGATCGGCGCCGGCAACATCGGCTCGATCGTCGCCAGCCGCGCGCTGGGCCTGCGGATGAAGGTGATCGCCTATGATCCTTTCCTGACCGAAGAACGCGCTGTGGAAATGGGCGTGGAAAAGGTCGATCTCGACACGCTTCTTTCGCGCGCCGATTTCGTTACGCTGCACACCCCGCTGACCGAGGAAACCCGCAACATCCTCAGCCGCGAACGGCTGGAGAATGCCAAGAAGGGCATCCGCATCATCAATTGCGCGCGCGGCGGGCTGATCGACGAAGCGGCGCTGAAGGATTGCCTCGACAGCGGTCAGGTGGCCGGCGCGGCGCTTGACGTGTTCGAAACCGAGCCGCCGGCGGCTGATCACCCGCTGTTCGGTACCCCGAACTTCATCTGCACCCCGCACCTCGGCGCCTCGACCAACGAAGCGCAGGTCAATGTCGCGCTTCAGGTGGCGGAACAGCTCGCCGATTACCTCGTCAACGGCGGCGTCACCAATGCGCTCAACGTGCCGTCGCTCTCGGCCGAGGAAGCCCCCAAGCTGCGCCCCTATATGTCCCTCGCCGAAAAGCTTGGCAGCCTTGTCGGCCAGCTGGCCCACGGCAACCTGACCCGCATCAGCATCGAGCGCGAAGGCGCGGCGGCTGACCTCAACGGCAAGCCGATCACCGCCGCCGTGCTGTCGGGCTTCATGCGCCGCTATTCCGACACGGTGAATATGGTCAACGCGCCGTTCCTCGCCAAGGAGCGCGGGCTGGACGTGAGCGAAATCCGCCATGACCGTGACGGCGCGTTCAACACGCTCGTCCGCGTCACGGTGGAAACCGCTCAAGGCCCGCGTTCGGTCGCCGGAACCCTGTTCGGGACTGAAGCCCCGCGTCTGGTCGAAATCTTCGGCATCGGGATCGAAGCGGAACTGGCCGGGCACATGCTCTACATCGTCAACGACGACAAGCCGGGCTTCATCGGCCGGATCGGGACGCTGCTGGGCAGCCACGGCATCAACATCGGCACCTTCAACCTCGGCCGCCGCGAAGCGGGCGGGGAAGCGGTGCTGCTGCTGAGCCTCGACGAAGCCCTGACCCCCGAAGTCATCGCGGAGGCCGAGAAGGTCGAAGGCGTGAAGCTGGTCAAGGCGCTCGCGTTCTGAGGTTGGCGTAGGCCCACCCCGGTGCGACTAATCTCGCCTGCGGCTCGATAAGTCTCGCTCCCCTCCCGCAAGCGGGAGGGGTAGTCAGCGCCTAAAGTCCCCCTCCCGCTTGCGGGAGGGGTTAGGGGTGGGCCTGCGCCAACTCTCATGGCCTGCACCCCCTTCACCCGCGCGTGAATGCCCGCTAAGCGCGAGGGCCTATGACCCAACCCAACGACCTCCTCCCCGAAGGCCTTGAAGACCGCCTGCCGCTTGAAGCCGCGCGGATCACGGCTGCCATGCGCGCCTGCCTCGATGTGCTGGACGCCCATGGCTATGAGAGCGTGCGCCCGCCGCTGCTCGAATTTGAAGCTTCGCTGGCGGGCCGTATGGCCGGAGCCGTTGCGGGGGAGGCGCGGGCGATGTTCCGCTTTGTCGATCCCGCAAGCCTGCGCACCCTCGCGCTGCGGAGCGACATGACCCCGCAGGTCGGACGGATTGCTGCCACCAGCCTCAAGACCGCCGCGCGCCCGCTGCGGCTCGCCTATTGCGGCGATACCGTGGTGATCAAGGCGAGCCAGCTCGATCCTGCGCGCGAACGTCTGCAACTGGGCGCGGAACTGATCGGGGCCGACAGCGTGGCGGCAGCGAGCGAGGCGGTGATCCTGGCGGTCGAGGCGCTGACGGCGGCGGGCCTCACCGGCATCTCGGTCGATTTCACGCTGCCCGATCTGGTCGACACACTGGCGGAAAAGGCCTTCCCGCTGGGGGCGGAGCAGATCGAAGCCGTGCGGCGCGAACTGGACACCAAGGATGCGGGCGGATTGAAGGCGGCGGGCGGCGCGGCCTATCTGCCGCTGCTTTATGCCACCGGCCCCTTTGCCGAAGCGCTGGCCGCCTTGCGCGAAGTGGACGCAGGCGGGGCGCTCAAATCGCGGCTCGACGGGCTGGAACAGATCGCGGCCCATGTCGGGGAGGCGGCCCGCATCACGCTCGACCCGACCGAACGCCACGGGTTCGAATACCAGACGTGGTTCGGCTTTACCCTCTATGCCGAAGGCTTGCGCCGGGCGGCCGGGCGGGGCGGCACCTACCGGATAGCGGGCAGCGATGAGCCCGCAACCGGCTTCACGCTCTACCTCGATCGCCTTGCTGATGCCGCGCCCCAGCCCGAGGCGGCCCGCATGGTGTGGCTCCCGCTCGGCCATGACCGCGCGGCGGCGGCGCGGCTGCGCGCCGAAGGCTGGCGCACGGCGGCGCAGCTGGGCGACGGGGAAGACCCTGCGCTGCTCGGCTGCACCCATATCCTTGATGCGGGCGCTCCGGTTCCGCTGGAGACTCAGGCATGACCGACACGCCCAAGCCGATCACCTTCGAAAACGATCCGCTCGCCCCCTATTGCATCGCGCCGGCGTGGCAGGCGGGCGGGCTGCTGTTTCTGTCAGGACAGGCGAGCATCGGCGAAGATGGCAGCATCGTGGGCGAAGGCGATTTCGACGCGCAGCTGGCCCAAACCTTCGCCAATATCGAGCGCGTTCTGGCGGCAGGCGGCAGTGATCTGTCCAAGGTGGTCAAGGTCACGATCTATCTCACCGACATGGGCAACTTCCCCAAGATCGTCGAGGCGAGGAAGCGCTGGTTCACCGCGCCCTATCCCGCCGACACGACGCTGGAAGTGCGCAGTCTCGCGCTGCCTGAACTGATGGTCGAAATCGACGTGATCGCGAGCGTTTGACGGGCGATTGCCTTGCTAGCCTTCTGATTTCGCTATGGTAGGATGAGCCATGCGGCGCGGCGCTCTCATCCTTGCCCTGATCCTTGCAGCCTGCTCCGGCGCGGACCAACGCGCCCCTGATGCCCCGCCGACCGAGCCAGCGCCTGCCGTCACAACCACCGCACCTGCGCCTGCCGCCGCCCCGGCGCACAACATCGATTGCGGCGACGCGCGCAATGGCGGCTATGACAATGCCAAGACTTGCTACTACGACCAGTGCAACAAGGGCGATGCCGAGGCGTGCCGCATGGCCGAGAGCTTCAACGGCAATCTCTTCCCGGATGACGACACCAGGGCGGTGCGGCTGGAGGACATGAGCTATCCCGAAGCGCGCGAGGTGATCCGCGGGATGGGGTGGCTACCCGCCGGTGAGGACTGCGGCGGAGGCGGGACCAGCGAGACGACCTGCGCCGACTTTCCCGAGACCGACTACTGCTCCGGAGTAGAGCTGGGCTATTGCGGCATGACGTTCCGGCGCGGGATCCTTTGCCTGTCGGTGCTCACGACCGAGGGTGCGCCCGAACGCGGTGTCGCCGACCGTCCCTATGTGAACGATATCAGCTTCCGTAAGGGGCCTTGTCAGACGGAGCAGGGCGGGCGCGGACAGCGCGCAACCCTCACCCCAGCACCTTCTTCAACCACGCGTCCATGACCGGTGTCGCGGGATAGTCCGGCTCGCCCAGCTTGCGGTTGATTTCGGCGTGGCCTTGCAACCCCTCGCCCGGGAAGCTGCCGACCTCAACCGCCGTTCCAGCGCGCCGCAGCGCCTCGGCCAGAGCCTTGTTCTGGGCGACCCCGTCCTCGCGCTGGACGTGGATCAGCAGGAAGGCGGGCGCATTGGGCGCGGCGGCGTGGAGCGTGGGGGAAAGCGCCTGTTGCCGCTCCGGATCGGTGCCGAAGGCCTCCTTGTAAGTGCCGCCCATGAAGCGCCCGGCCTGCGACATCTGCGCCGCCACATCATAGGCCGCGCCGTCATTGGGCATCACCCCGTCGATATCGGCGAAGCTGAGGCCGACGGCTTTCAGGTATCGCTCGTCCGTCCCCACCAGCGCCACCAGATGCGCGCCCGCGCTGTGTCCGGTCAGCACCACGCGGCTGCGATCGATCCCGAGTTCGTCGGCGCGCTTCAGCAGATAGGCGAGCGATGCGGCCACGTCCGCTGCCTGCTGTTCTACCGTGGCAGCTGGCACGAGGCGGTAGTCGATCGAGGCGAAGGCATAGCCCTGCGCCAGCATATGCCCGGGCATCGCGCGGCCCACGGCGTTGCTTTTCGACCCGCGCTTCCACCCGCCGCCATGCACGAACAGGACAAGCGGCGCGGGCTTGGCCCCCTGCGGCACCCACAGGTCAAGCGCCTGGAGGGAATCACTGCCATAGGACATGGTCTTCGGCGCGAGCGCCTGCGTCGCTGCGCCGCCGCGGTAACCCTGCGCGCCGCCGCGTGCTTCCATCCGCTGACGCAGTTGCGACTGACAGCCTTCGGACAACTCGCTGTATTTCTCGCGCAGACAGGTGCGCATCTGCGTCCGGTCGGTTCCGCACAGCTTGACGATCTCTGCCCGGCATTGGCCGCCCGCCCGATCGCCCCCGCGGCGCTGCTGGGCAAGGATCGGGCTCGCCAGCACGGCAAGCGCAGCGGCAGTTATCAGGGCTTTGGCGGCAGTGTTCATGGCGCAATCCTTGTGATGTTCTTTGCCATCCAACGCCGCATCCCCCGCAACCCTTCGCACACCCTAACCCTTGCCCTTGCCCTTGGTCCGGCAACCGCCTAGGCCCCGCGCGGTTTCGCGCATCGATAAGGAACAACATGGCCAACGTCACCGTGATCGGCGCCCAGTGGGGCGATGAGGGCAAGGGCAAGATCGTCGACTGGCTCGCCAGCCGTGCGGATGCCGTGGTGCGCTTTCAGGGCGGGCACAATGCCGGCCACACGCTGGTGATCGACGGCAAGACCTACAAGCTTAGCCTGCTGCCTTCGGGCATCGTTTCGGGCACGCTGTCGGTCATCGGCAATGGCGTGGTGCTCGATCCGTGGGCGCTGCGCGACGAGGTCGCCAAGGTCGAAGGGCAGGGCGTTTCAATCACGGACGATAATCTTGCCGTGGCCGACAACTGCCCGCTGATCCTGCCGCTCCACCGCGATCTGGATGGGTTGCGCGAAACCGCGGCGGGCAAGGGCAAGATCGGTACCACCGGACGCGGCATCGGCCCGGCTTACGAGGACAAGGTCGGCCGCCGCGCGATCCGCGTGTGCGATCTGGCGCATCTCGACACGCTGGAACCCCAGCTTGACCGCCTCTGCGCCCACCACGACGCGCTGCGGGCTGGCTTCGGCCAGCCGCCGGTGGACCGCGCCGCCTTGCTCGAAGAACTGCGCGAGATCGCACCTTTCGTACTGCGCTTTGCCCAGCCGGTGTGGAAGCGCCTCAAGAAAGTCCGCCGCGCAGGCGCCAAGATCCTGTTCGAAGGCGCGCAGGGCGTGCTGCTCGATGTCGATCACGGCACCTATCCCTTTGTCACAAGCTCTAACACAGTAAGCGGCACGGCGGCGAGCGGCTCGGGCCTCGGCCCTAACTCGACCGGCTATGTGCTGGGCATCGTCAAGGCCTACACCACCCGCGTCGGCAGCGGCCCGTTCCCCACGGAACTGGAGGACGATATCGGCCAGCGTCTGGGCGAGCGCGGCCATGAATTCGGCACGGTGACGGGGCGCAAGCGCCGCGTCGGCTGGTTCGATGCCGTGCTGGTGCGCCAGTCCTGCGCCATTTCCGGCGTCACCGGCATCGCGCTGACCAAGATCGACGTGCTCGACGGGCTCGACCGCGTGAGCATCTGCACCGGATACCGCCTGCACGGGAAGGTCTATGACTACCTCCCCAGCCACGCCGCCGATCAGGCCGCGTGCGAGCCGATCTATGAAGATATGCCCGGCTGGACCGAAAGCACCGCAGGCGCCCGTTCCTATGCCGATCTGCCCGCCAACGCGATCAAGTATATCCAGCGCATCCAGGAGTTGATCGAATGCCCCGTTGCGCTGGTCTCGACCTCGCCGGAGCGGGACGACACGATCCTGATGCGCGATCCTTTCGTGGATTGATTGCAAGGGCGGGTGAGGGCTATCCTCGCAGCCGTGAAACGCCTCGCACTCCTGCCGCTGCTTGCTGTTGCTGCCTGCGCCAACCCGCCGGCCAAGCAGGCCGAAGCGCCGTCATCCCAGCCCCCGCTGGCGCGTGAGGCGGCGCGGATCGTGCCGGAGCAGCGCTTTACCAGCGTGGATTATCTGATCGTCGACAAGTCCGAACGCCTGATGGTGGCCTATGCCGATGGCCAGCCGGTCAAGGCCTGGCGCGGCCTGCAATTCGGAGACGCGCCTGAAGGTCACAAGCAGTTCGAAGGCGACGAACGCACGCCCGAAGGCCGCTATGTGATCGAAGGCCGCAACCCCGGCAGCGCCTATCACCTGAGCCTCAAAGTCTCCTACCCCAACGCCGCAGACCGCGCCTTTGCGCGCCAATATGGCCGCTCGCCCGGTGGCGACATCTTCCTTCACGGCCAGCCCAACCGCCTGCCGATGGGCCGGATGCCGGGTGACTGGACCGACGGCTGCATCGCCTTCTCCAACGCCGAAATCGAGGAGCTGTGGCGCATCGTTCCTGACGGGACGGTAATTGAAATCAGGCCCTAATACGCAGATTTACTTGACCTGATCCTTTTTTGTTCTAGTCTCGTTCCAACATTGTTGGAGTCGCACCCATGCTGAACAACGCTTCCGGACAGGCCGATTTTTCCTATGACATCGCCGATGACGGTGCAGGCCTGCCTGCGCGTGTGGCGATCTTTGCCGAGGATGAAGGATTGCGCCGCCAGATCGGTGCCGACCTCGGCGGGGCCGGATTCCGCAGTATCGATGGCGGGTCTTTGCGCTCGCTGCTCGAAGGGCCGATTGCCTTGCTGGGCGATGTGGTGGTCGTCGATTGCGCGGTCACAGGTTTGCGCGGGATCGACGGGATGATGCTGGCCGGTCTTGCGCGGCTCGATATGCGGGTGGCGCGGTCGGGGGCGAAGTTGATCGTCGCGACCAATCTCGACGGCCTCGACGATGTGTTTGCGGTGCTAGACCAATCGAACCCGCAGATACTCGTGTCGCCCAGCCGCGCCGAACGTGTGATCGCAGTTGGCCGCGTCATGGGCGAAGCGGGCGCGGCACGCCTGCGCGAAATGGGAGAGGAAGATCGCGTGGCCCTGCTGCGCCTGTCGCAGCAGGTCGAAGCAATTGCCCATTCGCTTGACCGGATGGGCCATACGCCCGGCGGCAGCACGCTGTCCGATTTCAAGCGTGATTACCACGCGCCAGAGCCTTCTGCGCTGGCGGGCGGCTTTGGCGCAGCCCGCGCGGTGCAGCCGCCGCTGCCCGATCCGCAGATGGTGCGGCAGATCATCGCCAACCGTCAGGCGCGCGCGCGGTTCTTCGATCCGGCGCTGTTCGGCGATCCGGCTTGGGACATGCTGCTCGATCTGACGGCTGCGCATGGTGAAGGTGCGCAGGTTTCGGTGACGTCGCTGTGTATCGCGGCAGGCGTCCCGGCCACCACCGCGCTGCGTTGGCTGACGCAGATGGTCGAAACCGGGATTTTCGTGCGCGTCCCCGATCCGGCGGACCGCCGCCGCGCCTTCATCGCGCTGAGTGACAAAGCGATTGCCGCCATGGCGGGCTATTTCGCCAGCCTGCGTTCGCCAGTGTTGCAGGCGGCCTAGGCTGCCGGTTCTGGCGGGGCGGGCCGCCAGCGCAGGATCAGGGTGAGGCCGGGGGCGGGGTTTTCCGCCTCGTCTTCGCCTGCGCCAGACCCTGCCACACTCTCCGCCTGTATGCCGATCGGCTCGCGCGCCGCATCGGCGCGGGCGCGGGCCAGAATGGCAAGCGGAACGTCGCCGTCGATCAGCAGCACATCGGCCTCGCCCAGCAACCGCGCCTGCCGCAGGGTCAGGTCTTCGGGGTCAGCGCTGGTAAGGGTGATGTCTGAAACCAGTCCGGTGACGCTCTCGGCAGCGCCCTCGATCCAGTCTGCGACTTTCTCAAAAGCAACCGGATCGAACGGATCGAGCGGGCCGCCCTCCCGCAGTGCCGCATCCACCGCTCTGCGGCGGTCAGGCCCCTCGGGGAAGCGTTGCCGCAGTCTGGGTCGGGTGCCTTCCAATGCTTTCGCAAGAAGACCCAGCGTCTCGGGCAGCACCCGCTCCAGCCGCAGCCGCACGTGCTTGGCCAGCCCCGCCGACGCGCCGCCTGTCCCGATCGCGACCAGCAGCGGATCACGGTCGAGGATGGAGGGCGTGGTAAAATCGCACAATTCAGGGCGGTCAACGACATTGACCAGCATCCCCGCACAGCGGGCATTGATCGCCGCAACCTCGCAAGCCCGCGCATCGTCATAGGCGATGAAGGCGAGCCTGACGCCTTCGTCAATCGCGCGGGCCAGATCGTCGACAATCACGCCCCCCGCGCGCTCCACCAGCCGCCGCTTGGGCTCAGCCGCCGGGCCATCGCCGAGCACCAGCACGCTCTGCCCGGTGATCTGGTGGAACAGCGGCAGGCTGGCGATCTGTCCCATCAACCCCTCAAGCGAGCCATTCGGGCACGCGCTCGGCATCCATGATTGCGCCTGCTTCGATCCGGTCGGCGACCACGGCAAACTTGTCGCCATCAACCAGCACTTCGGCGACAAACCCGCGCGAATTGTAGGACGATGCCATGGTCGCGCCATAAGCCCCGGCGGTGCGGAACACGGCCAACTGGCCTGCCTCCAACCGGTCGCAGTCCCGGCCCATCGCGAAGGTGTCGCCAGTTTCGCAGATCGGGCCGACGATATTGGCGGTCATCTGCGCGCCCGAAGGCTCGACCGCTTCGAAGTGATGATAGGCCCCATAAAGCGCGGGCCGCGCCAGGTCGTTCATCGCCGCGTCGACAATCACGAAAGGATCATTGATCCCGCGCTTCACTCTGACAACCCGCGTGAGCAGCACCCCGGCATTGCCTGCGATCACGCGGCCGGGTTCAAAGATCAGCTTCACGCCCCAGTCCTGCGTCACGCGGGCAACCATCGCGCCATATTCCGCCGGAGCAGGCAGCACCTCGCCCACCCGGTACGGCACGCCGAGGCCGCCGCCCAGATCGACATGGGTGATCACATGACCCGCCCCGCGCAGCGCCGAGATCAGCGTGCCGAGTTTGTTGAAAGCCACCTCCAGCGGGGCAAGATCGGCCAGCTGGCTGCCGATATGCACCGCCACGCCGCGCAGGTTCACACCCGGCAGGCCCGCCAGTGCCCCGAAGATCTGACCGGCCTCGCTGATCGGCACACCGAACTTGTTGTCGGCCTTTCCGGTCGAGATCTTGTCATGCGTCCCGGCATCGACATCGGGGTTGATGCGCAAGGTGCACTGCGCGGTAAGGCCCATCCCGGCGGCAATCGCGGCGAGTTCAATGCCCTCTTCCTCGCTCTCAATATTGAACTGGCCGATGCCCGCTTCCAACGCGGCGATCATCTCGGCGGCGGTCTTGCCCACGCCCGAAAAGACGATCATGTCCGGCGCGATCCCCGCGGCCAGCGCGCGGCGCATCTCGCCCACCGAAACCACGTCCGCGCCCATGCCCTGCCGTCCCAGCACCTTGAGCACCGCAAGGTTGGGGTTCGATTTGACTGCAAAGGCGATGAGCTTGTGCGGCACGGCCTCCAACGCCTCGCGGAATACGCGGGCGTGACGCTCCAGCGTGGCACGCGAATAGACATAGACCGGGGTTCCGACGCTGTCCGCGATCACCGGCAGCGGCACATCCTCGGCGTGCATCACGCCGTCACGATAGGCAAAATGGTCCATCAGTCGTCGCTTCTATTCAGGGGGCAGGTCAAACGGATCGTCCTGCCGTTCTTCCGAGCGGCGGCGCAGTTCCACGCTGCGTTCGGGCGCGGCGAGGGCGTCGCGGCGCAGCAGTTCTTCGGCAGTCGGCTTGTCCGCTGCGCCATAGGGCTTGGCGGGCAGGCTTGCGCCTTCCGGCGGCGTCAGCGGGGCTGCCGACCCGCAGGCCGAAACCAGACCGGCAAGGCCCAGCAGCAGGGCGAGGTTTCGCATCATTCCTCCATGCCCAGCGCGTTTGCGGCGCGGGCGACTTGCAAACGGACCTGATCGGGCGCGGTTCCGCCATAGGATGCCCGCGCTGCGACCGAGGCATCGACCGACAGCGCAGCATAGACGCTTTCATCGATCCGCGCATCAATCGCCTTGAGGTCATCGAGCGGCAGCGCGTCGAGCGCAATTCCCCGCGCTTCCGCCAGTTTGACTGCGGTCCCGGTGATGTGATGCGCCTCGCGGAACGGAATGCCGCGCACCCGCACCAGCCAGTCTGCAAGGTCGGTCGCGGTGGCATAGCCGAGTTCTGCGGCGGCGCGCATCCGGGCGGTGTTGAAGGTGGCGCCTGCGATCATGCCGGTCATCGCCGCGATGGATAGCGCCATCAGCGAGGCGGTTTCGAACACCGGCGGCTTGTCGTCCTGCATGTCCTTGGAATAGGCCAGCGGCAGACCCTTCATGGTGATCATCAGGCTGGTGAGCGCACCTATCACCCGCCCGGAATGGCCGCGCACCAGTTCGGCCGCGTCGGGGTTCTTCTTCTGCGGCATGATCGACGAGCCGGTCGACAGGCTGTCAGGCAGGCGGATGAAGCCGAAGGGCTGGCTCGCCCACAGGATCAATTCTTCCGCCAGCCGCGAAAGATGCAGCGCGGTGGACGAACAGCACCACAGGAAATCGAGCGCGAAATCGCGGTCTGACACGGCATCCAGCGAATTGGCGGTGGGCCGGTCAAAGCCGAGCGCAGCCGCCGTCGCCTCGCGGTCGATCGGGAAGCCGGTGCCTGCCAGCGCGGCGCTGCCCAGCGGACATTCGTTCATGCGGACCCGCGCATCGGCCAGACGCGCCCGGTCGCGCCGGAACATCTCGTAATAGGCCATCAGGTGGTGGCCCAAGGTGACCGGCTGCGCGGTCTGCAAATGGGTGAAGCCGGGCATGATGCTGCCTGCGTGCTCGCCCGCGCGGGTCACCAGAGCGCGC
>Ga0209812_10001539_pt1 | contig 15598 bp, 16 predicted proteins | sample JI71714BDNA_FD_187502 | JGI IMG/M metagenome (GOLD analysis project Ga0209812, IMG submission 187502) | Wastewater effluent complex algal communities from Wisconsin, to seasonally profile nutrient transformation and Carbon sequestration -... | ecosystem: Engineered > WWTP > Effluent > Algae...
GGATCAAGACCCTTTGCGGTCAGTCTGTCGCTCACGCCTATGCTCGAAACGATTGCGATATTGAACTCCGAAACAGGCAATATGTCGCTGTCATTCCAGCCATTTTTCTGCGCACAGAGCCCAATGGCTTCGGCAATTTTTGCGTTTTGATCGTCGGACAACGCACCGCTCGACGCCTGCAAAGCACTGGCCCAACTGTCCAGTTCGGTGTCACCGATCGTTTCCAGCGGACAAAGTGCCTGGTCCATTGTGACGGTAAAGGCCGACGCTGCCGAAGGCAGCATCGTGGTTGCCGCAGTGGCCAGCAATATGGCCGCAAAATTCCTTGTCATGATACCCCCTGAAAATGCTTCATCTTCGATGTTACAACATCGCCATACCGCCATTAACATGCAATGTATGCCCGGTAACATAGCCTGCCTCGCGACTGGCAAGATAGGCGACGGCGGCACCGATGTCGCTGCCTTCACCCATCCGTCCCATCGGGATGCGCGCGTTCAACGCCTCTTTCTGCGCGTCGGGCAGATCAGCGGTCATGGCGGTGGCGATGAAGCCGGGAGCGACGCAGTTGACTGTGACATTGCGGCTGGCAATTTCAGCGGCAAGCGCTTTGGACATGCCGACAAGGCCTGCCTTTGACGCCGCGTAATTCATTTGCCCCGGATTGCCGGTCGCGCCGACCACGCTGGTGATGGTGATGATGCGGCCAAAGCGCGCCTTCATCATCGGCTTGGTAGCCGCACGCATCAGGCGGAAGGCGGCTTCCAAGTTGATGCGAATGACCTCATCCCATTCCTCGTCTTTCATCCGCATGGCAAGGTTGTCACGGGTGACACCCGCATTGTTGACGAGGATGTCGATCTGACCCAGCTTTTCAAGCGCAGCCGGCACCAGCGCCTCGACGCTGCCCTTGTCGCCAAGGTTGCACGGCACTGCGACATGATCGCCTCCCAGCGACGCACGGAACGCCTCAAGCTTTTCCACATTGCTACCCGAAACGGCAAGCCGCGCACCCTGCCCCGCAAGCGCATGGCAAATGGCACTGCCAATCCCTCCGGAAGCACCGGTAACGAGGGCCGTCATGCCTGTAAGGTCGAACATATTATTCTCCTTTTTTGTTCGCGCAGAGACGCAGAGGCGCAGAGAGTCAATAGTCGTTGACCAAGCGCTTGATCCCCTCGACCAACGTGGCTCCACCAAAATTTATAAGCAGCCCGACGGGCTGCTTGGTCAAACGCAAATAGGTTAAAAGCTGCTTCGCGTGAACAGGTGCAAGCTTTTCAATGGACTTGACCTCTACAATCAATTGATCAGACACAATGATATCTGCCCGAAATGCCCCGTCAAACCTGATTCCCTCAAACTCGATATCGATTGGCACCTGTCTGGCGACCTTGAAGCCAGCTTGCTCCAGCCTTGCCGCAAGCAAAGTCTCATAAACGCTTTCGAGCAAACCAGGACCAAGCGCTTTGTGAAGTCTTATCGAAATATCGATTACTTCGCCCGATATTCTGTCAATCTCTCTCAAATTCCCTCCGCGTCTCTGCGTCTCTGCGCGAAAATTTCACTCTCCTGTGAAAACCGGTGAGCGTTTCTCGATAAACGCGTTGATCGCTTCATCATTGTCGGCGGTGTTGTGGACGAGCGCCTGCATCGCGGCGGACATTTCGAGGACGTTCTTCAGGTCCGCCATCTGCCCTTCGCGCAACAAGCGCTTGGTCATACGCACCGCGTGTGGCGGATTGGCGGCGATTTTGAGCGCGATTTCTTTCGCTTTGGCCAGCAGCGCTGAATCGGGGACAACGTGACTCACGAGGCCATAATCAAGCGCAGTCTTGGCGTCGAACATCTCGCCCGTCAGTGCAAGTTCGGTCGCGCGGCTGAAACCGACGATACGCGGCAGCAACCATGCCCCGCCATCGCCGGGGATGATGCCCAGTTTGACGAAACTTTCGGCGAATTTCGCGCTTTCACCCGCCACGCGCACGTCGCACATTGTCGCCAGATCAAGCCCCGCGCCAATGGCGTGGCCGTTGACTGCGGCGACCACCGGCACCTCAAGCGCCTGAAACAACAAGGGCAAACGCTGGATGCCATATTTGTAATTGCGCCGTGTCTCGACCGGACTTGAGGAACGCAGGCCGCCGCTATCAGGGCGCATCTGCTTCAAATCGCCGCCCGCCGAAAACGCACTGCCCGCTCCAGTCAGTATGACACAACGCACCGAAATGTCGCGGTCCGCCGCTTCGAAAGCATCGCTCAGCGCATCGACCATCGCGACATCGGAAATCGGGTTGCGCTTGTCGGGCAAGTTGAGGGTGATGGTCAGGATCGACCCGTCGCGGTCTTGTAACAACATGGCTTATATCTCCTTCAAAACGGCTTCGATGTCGTCCATCGAAATGATGCTCGTCACCGCAACCTCATCGCCCGCGCTGCGCTTCACCATCGGGCCGAGCACTTTACCGCCAAATTCGAAGAAATGGGTCACACCCGCATCGCGCATCGCTATCGCACTCTCACGCCAGCGCACACGACCGGTGACCTGTTCGACTAGTAAGCGACGAATTTCGTCGGGCTCCGACACCGGCGCCGCAATCACATTGGCAAAGACCGGCACATAAGGCGCGCTGATTGTGGTCTGACCCAGTGCCTCCGCCATGCGGTCGGTGGCGGGCTGCATGAGAGGGCAGTGGAATGGAGCCGATACCGGCAAAGAAATGCCCCGCTTGATGCCATGATCCTTCACCATTTCGATCGCGCGCTCAATCGCACCCTTATGGCCGGAAATCACCACCTGTGTCGGGTCATTGTCATTGGCAACGGTGCAGGTTTCACCCTGCGCCGCCGCAGCCGCAAGCCCCTCCGCCTTATCGATATCAGCACCCAGCAAAGCCGCCATTGCGCCCTCTCCTACCGGCACAGCCGCCTGCATGGCTTGCCCACGCAGTTTGAGCAGTTTGGCTGTGGTTGCCAGATCAAATGCCCCTGCCGCACACAGAGCGCTATATTCGCCCAAGCTGTGCCCAGCGACAAAGCTCGCCTTTTCAGCCAGCGTCACACCGCCTTCCTTCTCCAGCACGCGTAAGGTCGCAATCGCGTTAGCCATGATTGCGGGCTGGGCATTTTCGGTCAGGGTCAGATCGCCTTCCGGCCCGTCACACATCAGCGCAAACAGCTTTTGCCCCAGCGCATCATCGACCTCCTGAAACACCTCGCGCGCTGCAGCACTCGCCTCGGCCAATGCCTTGCCCATGCCGACAGCCTGGCTGCCCTGCCCCGGAAAGATGAATGCGCGCATAGTTACTCCCGTAAGTTCAACCAAAGGCACCAAAAGGCACCACTTTGTTATCGCTGTCGTGGCCAATATCGGCGCGGCCCAAATAGGCAATGCCATATTTGTCGCACCAGCGCTGTGCGATTTCCTCTGCACTCTCGCCAAAGGGGCGGTCGTTTTCGGGAATGTCGCTGACCCGGCCCAGCCGCAGCCCTGCCAGTCGGGCATTTTTCAGATGTTCGGCGACGTGGAAGAAGGCGCGGTCAAAAGCGTAGAGATATTCGCTGACTTCTTCGACCATCAGAACATGGCCTTTCAGGTCAGGCATTAAGGGAGTGCCGACCATCATGGCGAGTGTCATCAGGTTGAAAGCGGCATATTGATTGCCGCGTTCGACATGGGATTCCAATGTCTTGGGGTCAGCTTTTATGAGCCAGTCGAGCGCGCGCTTAACTGCTGCTTCTCCACCCTCACGCCTGATGTCAGCGACCATCGGGCCATGCACCGGCCAGCCAATTCCGGCCTTATACAAAGTCCCGAGCAAATTGCCCTGGTCACTGTAGCCGAGATAGGTTTTGCGGCGGGCGGGGGCCTTCAATCGCTTCACGGCATCTTCGGCGATCCGGCAGGCGCCATAGCCACCGCGTGCGAACCAGATCGCGTCGATCCCCGGATCATTCGCCAGAGCGACAAAGGCATTTAGGCGTTGCTGATCGGTTCCTGCAAAATGTCCGGCCTCGAGGAAGCATTGATCGTGAAATACCAGTTCTGCCTTCGGGTGTGTCTGTGCAGCAAGTGCAATCACGTGGCCCGCATCATCGCGGGTAAAGGCCGCGGCAGGTGCGCAAATTCCGATTTTCATGTGCCGCTCCCATTGCCAAAGCCGAGCTTGGGCAATAGCGGGGCGAGATGGCAAAAAACAAATCCTATTTCTTTTGCGGCATCGGCGGATCAGGAATGCTGCCGCTCGCCAATATCGTGCGCGACGGCGGTGCGCAGGTTGCGGGGTCCGATCGCGCCTTGGATCAAGGGCGGCTCGCGCCAAAATTCGAGTGGCTCAAATCGCTGGGTATCGACATATTCGCGCAAGATGGCAGCGGCCTGACCAGCGGCGACCAGATTTTGATTGCTTCAGCTGCGGTCGAAGACAGCGTCCCCGATGTTGCCAAGGCGAAGGAACTGGGCTGTGCGCGAATGACGCGTGCCGAACTACTCGCCGAACTGTTCAACGCCAGCACGCGCTCGGTTGCCGTAGGTGGAACCAGCGGCAAATCTACCGTCACGGGCATGATCGGTTGGATATTGACCGATGCCGGACTCGATCCCACAATCATGAATGGCGGAGTGATGAAGAATTTCGTCTCCGCCGACACGCCTTTTGCCAGCGCGCGCGTGGGTCATGGAGACGTGTTTGTCAGCGAAGTGGATGAAAGCGATGGCTCCATTGCGTTGTTTCAGCCCGAAATCGCGGTGCTCAACAATATCAGCCTCGACCACAAATCGCTTGATGAACTGCGTGCATTGTTTGGTGATTTTACCCGCAAAGCAAAACATGCAATCTGGAATGCGGATGATATCGAAAGCGTAGCTTTGCTTGCGCCAATGGCATTGCCTGACGCCGTGAGCTTCGGTTTCACTGATCGCGCCGATGTGCGTGCAGTCGATGTCGTCGAAATGCCGCTCGGCAGCCATTTCACGCTGTTGGTAAAGGACGAGCGGTTGCCGGTTACGCTGCAGGTACCGGGGCGGCACAATATCTCCAACGCTCTGGCCGCAATTGCCGCCGCACAAGCGCTGGGTGTGCCGATGGCGCAGGCGATCCACGGAATTGAGCGTTTCGCCGGGCTCGCCCGCCGCTTTGACATTGTGGGGATTGCCGGTGGTATCACCGTGATCGACGATTTTGGCCACAACCCGGACAAAACCGCCGCGACTCTAGCGACGCTCAAGGCCTTTCCGGGACGGATCATCGCCTTTTTCCAGCCGCATGGCTATGGCCCGATCCGGGTGATGGGCAATGAACTCGCCGCCGTCTTTGCCAAGCATCTCAACCGCGACGATCATCTGATCCTGTGCGATCCGGTCTATTTCGGCGGCACCGTTGACCGGCGGTTGGGCAGCCAGACGATCACCGATGCCGTGGCGGCCGCCGGACGGCAGGCCGAATATATCCCGACGCGCGAAGATTGCGGCAATCGCATTGTCGGATTGGCCGAACCCGGTGACCGCATCGTCATTATGGGCGCGCGTGATGATACGTTGAGTGGTTTTGCCGCAGACGTGCTGGCAAGACTGGTGAAGGCGAGCGTGTAAAACCGGCCTTGTGACTTGCGGCGGTCACATAGCTTTGCCATGATCGGCGCATGATCCAGAAATTCTTGCTTCCGCTCGCCATTTTGACCCTGACGGGTTGTGCAACCAGCCAGATGTCACGCGACATCGCAGCAGAACCTGTCAATGTCCGGGTAATCGGATTGAACGACTTCCACGGCAATCTCGATCCACCCAAACAGTCCGCTGAAGCTATCAACGCCAAGGGAGAGAGAGTCTGGTTGCCTTCGGGGGGCGTTGCTTATCTTGGCTCTGCCATCGACTCTCTGCGCGCCGACGCGCCTAACAATGTCGTGGTTGCCGCAGGCGATTTGATCGGTGCCTCGCCGCTCTCCTCGTCGCTGTTCCTCGATGAACCTTCGATCATCGCGCTGAACATGATCGGGCTAGAGTTTAACGCACTGGGCAATCATGAATTTGATCGCGGCATCGCCGAGTTGAAACGCATTCAGTCGGGTGGTTGCGAAAAACACACACTTGCCGTTCCCTGTCGCATCGATAATCCTTTTCCGGGTGCCAAGTTTAAGCAATTGGCCGCCAATACCATTACCGAGAATGGCAGCACGCTGTTTCCTGGCACCGCGTTAAAAAGTTTCGGAACCGGAAAATCGAAAGTCACCATCGGCTTTATCGGGATGACGTTGAAGGGCACTTCGAATCTTGTGTCCGCAGGGCGGATCGCCGGAATAAAATTTGCGACCGAAATCGATACCGCCAACGCATTGGTGCCTAAGCTGAAAGCGGCTGGAGCCGACGCTATCATCGTGCTGATCCATGAAGGGCTGTTTACCAAGACAAGCCATAGCGACCCTCAATGCACTGGTGTTTCGGGCGATTTGATGCCTATTGTTGATGGCCTGGATCCCGCAGTCGATGTGGTAATTTCTGGCCACACCCATTGGGCCTATACCTGCGATTACGCGAATATTAATCCTGCCCGCCCGGTCTTAGTAACAAGTGCAGGTGTGCGCGGCCAATATGTGTCGGCGATTGATCTGAAAATCGATCCCGTTGCAAACAAGGTCGTCGCAAAATCAGCCCGCAATGTTGTGGTGCAAAGCGAAGCCTATACCCGCGCACGCGGAACCGTTGCGATAAACACCGAGTTTCCGGTTTTTTCTCCGCGCGCAGATCTGGCCGAATTGGCCAAGCGTTATGCCGATGCTGCGAAAAAAGAGGAATCACGCATCATCGGCACTTTGGCTGGACCAGCGACACGAGACAATAACGCAGCGGGTGAAAGTGTGCTGGGCAATCTGATTGCGGACGCGCAGTTGGCGGCAACCAAAGACCCCGCAATGGGTGGGGCGCAAATCGCGTTTATGAACCCCGACGGATTGCGCGCTGATGTCAATCCCAATCCCGATGGTAGCGTTACATTTGGTTCGGTATTCGCCGCCCAGCCCTTTTCCAATCAACTCGTTGTCAAAAGCTTTACCGGGCAACAACTGCGTGCTGTTCTGGAACAGCAGTTCATAAACGCAAATTGGACAAGGGTGCTGTCGCCTTCGGAAGGATTCCGTTTTTCCTATGATATGAACCTGCCAGTCGGGCAGCGCATTTTGGCAATGTCGCTTAACGGTGTCCCGATCCGTGACGATCAGAAATACCGCGTTGCAATCAGCGATTTCCTTTCCACCGGCGGTGATCTGTTCTCGGTCTTCGTCAGTGGAACCGATGCCGCCATTGGTCCGCAAGATATTGACGCAATGATCGCCTGGCTGTCACGCGGCGGGTTGACGGCTTTGCCGAAGCTGGATCGGGTGGAAAACAGGACGGCGACCCAATAGCCAAACCCCTTGCATTCCCGCACGTTCCCGCCTAATGGCGCCGCTCCCTTAGGGGAAAGATGAAAGCCGGAGGGGCGTATGCATGGTGCTGCGTCAGCGATCGGTAGGAACAAGGAAAACGCCCATGCCGTTGTACGAGCATGTTTTTTTAGCGCGTCAAGACCTGTCACAGGCACAGGTTGATGCGCTGGCTGAAAACGCCACCAAGATCATCGAAGAGAATCAGGGCAAAGTCGTAAAGACCGAAACCTGGGGCCTGCGCTCGCTCGCCTACAAGATCAAAAAGAACCGCAAGGCACATTTCGTGATGCTTGATGTGGACGCGCCCGCGCCCGCTCTCCACGAACTGGAACGCCAGACCCGCGTCAACGAAGACGTGATCCGGTTCATGACCATCCGCGTCGAAGACCATGAAAAAGGTCCGTCAGTGATGATGCGCAAGCAGGAACGCACCGAACGCGGCGGTTTTGGGGATCGTCCCGACCGTGGCCACCGCGGTGACCGTCCCGACCGTGGTGATCGCCCAGAGCGCGCTCCCCGTGCACAAGAGGAGATATAAGCCATGGCACGTCCGTTTTTCCGTCGTCGCAAATCCTGCCCCTTTTCCGGCAAGGATGCCCCGCGCATTGACTATAAAGACACACGTCTGCTTCAGGGTTATATCTCTGAACGCGGCAAGATCGTCCCGTCGCGTATCACCGCCGTTTCGGGCAAGAAGCAGCGCGAACTCAGCCAAGCCATCAAGCGCGCACGCCATCTCGGCCTGCTGCCCTATGTCGTGAAGTAAGGAGAAACCACCATGGAAATCATCCTGCTTGAACGCGTGGAAAAGCTGGGCGCCATTGGCGACGTCGTAACCGTCAAAGACGGCTATGCCCGCAACTTCCTGCTTCCCAACAAGAAAGCGCTTCGTGCCAACGAAGCCAACCGCAAGGTCTTTGAAGCCAACCGTGCGAAGATCGAAGCCGACAACGCTTCGCGTCGCACCGACGCCCAGGGCCACGCCACCAATGTCGAAGGCAAGCAGATCATCCTGATCCGTGCAGCCTCGAACACCGGCCAGTTGTATGGTTCGGTTTCGGTCAAGGACATTGTCGACGGCCTGAATGCCCAGGACGCCAAGGTGTCAAAGGCAATGATCATTCTCGAACGCCCGATCAAAACGCTCGGCGTGTTCGACGTGAAGGTTGTTTTGCACCCCGAAGTGTCGGTGATCATCACCGTAAACGTCGCCCGTTCGGACGACGAAGCCGAACTGCAGAAGGACGGCGTCAACGTCATCGAACAGATGTTTGAAGACGAACAGGCCGAAGTCGCAGCCCAAGCCATCGAAATGGCCGAAGCCCGCGAAGCTGCTGCTGACGAAGCCGACGAAGCCGACGCCGCGCGCATCGAAAAGCTCAAGGCTGAACAGGCTGCTGCCAAGGCTGCCGAAGCCGAAGGTGCTGGCCTGTCTGCCGAAGGCGGCGACGAAGCCTGATCGCTTCTTCAAAACCAAATAAAAGCCGTCCTGTCGATAGACTGGGGCGGCTTTTTCTATTTGGGCGGCGTAACGCGGACCGCACATTATTTGAATTCAACCAGATCCCAAAAATTGCCATAGAGATCGGCGAAGACCGCGACCTTGCCATAAGGCTGCTCTGCGGGTGGGCGGACCCATTCGACACCTGCGACGGTAAAGGCAGCGTAATCGCGGTCGAAATCATCGGTCGCCAGAAACAGGAATACGCGGCCTCCTGCCTGATTGCCAATAAAGGCTTCCTGCTCGGGTTTTGACGCACGCGCGAGGAGGATAGTGGTTGCCGCTTCTGGCGCGCCCGGCGGGCTGACCAGTACCCAGCGTTTGTCCTGCTCTGCCTGATATTCGTCGGCAACCAGCGTGAAGCCCAATTTGCCAACATAAAAGGCAATAGCCTCGTCATAGTCTCGAACGACAAGTGCAATATGAGCGATACGCGACATAGGCATAGTTTGAACCTTCCGGCGATTTGGTCAAGTACCGGTACACATCCCTCGCTTGACAGAATCAGTGTCATAATACACTAATACACATTGTATAGCGCAAAGTTCATCCCGAAAGCGAGAATACCCCATGCCCAGCGCCGCCGAAAACCACTTCCCCCCCGTCGCCACATGGCGGATCAACGCAATGCGTTTTCTGTTTCTGCTTATGGCGGGCTTTATGGGTGCAATGTATGTCTGGCCGCAATTGCTGTTTGACTGGGCCGAATGGGATATGAATCGCGGACTGGCCAAATCGATGCTTGCCGCACTGGCATTGATGAGCCTTTGGGGCGTGCGTTATCCGATGCAGATGTTGCCGCTGATGCTCTACGAAGTCGCGTGGAAGACGATCTGGCTGATCTTGATCGCCGGGCGTGCTTGGATGGCGGACAAGTGGACACCCGATATTGAAGGGCTGTTCTATGACTGCATTGGTATCATCATCGCCTATTTCATCGTTCCGTGGCGCTATGTCTGGGCGCGCTATATCAAGCAACCGATGGAACCACTGCAAACGCGGAAATAACAAACGCACGCATAGCACTCGGCCAGTATTCGAAAGCCCAAACAGTCATTACCATGGGGTACATTGCATTCCCTCCCATATGCTGAATTCTATTCCTTGCGGCTAAAGCATTTCGTGTTACAAATTGCAGCTCGAGCCAGATTTTGGCACGAGTCTGCATCTCCGTGCCTGCGTCCTTCAAATGTGCAGTCATCGGGCTGGAACATCATGCAACAGGTTCGTTGGCCAATATGGGGTCGCCCAACGGCTGAATAGGGGAATAAAATCATGAAGCTTTTTTTGGCTAGAATCCTTGTTGTGCTGGGGGCGTTTGTGGCGTTCGCGGCAACCCCTGCAATGGCGCAGGCGACGCGAACTTGGGTATCCGGTGTCGGTGACGATGCCAATCCCTGCTCAAGGACCGCGCCTTGCAAAACTTTTGCAGGTGCCATTTCGAAAACAGCATCTGGTGGAGAGATTAATGCTCTCGATTCCGGAGGATTTGGAGCTGTGACCATAACCAAATCAATCACGATCCGTGCCGTCGGACTTGAAGCGGGTATTCTCACTTCAGGCACAAATGGCATTGTAATCAATGCCGGCGCAACAGGGCGCGTGCTGCTTGACGGCCTTGATTTTGAAGGTCTTAACACTAGCCTGAGCGCCATCAGCATTTTGAGTGGTCAAGTGGTTGATGTCCGCAATACAACAATACGCAACTACACCGATGGAATTACTATAAGCGGGACCCCAAATGTCAGACTAACCGTGGATAACACTCATTTTTCCAATGTTTTGGTCGGCATAAAATCTACGGCCACGGGCGGAAAAGCGATCGTAAGAGCGGATAATTCAATTTTCGTTACGATGGGTACCGCAGCCATTTTGGTTGATGGCGCACCTAACTCTGCCTTTATCAGCGGGAACTCTTTCTGGGGGGCGCCAAAAGCGTTGCAAATATTGAATGGAGCAACGGTCACATCTTTCGGAAACAACACGATCGGTACAACCGCGACCGACAATCCGACTACGACGCTTCCGCTTCGCTAGAAGAAATTTGTGCCATCACTGCTGCCGCTTCACTTTGGTACAGGTGAAGCGGCGGCGGCTTGGTGACTGCCTACTTGATGCCGTTTGTTGGTCATTTCGGCGAAGGACAGAGCCAGAAACATGTTAGCATCGGTAATCATTCTGTACCCCCGAGTTTAGGATCAGGTCGACAGGCGATAGCCGACCGCTGGCTCATTCACGATTAGTTTTGGTTGTGACGGCTCATCTTCCAATTTTTGGCGAAGGGCGCGGATGGCGACGCGCAAATAGTCAATCTGGTCTTCCTGCGCCGGTCCCCAGACGGCGCGCAGCAGATGCGCGTGCGTCAGCACTCGTCCGGCATGTTTTGCAAGCTCGGCAAACACCGCATATTCTTTTGGTGTCAGATGAACCTCTTCGCCATTTTTGAGCACAGTCCTGCGGTAGAGATCGATAATCACGTCACCCAATTGCAGGGGGTTTTGTTCGGTGTTGGGGCTGACATCCACAAGATTGTCGACATAGCGATCGAGCTTCGCTGCTTCGGTGGCGACGCTGGCAATCACCGCACGGTCCCCTTCACCAGCCCGTTTAAGTGCCCGGGCGGCAGCGCCGATAGCGTTCAAACTGGGTTTGAAATCCTCTCCGATCGAAGCGAGCAGCGATGTGCGTATGGCATCGCGTTCACGCAGCTTGGCCACTTCGCGTGCTTCCCGGTCGAGACGGGCGCGTTCCATGGCAAGGGCAGCCTGATCGAGCAGGTTTTCGAGCAGCTGTAATTGTTGCCCCGCAATCGGTGGCACGCCATCTTCGCGTGCGAGGCCAATTGCGGCCAATATGGTCTGGGCCGATTGTATCGGACGAAATTGCCAGTCGACCGGATCGAGGCGCCGGACACCACGCCCGACCGCCTCGCCCGTGGTCAGCGTCACCGCCGCGGCAGCCAGATCACTGGGCGCGAGTTGGATCTCGCCCATCGTGCTCGCAACGACTCTCGGCTCGTTATCGCCGGCCAACAATATGGCGTTGCATCCAAACAGCCGTGCCAATTCCTGCACCACAACGTCGGCGATGCTCTGCTCGCTGGTGCAGGAAAGCAGGCGGCGGGCGAAGCCTGCAATTGTCGCATTGCGTGCAGCATGGCTTGCCGCCAATCGTGCTTGTTCGCGTAACTGCCCGGCAAGTCGGCTGGTGACCAGCGCCACGATGAACAGGATGACAACCGTGGCAATATCCACCGGACTTTGAATCCGGAATGTATGAAACGGAACGGTAAAATAGAAATTATAGGCGAGCGTGGCGGCTACCGCAGCGGCCAACGATGGCCACAACCCCCAATAAACAGCGACCAAAAGCACGGGCGGGATATAAAGAAGCACCACGGGATCGGCGCCCCATCGGCTTGCAACCAGCTGTCCTATCACGGTCGCAACGGCGACCAACAACATCGCAACGGCATGACCGGTCAGCAAATATGCCAGATCGGGTTGCCGGGGTTCAGAAAACAATCTCGATATCTTCATGCGACAAAATTGCGCTTTTCCTTTCGCCTAGTCGAGAATTTTTGACGATCTTTATGCAGTGACCATCCAATTCCACATGGAACCTTTATGCCGATGAGCGACACAAGGCGCGCATGGAAAATCCAAGCACCGCTCCGCATATCGACCAAAATCCCGCAACGCACGATCACAGCCCAAAAGAAAAGCTGGCTGTCCTCATGCTCGGCGCAATCGGCATCGTTTATGGTGATATCGGTACCTCGCCGCTGTACGCATTGAAGGAAAGTTTTATCGGCCCGCACCCGATGGACGTGAATCAAATGCATGTCTTTGGCGTGTTGAGCCTGATTTTCTGGTCGTTGATGCTGATCGTCACGGTCAAATATGTGCTTGTCGCCATGCGCGCCGATAATCGCGGCGAAGGCGGGTCCTTTGCTTTGCTGGCACTAATGTCGCGGCATCTTGAAGGCAGCAGATGGACACCAGTCCTTGTCATGCTAGGCGTGCTTGCAGCTTCGCTCTTTTACGGCGACGCCATGCTAACTCCTGCAATCTCTGTTTTGTCGGCGGTCGAAGGACTGACAATTGTCGAAGCACGGCTGGAACCTCTGGTCTTACCCATCGCGGTCATTGTGCTCGTCGGATTATTTCTGATCCAATCCAGAGGCACCGCGCGCGTCGGGGCGCTTTTCGGTCCGATCGTACTGATCTATTTCGCAACGCTGGCGACATTGGGCGTTGTCAATATCATCAATCACCCTGGCATAATTGGCATACTCAATCCGGTGTGGGCGGTGGAGTTCTTCCTCTACGACCCCAAAGTGGCATTCCTTGCCATGGGTTCGGTATTCCTCGCGGTGACCGGTGCCGAAACGCTTTATGCGGACATGGGCCATTTTGGCCGAAAGGCTGTTGGCATCAGCTGGCTGACCTTGGTCTATCCCTGTCTGATGCTGAATTATATGGGGCAAGGCGCATTGTTGCTGGAAACCCCGGCGGCGGTCGAAAACCCCTTCTATCTCATGGCCCCCGAATGGGCGCGCCTGCCATTAGTGGTAATCGCAACTCTGGCGACGATCATTGCCAGCCAGGCGGTTATCTCGGGTGCATTTTCGATCACGCATCAAGCGATGCAATTGGGCTACCTTCCCCGTATGCGAACATTGCACACCAGCGAGAAGGCAGCGGGCCAGATTTACATTCCATCGATCAACTGGGCGCTTCTGATCATGGTGCTGGTCCTCGTCCTTGGTTTTGGCGAATCGACGCGACTGGCCTCGGCCTATGGCATTTCAGTCGTTGGCACGATGCTGATAACCGCCATCATGCTCGGCTTCCTGATCTTCAAGGTCTGGCGCTGGAATCGCTGGCTTGCCGCTCTTACCATAGGACTATTCCTGCTGGTCGATGGCATCTACTTCGCCTCCAACATCACCAAAATACCCGACGGCGGCTGGGTCCCGCTGGCTGTTGCAGGGATATTGTTCACCGTTTTGACGACATGGGCAACGGGCCGCAAATTGATGCGCAACCAATTGGCAGAATCTGCCATGCCGCTGCCTGTCTTCATCAATTCGGCTGCGTCGGTCCACCGCATTCGCAACACCGCAGTGTTCATGTCCGCATCGCCAGACAATATCCCGTCGGCGCTGCTGCACAATCTGAAGCATAATCAGGTGATGCACGAACGCGTGTTGATCGTGACGGTGCTTGTCGCCGAAATACCCTATGTGGATCAGGACAAGAGGCTAGAAGTCCGCAACGCCGGTCACGGATTTTACCGTGTCATCGTCAACTACGGCTTCATGGACGAGGTCGATATTCCCAACGCGTTGTCGGGACTCACCAATATCGGCGAGCCGTTCAACATCATGACCACCAGTTTTTTCCTGGGGCGGCAGAAATTCATCGTTTCAAAAGACCATCCCGGAATGATGGTCTGGCGCGAACATCTGTTTGCGTGGATGATGAAAAGCTCTGAAAGCGCGATGGAATATTTCAAATTGCCCGTAAACCGCGTCGTCGAACTGGGCAGCCAGATGCATCTTTAGTGCGTCAAGGATACGGCGAAAAGCGACGATCCCATGCAATGGCGACACCGACCGAAAAGCACAAGCTACACCCCGCAAAGTTGCTCCGCCATGGCGCGGCCCATATCGGCCTCTGGAAAGACGACATTGGTCACACCCAGCCGTTCAAGGATCAATCCGTGTTGCGGGGTCGATGCCTTTGCCCAGATAGTTTTAACCCCCAGCGATTGCAGCGCGAGAACCGACAGCACGCTGCCCTCCAGACTGGCGCCTATAGCGACCACGGCGAAGTCGACCTCATTCACGCCCAATGCAGCCAACGCCTCTGGTTCGGTCGAATCTGCGCGCACCACATGTGGCAATTCTTCTGCATGTTTCTGGACAATATCGGCGCTGGCATCGATACCGATGACTTCGTGACCCAGCGCCACCAGACGCGATGCAACCGCCTCTCCAAAACGACCGAGCCCGATGACGGCGACGGTTTTTTTGTCCGCCGATTTCAATTTTTTAGCCAATGATCACATCCTCCTTAGGATATTGATAATATTGTGATTTTCGTTGCGATGCGAGCGCGGCAAACAGCGTTATCGGCCCTACCCGTCCGACAAACATCAGAAAGATCAGCAAATATTTACCCGGATCGGTAAATTGTGCAGTGACGCCCGTCGATAGCCCCACTGTGGCAAAGGCCGATACTGCCTCAAACATCGCTTCGCGCGGCGCAATATGCGGTGAAAGCGCGACCAGCAAATAGCCTCCGCCAAGCACTAGAACCGTGGCCAGAGCAACCACCGAAATCGCCCGCCTCTGGTTATGTTCGCCGATGCGTCGTCCATAAACCTCGACATCGTCATTGCCGCGGATTTCAGACCAGACAATCAGCAGAATGACCATCACCGTGCCTACCTTGACCCCGCCTGCCGTCCCCGCGCTTCCGCCACCGATGAACATCAGAATTGATGTAAGCATCAGCGACTGGTCGGAGAGTTCCCCAATATTGATAGCATTAAATCCGGCAGTGCGTGTTGTGACCGATTGAAACAGCCCGTTCAACACATGCTCGTGCAGCGCCATGCTTCCCATCGTCGCTGCATTGTTCCATTCGAGCATAATGAACATCAACGCCC
>Ga0209812_10001544_pt1 | contig 15546 bp, 15 predicted proteins | sample JI71714BDNA_FD_187502 | JGI IMG/M metagenome (GOLD analysis project Ga0209812, IMG submission 187502) | Wastewater effluent complex algal communities from Wisconsin, to seasonally profile nutrient transformation and Carbon sequestration -... | ecosystem: Engineered > WWTP > Effluent > Algae...
GCGTTGATTCGCCGATGCGCCCGCCTGCATTGATCCGCGGGCCGAGCGCAAAGCCGAGGTCGCTGGCTTGGGGCGCGCGGGTGAGGCGGCTTGCATCCATCAGCGCTGCCATCCCGATCCGGTCGCGCCGCGCGAGCACTTTCAGCCCTTGTGCCACGAAGGCGCGGTTGAGCCCGTGCAGCGCGGCGACATCGGCCACCGTGCCGAGCGCCACCAGATCGAGCAGGCCCATCAGGTCAGGCTCACGCCGATGGTCGCCGAACCAGCCCTTGCCCCGCAGGTTACGCACCAAAGCGACACCTAGGAGGAAGGCAACGCCGACGGCGGCCAGATGCCCGTGGGCGGCACCCAGATCGCTCTCGTCAAGGCGGTTGGGGTTGACCAGTGCGGCTGCGGGGGGAAGCTCCGGTGAACACTTGTGGTGATCGACCACGATCACATCCACCCCGGCATCGCGCGCCATGCCGAGCGCTTCATGCGCCATTGCCCCGCAATCGACCGTAACGATAAGGCTCGATCCCGTCTCGCCCAGCCTGACCAGCGCCTCGCCGCTCGGGCCATAGCCTTCGAGCAGGCGGTCAGGGATGTAATAGCCCGCGTCCAGCCCCAGCTGCCGCAGCAGTTCCACCAGCAGCGCCGCGCTGGTCGCTCCGTCGACATCATAATCGCCGTAGATCGTCACCCGCTCGCCCGTCATCACGCTTTGGGCCAGACGTTCGGCTGCGGTGTCCATGTCCTGAAAGACCGAAGGATCGGGCAGGAAACCGCGGATCGTGGGTTGGGCATGGCGCGCCAGATCATCCTCGGCCACACCGCGGGTCAGGAGCAGTTGATCGAGGATCGTGCGATCCAGCCCGAGCGGGCCGCTCACCTGACTTTCATCAAGCTCCATATTGCCGCCGCGCCAACGCCACGCCTTGCCCGAAAGCGAAGCGGCAACGCCAAGAACCGGCGCGAAACCGGGCGGGGGCAGGGTGCGGGAGGCCATGACGGGCGTTCTAGCGCAAGTCGCTGGCGGCTGACAGGTGCTCGCAGTTGACAATCGACAGCCGCAGGGGCCAGCCTCGCACTATGGACGCAGCGACAGCCGAACCTTGCCTGCTCATCATCTGGCACAGCCGCACCGGCGCGAGTGCGGCCATGGCGCGGGCGGCAGCTGATGGGGCAGGCGCGGCGGCGCTGCTGGTGGAAGCCGCCGATGCAACGCCGGACATGCTGCTCGCAGCAGACGGGTTCATTTTTTGCTGTCCCGAAAATCTCGGCAGCATGAGCGGGTTGATGAAGGACATGTTCGACCGCGCCTATTATCCCGTGTTGGGGCAGGTCGACGGGCGGCCCTATGCGACACTGATCGCGGCGGGATCGGACGGGGAGGGTGCCCAGCGCCAGATTGACCGCATCGCGACAGGGTGGCGCTTGCGGCGCGTGGCAGAACCGCTGATCGTCAACCTCGCGGCCCAAACGGCTGAGGCGATCCTTGCGCCCAAACAGGTGCCTTCCCGAACGCTGGATAAATGTGCTGAAGTCGGCGCAGCCATGGCCGAGGGGCTACGGATCGGGGTGTTCTGAAGATTGCTCCAAAACGGGACAGGTCAGCCGTTTGGGGACTCGACGATGGCGGCCAAACACGCCAAGGATAAGACACGAATTTTGTTGGTTTCGGGCACGATACGAGGGGGGCCTGGACGATTTCACAGTCGCAGCGCGCCCATGATGCCGAGCTGCACCTGCTGTTTGCACGGGGCAAGCGGCCTGATCGTCATGCGATCAGGGCTTTTGCCGCTCGAGAGCAGGTGATCAGCATAAGCCATGATCCTTTTCCCGAAGACTCGCCCGATACAGACGGGTCGTCGCTTGCCCAGCAGCACTGGCTGGAGCTGTTGCGCGACGGGCTGACCTTCGATCTCAGCGGTCTTGCTCCCGGTCCGGCAAGCGCCTTTCCGGCGCTCGCTCATCGCTTCGATCTGCCGGCGCTGCCGGCGCAAGACGATTACGAAGCGATGACCCTCATGCCGGGGCCGCACCTTGCCGCAGGTAGCAACAGCCTGCCCATCAACCGCGTGCTGCTGGGCCTTGGCTGTGATCTGGTGCGCCATTTCGAGGACATTGCGGCGGTGGGCTGGGGGCCGGCCGGCTGCGCTATCGGGCGGCGGTTTTTCGAATCCGTCACCAGTGCATGGCTCGATGGCGGGCCGTTTCCGGCGCTCGGCCTGACTGCCTTTGTCGAGACGCCCGACGGAGCGTTGCAAAGCGCGGGTCTGGCGTTCTGGATCGGGCAGGAATTGCGGATCGAGCCTCCCCTCAGTGCCGACCGCATCGCGGCGACCCGGCTCGGCATCCGTCTGGTCAATCATCTGGTCATCATCGGCGGGCTCGCCTCTGACGAGCGCATTACCGCACCCGATGGAACGCGCCTTGTCCTGCGGCCCTCGCGTGAGAGGGCGCTGATCAGCGTGTGGCGCGAATAGATGCCGCCTTGGGGTCGCACCGCCAGTCTGACAGTCATTGCATTCCGCTCGGTCAATATTCCGGGCGAGCCGGGCTACGAATCAGGGTTGCAGCGCCACCACCTGCTGCCCCGGCAATTGCTGTCACAGCGTTGCTTTGGCGCGATGTTTGCCAAAGTCGGCCGGGCGCGGGTGGGCTTCGACGATTTTCGCCGCAATGGCCTGCTGCTGCCCGCCACCGAGAAAGCGAGCATCCGCACCGCGCTGCCGCTGCATCGCGGCCCGCATCCGCGTTATAACGAAGTGGTCATTGCCCGCGTCGGGCGGATCGAGGCGAACTGGTCGCTGATCCGCCGCAATGACGAAGATGCCGCGCTGGCCGAAGCCTTATTGCGACTGGACCTGCTGCAAGGCGCGCTCAGACGCCAATTGCTGGCGCAGCGCCGGCGGGTGATGCTCAACCGCAACGACCCGCTCGGCACCGGCTTCGACTTCAACGAGCTGGACGCGATGGCAGAAATGCTCTGGTCCGCAGAGTAACGTTTACTCCGCCGCCTCGGCCATCACGCCCCAGGATGTGTAGCCCGAATTGGCGAGCAACTGCGCCTTGGCTTCGTGATACTCGCGCTCCATCCGCGCGACGAGGTCTTCCACCGTGCCGACTTCCTTGATCGGGCCGATACCCTGACCCGAACCCCAGATGTCTTTCCACGCCTTGGCCTTGGTGTTGCCGCCGCTGCCGAAGTTCATCTTGCTGGGATCGCTTTCGGGCAGGTTGTCAGGGTCCATCCCGGCCGCCTCGATCGAGGAGCGCAGGTAGTTGCCATGCACGCCGGTGAACAGGTTGGTGTAGACGATGCCTTCCGACGACCCTTCAACGATGCCGTTCTTGTAGCCATCGGTGGCGTTGGCTTCCTTGGTTGCGATGAAGGCGCTGCCCGCATAGGCGAAGTCAGCGCGCAAAGCCTGTGCGGCAAGGATTGTCGCCCCGTGACCGACCGAGCCGGACAGCGCGACAAGACCATCGAACCATTCACGGATTTCCTGCATCAGCGCGAAGGGCGACAGCGCGCCAGCGTGACCGCCAGCGCCAGCGGCCACCGGAATAAGGCCCGTCGCGCCCTTTTCGATCGCCTTGTGGGCGAAGCGGTTGTTGATCACGTCATGCATCGTGACCCCGCCCCAGTTGCGCACAGCGGTGTAGATATCCTCGCGCGCGCCCAATGAGGTGATGACCATCGGCACTTGCCACTTCTCGCAGGTCGCCATGTCGGCATCGACGCGGTCGTTGGTCTTGTGGACAATCTGGTTGACCGCGAAGGGCGCGGCCGGACGGTCGGGGTGGGCACGATTGTGGGCGGCCAGTTCCTCGGTGATCTGGTGGAGCCATTCGTCGAGCTGCGATTGCGGGCGAGCGTTCAGCGCCGGGAAGCTGCCGATGATCCCCGCCTTGCACTGCGCGATCACAAGTTCCGGGCCGGAGACGATGAACAGCGGCGATCCGATCAGCGGCAGGCGCAGGCGATCGAACGGGGCGGGAAGCGGCATGGGTTTCTCCTGAAAACGTGTTCGGCTTTAACCCGCGTCTCTAACGCCGGTTCCGTCGCTGCCAAGCGCGATTTTGAGAAGGCGGGCGGGGCTTTACCGCAGCAGCGCCTTTAGCCCGTAGAACCGCGCCGCAGTCCCGGCATAAAGCGCGGATTTCTCGTCGGCGCTGGCCGACCGGGTAAGGCGCTTGAACGCGTTCCACAGCACCGCGTAATCCGCGCCCCAGTAGTCGACCGGGTAATTGCTTTCGAACATCGCACGTTCCGGCCCGAAGGCTTCGATGCAGGTTTCGATATAGGGCCGCCAGAGCGCGGCAAGATGCTCCGATCCGTGTCCGGCAGAGGGGCCATCTTCCGGCAGGCCGCAGAAGGCCATGGCGAGGCCGCCTAGCTTAACCACCACGTTATCGCACTTTGCCAGCTCACGGATGTTGTGGCGCCATACATCGAACCGTTCGTGCAAACGTCCCTTATAGGCCGATACCCCGACCGGCGTGCCGCAATGGTCGAGGCAGATCGGCTGATCGGGGAAGGCCCGTGCCAGATCGATCACGTCGGGCAATTGGGGTTCCAGAATCCAGGCATCAAAGGTCATGCCGCGCTTGCCCAATTCCGCAAAGCCTTCGCGGAATGTGGCTTCGCGGTAGAGGCCTTCCGGATGGTGGAAGGGCGGGCCGAGCACATTGGCATCGGCATCCCATGCCCCCGCGTGACGGATGCCTTTGAACCGTCCGGGCGCTGCCGCGTGCAAGGCATCGAGCACTGCACTCGCCTCGCTCCCGCGCATCAGATCGGCATGGCCGACAATCCCCGCGCAATAGCGTGACGGGCCATAAAGCCCGCTCGCCGATTGCGCCGCGACCCCGTTCACGAATTCCACTTCGCCCACCGGCTTCAAGGCTTCGCCGTAAGCGCCGTTGTAGAACGCGCCGCATTCCATGAAGACCGTGCCGATGATGTTGTGGCCGGTGGTCAGATGGGCGTGGAGCTGGTCAAAGGTGTAATGCGCATTGTCGACCAGCGCGGCGACGAAGTGGTGATGCGGTTCCGGAAACATCCCCAGCATCGGCCGCAAATCCCACAGGTGGTGATGCGGATCTATGATCGGCAGATCGGGTTCGAGGATATCCTCGCGGACGTGGGTCGGGGTGTTCAAGGCTCTCTCCGCATTCTCGGTTTACGTTTTCGGTTAGTCGACCACCCGCACATAAAGATGCCACGTCGCGTGGCCCAGCACCGGCAAGGCCACCATCAGCCCGAGGAACCCCGGAAGCATCGCCATAAACAGCAGCGCGGCAATGATCGCTGCCCAGCCGAACATGACCGCAAAATTGTTCCGCACGGTCTTGAGGCTGGTGATGATGGCTGTCAGGAAATCAACCTTGCGCTCCACCAGAAGCGGAAGACTGATCACGGTCATGGCGTAGAACGCAAATGCCATCAGACCGCCGACCGCGCTTCCCACGGCCAGCATGGCGAGGCCCGAGGGCGTCAGGAATGCCGCGACCGGATCGCGGCCCATTCCGCTTTCGGCCATGAACACAGCGAAAATCGCATGGGCGACAATCATCCAGAACGAAAAGGCGACGAACACGATCACGCCCATCGACAGGATCTGGTCGTCGCCATGCCCCTTCAGCGCCCCGAGCACCGCACGCCATGACAGCGCCTCGCCAGCGGCCCGGCGGCGGCTTGCTTCGTAGAGGCCCACGGCGATGAATGGCGCGACCAGCGGGAAACCTGCGATTGCCGGAATGAGCCACGTGAGTTCACCGCCGGTCACAGTGAACCAGCCGATTGCGAGGCCGGCCAGCACGTAGAAGCCGCCGAAGAACAGACCGAAGCGCGGCATGGCGATGAAGTCCCGCCAGCCCGCGCCGAGCGCCGCGACCAGATCGCCCCATGCCAGATCCTCGGCCACCTGCGGGCCCAGGGGCGCGGTCGGCACGGGGGGATTGTTCGGCAAGCCTTGCATTGCAGACACTCTACCTCTCTCCGCGACATGGTTGCCCCCAAACCGGCCGCCGTGCAAGTCCGGCACATGCGTTCATCAGCCGGAAAGGTTGCATGGAGATAATCACAATCAATTCCAATCTGTTATGGAGCCGATATGGCCATGTCTCGCGTTGCCGGTGTTTTCACCATGATCGCTGCTACCGGTCTTGTGGCAGGAATTGCAATCTCCGGCCCGGCCGCTGCCGAGACACCGGATCGGCCAGTTGATGCGGACGAACTGGCCGCTCTGGCTGCGGCATACGAGCAGGGCGCGCTCGGAACCGGCTCCTGCCCGTGGTGGAACCCCGTTTCAGAGACCCCGACGACCATTCCCTGTGAAGCGATTCCCTTGCCGCTGCTCGCGAGCCTTGCGCGCAATCCCGCCAACAAACACGCGCAGCTTGAACTGGGCAAACGCTACGAGGAAGGTCGCGGGGTCGCGCAGGATTTCGACATGGCCCGCAAATTCTACCGCATGGCGGCGCGCGATACGAGGCGGGGCAGGCCGATCCAACTTCCGGGCAGGGATCTGTCCCCGCTGTCGTTCGGTGAGTTCGGGCATGGCGGGACGCTGATCGAGGCAGGGCTCAATCGGGCCCGTGTCCCGGGCTTCATCTCGGTGGTCGGCCTCCCCGAAGCCCGGGAGCGATTGCGCCAGCTGCGCAAATAGTCGCCTTGGTCTACCGTGCCACAGCGGCGTTGGCGGCGCTCAGCACTGCGCGCACGCTGGCCGTGGCGATGTCCTCGTCGATCCCGCAGCCCCAGATCGTGCGGCCATCGGGGGCGCGGCATTCCAGATAGGCGGCTGCGCGTGCATCGGTGCCTGCGCCCAGCGCGTGCTCGGTGTAATCCACCACCTCAAGCTCGACCCCGAAGGCTTCGCGCAGGGTGCCCATAACGCTGGAGATGAGACCATTGCCGCGGCCCGAGACGCTTTGCTCCGCGCCCTCGACCGCGATGGTTCCGGCAAAGATGCGCGTGCCATCGGTTGCCCGGCTTTCCTCGTAACGGACCAGCTGGAAGTGCTTCGGGTGGATCTTGACGTGGTAGGCCTTGCGGAAGGCGTCCCAGATATCGGCGGCGTTCAACTCGCGGCCCAATTCGTCCGCCATCGTCTGCACGTGGCGAGAGAAATCGGCCTGCATCTTCTTGGGCAGCTTGAGGCCCTGATCCTTTTCCAGCACCCAGGCAAAGCCGCCTTTGCCGGACTGCGAATTGACCCGGATCACAGCTTCATAGCTGCGCCCGAGATCGGCCGGATCGATCGGCAGATAGGGAACGCGCCATTGCTCGTCATTCTGGGTGTCGCGCGCCTCAAAGCCCTTCTTGATCGCGTCCTGATGGCTGCCTGAGAATGCGGTGTAGACCAGTTCCCCGCCGTATGGGTGGCGCTGGTGGACGGGCAGATCGTTGCAATAGGTGACTGTCTCGATCACGCGGTCGATATCGGAGAAGTCGAGTTCCGGGTCGATCCCCTGCGTGTAGAGATTGAGCGCCATGGTCACGAGGCAGCAATTGCCGGTTCGCTCGCCATTGCCGAACAGACAGCCTTCGACCCGGTCCGCCCCCGCCATCAGCCCCAGTTCCGCCGCCGCAACGCCGGTGCCGCGGTCGTTATGGGTGTGGAGCGAGAGAATCGCGCTTGTCCGGTTCGGCAGATGCCGTCCGAAATACTCGATCTGGTCGGCATAGATATTGGGCGTTGCCGCTTCGACCGTGGCAGGCAGGTTGAGGATGATGGGGTGGTCTGGCGTTGGCTGAAGCACCTCCATCACCGCCGCGCAAACCTCGATGCTGAAGTCGAGTTCGGCGGTGGAGAAGGTCTCGGGCGAATACTGGAAATGCCAGTCGGTGCCAGGATATTTCGCCGCTTCGTCACGCATCACCTTGGCGCCCGCGACGGCGATGGCCTTCACTTCGTCCTTGGACATGCGGAACACGATGTCGCGCCATGCAGGGCTGACAGCGTTGTAGAGGTGGACGATCGCCGCCCGCGCGCCTTCGAGGCTGGCGAAGCTGGTGCGGATCAGGTCTTCGCGGCTCTGGGTCAGCACCTGCACGATCACATCATCGGGAATCGCGTCCGATCTGACGAGGCCGGAGATGAAATCGAACTCGGTCGCGCCCGCGCTCGGAAAGCCGACTTCGATTTCCTTGACGCCGATTTCCACCAGCAGATCGAAGAAGCGGCGCTTTTTCACTGCGTCCATCGGGTCGATGATCGACTGGTTGCCGTCGCGCAGATCGGTCGAAAGCCAGCGCGGGGCTTTCTCGATCAGGCGCGAGGGCCATTGGCGGTCGGGCAGGTTGATCTGGCCGAAGGGGCGATACTTGGCGGAGGGCTGCTTGAGCATGGGCATGGAATGAGGCTCGTCGCGAGAAGGAATGGGAAGCTGCGGCAGGTCACCCTTGGGAGCGGTGCCGCGCTGTCCAGTGCGCGCGGCCGACTACGCCCAAGGGCGCATAAGTCGAAGCAGCGTCAGTCCGTGTCCCGTCATGGTCGCCATCCTTTGCCGATTATTGCGCGAGGCGCAAGCCGTGAATGGCACTTGTTTCAACCGCGCCCGCCTTATCCGCACCGCGCGTCGCGGATGATATTCTGGGCATCGAGCATGATCGACAGGCGCGGGTTGGTCGGATCGGGATTGACGTTGAGCCCACTACCGGGGCCGACGAAGCGGAGGTTGTCAGTGCGGCCGAGCATTTTGGCAATCTCCGCGCGGGTGGGCTGATCGGCGAGCTTGCCGATAAACGGCCCCATCAGCGGCGCGCCGCAGGTGCGGGAGGCCGGATCGGTCAGGGTGCCGCGCGCAAAAGGGCCGGGCGCCGCGCCTGGCATCGGGGTGGCCACCGTCGGGGCGACTGTGGCGGCAGGCGCAGGTGCAGCGCCGGGAGCGGGCGTCGCTTGGCCAGCGCCAATGCGGGCCGCGAAGCTTTCAGCGTCATTGCCGGGCTTGGCAGGTTCGCTCCCGCAGCCAGGAAGCGCGAGAGCGGTGAGCGAGATGGCGAGAAAACGGGCGACGTTGATCATGGTGTCCATTCCATCAAGTTCGGTTCAGCCGCCAAAACGCGCTTTCCGTTACCGGTTTATGACAGGTGCGCCATTAGTTGCGCTGCCGCAACCGGTCGGGCGTCAGCTGGTCGATGCGGGTTACGCCCATGAGTCGCATCCCGCGCTCGATCTCGTCCTTGAGGATGCCCAGCGCCCGCTCGACCCCGTCCTGCCCTGCTGCCGCCAGCGCATAGAGGTAAAGTCGTCCGCCCGAGGCCGCAGTCGCGCCCGAGCACAGCGCCTTCATCACATGCGTGCCGCGCCGCACTCCGCCGTCGCAGATGATCTCGATCTGCCCGCCGACAGCGTCAACAATTTCAGGCAATTGATCAAAGGGCGCGCGCGAGCCGTCGAGCTGTCGCCCGCCATGGTTCGAGATCATGATCGCATCGGCCCCGATCTCCACCGCACGGCGCGCATCGCCTGCGCTCATCACGCCCTTCAGCACGAAGGTGCCGCCCCATTGTTCGCGGATCGCAGCGGCTGTGTCCCAGTCCATCGAGGTGTCGAGCATCGTGTTGAAGTATTCGGCAATGCTCACCGCCCTGCCGCTGCCCTCGGTCACATGGGTATCGAGATTGGGGAGGCGGAATTTCTCGCGCAGCACATAGTCGAGCGTCCAGCGCGGGCGGGTGGCGTAGCTCAGGATGCTCGCCGGTGTGAAGCGCGGCGGGGTGGTGAAGCCGCTGCGCAAACACCGCTCGCGCTTGCCCGACACGATGGTGTCCACCGTCAGCGCCAGCGCATCGAACTTCGCGGCCTGACAGCGCTCGATCATGTGCGTATTCAGACCCTTGTCCTTGTGGACATAGAGCTGGAACAGCTTCGGCCCGCTGGTCAGCGCGGCGATCTCCTCGATGCTTCGGGTCGCGAGGCTGGAGATGCCGAACCACAGGCCGAATGTCTCCGCCGCCTTGGCAACGGCGGTTTCGCCCTGCCAATGGAAAGCGCGTTGTACGGCAGTGGGCGAGAGCATCAGCGGCAAGGTCGATTTGCGACCGAGGATGGTGCAGGAGGTGTCGATCTCGGCAACGCCCGCGAGCACATCCGGCACCAGATCGACATTCGCGAAGGCGGCGGTGTTGCGCGCCTTGGTCAATTCGTCGTCAGCCGCCCCGTCGATATAATCGAACACCGGGAAGGGCAGCCGCGCCTTCGCCAATGTGCGGAAATCGTCGATATTGTGGCAATCGGTCAGGCGCATCAGGCCCAAGGCTTTGACGCAGGCGCCGGCCGCTGTCGAACATTTTTGCACGGCCTGTCACGTTTCGTAGCCTCCGCGCGAAACAAGGGCAGATGCCCCTGTGACGATGTTCAGGCTCTGCTGGATCGGCAGACGCAAAAAACAAGGACGCCCCCGATGAAATTGAATTGCATGCTTCTTGCCGTGACCGCTCTGGCAATCCCTCTGGCGCTTCCTGCACCAGCGATGGCCGAGGGCGGTATCTTTGTCGGCACCGAGGGCGAGAAGGTGGCCGTCGGCGGCTATGACACGGTCAGCTATTTTCGCGGTACCGGAGCGCCTATGAAGGGCAATGCGCGCTACAAACTGACTTGGAAAGGTGCCGAATGGCGCTTTTCGACCGCTGAGAATGCCGCTGCGTTCAAGGCCAATCCTCTCGCCTATGCGCCGCAATATGGTGGCCATTGTGCCTGGGCGATCGCGCAGGACTATCTCGCACCGGGCGACCCGACCGCTTACGATGTGGTCGGCGGCAAGCTCTACCTGAATTACGATCAGGGCATTCGCGGCAAATGGCGCAAGAACATCTCGGGCTTCATCGCCAAGGGAACGCCCAACTGGGCCAAGATCCCGGCGGGCAAGGTCTATAGCGGATCATCCTGGTTCGGGTTCTGATCCGCCTAACGAAGGGTGGCTGGCGGGTTAGCCCCATGATCCGCCAGCCGCCTTGTCCCCGCGATTACTGCTTTTCGAATGCGGCGCTGATCGTCAGCGTCACGTCCTTGCCGACAAACGGCGCACCGTAGTTCACGCCCCACTGGGTGCGGTCGATCGTGGTGTGGGCATGGAAGCCGACCGTTTCTTTCTTGTTGAAGGGATTGGCACCAGCGCCCACGAACTGTGTGGCCAGCGTCACAGGTGCGCTTTTGCCGTTCATGGTGAGGGTGCCGGTGACATCGGCGGTGGTATCGCCGGTCTTGACCACCTTGGTCGAGGTGAAGCTTGCCATGCCGGGTTCTGGCCCGAAGAAATCAGGCGCGACGCCATCCTTGCCCGGGCGAAGCAGGTGGCTCTTGAGGCCCGCGCTGGCGACATTGACTTCCGCAACCGGGATCATGACCGAGAAGGTTGCGGCCTCGATATTGGCCGGGTCCATCGTCATGGTGCCGGTGATGTTGCCGAACAGGCCGAAATAGTCGTTGAAGCCGAAATGGCTCACTTGCCAGTTGACCAACGTGTGCCCGGCATCGAGTGCATAAGTGCCGGCGGTGACGCGCGAGGCATCCTGTACGCCCGGAACCTGCGGCGCGCCCTGAGCAAAGATCGCCGGAGCCGCGACAATGCCGCCGGTAACTACGGCAAGTGTCGCAACAGCAGCGGCGGCGAAAGTGAAACGGTTCATGGGGATTGGTCCTCCTGTTTGTTCAGAAGCCCAATCCCCCACGACCTGTTTTCGTTCCACCGCCTGCCGTGTCAGTTTTTCGCCTTGTCGACCAACTTGTTGGCGGCAATCCACGGCATCATTGCGCGCAGCTTCTCGCCCGTCTGCTCGATCGGGTGGGCGGCGGCCTGCTTGCGGGCGGCCTTCAATTCGGGTTGCCCTGCGCGGTTATCGAGCACGAAGTTCTTCACGAAGCGGCCCGACTGGATGTCGGCCAGCACGCGCTTCATCTCGGCCTTGGTTTCGGCAGTGATGATGCGCGGGCCGGTGGTGATGTCGCCATATTCCGCGGTGTTCGAGATCGAATAGCGCATGTTGGCGATGCCGCCTTCATACAGCAGGTCGACGATCAGCTTGGTTTCGTGGAGGCACTCGAAATAGGCCATTTCGGGGGCGTAGCCGGCCTCGACCAGCGTTTCGAAGCCCGCCTGGATGAGGTGGGTGATGCCGCCGCACAGCACGGCCTGTTCGCCGAACAGATCGGTTTCGCATTCCTCACGGAAGTTGGTTTCGATGATGCCCGAGCGTCCGCCGCCGACGGCGCTGGCATAGGCGAGGGCAACGTCATGCGCCGCGCCGCTGGCGTCCTGATGGATCGCGATCAGGCAGGGCACGCCGCCGCCCTTCACATATTCGCTGCGCACGGTGTGGCCGGGGCCCTTGGGCGCGATCATGATCACGTCGATATCGACGGGCGGCTCGATCAGGCCGAAGTGAACGTTGAGGCCGTGAGCGAAGGCGAGCGCAGAGCCGGGCTTCATGTGGCCCTTGATGTCGTTCTCCCAGATTGCGGCCTGATGTTCATCGGGCGCGAGGATCATGATCAGGTCGGCCCACTGTGCGGCGGCGGTGTTGGAGAGCACCTTGAATCCGGCAGCCTCGACCTTCTTGGCGGTAGCCGAGCCTTCGCGCAGCGCGATCGCGACTTCGGCCACGCCGCTGTCGCGCAGGTTCTGGGCATGGGCGTGGCCTTGCGAGCCGTAGCCGACAATGGCGACCTTCTTGGGCTTGATCAGATTGAGATCAGCGTCGGCGTCGTAATAGACTTTCATTTCTTCTTCTTTCCACGTCGTCCCGGCGAAAGCCGGGATCTAGAGCGGCTGAGTGCGGCCCTTGTTGCTTGAGGTGCCAGCTTTCGCTGGCATGACGAAAATTTGTTTTAGGCCCCCTGCGGCCCGCGCAGCATCCCGACGACCCCGGTGCGGCCGACTTCGACCAGCCCCAACTCGCGCATCAACGCGATGAAGCTGTCGACCTTTTCGGGCGGGCCGGTGATTTCGAAGATGAAGCTTTCGGTGGTGGTGTCGACGGGCCGCGCGCGGAAAATGTCGGCGAGGCGAAGCGCCTCGACCCGCCGTTCGCCTGTGCCGGTGACTTTGATCAGCGCCAGTTCTCGTTCCACGTGGGGGCCAGCGGTGGTGAGGTCGGTGACCTTGTGCACCGGCACCAACCGCTCCAGCTGCGCCTCGATCTGGTCGATCACAGACGGCGGGCCGTTGGTGACGATGGTGATGCGGCTGACCGCGTGATCTTCGGTAATGTCGGCCACGGTCAGGCTGTCGATGTTGTAACCGCGCGCGGTAAACAGCCCGGTGATCTTGGCGAGGATGCCCGGCTCGTTGTCGACCATGACAGCGAGAACATGGCGTTCAGAGGCCGCTTCGGTAATTTTCATTGCATGGTTTCCCGTAAAGCAGCGGCCTTAGACCAGCGCCTTGGCCTCGTCATCCATCGTGCCGTCGACCTTGTCGCCGTAAAGCAGCATGTCGGTATGCGCCGCGCCTGACGGGATCATCGGCAGGCAGTTGGCGTCCTGCGCCACAAGACAATCGACGATCACCGGCCCGGGATGATCGAGCATCCGCATGATCCCGTCATCGAGATCCTTTTCTTCGGTAATGCGGATGCCCTTCCAGCCATAGGCTTCGGCCAGCTTCACGAAATCGGGCAGGCTGTCGGAATAGGAGTTCGAATAGCGGCTTTCATAGGTCAGTTCCTGCCACTGGCGGACCATGCCCATGTATTCGTTGTTGAGGATGAAGATCTTGACCGGCAGACGATACTGGCTCGCGGTGCCGAGTTCCTGGATGTTCATCTGGATGCTCGCTTCGCCCGCAATGTCGATCACCAGCGCATCGGGAAATCCGAGCTGTGCGCCGATGGCGGCAGGCAGGCCGTAGCCCATCGTGCCGAGGCCGCCCGAGGTCAGCCACTTGTTCGGGTCCTCAAAACCGAAATACTGCGCCGCCCACATCTGGTGCTGGCCGACTTCGGTGGTGATGATCGGGTTGCGGCGGTGGGTGAGGGCGTGCAGCCGCTCGACCGCCTTTTGCGGCATGATCATTCCCGGATGTTTTACCGAGCGTTCGGGATAGGCAAGGCATTCGCGCGCCCTCCAGCCCGCGATCCGGGCCTTCCATTCGCCCAGATTGCGCGCCTGACGGCTGCCCCAGGCTTCGATCATCTGCGCCAGCACCGTGCCGCAATCGCCGACAATGCCCATCTCGACCGGCACCACCTTGTTGATCGAGGAGCGGTCGATATCGATGTGGATCTTCTTGGAGTCCGGCGAGAAGGCGTCGAGCCTTCCGGTCACCCGGTCATCAAACCGCGCGCCGATGCAGACCATCACGTCGCACTTGTTCATCGCCATATTGGCTTCGTAGGTGCCGTGCATTCCCAGCATCCCGAGCCAATCGGGGTGCTGCGAGGGGAATGCACCTAGCCCCATCAGCGTCGAGGTGACCGGCGCGCCGGTGATGTCCTGCAATTGGCGCAGCAAGCGGCTCGCTTCCGGGCCGGAATTGATGACGCCGCCGCCAGTGTAGAAGATCGGGCGCTGGGCCTGCGCGATCAGTTCCACCGCCTCGATGATCTGTTCGGGCGGGGCAACGGTCTGCGGGGCATAGCGGTGCGCACCAGCACGGGTCAGCGCGCGGCGTTCCGAGGGAACGGCGATCTGCACGTTTTTGGGGATGTCGATAACCACCGGGCCGGGACGGCCGGTGGTGGCGATCAGGAAGGCTTCCTTGATCGTCGCAGCCAGATCCGCCGGGTCTTTCACCAGATAATTGTGCTTGGTGCAGTGGCGGGTGATGCCGATGGTGTCGGCTTCCTGAAACGCGTCTGTGCCGATCAGCGCAGTCGGCACTTGTCCGGTAATGACGACCAGCGGGATCGAATCCATCCAAGCATCGGCAATCCCGGTGATGGCATTGGTCGCGCCTGGGCCGGAGGTAACCAGCACCACGCCCGGCTTGCCTGTCGAGCGCGCATAGCCCTCGGCTGCGTGGGCCGCGCCGGCTTCGTGACGGACGAGGATGTGGCGGATGCGTTCATCGCCGAACAATTCGTCATAGATCGGCAGAACCGCGCCGCCGGGATAGCCGAACACATATTCGACACCCTGTTCGATCAGGCACTGCACGAGGATCGCCGCGCCGCTCATGGCGGCGTCTTTGTCCGAAAGCGGGCTATTCGGGGCAGGGTCCGGCTTGCCGGGCACGGGAGCACTCCATCTAATGGATCGCATGAAGCCTGAAAGGGCTGCACGGACAGGGCGTTAACAACAAAACTGGCCCGACGCAGGGGGGCGCATCGGGCCGAGTGATATCGCCGCTAAAGGTTACAATCTGATAGGTCAACCCCTAATTGCGCAATAATGATGCGAAATGGGTGTCTGTGTCGATATTTTCGGATTCATAGCCGAGCATCGCTCGCGGCCATTCCGCCGGGGGCTGACGCCGGAACCATGTGAATTGGCGCTTTGCGAAATTGCGGGTGGCTTGCGCACCGGCGGCGAACATCGTCTCGGCGTCGATCTCGCCATAAATGAACGCGGTAATTTCCGGCACACCGATGGCGCGCATCACTGGCAGATC
>Ga0209812_10001548_pt1 | contig 15515 bp, 12 predicted proteins | sample JI71714BDNA_FD_187502 | JGI IMG/M metagenome (GOLD analysis project Ga0209812, IMG submission 187502) | Wastewater effluent complex algal communities from Wisconsin, to seasonally profile nutrient transformation and Carbon sequestration -... | ecosystem: Engineered > WWTP > Effluent > Algae...
TCCACGTGTGGTTTTTCAGATGCTTGGCTATTTGGCTGAAGGCTATTTGAAACAACTGAAAAATCAAAAATCGGTGGAATTGATTATCCCGATATTGTATTATCATGGAAAAAAGCAGTGGAATCTGGCCCTCCTTCCTGAATTCTTCGAAGGCATCCCACCCGAGTGGCAACGCTTTATTCCAGCCTACGATTTGATCTTTCATGATTTACAGAAGATTCCGGTCACTCAAATCGAACAGTTACAACATGGTCTGGTGAAATCGGCCATGCTAATTCAGCGTGATTATACTCATCCTGATCGACTTCGAGCACATGTCGCCCAGATCGTAAACAGCCTCCATCCGTACTTGGATAAATCCGGCACACAAAGTATATTTGTTTATCTAGTTCATCATTTGCAGATTACCTACGAAGAGTTAGTCGAGATAGAAAAAGTAATTCCCATCGAAAATCAAGAGAGTATGAAAAGCTTATATGACCATTTGATTGAACGCGGTATTGAACGCGGTATTGAACGTGGAAAAGAGCAAGGCATTGAGCTCGGAAAAGAGCAAGGTATTGAGCTCGGCATAGAACAGGGTATTGAACGTGGCATTGAAAAATCAATTCTCAATGCTTTTGACCATAAGATTGATTTACCAACGATTCAGGTAATTACGGGGGAGTCGCTCGAAAAAATTAAAATTGTGCTGGCCAAGCACGGACGAATTTAGCAAGCAGTATGCTTGAGGCCACTGGGTGGAGATCTGAAACTAACGGATTAAAAACGATGAGCGATGTGGGCAGGGAGATGAAGTGATGAGAGATATGTGGGTCATTTGATGATGAATCATTGTCGTTTAGTTAAACCCACCAACCGATAAATCACTTGTGTGATGGGGTCCAAAATTGTTTGGTATTTATACCCCAATGGGGTAATATGTTTATAGAAAATAGATTCCCCTCCATCCCAAGATACTCCGTAGGAGCGGTCTCCATGGAAATTGATAACGTACATTGTATTAACAGGTCGCTCCTACGGCTCTACTCTCCACATTTCACTTGGCGCTTAATCTAAATATTCTTAATTTTTACTATTAGTAGAATTTAGGGAGTTATTTTGCATTTATAGTCATTATTCCAGGCTATTTATTGTTTTAAGGTATTTTAAGGAGAGGCATTTTTGCTTCTCCTTTTTTTATGAAGTTTTACCTGATAATTCGAGTTAAATGTTGTTTGAATATCAAAATCCGCTCTTCATCACAATCTTACAGAAGAGGTAGGTTTAGTATCCTTTTTTTATTTTATTTTTGATTTATTAATTTTTGTAATTATTACCTTAATCTATATGAAAAAATCAATACTAATAATGGGATTACTCATGATAAGTTTGCTTATCCATGGGTGTAAAGTAGAGGAAATTTCCGCTTTCGAGGAAATGAATTCGGGCAAAAAAAATCAAGGAAAATTTTTGGAAAAAATTGATGATACCCCTTCAATCGTCATGTTTAATGGAAAACGTGTTGAGGATCAGTTGACGATAGATAGCTTACTCAAAATTAGTGAAGTCATTGAGTACGGCGATGGGGGAGTTATTAATATCTTAGAAAAAAACGATACGCCTATCGATATCGAAAAAGAAGTTGAAGCCACTCGAGCTTTTAATGCGCGTGTGTCGGCATCACCACCATCCTCTCCACCCAATTACATAGGTCCTGTACCGCGTTTTATTCATCCGCATGAATTCAGAAATTATGTATTTTTTAATTTTTCATTAAAATACATGAAGTCGAATGGGCAAGTAGCTGGTCTTCATTGGAATGTAGTAGGTCAAAATCCTTCTTGGCATCAATCCCCTCGTTTTAATGCTTATCACCTGAATCATTCTACTCAGCGTTTTGAAACATCAAATGGACTGCAAAATATTCATTACAGTGGGGTCTCAAGTGGATTGAGGAATCACACATTAGTAATTCGTGTATTAAATGTTACCCCCAACCCAAAAATAGTGGTTTTTTTAATTTCAGGAGGTCAACAGTTAAGGACAATTTTACAACCTCGTCAAAGTTGGGTTATCCATTCCAATGGTGCTCAAACTTGGGCAAATGGTACTGCACGGGTCAACGGATTTATTACAGGAACTCATACACGTCACTTATAAATACCCCTTATGAAACGAAAAGTTATATTTTTGTTACTCTTTTTTGTTAATTGGTCAATCAACGCAATGCCAATTAATTCAAAGAGTAGGTCCGATTTAGCTAATTTATTGGTACAGTCAGGTACTTTTAATGATTTTGTAAGTAAAGTTGAAGAATTTAGTTTAACGTATCAATATCATTTGCTGACTTTAAATGACTTTGAGAAGGCCACCATGAATCGTTATGCTGACATGTCATTGGTTGATCTTTCAAATTTAAGTTATGTAGATCGATTTTTGTTTGCTAAAACCTTGGGATTCAAAGATTGGCATGAGTATATATCCTCTGAGACCTATCTAAAAAATCAAATGAAATTGCTTCTCAATGAGTTTCCTCAGCTAAAAGCAATGGATCAATACGAGCTATTCTCAACGCTTGAACTTGCCATTAGTTTACGGCAAAATGGTAATTTTGAACTTCTGCAAAAGTGCTTGTTGGATGCTGCACATAATCAAACAGTTTGTTTAGAGTCAAGAACTCCGCATTGGGCAAAAGATATTGTGATGGTAACCTCGGTTACCTGTGTGGCCGCTGGTGTGATCATAATTGTTGGATCAGGTATTACACTTGAAGTGGGTACTGGAGGTGCCGCTACAGCCGCGATATTGCCAGCTTTAGCATCCTCAATTAATTCAATTATTGGTGGGTGTGCAGCTGTTGCAGGGATTGCATTTGGAGGAACTTGGGCGATCTCATCAAATGAAAGGGCTACTTGTAATCAACGAATGAATAAGAATATCACAGAGTGTTCATTAAAATACCCAGTAAAACCTTAAATTTATGCAACGAAAAAATAACTACATCATATTATTTGCTTTTTGTTTTTGTTTAGCTTTCAATCTTCACGAGGTCAAAGCACGATCTAATCCTGAAATCTTAGTGCAAGACTTAGCAAAAAATAGTGCATTTGTTGACTTGTGTTATTTTACCACCAATAATTGGATGTTAATTTACACTATTGGCACTAGTTTTGAAGAACAAGAAAAGAAAAAAACGGCTTTAAAAGTTGAAGGAGATTATTTTTTAAAGTCAACGCAGGAATCTTCGTTTATAACAGAGTATAACCAGGGTATTAACAAAGTATATTTTTCTTTTCCTCAATTATATGATTTTTCAAAGGAAGAGCGGTTTGTCTTGATTCAACGAGCGGCAGAATTAGTTTTTGCCATTCGAGGTAATGCAGTAAATGAGAAACTAGCTAATTGTATGAATAAAGCCACCTCGGATGAGGTGAATTGCTTGAATTCAAAGCGTGGAGGGCATTCACATCCCAGCCTGTTTGCTGGGATTACCTTTGCAACTTGCGTTTCGGCTGGTGCTGCGTTAATATTTTTTTCTGGAATTGTTGCTGAGGCGATAACGGAAGGTGCAGCAACCCCCATCATCGTGAGTGCTTACGCAAAAGAAATGGCGGGATTGATAGGTGGTTGTGGAGGAATTACCGCAGCGGTTGTCGGGGCAGGGTATGAAACCTCCAATGCGCACAAAGATCAATGTCGTCAAAAATCGTTAAGTGATTTAAGGATGTGCGGGCTGTTATATCCGAATAAACCTTAAATGTTCAATTTTTTTAAAATAATTTTTCTAAATGACCTACCAATTGGTATAATTATATTATTTGAAAGTGTTATTTCATTTTTACTTAGATTTAGTTTGACTATTTTTTGAGTATTTACTATGTAGGTTTTATGTATTTGAATGAATTGATCACCTAGGATGCCACTTAATTTATTAAGTGGCATCCTTTGTATAAACTTTCTATTGTTACTTGTGATAATTGAATAATTCCCTTCTGCGTGGATATACTCAATCGAGTCAAGTTCAACTTTGAACTTGATTTTTGAGTCAATAGGGAGATATATGTATTTTTTTGAATAACAGGTATCTATAAAATGGATATCAAAATTAAACTTAAAGCTTGATTCAATTACTAAAAATAATAGTACCGTATCTATATTATATAATTGAACATCCAATGTTGTAAATTGACTTAGTATACTTTGGATCAGGTTTTCTGTAGTCTGACTCTCATTAATTAGTATAAATTCATCAAAATGACTAAATATTTCATTTGGCGAATTAATTTTTTTTATTTTAATATTATTGCATATACTTATATTTATTATATTATTTATACTTTTTATCTCCTTTATAAGTAATATAATTGGTTTCATATCATATATATATATCCCAATATATTTATTTATATTTATGCAACCAATTAGAAAGGTGATGAAAGCTAAAAATGGATGATGAAATGATGATTCATTCTAGTTTATTGAAAAAAAGTGGTTACGAAAAGTATTTTTTCTAATCTGAGGGAAAATAATTCACAATTCAATGTCGTTTTGTAAGCTCACCAGTTGATAAATCATCTGTGCATTGGAGCTCAAAATCGTTTGGTACCTTTACCCCGATGGGGTATATGGATAGAAAATAGATTACTGCCCGGTAGAGACGTAGCCATGCTACGTCTCTACCGGGAGGAAATCGCCAACATGCGTGGTTTGAGCATGTCGCACCTACAAAGCTTATCCGGTCTCGAGTCCATCCCGCATGAGTTACAAACGACTCTATCGTGAATGGATTCATTAATAGCTGCTATTGTTACTATGTGAATATAATTTTTAATTAAAATAATTCATAATTCATAATTCATAATTCATAATTCACCTCAAACCTTCCGCGTCAAATACCCCGAATAATCCGGTAAACGAACCTCATATTCTTGGTGCATGAGTGGAGAGGAAAAGAGAAAATCAGCGGCTGAGCGGTCACTCGCAATCGGAATATTCCACGTTACCCCCAAACGCAACAAGGCTTTGATATCCGGGTCATGGGGTTGGGCGGCCATCGGGTCCCAGAAAAAGATGAGTACGTCTATTTCCCCTTGGGCAATCATCGCCCCAATCTGTTGATCACCCCCCAAAGGGCCACTCAACAAACGATGCACCGGGACATCTAAGGCATTTTCTAGTAAAGCGCCGGTAGTGCCTGTTCCGTACAATTGATGCCGGATGAGCCGTTCTCGGTTGTAAACAGCCCATTCAATAAGTTCTACTTTTTTATGATCATGTGCCACCAAAGCTATCCGCTTTCGGGCTGGTAATATCCGCGTATTCATCCTCACGAAGTACGAATTGGTTAAGACCAAAGATAAACCATTTCCGTGGATTCCACGTTATTACCCACGAAGGGAAAACAATTCAATCGCCCCACAACTACACTATGCAATCCATCCATACCCTAGGACAATTAAAAGCCTCCGGCTACGTGTCGAAAAGCATCAAAGAGGAACTTCGAGATAATTTAATTCTCCGTCTAAAAAGTAAACAACCTGTATTTGAAGGGATCTGGGGATACGAAGAAACGGTTATCCCGGAAGTGGAACGGGCTATTTTATCCATGCACCATATCAATTTGCTCGGTCTCCGTGGACAAGCCAAAACGCGTATCGCCCGCTCTATGGTAGAACTTTTGGATGAATACATTCCCATCGTAGCGGGCTCCGAAATCAACGACGATCCCCTCAAGCCTTTGTCGCGCTTTGCCCTCGATCTCATCGCCGAAAAAGGGGAGGACACGCCCATTGCTTGGTTGCATCGGTCGGATCGCTACAACGAAAAACTCGCAACGCCAGACGTATCCATTGCCGACTTGATCGGCGACGTGGATCCCATCAAAGCCGCTACGTTGAAGTTACCGTACTCCGATGAACGGGTTATTCATTTTGGATTAATCCCAAGATCACACCGGTGTCTGTTTGTAATCAATGAATTACCCGATCTGCAAGCACGTATCCAAGTGTCGCTCTTCAATATTTTGCAAGAAGGCGATATCCAGATCCGCGGGTTTAAATTGCGCTTACCTCTTGATATTCAATTTGTCTTCACTGCAAATCCAGAAGATTATACCAATCGGGGAAGTATCGTAACGCCATTGAAAGACCGGATTGATTCGCAAATCGTCACGCACTACCCGAAATCCATTGAGATTGGCCGGAAAATCACCCAGCAAGAGGCTACGGTCAAAGCAGGACAACAAGGCATTTCGGTGCCCGAAGTATTGCATGATTTGATCGAAGAAATTGCCATGCAGGCTCGCCAAAGTGAGTACGTCGATGCGAAATCGGGTGTTTCAGCCCGAATGACCATTGCCGCGTTCGAAAATCTGCTCAGTTCTGCTGAGCGTCGGACTTTAGTCAATGGAGAAGAGAATTCAACTGCCCGAATTTCGGATGTGTATGGGGCCATTCCAGCCATCAATGGAAAAATCGAGCTGGTATACGAGGGTGAAGTAGAAGGCCCTGTGTATGTGGCCCAACGGCTAATTGGCGATGCCCTGCGCGCTCAATTTCTACAGTATTTTCCAGATCCGGAAAAAGAGAAGAAAAAGAAGAATGGGAAGAATCCATTTGCCCCCATCACCCGGTGGTTCAGTGAAGGCAATACCATGGATCTGTTGCACGAAATGACGGATACCGAATACCAAGCGCGCCTCAATACCATCGATGGGTTAGCCGAATTGGTCGAAAGTTATCATCCCAACCTAACCACAGGGCTCAAGGCGTTTTGGATGGAATTTGCTTTACACGGTATGGCCGAATTTTCATTAGTCAGCAAACAAGCCCTCGATAGCCGCATTCAATTCAAAGATTTGCTGGATAGCATGTTTGACCCGAATACGATGAATTTTGATGAGGAGGAGTAAGGCACTCCTCCTCTCTATACTCAATCTTGTATGACTACCGTCTGCCATTGAGAACCCCACCGTACTTTGTATAGTCCGGGTTCGATCCCCTTAAATTGTATTTGAATCGTAGCGTTAGCTTGGTGAATAATCTCCCAAGTGTCCGTTTCTATCCGCCCATTGGAATGGACTATTTGAGGATTTCCTGGCTCTTCCTCTGAAGTTTCTAGAGTCAAAGTTCCCCAAGAAGAGACTGGATTTGGAAACAGGTGAAGAATTTCGGTTTCCACTTCAGAAGTACCCATTTCTTTTGCCGTTTTTCGTTGATTATTCTGGAATGCAACGGAAGAATGGAATGTAATCTCCCCAGCTATGTCGAAACTTGGAAACGTTCTCCCACAAGTTGTATTAGCCACATTGCCTTGGTAGGTACTCAGATTACCGTTGGGTAATCTATTGCCGCTATTAAAGAATATTTGAAAATTCTCGCCAGATTTTGCCTCAATTTGCAGTGTATATCGTGTGCCTAATCGTAATGGAATTGTACGTATAAAGGTCACTTCATTAATTCCGGCCGAAACGGAGGATTGGGTGTGTGCATGAATCACGCGTCCTGTACATGAGGATCCTTCCAATAATCGAATGGTGACGGGACTAGCCGTAGCTTTGTTGCTGGAGAATTGAAAAGACTTTAAATACCCCGTAATCGGAGAGGTAAAAGATTGATAATACCGGGAATTAGCTACACCCAATACACCTGTGGAAGGAATTCTGTAATCTTTGGTTCCCTCATTATCGCATAGCCCTGGACGTTTGATAAGGCAGTCGAGTAAAGTAAAAATGCGGTTTCCTTGTTCAATAATACCAGCAGGTGTTAGGTGGGTTTCGTCGGCTTTGGATAATCCAAATAAGGTGAGGAACTTAGTATGTCGCTCCGCACGATCAACCGCATGATGGGCTCGAATAACACGTTGATCTCTAGCAAAAAAGGGGTGTTGTTCATCTACCCCCAAAATAGTTGGAAGAGAAGGGTTTGTAACGACTTGATTCCGAAAATGCTGTAAGAGTACACGAAGATTTTCAGTATAAGCCGCAGATTGTCCACCAGTTTTCCCATCCGATTCTCCTTGGATCCAAATAAAGCCTTGGATACGAACCGTATAACCTTGTTGTCTTAACTGCGTAATGGCTGTTGTAAGTGCGGACACCATACGGTCATAGTACCCACCTGCCGATGGCCTTCTCCAATCATTGGACAAATTTGTTCCTCCCAAACAAAATTTAAAAATAGCAGGCTTATAGCCCGCTTTAAGTAGGTTTCTAGCAAAACTTACTTCTGGACCAAAGTGGCCTGACGGAAATAATCCCCTTTGTGGACCCATGGTAGTCCATCCATTCGAGGTATGGTTGTTAATGTACGTCCAATTCAGTAAAATTCGGGAATCTAGCATTTCGGTATCTCGAGGATACTGTGTGGCATCCCCTTTCCAACCTTGGGCATTGGATTGGCCTGCTAGGATAAACAGGTCAATGGTGTTAGCCTCGGATGAATGAGCAATCGATTGGGTTTCAGCTAAAGGATCATGCACTTGGCCTTTGGAGGTGTGCGAATAGACGAGTGTACACAAGGTACAATACAAATAGATAATTTTTTTTTTCATAAGAGATGATAATGTTAAAAAATAATTTTATAGCATGTTCCAGATGAGTAATCACTTATAAGATCGATTAAAAGTTTATTCTGCTGCGCAAATAGTGCAATCACCACAGTTCCTATGCCCACATCTTTTAGATATCGTTCATGTTGGTACGGATGGGCGATTACCCATTGTATTTTTTCCAAGGTATCGGCGGGCATGCCTTCGCCCTGATCTTGAATAGTGAGTTGTACATGACCGTTGACGACACTGAGTTGAATCATGAGCGTACTGCCCTCTGGACTGGCCTTCAGGGCATTATCTAGGATATTCCGGAATACCAAGTGAAGACCTTTTTTATCGGCAAAGATCTTTTTTCCTTCCGAAGTGCCTTGGACTGAAATTTGGACTTTTTTCCAATCCGCATACAATTTGAATATTTGAATGACTTCATCTAGTATGGGCTCAACTTCAAACTCCTCTTTGGTTAGAATTTTGAGATTTTTTTGGACTAAGGCCCACCGAATGAGATTTTCAGATTGAGATTGCAATTGATTGGCAGATTGGACGATATCAATGCCTACCTCCTTCACTTGGGCCCAGTCTTTGCGCTGAATGAATTCATCAAGTAATAAAGAAACACCCGAAATGGCCTGAGCAGGTCGCATTAAGTCATGGGCGATGATACCAAATAAATAGGAGCGAGTCCGATTGAATTCTTCGATTTCAGTATTGGCTTGGCTTAACTTAGCGTTAGTTTTTCGCAATTTTATAACTAAATAAGTAGAAATAAGTAGCCCACAAGCGATGGCAATGATCAAATAAATATAATACCGTTGTCTTTTTTCAACAAACTTATTCTGTTCTTGTAAATTTTTATTAAGTAAATCTTTCTTTTCTGTTTCATACTGAACAGAAAGTTCATTCAATTGAAGTGAGTTATTTTCCTTAAATAATTGAATCTGTAAAGTTTGGGATTGATAAGAAAATTGAATAGATTTCTCTAAATTAATTTTGTAATTCTTATAAAAAAGTGCAATATTTTGCAGTAATAAGTATTTTTCTTTGACCATACTAGAGTCACAAATACTAAGTGACTTTAGAAAATTACTCTCTGCCTTATCAATATTTTTTTGTATAGATTCATGAATTCCTAGATATTGATAACAAAGAGCTAATTTCCATTTATTTGGGTACTTATTTTTCAAAATGAATAAAGTGTTGTCCAAGAAAAACTTGGATTTAGCCATTTCTTTTGTATTTCGATAGTCCATGGCTAGGTTGATAAAAACATCTACATGGGTAGGCGTGACTTCAGGAAGTTTTTGTATTGCCTGGTATGCCTGTTGGGAGGTATAGAGTAAATAAGCATTATTTTTGGTCGTATTTAAATTATGGGCGCCTAATTGATTCCATCCGCTTGCCTCCATTTCGGGACTTTTTATCTTTTTTGCCCACAGGATGGCGGTTTCTAGGCCTCGGCGAGTTTTTATGGTATCTCCTGTAGTTGATCCAAACGATGTTCTTCTTGCCTCTGTTATGCCAAATTGAGTAAAAATTAGCCCTAACGTATCTCGGTCTTGCTGAAAATAGTCGAAGGCACGAAGATAATAGCGTAACGCCTTACTAGGGGAGAGTCTTTCTTCATATTTACCGAGTACATACCAATAAGCACCTCCCAAAAAAGGACGTTTCACAGCGTCCATACGGCTTTTGTGTGCTTCTAAAATATTTTTAAATTGTCCTAGTTTTTCTCGTTCATAATATAAATTATAGATTTCACTACTCAGGTATGTTTTTAGTTTAGTAGGAGATGCTACTAGCAAACTGTCCTTCTGTTTTGCTTCTTTTATCAAATCAAGTCCTTTCAAGGTTTGGCTAAATTGTGCGGAAGTAGTAAATGTGGAGAAAAGATAAATCAAGACGAATAAGCGTTTCATTGGTGAAGTAATTTATATTTTCTTATTTTTTATCGTGATTTGTTGCAATAATTCTTTTCGGTAGTTACGACCGACTTTGAATACAAATTCGCCAATACGTAATTCATTAAAGACAAGTTGGTAGTCGATGGTCAATGTGGTATTAATGACGACAAACTTTGAAATCCGGACAAATGACGCAGGTAAATTTTCAATCATTTTTGTCAAGGATTTTTTAAATGAATATACCTTTCGTTGGGTTTGCACTAACGCATAATTTCCGTCTGCACGTATGAAAAGCACATCATTAAACGGGATTAGAAAAGGTTGATTAAACTTGTCTTTCGAACGGATCCCTTGAATTTGAATTTTGGGCTGAACAGGCCGGGGTAGCGAAGCTTTAAAATAGCGGACTAAATGAAGTACTGAGGCTTCCAGCGTAAAACGCTCAACGGGTTTGCTTAGAAAGAGGGCATACGGCATAGACACAGATTGTAGCATGACCTCCTCGGAAATAAATCCGGTCGTGAAAAGAACCGGAAATTGCAAATCTAGGGAATTGGCTAGGAAATCAATCATCGAATTCCCTTCAATTTGAACATCCGCCACAACGATGTCTGGTATAAAGTCTCGAAGATGAAACTGAAATTCGGGAATTGTTTTGGCCAACCGAATTTCACCCAAGGGTTCCAAGTATAATCTAAATATTTTTTGCCACAAAGGATCATCCTCTATGATTAAAATTTTCATTTCAGGTAGTTTCGTTTAGGTAGTTTATTGTTAAAGATCAAAGGTGTAAAGAGCGAGTAATTCTCTAGGATACGAACACTACATTAAGACGCATAAAATTCGCTGACAAATGTACAAAACGCAACTATAGGGTGATGAAAGTTAAAAATGGGTGACGAAAAACATCTTCATACACAATTTAGGTAGTTCGTAAACCTAAATGATGACTAGCGGGAGGCTTGGCGTCAAATTGGATGCAAGGATAAGCATATTCAACAACACTTTGTTTCCTTTTCCGTCAATTTTATATCTCGCTAATTATGAAACGTTTTTACACAGGCTATCTTGTGATAGCCATTTGGGCTGCTACAACGCTAGGGGCATTGGCCCAGCAAAAAATTGGGAGTAATCTCGGTACTCTAAATCCGGGAGCAGTACTTGAATTAGAATCCACTAATCGCGGTTTCTTACCTTCGCGCGTGGCCTTAACCGCCTCCAACGTATGGTCATTGAATGGTACTGCGACTAATGGCATGATGGTATACAATACCGCTACGGTTACAGGAGGAAACGCGCTTACGCCGGGGTATTACATGTGGCAAGATGGAAGTTGGGTTCGGATTGTGACCGGTGTCATTTCCACCACCAATGCGTTGACTTATACGCCTGGTACACAAACGTTGACCTCTACTGTTAATGGACAAGCTGCCAATGTTGTATTGCCTACAGCTTCCCCAACAACAACGGGTCTACTCACCTCAGCTGATTACGTTACCTTCAACGGAAAAGAAAATGTATTGACCTTTGCGAACGGTCTGACCCGTACGGCCAATGCCATTACTCTGGGTGGTGCATTGAACCAAAATACAGCCCTTACCCTCGCGGCCAATAACTTTACCTTCGGTGGAGCAACCACCGGCAAAGTGATTGTCAGCGGTCCAGCCGGTTCAACTACCTCGGGTTTACAACTTTCGAACTTATTGACGGCTGTTACGCCAAATGCGGCTGTAGCTAGTCAACGCGTACTTACCGTAGATGCCAACGGAAACGTGATCTTAGGAACGGATTTTGGTACTAACAACGCCGGAACTGTGACTAATGTAACAGGGACTGGTTTGATTTCGGTAGCCAATGGGACAACAACTCCGGCAATCTCCTTAACCCCTGGCACCAACGGACAATATCTCTCCACAGTAGGTGGAGTACCCACTTGGGCAGCACTTCCTACGGTCGCCGTAACAGGAGCCGCCAACGGAAATTCTTTGGTAGCTGGAAATGTTGAAATGGGTGGGGCCTTAACCAAAGCGACAACGGTCACTTTAGGAACAAACGCTTTAACCTATGACGCCTCAGGAACAGGTCAATTTATCGTCTCTGGCCCCGTAGGCAATACCGCAGGTCTTCGGTTATCTAACCTTACAGGTGCTGGTACAGCAGGAACAGTCGGACAAAAAGTACTTTCGGTAAATGCCTCAGGGGATGTGGTTCTTGTGACTGACTTCGGTACTAACAACGCCGGAACAGTTACCAACGTCTCCGGAACGGCCCCAATCAACGTAGCTACGGGTACAACTACTCCCGTGATTTCGATCAATGCACTAGGAATTACGACTGGATTACTAGCGGATAATGCTGTAACGACTCCAAAAATTGCAGATGCGGCGGTTACTGCGGCGAAAATCGCTCCCGGTACTAACGGACAATACCTAACCACAGTCGGCGGTGTCACCACTTGGGCAGCCTTACCAACCCCTGCCGTGACAGGAGCGACCAACGGTACGTCCCTCGTGGCAGGTAATGTGGAATTGGGTGGTGCGCTAACGAAACCAACTACTATTACGACCACAGCAACCAATACTTTATCACTTGCCGGTCTAACAGCCAAAACAGTGCAAGTCGATAACAATGATTCACTTTTGGTGGTCAATGCCCAAGGTCGGGTACAATATCTAGCAGTGAGCAATCTACCTGCCAATAATATTTACAACGCCGATGGTTCGTTGACTGGAAACAGAACCGCAACTTTAGGTGCCAATAACCTAACTTTCAATGCGTCAAGTACGGGTCAGGTCATCGTCTCTGGTCCAGTGGGCAATACCGCTGGTCTTCGTCTTTCGAACTTGACAGGCGCGGGTACAGCGGGTACTGTTGGACAAAAAGTGCTCTCCGTGAATGCCTCAGGGGATGTAGTTCTTGTGACTGACTTCGGAACTAACAATGCTGGAACAGTTACCAACGTCACTGGAACTGCCCCAATCAACGTAGCTACGGGAACAACTACGCCAGTTATCTCGATAAATGCACTAGGAATTACGACTGGATTACTAGCAGATAATGCTGTAACAACTCCAAAAATTGCAGATGGTGCCATCACAGCAGCTAAGTTAAACCCTATGGGTGCTACCGCCGGACAAGTACTGACTTGGAACGGTACCGCCTGGGCACCTACGACCTCAACATTTAATAATATCTACACAGTAGATGGTACGTTAACAGGAAACCGGGTAGTGACCCAAGGTGCGAGTACTTTAACGTTTACAGGTACTGGAAATACACTCCTTAATTCAGGAAATGTGGGTATTGGTACGGCTACTCCCACTCAAAAGTTAACTATTAATGGTGGGGCTGGCCCTGTCGGTTTAAATATCGTTAATGGATCGGGTGAGTTTCGCGTAGGTGTTTCAGCGGGAGGAATTAATTATGGTGTTTCTGCGGGTAATGTGATGATCCAAAACAGAACTGACAATGGTTTAGCCTTTGGAACGAATGGGGATAATGTCCGGATGTACATTAATAATATTGGTAATGTGGGTATCGGTACTACCTTGCCAAATGCACCTTTACAATTTGCCAATGCTGAAGCAAATAGAAAAATAGTTTTGTGGGATAGTTTTAATAACAACCACCAATTTTATGGATTTGGTGTAAACACTGATATTCTAAGATACCAAGTGAGTAGAACAGGGGCAAGACATGCTTTTTATGCTGGTACAAGTGATTCTACCTCAACCGAAATCATGACCGTAAATGGAAATGGAAATGTGGGTATTGGTACTTCGACTCCAACATCGACGCTGCAAGTGAACGGTTCAATGGCCAATGCTATTCTTCGAATTACTGCAGCTACAACACTGAATCAAACACATCATACCATTATCGCCAACGCATTCACTGCGGGATATGCCATCACACTTCCAGCCCCAAGCACATGTTCTGGACGTGTGTATGTGATCCGGAAAGTGGATGAATCCAGCAACGCCATCACATTTACCTTCACAGGTATCACAGGTTCCAATGCCATCCGGGTAAGTGATACTTCTGCAACGGTTGGTTCATACATCAATAGCTTGAATTATACCAAAACCTTGAGAATTCAAAGTGACGGAACCGATTGGTATCTCATCGATTAATTTAGACTTATCAGGTGGAGCGTAACCAACGCTCTACCTGATAACAAACTCTTCCTACTATGTTGAAAAGAATTTTGTTTCTTATGTATTTAGGCAGTATTGGCTGGGTGCAGGCCCAAGTCAAAATTGGGGATAATCCAACAACCTTGACGCCCTCGGCCTTGCTTGAGTTAGAAACCTCCAATCGAGGCATCCTCTTTCCTCGCGTGGAATTGAACGCGACAACTCAAGCCGCTATGGGGGCTACATCCCCGCGCCAGGCTGTGAAAGGCATGGTGGTGTACAACCTCAATGCAGGGGTACCTGGCTCCGCAACCTATCCCGCTTTCGGGGAAGGGGTCTATTTTTTCGATGGAACAGGCTGGGTATATACTGGATTGCCCAAAGGGGGGACCGCCGGTGATGTATTGGTACAAACCAATACCGGCATTTCCTGGCAAAACATTACCAACGTTTTACCCGTAGGGTCTTTGCAAATCAAAACCCAGGATTATACGATGCTCACTACGGATGATGCTATTTTGTTTGATGTGTCCGCCGAAGCCGCAGGCATAACCTTGACACTGCCAACGGCAAGTTCTGAACAAGGAAGGAAATTTAAAATTGGAAAAATTGATGATTCTACCCATCCATTACTCTTTTCTCCTACACTCAAACTTGCTCCTGGCGTAAATCTCGCCACATTGAACTACGCTCGTACCTTCATCATCCAAAGCGATGGCACGGATTGGTGGGTGGTTAATCAACTGTAAGTCTCAAAACATAAGGTACGTTTATGAAAAAAATTCTATTGCTCACAACCCTCTTGGGGCTTGTCGTAAGTAGTGTCAAAGCTCAAATTGGTATAAAATTGGGTACCCAGATCGGCACCAAAGCGCCGAGTGCGATTTTGGATTTATCGGGTACCACCAACCAAGGCCTCTTGATCCCCAGGATCAATTTATTGGCC
>Ga0209812_10001550_pt1 | contig 15511 bp, 14 predicted proteins | sample JI71714BDNA_FD_187502 | JGI IMG/M metagenome (GOLD analysis project Ga0209812, IMG submission 187502) | Wastewater effluent complex algal communities from Wisconsin, to seasonally profile nutrient transformation and Carbon sequestration -... | ecosystem: Engineered > WWTP > Effluent > Algae...
TCAACGTGTTCTATGGCCAGAAACAGGCCATCAAGAATGTGTCCATCGATGTCACCAGCGAGAATGTCACGGCCTTCATCGGCCCGTCCGGCTGCGGCAAGTCCACCTTTCTGCGCTGCCTCAACCGCATGAACGACACGGTGGATGGCGCCCGGGTCGAAGGCCGGATTTCGCTAGACGCGCAGGACATTTATGCCCCGACCATGGACGTGGTGCAGCTGCGGGCGCGGGTGGGCATGGTGTTCCAGAAGCCCAATCCGTTTCCCAAGTCGATTTACGAAAATGTGGCCTATGGCCCGCGCATCCATGGCCTGGCCCGCGCCAAGGCCGATCTGGACAATATCGTGGAAAGTGCGCTGCGCCGCGCCGGCCTTTGGGATGAGGCCAAGGACCGGCTGAACGAAAGCGGCACCGCCATGTCGGGCGGGCAACAGCAGCGACTTTGCATTGCCCGTGCCATTGCGGTGGATCCGGAAGTGATCCTGATGGACGAGCCCTGCTCGGCGCTTGATCCGATTGCGACGGCCCGCATCGAGGAGCTGATCGACGAACTGCGCGGCCGTTATGCCATCGTGATCGTCACCCACAATATGCAGCAGGCAGCGCGGGTGAGCCAGAAGACGGCTTTTTTCCACCTGGGCACTCTGGTGGAGTATGATGACACGTCGGCGATCTTCACCAATCCGCGGGAGACCCGCACCAAGGACTATATCACTGGCCGTTATGGCTGATCTGGTTTGAAAGGCGCTTACCATGGCCGAACTGTCTGCCCACACCGTCAAGAGCTTTGACGAGGATATTGCCCAGCTGCGGGCGGTGATAACCCGCATGGGCGGGCTGTGCGAAAGCCAGATTGCCGATGCGGTGGACGCGTTGATGAACCGCAATGTCGAAGCCGCTGCCGTGGTGGTGGAGAATGACAAGCGGCTGGACGGGCTGGAAGCCGAAGCCGAAGAGCTGGCGCTGCGCATCATCGCGCTGCGGGCGCCGTTGGCCAATGATCTGCGCGAGGTCGTCGCTGCCCTCAAGATCGCCAACGTGCTGGAACGTATTGGCGATTATGCCAAGAATATCGCCAAGCGCGCATCGGTGGTGGCCCAATCCCAACCGATCAGCCCGGCGGTGATCATTCCGGAAATGGCCCGCGCGGTGGTGGGCATCATACGCGATACGCTGGATGCCTATGTCGAACGCGATGCGGCCAAGGCGCTGGCGATCCTGAGCCGTGATCAGCAGGTGGACGAATTCTACAATTCGCTGTTCCGCTCACTGCTGACCTTCATGATGGAAAATCCCCATTATATCACGCCGTCCACCCACCTGCTGTTTGTCGCCAAGAATCTGGAGCGGATTGGCGATCACGCCACCTCGGTCGCCGAAATGATCCATTTCAGCGCGACCGGCCTGCGCCCGGCTGAGCGACCGAAGAATGATTTCTCCTCAACCATCTACGCCCCCCAATAATCCTGGAGATTGTTCGATGCGTGCCAAGATTCTTTTGGTCGAAGATGATGCCAGCCTGATCGAGCTGGTGACCTATAATCTGGAGAAGGAAGGTTTTGACGTTGTCCGCACCGGCGATGGTGAGGAGGCGTTGACCCTGGCCGAGGAAGAAAAGCCCGATCTGGTGATCCTGGACTGGATGATCGCCAATCTGTCGGGCATCGAAGTGTGCCGGCGTCTGCGCCGGGCCCCGGCCACGGCCAATCTTCCGATCGTGATGCTCACCGCCCGCGGTGACGAGGCGGACCGCATCCGCGGCCTGGAAACCGGTGCTGACGACTATATGACCAAGCCGTTCAGCCCGCGTGAGCTGATCGCCCGCATCCGCGCCGTGCTGCGCCGTTTGCGCCCGGCCCTGCAGGGCGGGCATCTGGAATTTGCCGGCATCGCCATGGACACCACCGCGCACCGTGTGACCCGCGACAGCCGCACCGTGCAGCTGGGGCCAACGGAATTCCGCCTGCTGCGCCACTTCCTGGAGCATCCGGGCCGGGTGTTCAGCCGCGAGCAGCTGCTGGATGCGGTGTGGGGCCGGGATGTCTATGTGGAGCAGCGCACGGTTGATGTGCACATCCGCCGGCTGCGCAAGGCGGTGAATGCCGGGCCGTCCGGTGAGGAGCTGCCCGATCTGATCCGCACGGTGCGTTCGGCCGGTTATTCGCTGGATGCGACCCCCGAGGCACAGGCGGCTTGAAACATCCCGCTGTCTGAACCGTATTTGGCTTTGCAGGCCGCGCCACCTTGGCTAAACGGCGTTCCTGCATTGATTCCAATTGATCGGGGATAGCCTGAGATGTCGATTAGCTTTGAAGGTCGTGTTGCCATTGTCACCGGGGCCGGCGGCGGCCTGGGCCGGGCCTATGCGCTGGATCTGGCGCGGCGCGGTGCCAAGGTGGTGGTGAACGATCTGGGCGGCGCCCGTGATGGTTCCGGGGCCTCGCTGTCGGCGGCGCAGGCGGTGGTGGACGAGATCACGGCCATGGGCGGCGAAGCCATGGCCAATGGCGCCAGCGTCACCGACATGGCGGCGGTCGAGAAGATGGTCGCCAACGTCAAGGAACGCTGGGGCCGCGTTGATATCCTGATCAACAATGCCGGCATCTTGCGCGACAAGACCTTCGTGAAGATGACCCTGGACGAATTCCGCACCGTGATCGACGTGCACCTGATGGGCAGCGTCAATTGCACCAAGGCGGTCTGGGATCTGATGCGCGAACAGGCCTATGGCCGCATCCTGATGACAACCAGCTCCACCGGCCTGTATGGCAATTTCGGTCAGGCCAATTATGGCGCCGCCAAGCTGGCGCTGGTGGGCCTGATGAAGACGCTGGCGCTGGAAGGCGCCAAGTATAATGTCCATGTCAACACCATCGCGCCGCTGGCGGCGACCCGCATGACCGAGGATCTGATGCCGCCGGCCATGCTGGAAAAGATGGGCCCGGAAACCGTGGTGCCGGCATCGGTCTATCTGGTGTCCGAAGAAGCGCCGACCAATGTGATCCTGAACGCCGGTGGCGGCGGCATCGAGCGGGCCTATGTGACGCTGACCCGCGGCATCCACCTGTCTTCGGACGAGCTGACCGCCGAAACCGTGGCGGCGCGCTTTGCCGAGATCAGCGACCGTACCGGTGAACTGGTGCCGGACAATGGCAGCGCCCAGGCGCAGACGGCGCTGGCTGGCGGCCGCTGAGGGGAGGGGGGAGATTTCCCCCCTGTCCGCCGATTTTTCGATTGAGAAAGAGCGGAGGCAGGCAGCTTTGCGCTCAGCCGGTTTTGACAGTTTTGCCGAATCCGGCCGATTTGGCATTGTTTTTGCTGGTTTTTTTCGTTGGCCTGGCCGCAGGTTGCATCTGCGGCCGGCGCTTAGCATGACAGGCTTTGCCACTGTAGGACAGGGCTGGGTTCAGTCGTCCACGGCCTTCAGCAGGCGGCGTTCCAGCACGGCGAGCACGCTGGCCAGTTCGTGGCCGCGTTTGAGGATCACGCCGGCTTCGCCATAGAGCACCCATTCGCCCTGGCGCTGGCGCAGGGCCGGGTCTTTCACCAGCCGCACCTCCGGGTTTTCGGCAGTGCGGCGGAAGGCGGAGAAGCTGGCGAATTTCGGACCCATTTCAAGGCCATAGTCGCGCCACAGGCCAGCGGCGACCATGCGGCCATAGAGCGACATGATGCGATCAAGCTCTGCCCTGGTGAAGGCGACCTGGGTTACACGCTGGCTGCTGCCGGAAACGGCGAACGGGATGATATTGCTCACGGCGCAAAATGTGGCGCGGCGCGGCGGGCGGGTCAACCGGCCTTGCGGTGCGCCTCTTCGCGGGTCAGATCGTCCAGCCGGGCCTTCAGCACCTCGATCTCGCAGCGCAGCAGTTCCAGCTTCTGCGTTTCGGGATCGAATTTCTGCGCACACGGCGTGCCATAGGGCAGGAAGGGCTTCACATAATCTTCCGCCGCCATCACCACTGGCTTGGCCGGAATGCCGACCATGGTGGCGCCTTCGGCGACATCACGGGTGACAACCGCATTGGCGCCCACGCGGGCATTGGCGCCCACGGTGATCGGCCCCAGCACCTGCGCGCCCGAACCGATGATGGCGCCATCCAGGATGGTGGGGTGGCGCTTGCCGCCCACACCACCAGCCGGATCGGTGCCGCCCAGCGTGACGCACTGATAAATCGTCACATTGTCGCCAATCTCGGCGGTTTCGCCGATCACCACAAAGCCATGATCGATGAAGAAGTTGCGGCCGATGCGGGCGCCGGGGTGAATATCGATGGCGGTGAGGAAGCGGCTGATATGATTGACCAGCCGGGCCAGGAAGAAGAAGCGGCCACGGAACAGCAGATGGGCAACGCGGTGCAGGCCCAGGGCCCACACGCCGGGATAGGTGAGGATTTCCAGATGGCTGCGCGGCGCTGGATCGCGCTGCTTCACCGATGCCAGATAGGCGAACAATCCCATGATCTTTCTCCGCAGCCTTGGGGGAAAGGCCGACGATTTGAGTGAGACTTAACCCATTTGACGTGAAAAGGCCAGCCACCCCGCACAGGATGACTGACCTTTCATCTTGGCTGTGTGCAGCCCGGGCCGGCTGGTTCAAAGCGCCTGCAGAGTCCGCGCGACCGCGTGGACGACGGCGGCGATGCGCACGGCGGCCTGGATCTTGTCAGCCCCCACGCCGTGCTGGGCCAGCACCTTGTCATGCGCGTCGATGCACATGCCGCAGCCGTTCACGGCCGAAACCGCCAGGCTGTAGAGCTCGAAATCGGCTTTTTCGATGCCGGGCGCGCCGATCACGTTCATGCGCAGCTTGGCCGGCATGGTTTTATAGTCGGGCCGCGACGCCATGTAGGTGAAGCGATAATAGATGTTGTTCATCGCCATGATGCTGGCGGCGGCCTTGGCGGCGTTCATCGCTTCCGGGCTCAGCCTGGTGGCGGCTTCAGCCTCGGCAGCGTCGATCAGCGGCTTGTGGGCGCAGGCATGGGCGACGGCGACGATGGTGCCCCATTTCTGCTGATCGCTCAGCAATTGCTCGGTGAGCAGGCTGGAGACGTTGAGGCGCAGATCCTTGGCGTAATCGGGAAGGGTCTTGGCGAGTTCGGAGAAAAGCATGGGGGTTCCTTTCCCCTCTGCCTTCGGGGGCGAGGGACAGTTTGGAAGAAAGGGAAGGGGCCGCGGCAAAGCCGCGGCTGACGTCAGACGGGTCACGGTTGGCTGCTGATGCCGCCGCCCGCGCCCGCTGGCCGAGCTTGCGCGAGTCGGTGGATAGCGCCGAGGCGCTATCCACTCGCCGCGCTTACGCTGCCGGCTTCAGCGTGTCCTGGCCTTCCGACCAGTTGCAGGGGCACAGCTCGTCGGTCTGCAGCGCATCGAGGATGCGCAGGGTTTCGGCCGGGTTGCGGCCAACGTTGAGGCCGTTGACGGTGATGTGCTGGATGACGTTTTCCGGATCGATGATGAAGGTGGCGCGCAGCGGCACGCCGGCACCGGCAACGATGATGCCCAGCGCATCGGCCAGCAGCTTGCTGTTGTCAGCCAGCCACGGGAAATCGCAGGCGGCCAGACGCTCGTCGCTCTTGCGCCAGGCGAAGTGGACGAAATCGGTGTCGGTCGAAGCGCCGATCAGCACGGCGTCACGGTCTTCGAAATCGCCCTTCAGTTCGCCATAGCCGATGATTTCGGTCGGGCAGACGAAGGTGAAATCCTTGGGCCAGTAAAACAGGATCTTCCACTTGCCGGGATAGGCGGTGGTGATGTCCAGCGTTTCGCCGGCGGGCAGGGCGGCAACGCCCTGCTGCACGGGCAGAGCGAAGGAGGGGATGGTATCGCCAACGGTGAGAGCCATGGGTCGCGTCCTTGTTGTGGGGGTTGAATCTCGTGACGGCCGGAGCCGACGCCTTGCCCAATGCCGCCTGCAGAGATAGAAATCCAATCGATAATATCGGTGTGACAAATCGAATCTCTCGATGACAGCTTTTCAGCCCACCTTGAAGCAGCTGCAATATCTGGCAGCCCTGCACATCCACGGCCATTTCGGCCGTGCCGCCGAGGCCTGTTTCGTGACCCAGTCCACCCTGTCGGCTGGCCTGGCCGAGCTGGAATCGCTGCTGGGCGTGCGGCTGGTGGAGCGCAACCGCCGCGTGGTGCGCTTCACGCCGATGGGCGAACGGGTGGTGGCCAAGGCCTATACGGTGCTGCGCGAAGCCGATGAACTGGTGGGCCTGACCGTGGGCGGGGACAAGCCGCTGGCCGGGCCGCTCAGGCTGGGGGTGATTCCCACCATCGCGCCGTTTCTGCTGCCGCGCGTGGGCAGGCGCATCCGCGCCGAATTTCCCGATTTGAAGCTGTATCTGCGCGAAGAGATGAGCGGCCCGGCCAGTGAGGCGCTGAGCCGCGGCATGCTGGATGCGGTGTTGCTGGCCCTGCCATGGGATACGGCCGGGCTGGCGGTGATGCCGCTGGCCGAAGACCCGTTCTTCCTGGTGTTTGCGCCGGGCGATCTGCCCGATCCGCCGCCATCGGTCGCACCTGATTCGATCGATGCCCAGCAGCTGCTGTTGCTGGAGGATGGGCATTGCCTCAAGGATCAGGCGCTTTCGGCTTGCGGGCGGCCGGAATTGCGGGCCGATCCGGCGCATCGCGGCACCAGCCTGGTGACATTGGTGGAAATGGTGGCCGGTGGGCTGGGCCAGACCTTGGTGCCGAAACTGGCGCTGGATGCCGGGATCATCGCCCACACCAATTTGATTGCCCGGCCGCTTTCGGGGGAAGCGTCGCGCACGCTGGCGCTGGTGTGGCGGCAGGGGAGCCCGCGCGAAGCCGAATTCCGCTTGCTGGGTGACACAATAGTGGCAGGATTGGCGCTGTGAGGCGCGGCCGTTATGCTGCGCCGAAATAGACTTGGGGAGATGATCGAATGAAGGCTGTGCTGTGCGTTGAACACGGGCCACCGGAAAAATTGGTGGTGCGGGATGTGGCGGTGCCGCAGCCCGGCAAGGGCCAGGTGCGCATCGCCGTGAAGGCAGTGGGGGTGAATTTCCCCGATACGCTGATCATCCAGAATCTCTATCAGTTCAAACCGGCGCTGCCGTTCAGCCCCGGCGGCGAATGTGCTGGCGTGGTGAGCGCGGTGGGCGAAGGTGTCACCGATGTGGCGGTGGGTGATCAGGTGATCGCCATGATTGGCCATGGCGCCATGGCCGAAGAGGCGATCGCCAATCGCGGCCAGGTGGTGAAGATGCCGCCGGGCATGCCCTTTGATGTCGCGGCCGGCTTCACCATGACCTATGGCACCAGCCACCATGCCCTGAAACAGCGCGGCACATTGAAGCCCGGCGAGACATTGCTGGTGCTGGGCGCGGCCGGCGGCGTGGGCCTGACGGCGGTGGAGCTGGGCAAGGTGATGGGCGCGCATGTGATCGCGGCGGCCAGTTCGGATGAGAAACTGGAACTGTGCAAGGCGATGGGCGCCGACGAGGTGATCAATTACGCCACCGAAGATTTGAAGGAGCGGGTGAAGGCCCTGACCGGCGGGCGCGGCGCCGATGTGATCTATGATCCGGTGGGCGACCGTTTTGCCGAACCGGCGTTCCGCGGCATTGCCTGGAATGGCCGTTATCTGGTGGTTGGCTTTGCCGCCGGCAATATCCCGGCGCTGCCGCTGAACCTGCCGCTGATCAAGGGCGCCAGCATTGTGGGCGTGTTCTGGGGGGCGTTCACCCAAGCCGAACCCAGGGTGCATCTGGAGAATATGGCCGAATTGCTGGGCTGGTATGCTTCGGGTAAGCTGAAACCGCATGTGTCGCGCCATTTCAGCCTGGATGAAGGGCCTGAGGCCATTCGCTGGATGATGGACCGCAAAGCATTGGGCAAGATCGTGCTGACCATCTGAACAGCGGCGACTTTCCGGGGGAACAGGCCATGGCTTTGCGAGACGTTTATCCGCTCTATGTGGCCAACCGGCCGGAACAGCCCAACGCCGATCTGGTGGTGACCGACAAGTTCACCGGGAAGCCGGCGACGCGGGTGGCGCAGGCCGATGCGGCGACGATCGATCGGGCCATTGCCGCTGCCGTGGCCGCCGCGGCCCCGATGGCGGCGATGGCAAGTTTTGAGCGCCAGGCCGTGCTGGCCCATTGCGTCACCCGCTTCACCGAACGGCAGGACGAACTGGCCCATGCGCTGTGTATCGAGGCCGGCAAGCCGATCCGCGATTCGCGGGGCGAAGTGGGCCGGTTGATCGACACATTCCGCATTGCCGCCGAAGAAAGCGTGCGGATGACCGGCGAGGTCCAGCCGCTCGACATTTCGGCACGGGCCAGGGGCTATCAGGGCATGTGGAAGCGGGTGCCAGTGGGGCCGTGCAGCTTCATCAGTCCGTTCAACTTCCCTCTCAACCTGGCGGCGCACAAGATTGCGCCGGCGATTGCCGTGGGCTGCCCGTTCGTGATGAAGCCGGCCAGCCGCACGCCGCTGGGCGCGATCATCATTGGCGAGGTGCTGGCGGAAACCAATCTGCCGGAAGGGGCGTTTTCCATCCTGCCGGCCAGCCGTGACGGCGCCGATCTGTTCACGACGGATGACCGGCTGAAATTGCTGAGCTTCACCGGATCGCCCGATGTGGGCTGGGATCTGAAGGCGCGCGCCGGCAAGAAGAAGGTGGTGCTGGAACTGGGCGGCAATGCCGCAGTGATCATCATGCCCGATGCCGATCTGGATGATGCCGCCGACCGCACCGTGTTTGGCGCCTTTTACCAATCGGGCCAGAGCTGCATCGGGGTGCAGCGCATTTTGGTGCATGATGATGTTTATGACGCGTTCAAGGCCAGATTGGTTGAACGCACCGCCAAATTGATCGCCGGCGACCCGCGCGAGGAAGCGACGTTCGTGGGCCCGATGATCGACGTGAAGGAAGCGGCGCGGCTGGACAATTGGATCCAGGAAGCGGTGGCCGGCGGCGCGAAACTGTTGTGCGGTGGCCAGCGCGAGGGGGCGATGCTGGCGGCGACCCTGCTGGAAAATGTGCCGAGATCGGCCAGGCTGAACACCGAGGAAGCCTTTGGGCCAGTGGCGTTTTTCGCGCGGTTCAGCAGTTTCGAACAGGCGCTGGAGATGGCCAATGACAGCAAGTTCGGCTTGCAGGCCGGCATCTTCACCCGCGATCTGTTCCAGATGCTCAAGGCCTGGGATCATCTGGATGTGGGCGGCGTGGTGATCAATGATGTGCCGAGCTATCGCGTGGACAACATGCCCTATGGCGGCGTGAAGGACAGCGGCCTGGGCCGTGAAGGCGTGCGGTTCGCGATGGAGGACATGACCGAGATCCGGAACCTGGTGATCCGGCGGCGGCCGCAGGATCTTTAGTTTTTTGGTGGTTCGGCGTCCGCATCCGGTGGATCGGCAAAGGGATCGGCGTCGGCCGGCAGCTTGCCATCCAGCAACAGCAGGCGGCGGCGCTGCAGATAGGCGGACCGCGCCAGGGCATAATCGTCGAGACTGTCGGCCAGCAATTGATCGGCGCCGGTTTCGATCAGCGTGTTGCGGAAATTGATGATGCGCCCGCCGGCGACGCCGATGCGCACGCCCCAGCCGGGGCTGAGCCAGGCGTTGCGGGCAAAATCGGCGGGATCGACGAAGAAATCCACCGGCGTCATGATGCCATCGCGCAGGGTGGACGGGCCGAACAGCGGCAGCACCATATAGGGCCCCGACTTTACGCCCCAGCGCGCCAGCGTCTGGCCGAAATCCTCCGGCTCTTTCGGGCGCCCGAGATCGGTGGCGACATCCATGATGCCGCCGATGCCCAGGCTGGTGTTGAGGATGAAACGGTCCAGCGTGCGGAAGGCCTGGGAAATCTTGCCCTGCAACACGCTGTTGAGGAAATTGGCCGGCTCACCATAATTGCCATAGGCGTTGGAAACGGCGGTGCGCGCCGGTTTGGGCACGGCGGTGCGATAGACGGTGGTGACCGGTTTCACCACCCAGCGGTCCAGCCGCTTGTTGAAGGCGAACACGCGGCGGTTGGATTTTTCCCAGGGGTCAGCCTCGGCACGGGTGAGATCGGTGCTGCCGGTGCTGGCACAGCCGGACAGCAGCAACACGAGCAACGCGGGGGCGGCGAAGCGGGGCATGATCAGTGTTTGGCACTTGTGCCGCCGGCCAGCAACCTGCTTGACTGATATAAAGATAGCTTTATATCAGTCCGCCGATGGACGTGCTGTTGGCCATATTCCGCGCGCTGGGTGATCCCAGCCGGCTGCGCATCCTGCTGCTGGTGCGCGGGCTGGACCTGGCCGTGGGCGAGATTGCCCGCGTGTTGCAGCAGAGCCAGCCCCGCGTGTCACGCCACTTGCGCATCCTGGCCGAATCGGGCCTGGTGGAGCGGGTGCGCGAAGGCGCCTGGGTGTTTGTGCGGCTGGGCCCGGCGGCGGTGACGGCGCCGGTGCTGGCGGCGATTGATGCGCTTGCTGCGGCTGGCCAGGTGGCGGATCTGGCCGGCGATGATCAGGCGCAGCTGGCCGTGGTGCGCGCCGAACGCCGCGCGGCGGTGGAAGCCTGGTTCAATGAACATGCCGCGCAGTGGGAGCAGGAGCGTTCGCTGCACAGCCGCGAGGCGGGGGTGGAAGCGGCCATCGTGGCGGCGCTGGGCGGGCCGGCGGCGGTGCTGGGCGATCTGGTGGATGTGGGCACCGGCACCGGGCGGATGATCGAATTGCTGGGCGCGGCGGCCACGTCGGCGCTGGGGATTGATCGGTCGCCCGAGATGCTGCGCATTGCCCGCAACCGGCTGGAAGCGGCCGGACTGGTGCGGGCGCGGGTGCAGGCGGGCGACATCTATGCGCTGCCATTGCCGGATGCGGCGGCCGATACGGTGATCCTGCACCAGGTGTTGCATTTTGCCGATGATCCGGCGGCCGTGCTGGCCGAAGCAGTGCGGGTGCTGCGACCGGGCGGCCGCTTGCTGGTGGTGGATCTGATGCCGCACGATCTGGATGTGCTGCGCGATGAGCGGCGGCACGCCCGGCTGGGCTTTGCCGATGAGGCGGTGCTGGGCTGGCTGCGGGCGGCGGGCTGTGCGGCGACGGTGGCGCAGCAGTTGCCGGCGGCGCAGCCGGGTGAATTGGGTGTTACCTTGTGGTTGGGAGGCAAGCCGGCATGACCGTGCTGACATTGAATCAGATGACTGAGGCGGCGCGGGCAATCAATGGCCCGCTCTATGCCGATCTGCCGGGCGATCTGGCAGTGAGCTTTGAGTTTTTCCCGCCCAAGACGCCGGCCATGCAGGAAAGCCTGTGGCAGGCGGTGGAAACGCTGGTGCCGCTGGGCCCACGCTTTTTCTCGGTCACCTATGGCGCTGGCGGCACCACTCGCGAACGCACCCATGCCACGGTGGCGCGCATCGTCAGCGAAACGACGATCCCGGCGGCGGCGCATCTGACCTGCGTGAACGCCACGGCCGAAGAGCTGGACGTGATTGCCGACGAATATTGGGCCGCCGGTGTGCGTCATATCGTGGCGCTGCGCGGCGACCCGCCGGGCGGGGAGACGAAGTTCCAACCGGTGCCCGGCGGCTATGCCAGTGCGGCCGAATTGGTGGCCGCCCTGAAGCGCCGCCACGATTTCGAAATCTCGGTGAGCTGCTATCCGGAGGTTCACCCGGAGGCCGCCAGCCTGCAGTCTGATCTGGATGCGCTGAAGATCAAGCAGGATGCCGGCGCAACCCGCGCGATCAGCCAGTTTTTCTTTGAACCCGATACCTTTTTCCGCTTCCGTGATCAGGTGGCGGCAGCGGGCATTGATATCGAGTTGGTGCCGGGCATCCTGCCGGTGAGCAATTTTGCCAGCCTGAAGAAGATGGCGGCCAGTTCGGCGACCAACCTGCCCGACTGGATGGGCCGCCTGTTTGAGAATCTCGACGACAAGCCGGCGGCCCGCCAATTGGTGGCCGCCACGGTTGCGGCTGAAATGTCGCGCCGGCTTTATGCCGGCGGGGTGCGGCATTTCCACTTCTACACGCTCAACCGGGCCGAATTGTCCTATGCCATCTGCCATCTGCTGGGCGTAAGGCCGGCACAGGAGACCCAAGCATGACCAGTGCCGCCCAAGACCTTCGCGCCGCTGCCGCCAATGGCATATTGGTGAAGGACGGCCCTTATGGCACCGCCATCCAGAACCTGGGGCTGAATGCCGCTGATTATGCCGGCACCATTGCCAGCAATCATGATCAGAAGGGCAACAACGACATATTGAACCTGACGCGGCCCGATGCCATTGCCGGCATCTGCAAGCGTTATATTGCCGCCGGCGCGCACCTGCTGGCCACCAACACCTTCAATGCCAACCGCATCAGCCAGGCCGATTATGGCATGGAAGACCGGGTGCGCGAGATCAATCTGGCCGCCGCGCGCATCATGCGTGCGTGCGTGGACGAGGCGATTGCCGCCGACGGCATCAAGCGCTGGGTGGCGGGTTCGCTGGGGCCGACCAACAAGACACTCTCGCTCTCTCCGCGCGTGTCTGACCCGGGCTATCGCGAAGTGACGTTTGATGGCGTGAAGGCGGTGTATCGCGAGCAGATCGATGCACTGCTGGAGGGCGGGGTGGACTTCATCCTGATCGAGACGGTGTTCGACACGCTGAACGCCAAGGCCGCCGCCTTTGCCGCTGCCGAGGCCGCCGATGCACTGGGCCGCGAGGTGCCGGTGATGCTGTCGATGACGCTGACCGACCTGTCGGGCCGCAATCTTTCCGGGCAGACGGTGGAGGCTTTCTGGCATTCGATCCGCCATGTGAAGCCGGTGGCGGTCGGCCTGAACTGTTCGTTCGGTGCCACCGAATTGCGCCCGCATGTGCAGGCGCTGGCCCGGCAGGCCAACACGCTGATCATGACCTATCCCAACGCCGGCCTGCCCAATGATCTGGGCGCCTATGACGAGCAGCCGGAGACCACGGCGGGCTTCATCCGCGGCTGGGCCGAAGAGGGGCTGGTGAATATCGTTGGCGGCTGCTGTGGCAACACGCCGGAGCATATTGCGGCGATGGCGCGCCAGGTGGCTGGCCTGCCGCCGCGCCGCATCCCCGCTCCCGAAACGGCCCTGTTTCTCACCGGCCTTGAAGCACACAGGTTTGCGGCATGACGACTGCTTCCTTCATCAACATTGGTGAGCGCACCAACGTCACCGGATCTGCGGCGTTCAAGAAATTGATCCTGAACGGCGATTACACCGCCGCCGTGGAAGTCGCGCGCCAGCAGGTGGACAACGGCGCGCAGATCATCGACGTGAACATGGACGAAGGCCTGCTCGACAGCGAAGCGGCCATGGTCACCTTCCTCAACCTGATCGCGGCCGAGCCGGATATCGCGCGCGTGCCGGTGATGGTCGATTCATCGAAATGGACTGTGATCGAAGCCGGGCTGAAGTGCCTGGTGGGCAAGGGCATCGTCAATTCGATCAGCATGAAGGAAGGCGAAGCGCCGTTCCTCGAGCAGGCGCGCAAATGCCTGCGTTACGGCGCCGCCGTGGTGGTGATGGCCTTTGATGAAGTGGGCCAGGCCGACACCGCGCAGCGCAAGATCGAAATTTGCGAGCGGGCCTATAAATTGCTGGTGGGCATCGGGTTCCCGCCGGAAGACATCATCTTTGATCCCAATATCTTCGCGGTGGCGACGGGGATTGAGGAGCATAACAATTACGGTGTGGATTTCATCGAAGCCACGCGTGAAATCCGCAAGCGCTGCCCGCATGCCCATATCTCCGGCGGGGTGTCCAACCTGTCGTTCAGCTTCCGCGGCAATGAACCGGTGCGCCGGGCCATGCACAGCGTGTTCCTCTATCATGCCATCCAGGCCGGCATGGACATGGGCATTGTGAATGCCGGGCAACTGGACGTGTATGACGCCATCGATCCCGAATTGCGCGAGCTGTGCGAGGATGTGGTGCTCAACCGCCGGGCGGATTCCACGGATCGCCTGCTGGCGGTGGCCGACAAGTTCAAGGGCGGCCCGCAGAAGGCGGCCGATCCGGCGGCCGAACTGTGGCGCACGTGGCCGGTGGAAAAGCGGCTGGAACATGCGCTGGTCAAAGGGTTGGACGCCTTTGTCGAGGCCGATACCGAGGAAGCAAGGCTGACGGTGGCGCGGCCGATCGAGGTGATCGAAGGCCCGTTGATGGCCGGCATGAACGTGGTGGGCGATCTGTTTGGCAGCGGCAAGATGTTCCTGCCGCAGGTGGTGAAGTCCGCCCGTGTGATGAAGAAGGCGGTGGCGCATCTGCTGCCCTATATCGAAGCCGAAAAGACCGAGGGTTCATCATCCAAGGGCCGCATCATCATGGCGACCGTGAAGGGCGATGTGCATGATATTGGCAAGAATATCGTGGGCGTCGTGCTTCAGTGCAACAATTTCGAGGTGGTCGATCTGGGCGTGATGGTGCCGGCGCAGACCATCCTGGATGCGGCGGTTAAGCATCAGGCCGACATGATCGGGCTTTCCGGCCTGATCACGCCCAGCCTGGATGAGATGGTGCATGTGGCAAGCGAAATGCAGCGCGCCGGCATGACCATGCCGCTGCTGATCGGCGGGGCGACGACCAGCCGGGTCCACACCGCGCTGCGCATCGCGCCGGCCTATGAGGGCCCGGTGGTGCATGTGCTGGATGCGAGCCGCGCCGTGGGTGTGGCCGGCACGCTGGTTTCGGACACGCTGAAAGAGGCGTTGGTGGCCGAGACGGCGGCCGAATATGAAAAGATCCGCATCCAGCGGGCCGGCGGCGGCCAATCGGCGCTGGTGCCGATCGAACAGGCCCGCGAGAACGGCTTTGTGTGCGATTTCACCGCGCATCCGCCGGTGCAACCCAATTTTGTCGGCACGCAGACCATCGATGATGTCACGGTGGAGATGCTGATCCCCTATATCGACTGGACGCCCTTCTTCCGGGCCTGGGAATTGCACGGCAATTATCCGGCGATCCTGACCGACGAGGTGGTGGGCGCCAGCGCCACCAGCCTGTTTGCCGATGCGCAGGCGATGCTGAAGACCATCGTGGCCGAGAATTGGCTGCACCCCAAGGGCGTGATCAGCATCTGGCCGGCGCGGCGTGAGGGCGATGATGTCGTGTTGTTCAGCGACGAAAGCCGCAGCACCGCCATAAAGCGCCTGCCGTTCCTGCGCCAGCAGATCGCCAAGCGCGATGGCCGCGCCAACATGTGCCTGGCCGATTTCATCCACCCAGAGGCCGATTGGCTGGGCGGCTTTGCCGTGCAGGCCGGCGAGGGGATTGATGTGCAACTGGCCCGGTTCAAGGCCGGCCATGACGATTACAACGACATATTGCTGAAGGCGCTGGCCGACCGGCTGGCGGAAGCCTTTGCCGAATATCTGCACGAACGCGTGCGCCGCGAGATCTGGGGCCATGAGACCGGGCCGAAGTTGAGCAACGAGGATCTGATCCGCGAGCGTTACACCGGCATCCGCCCGGCGCCCGGCTATCCGGCATGCCCGGAGCATAGC
>Ga0209812_10001551_pt1 | contig 15498 bp, 12 predicted proteins | sample JI71714BDNA_FD_187502 | JGI IMG/M metagenome (GOLD analysis project Ga0209812, IMG submission 187502) | Wastewater effluent complex algal communities from Wisconsin, to seasonally profile nutrient transformation and Carbon sequestration -... | ecosystem: Engineered > WWTP > Effluent > Algae...
TATTGGATGCATCTAGTGAACCTGTAGCACCTCCTGCACCTACAATGGTATGTATTTCATCAATAAAAAGAATGATATCTCTTGCTTTTTCAAGCTCAGTCATGATGGCTTTCATTCTTTCTTCAAACTGTCCCCTATATTTAGTGCCAGCTACGAGTGCCGCCAAATCTAACATGACAACACGTTTATTAAACAATGTTCTTGAAACTTTCCTTTGGATAATTCTCAAAGCAAGCCCTTCTACAATGGCTGTTTTACCAACACCTGGCTCCCCGATAAGAATTGGATTATTTTTCTTCCTTCTACTCAATATCTGTGAAACCCTTTCAATCTCCACTTCTCTTCCTATGATGGGATCCAACTTACCTTCTTCAGCAAGTCTAGATACGTCTCTCCCGAAATTATCAAGGACTGGAGTTCTAGACTTTCCAGTTGCTTTTCGAGTATTGCCATATTGATCACCTGAATCGTCATCATCCATTGGAAGATCTGAATCAGATGGGGCTTGATTCATAAAATCAGGTGCATTCGGATCTTGTTCTTGTCTAACGTACTCCATCTCTGCTTTGAATGAATCATAATCTACATTAAAATCACTCAAAATCTTATTCGCAATATTCTCATCATGCTTCAGTATGGAAAGCATCAAATGTTCTGGTTTTATCTCATCACTTTTATAAACCTTCGCTTCTAGGGAAGTAACCTTCAAAACCTTTTCTGCGTGTTTGTTAAGTGGAATACTTCCATAATTGTATCCAAGTTCTTCTTCTTGTCTTGGAACATGTGTTTTCTCAATTTTATGCTTCAGTTCATTTATATTGACTTCCAATGAATCCAAAACCTTTACAGAAAGACTATCTTTCTCTTGTATCAGACCAAGCAAAAAATGCTCTGTCCCAATATAATCATGACCAAGCCTTATAGCTTCTTCACGACTTAATTGTATTATTTTTTTTACTTTTGGTGAAAACTTCCTGTTGTTCATTTAACCCCTTTTTAAGTTTATTATTGCTAACAAATTCTGACAACTAACACTTTTAAAATATGAGAACACATTTTTGATCTCATTAATTTTCATTAACAAAAAAAGTGGTAAGATGTTGATGTTATTTACTTAGTACAAAACCATGCCACTATAAAATTACCTGCTAAACTGTCATACTTTACATATTACAAATAATTAAGTGTAAATATAAGGTTTATAATTATTAGCATCAATAAGAATATATAAAAATATTGGTTTTTAACCAATCATTAACCTCACATTGTCGCCTAAAATAATAAGTATTTGTTAAAATTGTAGAACAAAATTAATACATTATAATTATTCTTTATGCTTTTCAACCTTATTTTTAATACTTTATCGTATAAATAATGATCTTGATCTCATTTTTCAATACAATCAGTGACTAATTTTAGAAATGGTTACAAAAAACTATTTAAATTTTCGTACTTTTGCGGGTCCTTGACAATAAATGATCTGGAATTTAGTTTCAATAATTATTGTCAAGACATTACAGTACATCATTTAATATTAATAATAATGAAGTTTACATTAGATAAAACAGATAGGTATACCATACTAAAGCTTGATGAAGAGAATCTTAACTCAATTTTAGCGCCTGATCTTAAGTCAGAATTCGTTTTTTTCAGAAATGAAGGTGTAAGAAACCTTATCTTAGACATCACTGATGTAAAGTATGTCGATTCGTCAGGTTTAAGCGCCATTTTGACAGCGAATAGGCTATGGAAAGATTACGGATGTTTTGTATTAACAGGAGCAAATCATCCTGCTGTTAAAAAATTAATAGAAATCTCAAGACTTGAATCGATACTAAACATTGTACCAACTGTAGAAGAGTCAGTTGATTTTGTTTTTATGGAAGATATTGAAAAAGAACTTACTGCAGCGGGCGAAGATGAATAATCTTTGTTCTTATTATATTTAAAAATTCAACCAATATAATATAAAACCCACATCATTTTAAATTGAACTTAAATGATGTGGGTTTTCTAATAAAATATGATTTAATCTGCTGTTCTGATTGTTGTACTTTCTTGAATCCAACACGGAACAAAATATGAATCTCCTGCTTTAACACCTCTGAAAAAAATGTCCTCCTTCTTAGGCATATATTGTTTGTATCTTGCGATTAGTTGATTTGCTTCACCTGATAACCGTGGTTCTACATTTTTTGCTTTAGTCCACATATCAATGGCAGGCCAAGTTACGACTTGACTTTCCCACCCTCTTCCTGGTCCACATAATGGTCCACTAGAAGCGTATAGATTTCCGATAAGCATATATGGTTCGCCCCATGAAGATTTTAATCTCGCAGCGTCTAAGGCAAACTTTCTAGATTTAGTGTAGTTCTTTAAATCACGATAATAAATCTTTGCAATAAGGATTAAGTATTTTGCTTTTGCTTCATTTTCCGTAGCACTTTCAACACAATCAAGATATGAATCAATTGCTTTAGAATATTTACCTTGACTATAATGTTCATTTCCTTGCGCAGCACAACTCAACGCAGGTGGTGCTTCATAACATTTTTTGGTTTTCACATTCTTCAATTCAAGTAGTTTAGCATCAGTCTCAAGGCAATTACCTCTAAGCATTCTAGCATATGCGAGATTTATAATTTCACAACTATCTGGATAAGCAGTATAGAGATTGTAATACTTTTCGGTATAATAATTACAATCATAAAACCCATCAATGCCTTCCAAACCTTCTAAGATAACTGGAGCGTATTCATTGATAATATTCCAAGAATCACACCCAGCCCCTTTACAAGTAGACAAACCTTGCTTGATTGTTTCAAAGATTAAAGATGTGTACTTTCTTCCTTCATCTGCTGTAATGGTACCTGCTACAACGCCATCATAAAGCACTTTCGTAAAAGGATTTACAACAAAATAATCAGCATTTTTACCTTTGACATCAAAGTTTGTCTTAAATAATGCATAAACATTTTGCTCTGTAGTATAATCGCTATAATGATAATAATAATCAAAAGCTTTTAGACCATTTACATAAGCTTCATCTCCAAAACACTCCTTACGTTTGTCATATATCATCATAATTGTATCGACATATGCAGACTTCATTTTTTTGTCAATAGTATTGTCATACAGATTCTTGTAAATAGCAACACCATCCTCAAAGTGATATTTCACTCTACCGTTGGAACCCGGAGCAAGATAATATGCAATTTTCCATTGTTCTAAAGCTTCTTTATAATTTTTAACTTTCAGAAAATCTCTATATAAAACAAAAGCAGTTTCTGCCTTGCCTCTATCTTCTCCAGATAATTCAGTAAATCCGGCGCATGGCGATAATGGTTCTTGTTTTTCTGGTTCATTTACTACTACTTCATCTGCTTTTTTGGGCTCGACTATTTTGGGAGAGCAACTCAGTGAAAACAGAAAAATACTTATGGAGAATATTAAAATTTGCTTCATTATAAAATTAATTATTTGAACAAAGTTAAGCATTTAGATTTGATATTAATCTTTTTATGGTAAATAAGACGGCTTTAACTATAAAAAGTAACCACCCTGATGATCATATTATCCTCTACGGCCCAAAAAAAAAGGGGAACAGAATGTCCCCCTTTTTATATCTAAAAAATTCTACTTATTTAAATCGAAGTCTAACGGTCTCGCCTATCCAACATCCTACTGTAGCACTTTGTCCTTCACTTGCTCCTCTCATAAATCCTTCACTTTTATCAGGTAATGAACCATAATAATTAGAAAGTCTACTATTAGCTTCGCCAGCTACGCTTCCGTCGATAGACTTAGCATAATTATATTTATCCATCGCAGCTAGAATTGCAAGCCTTTGATTCCAAGAATCACCGCAAGATCTTGCAGTTTTACCATACATATCACCGATAAGCATATAAGGTCTACCCCAATTTGGCTTAAGTTTTGCAGCAGCAAGTGCTGTGTTTCTAGCTTGGCTATATTGGCTTAATTTTCTAAATTCGATAGAAGCAATGGCAAAGAGCATGGTTGCCTTTTTGTCGCTATCAGTCTCATCTGCGATAGCCTGTCTATATTTACTTATTGCCTCATTATATTTCCCATCATCATAAGCAGCTTTTGCTGCTGCTGCAGGGTTATTTGCTTCAAATTCAGCTTGTAATCTTTCATTTTCTTCTTTTGCGTACACCTTCCATTCAGCATCTAATTTAATGATAACTGAATCAGTTTCAGCACAGCCCTGTGACTTTAAAGTAGCTAAAACACGCTTTAAAACTTGTGGATCATCTCTATTTTCTTCGTATTCAGGTATTAGTTTTTCTTTAAAGAAATCACAATCAAATATTTCCTTTTCTATTTCTGCAAAGATACCATCCATAGATGCTTGCGCTTGCTGGTAACCTGCTGATAGTGCTTCATTATTTGCAATGTTATATTCAGAAATCTGAGATAATCTTTTATAAAGTTCTACCGCTTTTTCTTTAGGCATTCTTCCTTCCTTGTATTCCCACACGATAATACGTCCATAAGGGTCCATAATAATATATTCAGCTTTATCACCTGCATATTTTATTGAATTATCTAGAGCTTCTATCGTTTGGGCATACGGCGTATTAATAATGTAAAACATATCATATGCTTTTCTGCCGTACAAATAACCTAATTTATCATTCAAAGCTTCTTCTGTATCACCTTTTACTTTGATAGACTTTGATTTATAGCAAGAAATAGCTTCATCATAAAGTCTCATTATGATTTCACCGTATTCTTGTTTAAGTTTTTCATCAGTTGCATTAGATAGTTTTTGTTTATAAATTTCAATACCATCTGTATAATGATAATCTCTGTTACCGTCAGCTGCTGGGGCAAGTTTATATGCTATTTGCCAGTTTTCAAAGGCTAATTCGAACTCATTAGATTTTAAAGATTGTCTATAAATTGTATGAGCATTTTCTGCATCCGATTGAGTCGGTTTTCCTATCCAAGTATCACATTGTGCATTTACGGAAACGACCGCTGCACTAAGATAAACAATGGTGGCACAAATAAATAATTGAACTTTCATGATAAGGTAAATGAATTTTGTTAATTGTTTTGTTTAATAATACTTCTTCTTTAAAAACCATTCATCGTCGTTAAAAGTTACACCCAGCGTAATTTTAACAAATTTTTCAGATATCGGTGTGTTTTGTCCTCTCACACCTAGATTTAATCCTAAATTTACATGTGAAATCTTTCTTTGGAAAACAAAAGGCATACCAAATCCCATCGTAACCCCATAAGTCTTAATTTGTTCATTGGCTACAACCCTTGGATCTGTATTGTAATAAGCACCATATCTATAATAAATTCTTTCAAAAAAATTATCAAAGGATTTATAATTAGGTCTATAATATCCACCTATAGATAGTTTGTTTGCATTCTTCAGTTCGCCTTTGAGATCACCTGCAGCTTCATTAAAATATTGAGACCATAGAGATGTCGAATAATTAATCCCTATTGCACTTTTCTCGCCAGAATAAAAGGTCAAACCAAGTCCAAATTCAGCAGGCAATCTACCACTACCAGCAGAATCTAAAACAGAATTAATAGTATCTATGTTAAAAACAGAAGACGTAATTTGCTGTAAGAGCCTATCGTTTATATTGGAAGAAGTATTAAAACCTGTAGCAGAATTAGCATGAAGCCCCAAAGAAATCCTTTTAGATGGCAAATTTCTATTCTCTTTCAACTCTTTAGCATTCAACACCTTAGTATACATCAATCCAGCATTCCACAAGAACCCACTTACATTATAATTATTAGAAAAAATAGTATTATATGCAAATTCAGATGCTTGATAAACAGCATTTCTCTCATATTGAATTTTACCAAAAAGATATCCTGCATTCACACCAAAAGAAAAGTCTTTGTATCTGATGGAATTTCCCCATAATAATTTATACGTTCCACCTGTGCCTATATAATTTCTATTAAAAACCCCAATACCTGCCAAAGAGTCTAGTGAAGATATATTATACCCAACAGTAGAATGAGGCATTAATGTAATGGCCATACCAAGTTTGTATTTATTTTGGACACCATCATATACCTCATTAATAGGATTTGTTAATGGGAAAGCCAATGAGATATAATCTAAATTACCACTCCATATTTTGGTGGTAGTTTTTGAATCTTCTATCCATGTTCTTTTTGCAAAAAGACCGATATCAAATGCAGTGGAATTTAAAAAAGAATATGATGCTGGATTTACAATATTAATGTGGTATCCATCGAGATAAGATGCACCAAGTCCAGCCATCTGCCTAGAATGGTTAAAATTGTTATCAGAAATTTCTCCAATACCAAATCTAGAATATGGACTATTGTCATTTTGTTGACCTAACATCGTACTAGCGATGGCAAGACAAAAAACTAATACTTTAATTTTTATTTGCATTATATTTTAATATTTCGTTTAAACCTTCCAAAACGAGGTTAGGGGCGACAAAGATCTCATTTTTTGTGTATTTTTCAAATAAAATTGCGTCTCCACCGGTTAAAATAACGTTAATAATTCCAAATTCTTCCCTAACTCTATGTATAAACGATTCAATTTCAAAAAACGCGCCTTTTACAGCACCATTTTGCAAAGCAGTTGTCGTTGACTTTCCAAAAAGCCCTTCATTAACTACTACTTGGACTAGCGGTAACTTCGCTGTGAAATGATGCATAGCCTTCAACCGCATATTGATGCCAGGACTGATATTACCTCCGACAAACTCAAGATGCTCATTCACAAAATCCATGGTAATACAAGTACCTAGATCAACCTTTAATGTTCGTCCTTTGGGGTAATAATACAAGGTTCCAACTGCCCCAGCTAATCTATCTTTTCCTAGTGTGGCCTTAGTTTCATATTCATTGATTATTGGCGTTGGTGTTTCCTTTTCAAAATGAATAAATTGCTCTAAAGACGATAATAATAAAAGTAATTTATCCGAAACATTGCCCGAATTAGATAAAATACACTTATTTATATTAAACATTTTGATGATTTGGCGCGCTTTCATTACGCCAAATACATCAAATATATCTAAATGGATTAATTCTGAAGTAGAAAAAACAGCTATTTTAGTTCTAGTGTTACCGATATCAATGACCAAATTCACTTTGATATTAGTGTTTAAAGTGTCTGATACCTGTAAAAACCATAGACATACCGTTTTCATCACAGTAATCTATGCTAAGCTGATCTTTTAATGAACCACCAGGTTGGACCACAGCATTTATACCTTCTTGTTTTACTAAAGCAACACAATCAGGGAACGGGAAAAAAGCATCAGAAGCCATGACTGCATCCATAAGATCAAAACCATATTGTTTTGCTTTTTCGATAGCATGTCTACAAGCATCGATCCTTGAAGTTTGACCACAACCCATTCCCAATAATTGGTTATCTCTGACTAAAACTATGGTATTTGATTTCAAGTGTTTAGCACATTTTAATGCAAAAACAAGATCATTCATTTCTCCTTGTGATGGTGACTTTTTTGTTTTCACTTCAAAATCTGAAGTAGTTTCAGTTTTACTGTCAGCATCTTGAACAATGACTCCATTCAAAAGATTTTTATACATTTTGCTAACTTCAGGGTATTTTTTTAATTTTAATAAAACCCTATTTTTCTTAGCTTTTAGTAAACCTAATGCTTCATCTGTAAAATCAGTTGCTACAAGTACTTCATAAAATATCTTATCTATTTCTGTAGCAGCTTTTAAATCAACAGTAGTATTAGACACCAAGATTCCTCCAAAAGCAGAAATTGGGTCCGCAGCTAAGGCGGCATCCCACGCTTCCGTTATTGTTTTTCTGGTTGCTACACCACATGGGTTTGTATGTTTTAAAATTGCAAAAGTTGGTTCTTCATCTTTAAACTCAGCCATTAATTGTAAAGCCGCGTCGATATCAACTAAATTATTGTAAGACAACTCTTTACCACATAATTTTTCGAATATTTCAGATAGATCTCCATAAAAAGCAGCATTTTGGTGCGGATTTTCACCATATCTCAGAACTTCACTTTCCAAAATACTTTCCTTAAATACCTTAGATTTTACATTGTTGGCAGCTACATAATTAAAAATAGCCGTGTCATAATGAGAAGAAACCATAAATGCTTGACCTGCTAGATACTTTCTTTGTTCAATAGTTGTGGTTCCGTCCGAATCTTTAAGTATGGCTAATAAATCATTATACTGCGCTTGAGAAGGAATGACGACAACATCATTAAAGTTTTTGGCAGCTGCCCTAATTAATGAAATACCACCGATATCGATTTTTTCAATTATTTCAGCCTCATTTGATGTATTCGCAACTGTCTCCTCAAACGGATATAAATCCACTACCACTAAGTCAATAGTTGGTATTTCATATTTTTCTAATTGGCTCAAATGGTCATCATCTCTCTTAGCCAATATACCTCCAAATATTTTGGGGTGTAGCGTTTTTACCCTGCCGTCTAATATAGAAGGATAACTAGTAAGATCCTCTACTTTCTCTACCGATACTCCTAGTGATTCTATAAATGTTTGTGTTCCACCTGTGGTATAAATTGTCACCCCTTGTTTCTGTAAAAGTTGTATGATCTCTTCGAGTCCATCCTTATAATAAACAGAAATTAGGGCTGAGTTAATTTTTTTATTTGACATTGAACATTAAAATATTTAGTGTAAAAATTTAGTTTAAAAAGTAAATCAAGTAAAATCTGACTCACCTATTGATGCCTTTTATGATCTAATTCTTGTAAACAAAATAAATAATAAAAAATCCATAACAATTCTGGACTCATTTACTTTGAGTGTGTAAGATACGTTAGAAATATAAATTGAAAAAATTTAGATAAAATAAAAAAGGGAACAGTCTAATGACCATTCCCTTCTTATTTTTATATTAGATCTTAATACTCCCAAAGATCATGTTCAAAATTGAGTAACTCATTTTTGATTTTCTCTGAATGTAATAATAAATCTATACCAGACCTATTGTCTTCTTCATCAGGTTGAGCGACAAAGAAATCTTTAAGTCTATAATCTAATACATTTGAACGTTTGTAGATGTAACTTGTAAAGACTCTTTGATCAAATAAATCAGCCCAAGTCATTGGAGCGATATCATTCTCTTCATTGAAGACCCTGAATTTAGACAAAGGTAGTCTAGCTTCAGGATAATATACCCAAAACATAGGTGCAGGTGGTATACCCGCAAGCTTATCAGCTGGACTTTGGTAAATTGGTGCTATTCCCAAAATACGAACATCCATCACAGATCTTTGCTTGTCAAAGTACCAAACTTCTTTTACCCTGTATTGGACAATGTCTCTCCAGTTTACATCGTTCTTTGATATAACAATTTTCTCTTCATAAGTATTCTCATCTAATGCCATTGTTGTATCCATCTTAACCATTTTAGCATCAATCTCAGCTGGTGGTAATACATTTTTAAAGAACTCATCGCCAAATGCTGTAATGTCACCATTACCTATCATCGTCTTTAAAGTGGTAAAAAGATTTAGTTCCTCGCTGATAAACACTAGATTTAACTTTTCTCTAGCATCTATAACTCTCTGAATTCTTTTTTCCCAAGAAATATCAGCCTCACGAATTGGCTGCGGAGCCATCAATCTATTTTCTACAACGATTCTTTTACGAACTAAGTCGTCAATAAAAATATCTTCTTCGGGAGTAGATGATTCAGTTTTAACTTCTTCTACCTCTTCTGCCCCATTCTGAGCGTAAGAAACTGTTGACATCATTAGTATGAATACTAACCCAAAATAATTAAGATATGTCTTCATTAGAATAAAAATTTAAATATTAATTATTGAATATCAAAAACTAACTGACCAAGGTTTCTTGCTGCTGCATCCCCTGGACATTTACATTTGATCTCTTGAAAAACGTATTTATCGCCAGGACTTGCTTTTGCTTGAATTGCCTTAGCATTACCTTGTAAAGTTGCTCCTTGGTTTGCTGCAACTTCTGGATCTTGTCTCTTTGCTACTCTAACAAGGGTATAACCAGCCATGTTACATCTAGCATCAAATTCAAAATCCTTAAGTATTGGCAACAACGCTGTTTGTCCTTTGAAAGAACCATTACCGATACCACCACCTTGTAAGGTTCCACCTAACAATGGAACTGGATCTGGAATTCTCTTAACTCTGTATTCTTTGCTTGCATTTACACCAGGTGCAGATACTTTAACAACTGCTTTTCCAGGACTATTAACTTTTACATTAAAAGTTCCATCACTGTTTTTGCTAATATCTCCACCATCCATAGATACTTTGATCTGCCCAGAAGGCACACCAGCTGCAGAAACTTCTACTGGGTTGTCAACACCCATGTAAAATACATTCATCTTTGATGCAGAAATAGTTACTGATCTTTCACCTACTTCGTATTCGTATTCGCTTTTGTACGTTTTAACTTCTCCTGACACAGGATCCTTTACACTTGCTACAGCAGAATACTTCTTAATACCCACACTGTTTGCCGTTTCAGTATATTTTGCTACACCGTCCGCATTCGTAGGTAGACCTCTACCATTTACAGATATAGATATACCTGTTTTTGAATCCGCACCAGCAGCAGCTGAAAGGAAAACTTCAGTTTCGAAAGGCTCACCTTTAATCACGTATGATTTTTTAGGCGCAGATACTACTGTAAATTTATCCAAAACGATATTAGCTCCACCAACACCTACTTTTCCAGCAAGGTAATTTAAAGCCGAAGCTTCTGATGCTTTAATGTCATTGATAAATTTAGAAAAGATAGGCATACAAGCTCCTAATGGCATGTGACCGAATGTAAAATCAGCCCAACTTTCTTTTTTGTTGACAGATTTTTTCCAAGATTCATCATCAATTTGAATCGGAATTTTAGATTCTAGATCTTTTTGATCAGCAGGGTCAGCTATTTTCGCGAATCCAGCTTTAAATTCCATCATTTTTGCCTTCAACTCTTCCCCAACGCCTTGATCCACCATCAAACGGGTAGTACCAGCATAATCTCTCTTACCCAAAAGTTCTCTTACACCTTCTGATTCGATATAATCTCCTTCATCCACACTTCCATTAAGGTTTCCAGACTCATCGATTAGTTTATCCATGATTCCTTTAATGTAAGCTGTAGCATCCTTTGATAAGGCTGTTATACCATCTATTCTCTCAGCATATGTAGCTAACGATTCTTTTTTCTTTGCTGCTTCTTTTATAAGAGCTGGCAATTTAGAATTCGACTCTTCTAAAGTTGAGTTTGCCGACATTAAGCCTTTATCTACCATATCAAACGCATTGAAAATCTCCGCAGAAACGTTCAAGGCTAATAGCGCAGTCAGTACGAGATACATTACGTTGATCATCAACTGCCGCGGTTCCTTAGGTATTGACATATTTTAAATTTTTATACGATTAAATAATAAATTTGAATTGGTGGGATTAACCTTTTGTCTGATATGCAGACAATACATTACCATATACCGCATTCAAAGAAGTAAGGTTTTTGCTAAGACTAGCCATTTGTGCTTGATACTGTTTAGTATCTTCTACACTAGCATTAAGTGTTTGCATTGCCTCATTCATTCTAGTATAAAAATTGTTCATTGTTTTTAATTGCTCTCCAGTTTGAGAGAAATCAACTTCTTGAAGAGCTTTAAGTGAACCCATGCTTTTAGCAACTGATTGTAACTCGCTCAACATACCGCCTAATTTGTTTTCTACTACTTCAGCGTTAAGTGCTCTACTTGCTGGAGAAGCTGTTCCACCAGCTGTCAACGGAGCTATGTTAGAACCATAAGAATCTAAACCTGGATATAATTTCTCCCAGTAATAATCCTTCTCAGGTCCTAAGATACCCAACATTGCAAATAGGAACGCTTCTACTAATAGTCCTGCTGTGATTGCCATACCTCCCCAAGAGGTACTGTTTAGTTTACCTAATGCTCCAATCATTACAACGGCAGCACCAATACCTATTAATAAATTTTTAATGTACTTAAACGAAGGTGATTTGAAAAAACTCATTGTGAATTAAATTTTGTGATTTGTTAAATAATAAATTGATATACATCTGGATAACTTTAAAAAAAGCATCCAATCTTTAGCCAAAATAATAAGATGAATAAATAATAGTATTAGAAATCGTTAATTGATCTACCTAGATATGTAATGACACATCTGAATCCAATATAAGATTTAGTAGTATCTTGGAATTCCCAACTTCTTGTACCTGTTTGACAATAATATGAAATATCTTTCCATGATCCACCTCTGATAACTTTACGTTTGTAAGCCTCTGGATCATCTGATTTAGCATCATATCTATAATCAGAGTTAAGGTCATGTTCATTTATGTATGCATTTTCGTGGAATGCTGAAGATGTCCATTCTGACACATTACCTGCCATACAGTAAAGACCATAATCATTTGGGAAGTATGCATCAGCTTTTACTGTATGTAGACCACCATCTTCTGGATAGTTACCACGTCCTGGTTTAAAGTTTGCTAATAAACATCCTTTAGCATTTCTGATATATGGTCCACCCCATGGATAAGGAGAGATGTCGTGTCCACCTCTTGCAGCATATTCCCATTCTGCTTCTGAAGGCAATCTGAAAACTTCTGTGTTTGGTTCATCAGCTTTAAACTGATCCCAAAGTTTTGTTCTCCAATGGCAGAATGCAGTTGCTTGCTTCCAGTTAACACCCACTACAGGATAATCATCAAAAGCTGGGTGCCAAAAATAATTACGTGAATGAGGCTCATTATAAGAAAATGTAAAATCTCTAATCCAACATAATGTATCAGGGAAAACTTTTACTTCATCCTTATTTATAATAGATGTCCTTGTTGCTGTTTTGTCGTGAGCTGCTTTTTGCCAATCAATCCATTGATATTTGAATTTTAAAGATGCATAATCAAGCTCTCTCTTTCCTTCAAATGCCATGTCACCTTGGTAGTACATATCTCCAAGTTCTTCTGAACTTAGTTCATAATCAATTGGTTCATCCCAAATTATTTTTTCATTTCCAAACTCATCTTCTTCTTTGTTTCCCAATATTTCGTGAGCTACAGAATCTCTCACCCATTCTACGAATTGGCGATACTCATTATTGGTGATTTCTGTATCATCCATAAAGAAACCTGAGATGGAAATTGCTTTTTGTCTTTGGGCGTAAGTAGAAAAAACATCTTGATCACTCTGACCTATAGTCAAAGTACCTGAAGGGATGTACACCATTCCAAATGGATTAAAGCCTGCCCATTTGGGACGATTTTGGGCACCGGTAAGCTGACCGGACTCTTGCTTACCGCAAGAAGAGATTAGCATTACGGCTAATAATAAAGCACTTAAACTTGATAAACTTTTCATTTCTTTTAGCGATTTAACCTATAATTAATATGGGCTTCGGAATAAAGCGACGTAAAGATAACTGACTATTTTAAAACTACAACTATTTTAAATTCGTTTTTTAAAATATTTTTATCTCTGAAAAACTCTTTAGCAGTTTAATAACGACGATTTCAATCAAATATTGCATTTTAGTCAAAATAAAATTAGGCATTCATATGAAAAAAATAAATATATCTAATTTTAAGTATATTATTCCATATATAAAACAAAATCAGAATAAATAATAGCATTTATTCTAAATAAAATAATATTAATTTCGTATAAGTAAATTTACTGAAAATAGAAAATAATTGATAAAACAGAAAATATACCGTTTTTATCAGAGATCACGTGGGTTATAAATGATCTTCGGCGGCAATCCAATACCTATAATTTTTTGTAAGTTGTAAGACAATAAAATTTCATGACTTCCTTGATTTAATTTTCTTAATGCAGACAATCCAAAGTCATAGCTATATGAAATTTTATACTTCCTCCCTAAATTTGTACCCATTATGATAGAGAAAGCATCTATTGAAGTGGCATTATACCCCCTAAAATTGATGCCCCCAAACAAACTTTCATTAAATCTTCCTAAAACACCTAAATCAATCTGAACAACTGCTGCATCTGCTTTTATTAAAACAGAAGGTATGATTTCTGTATTCTGATCATAAAAATATTTGTACTGACCATATAAACTTGCAAAAAACGCCTTATTATATGTAGCATCTCCGACTCCAAACTGATGGGTTGGTAATTCACCTAATGTAAGCCCTGCTTCTATATTTTTACCCATGAAATATGTACCCGCCTCCCAAGATAGCCCAAAACCAGTAGCCACCGATGTTTGTAAAAAAGGATCATTATGGTTAAAGACGCCTTCGTAAGTTCCATCAGGTGTAATGATACCTGACCCATCAATACTAAGTATATCAATCCCTACGCGACCACCAAATGAGAGAAAACCTACTGGAGTGCCCGCCACATAATTATAGGAGAATTTCAAATTAGTATTGTCAAACAAACCTGTTTTTTGATTGTGTAGCGTAAAACCCAATGCGCCATTCCACAAATAAAATGGCATATCTGCTCCAACATAAAAAGTCCTAGGGTTGCCGGGAAAAGCGCTATATTGATCTCTGTAAGATGTAAATACACTCAATGACCTTTCTAAACCACCATAAGCAGGATTTTCGTAGAATTTATTAAGCATATATTGGGTGAACTGAGGTCGCTGCTGAGCATACATAGTATGAACAACAAACATTACTATTGTAAAAATAAGGTACCTCATAATATTACATTCGATATATAATACAATATTAAGATTATTTTGTTTTAATACCAAATAAAGTTAACAAAATACTTAGCATTTGTCGTTAGTCACCTTTATAGAGATAATATAATCATGTTTTTTGATTGTATTGTAAAAGAGAATATGGATCTACAATCTGGATTGGAAATATGATCTTCACCTATTATTATATTATAGTAAATGTCAGTCCATCGTAAGCAGGAGTGATATTTGGAGGGCATTTTTGTAAAATATCTTCATGTTTGCCCAGATCATGGGACAAGTGTGTGAAATAGGTATGATCTGCATCAATTTTTTGCGCTACATCTACAGCTTCATCAAATGTATAATGAGAGTAATGTTTACGATACTGAAGTGCATTAAGTACTAAAACTTTTAGACCTTTAAGACTTTGCATTGCGGCTTCATCTAAGTAGGAAGCATCCGTAATATAAGCGAAATCACCGATTCTATACCCCAAAATAGGCAATGTGCCGTGCATTACATTAATAGTTATAATAGTAATTTGAGGTAATATTTCATAAACTCTTTGGCCAACTATTTCATGGCAAACAACTTTCGGAGAGCCAGGATATGGACTTGATTCAAAAACATAAGCAAACTTCATTTTTATTTCGTCAAGCACTCTTTGTAGACCATATATAGGCATTTCTTTACCCTGTCTAAAATTAAATGGGCGAATATCGTCCATACCGATAATATGATCATTGTGCTCATGAGTCAATAAAATTGCATCGAGCTTTTTTACCTTATTAAT
>Ga0209812_10001552_pt1 | contig 15497 bp, 16 predicted proteins | sample JI71714BDNA_FD_187502 | JGI IMG/M metagenome (GOLD analysis project Ga0209812, IMG submission 187502) | Wastewater effluent complex algal communities from Wisconsin, to seasonally profile nutrient transformation and Carbon sequestration -... | ecosystem: Engineered > WWTP > Effluent > Algae...
TCGCGCGCTCAATTTATTACACCACCAAATTAGATCATCCTATCCCTGAGCAGTTATTTGCTGCGGTAGCGCAAATTTTGGCTTATGTTTATCAATTAAAAATGTATCGCAAAGGCAAAGGCAGTAGGCCGAAAAGCTTGGCCAAAGATCTGCCAATACCTGAAGACGTAAGGCATTAATGAACGTTTTTGGTATCAGTAATGTATCAGTATCTTTATGGCCTAGCGTATTTAAAACTGATGTCCAAAAATTGAATTAATTATCGATTACCCTCTAAGATACGAACAATGGCTCTGCTATGTTCATAAAGTTCCACTATCGTACCTTCAATCTGTACTGTAATAATACCGTCCACATTGGCTTTTTTAAGGACAGTGCTGCGATAGTAATAATCATCCGCAAGATATTGTCCAGGATAAAGTTTCTTCTGCCAACCAGGCGGTAGAGGTTTGCCTTGGTTTACTTTTTTCATTAAGCCTGGTGGCAAAGGTTTATCATGGTCGGGTTAAAAAAGTAGTCTAATCGTGTTGTTTTACTGCTACTGGAACACTTTTTGCTTTACCTGATTGTCCGCCAATAGATTGTCAGGTTCTCCATGCAGTTACCGTTGTTTTTAAGCAAGTTTGATAAATCGCATTTACAGCATTTAAAAGGCATTGGCACACCCATTTTGATTGTGGCTGCTTTGGCCATGATCGTATTGCCCTTACCTCCTTTAATGCTGGATGTGTTGTTCTCGTTCAATATTGCGCTGGCACTGGTGGTGTTATTAGTTACGGTGTACACCAAACGGCCGCTGGATTTTGGCATCTTTCCAAGCGTGTTGTTAGTGGCAACCATTTTACGCTTAGCCTTAAATGTGGCCAGTACCCGTGTCGTGTTGCTTGAGGGGCATAATGGTGGCGATGCGGCGGGTAAAGTTATTGAAGCCTTTGGTTCTGTGGTCATAGGGGGTAACTACGCCGTAGGTATTGTTGTGTTCTTAATCCTAATTATTATCAACTTTGTGGTGGTGACCAAGGGTGCTGGGCGTATCGCCGAAGTATCTGCCCGTTTTACCTTAGATGCGATGCCGGGTAAACAAATGGCGATTGATGCCGATTTAAACGCGGGATTAATTACTCAAGATGAGGCACGCACCCGGCGCGAAGAAGTGACGAGTGAGGCCGACTTTTATGGTTCGATGGACGGTGCCAGTAAATTTGTAAAAGGCGATGCTATTGCCGGTATTGTAATTTTACTGATTAACCTGATTGGCGGCTTGTTTATCGGCATGATGCAGCATGGATTGGGTTTTGGTGAGGCCCTAGAGATTTACACGCTGCTGACGATTGGTGACGGTTTAGTGGCGCAAATTCCTGGGTTATTACTCTCTATTGGTACGGCTATTATTGTTACCCGTCAAAATAAAGAGGGTGATTTAGGCAACCAAATGGCGAGCCAATTAGGTGACAATACGCATGTGTTAGTGGTTGCCGCGGGCGTAATGACCTTGATGGGAATTGTACCCGGTATGCCGCATTTTGCGTTTTTAAGCCTTGCCGCCATTTTAGGTGGCTTGGCCTGGTACATTAAAAAATTAGCCACTGCCAAAGCCACAGCGTTAATTCAGCCGCGCAACGCTACGACTGGCCAGCCGAAAGCCGAATCGAATACGATAAAAGAAATTGGCTGGGACGATGTGCATGGCGTAGATACCATTGGTTTGGAAGTGGGGTATAGGCTGATCCCGCTGGTTGATAAAGCGCAGGGGGGGGAATTACTAAATCGTATTAAAGGCGTACGTAAGAAATTATCACAAGAATTAGGCTTTCTCATTCCTCCTGTACATATTCGAGACAATTTAGATCTAGAACCCAATAGTTATCGCGTGGCGCTGATGGGCGTTACCAATGGCGAGGGCGAATTACGCCACGACAATGAGTTAGCGATAAACCCCGGTCAAGTGTTCGGTACCGTAAAAGGTATCGCCACCAAAGATCCTGCTTTTGGTTTGGATGCCGTATGGATCAGTAAAGATCAGCGCGAGCATGCGCAAACCTTGGGTTATACCGTAGTCGATGCCGCTACGGTAGTGGCAACGCATTTAAGCCAAATACTTACTAACCATGCTGCTAGCTTGTTAGGGCATGAAGAAGTACAAAACCTGTTGGATATGCTAGCCAAACATTCACCCAAATTAGTTGAGGGCCTGGTGCCTGATACGCTGCCATTAACGACGATCGTCAAAGTATTACAAAACTTGTTGCATGAAGGGGTGCCGATCCGAGATATGCGCACTATTGTGCAAACACTGGTGGAGTATGGTGCCAAAAGTCAGGATGTGGATGTGCTCACGGCGGCATGCCGTATTGCCTTACGTCGTTTGATTGTGCAGGAAGTGGTTGGTAGTAAACAAGAGATCCCAGTCATTACCTTTGCCCCAGAGCTGGAGCAAATGTTACATCAATCTATGCAGGCGGCCGGTAATGATGGCGCAGGTATTGAACCTGGCCTCGCAGATCGCATTCAACAATCGCTGCAAGAGGCGCATCAAAACCAAGAATTGAGTGGTGAAAGTGCCGTTATGTTAACGTCAGGAATTTTACGCTCGGTTATGGCACGATTCGTGAAATACACTATTCCAGGATTACGGGTATTGTCTTATCAAGAGATACCCGATGATAAACAAATTCGCATTGTTAGTGTGATCGGCCAGTCGAACTAGGAGTAACTCATGAAAATAAAACGCTTTGTTGCCAAAGATATGCGCAGCGCCCTGGCAGAAGTCAAAGAGTTCCTCGGACCCGACGCCATTATTTTATCGAATAAAAAAGTCCCTGAAGGGGTCGAAATTGTGGCGGCCATTGATGCCGAGCCAGCAGCAGCCATACCGCGCCAAGCCACGGCGGCTAAGGCTGTGGTAGAAGATATTACCCCTGCACCGAAACGCGCAGAGCCTAGACTAAGTATTAAAGTGGATGATGAGGCTGATAACGAGCCTGCAGATTCATTACGCGCATTACTGGCCCGGCAAATGATAAAACAACAAGGTCGTGAATCAAGCAATACCCAAAATAGCAGCCAACACAGCGCCATAAATCGTGCAGCAAACACTTCGGGTAATGCTAGAGCATCACAGTCAGAGCACGCAGTGAGTAAAGCCCCGCAGTTTGAACGTCAAAATTCTGGCAATGCAGCAGGTTCACCGTCACAGTGGCAAGAGTTAAGCAAAGCTCAACAAGCGCAAGCCCAATTGATGCAACAGCAATTTGCAAAAATGCAAACGGAAATGCTGTCGATGCGTCAATTATTACAGCATCAAGTATCGGGGTTAATGTGGCAAGATCTCGCCCGTCGCGAGCCGGTTCGGGCATTAGTTATCGAAAATTTACAGCAATTGGGATTATCAGAGCAGATTGCTGATCAATTAGCTTGCTTTATGCCAGACGATTTAAATGCGGCTGATGCTTGGGACACTGCGTTGGAATTATTGGCAGGTCAGTTAAACACCACCAACGATGATATTTTACGCCGTGGTGGGGTGATTGCATTGGTTGGTCCAACGGGCGTTGGTAAAACAACAACGGTAGCAAAACTGGCGGCTGGTTTTGCTAAACGTCATGGTGTTGATCAAGTTGCCTTAATTACCACCGATTGCTTCCGTATTGGTGCCTTTGAACAATTGGCGACCTTTGGTCGTATTATTGGTTGTCCTGTTAAGCAGGCAAAAGATAGCGATGAGTTATCATTATTGTTGAATCAATTGCAACAACGTAAGCTCATTTTAATTGATACAGCGGGCATGAGTCAGCGTGATTTGCGCTTAGCCGAAAAACTCGCGTCTTTAGTGCATAATTCTCGTGTTAAAATAAAAAGTTATCTGGTATTGTCTGCAACAGCGCAAGCTAAAGTTATGCAAGAAAGCGTGCAACAGTTTAAACGCATTGGTCTGGCAGGGTGTATTTTCACCAAGTTAGACGAATGTTTAAGTTTAGGTGAGGTGATTAACGTGGCCATTCAAAATGCGTTGCCAGTCAGTTATCTTACGCATGGACAACGTGTTCCAGAAGATATTCGTATTGCCGAGGCCAGTGCGCTCGTGCAAGAAGCTGAACAATTAAGACAGCAACACAGTGCACCGGCGCATCAATGGTATCAAGACGACACAACACGAGTAGACGCCGCCTATGCCTAATAATCAAGTTGCTGATGATCAAGCCAGTGGCCTAAGACAAATGAAGAAACAGATGGTAAAAGTGATTTCCATAACCGGTGGTAAAGGTGGCGTAGGTAAAACTAACGTTACCTTAAATCTGGCGATGGCACTGGCCCAACTGGGTAAAAAAGTGATGGTGCTCGATGCCGATTTAGGCTTAGCCAATTGCGATGTCATGCTAGGATTACGTGTAGAAAGAAATTTATCGCATGTACTGGCAGGAACAGCCACTTTAGACGATATTTTGGTAGAGGGGCCTTTCGGGATCAAAATTGTTCCAGCTACTTCAGGTAGCCAGAACATGACGGAACTCTCGTCTGTAGAACATGCCAGCCTCATCCGTGCTTTTAGTGAGTTACAGACTGCGGTAGATGTGTTGTTAGTGGACACTGCCGCAGGGATTTCAGACATGGTGTTAAGTTTTTCAAGGGCGTCGCAAGATGTGCTCGTTGTAGTCTGTGATGAGCCGTCCTCGATTACCGATGCATACGCCCTAATGAAAATTCTTAGTCGCGATCATGCGGTTGAAAAGTTTAAGATTGTCGCTAATATGGTGCGTAGCCTAAAAGAAGGCCAAGAGTTATTTGCTAAATTGACCCGTGTTACTGATCGATTTTTAGATGTGAGTTTAGAGCTGGTTGCGACTGTGCCGCATGATGAAAACGTGCGTAAAGCGGCTCGCAAGCAAAAAGCGTTTATCGAAGCATTTCCAACAACACCCGCCAGTATGGCTATAAAAACGTTAGCATTAAAAGCCGCGAAATGGCCATTACCGGTTAACGCGTCTGGGCACCTGGAGTTTTTCCTGGAGCAGTTAGTGCAGCCTCAGTCTGAATAGGGGGACCTGTGAACAGTAAGCTGGCCGCTTATGGTGGTATTGACCACATGCAACAACTGGTGGAGCGACATGCCCCGCTAGTTAAACGTATTGCCTATCATTTATTAGCACGTCTGCCAGCCAGTGTACAAGTGGACGATCTTATTCAGTCTGGCATGATTGGTTTAATTGAAGCGGCGAAAAACTTTGATGGCGGTAAAGGCGCCAGTTTTGAAACCTTTGCAGGTATTCGTATTCGCGGTGCTATGCTAGATGAAATCCGCCGTGGCGATTGGACGCCGCGTTCTGTCCATAGAAACGCCAGATTAATCGCCGACACCATTGCCGAACTTGAAGCTGAATTGGGTCGCGATGTAAAAGATTATGAAGTTGCAGAAAAACTTGCTATATCATTAGATGAATATCATCATATGCTAAGTGACGTAAGTTCAGGTCGTATAATTGGTATTGAAGATCTGGGCATTTCTGAAGATGTGCTGGTCACGGCAGATGATGTTGACGCCGATCAGTTGTATCAACAGCAAGCAAATGATGCCTTTAATGACACCTTGGCAAAAACGATTAGTAGTTTGCCAGAGCGAGAAGCATTAGTGTTGTCACTGTATTATAATGATGAACTAAACTTAAAAGAGATTGGGGCGGTACTGGATGTCAGTGAGTCCCGTATCAGTCAGATTCATAGTCAGGCATTGGTGCGGTTAAAAGCCCGAATGCAGGCTTGGTTGTAATGTATCCTGAATGCCGGGATGACTTGCTCTTCGGAGGGGACTTTGGATAAAAACATGAAAATTCTTGTGGTCGATGATTTTTCGACAATGAGACGCATCATTAAAAACCTGTTACGTGATCTTGGGTTTACCAATATTTCAGAAGCGGATGACGGTAGCACGGCGTTGCCCATGTTACAAAACGGCGATTTTGATTTTGTGGTAACCGATTGGAACATGCCGGGAATGCAAGGGATCGATTTACTGCGGGCCATTCGGGCTGATGCTAAGTTAAAGCATATTCCGGTTCTTATGGTTACTGCCGAAGCAAAGAAAGAACAAATTATTGCTGCGGCGCAAGCGGGCGTAAATGGTTATATTGTTAAACCTTTCACGGCTGCCACTCTTCAGGAAAAACTGGCTAAAGTATTTGAGCGGCTTGGTTAAGCCGCCTTATAAAAGGAGTTAAGCCATGCCTGCATCTTCGGCGCCACTAATTACGCTTGAACAAGCGAAAGAGCTCGTTCAACTGCTAGAGATGGGCGAGCAAGACATTGCCAATCAATTGGTGCAACAGCTCGGATTACCCGGTTCTACAGAGCTTTTCGCCGAAGTTGGCAAGCTTACCCGACAACTACACGATTCGTTAAATAATTTCCAACTTGATCCTTCCTTAAATAACATCATTCAAGAAGATATTCCTGACGCTAAAAAGCGCCTTAATCATGTTATTGACATGACTGAGCAAGCGGCAAACCGCACGATGGACGCAGTTGAATCCTGTTTACCTATTGCAGATAACATTAGCGGGCAGCTTAATACCCTAATGCCGCAATGGCAAAAACTGATGACCCGCGATTTAGCGCTGGGGGAATTTAAAACGTTGTGCTACGGCATTGACGGGTTTTTACAACACACCGTGGCCGAATCAGCACGCTTGAATAACTTATTGACTGACGTATTGATGGCACAGGATTATCAAGATCTTACTGGTCAGATTTTACGCCGTGTTATTGAGTTGGTGCGTGAGGTTGAAGAAAGTTTAATTGGTTTGTTAACCGCGTTTGGAAATGCTAATCCCAAAGTACTTGAACAAAAATCAGTGAAAAGCAAACCCAAAACAGCGGTAACAGCTGAAGGCCCAATTATTGATGCCGCTGAGCGCAATGATGTGGTAACCGGCCAAGACGACGTTGACGATTTACTGTCGAGCTTAGGTTTTTAACAGAGGTGTCTGCAGATGAGTTTTGATATGGATGAAGATATTCTTCAGGATTTTCTGGTGGAAGCTGGCGAAATTTTGGAGCTGTTACAAGAGCAGCTGGTTGAACTGGAGAATAATCCACAAGACGCGGCCCTGTTAAATGCCATTTTTCGTGGCTTTCACACGGTTAAAGGTGGTGCCGGTTTCTTATCCTTAACTGAACTGGTTGATGCCTGTCATGGTGCAGAAAACGTGTTTGATATTCTGCGTACCGGTAAACGCAGTATTACGTCAGAGTTGATGGATACCATTTTGCAATCGCTTGATGCGATAAATGAAATGTTTACAGAGGTCAAAGCGAAACAACCGTTAACCCCGGCAGCCCCTGAGCTACTTGCTGCCTTACATCATTATAGTGAGCCTGAGGTGGCTGGTGAAGTGGCCCCTGGCGCGACCAAAGCGCCTGAACCTACACCTGTTGTGGTAAAACCGGCGACGCCAGTGGTGCAATCCCCTGCTCCAGCTGCAACGGCATCTCCATCTGATGATATTGATAGTATTACGGAAGATGAATTTGAGCGCATGCTCGACGAGTTACATGGTAGCCAAGCCCCCGGGCGGGCGGGCAATGTTGCTGATACCCCCACGCCTGTGGCAAGCACGGCCGCAAGCGATGACATTACTGATGACGAGTTTGAAGCCATTCTAGATCAGTTACATGGTAAAGGCGGCTTTAAAACAGACGCTGTAGCAACACCCAGTGCCACCGCTGCAACGCCACCGGCAAAGGCCCCAACACCTGCTGCTACATCGAATAACGATGAAATTTCCGACGATGAATTTGAAGCCTTACTGGATCAATTACATGGCAAAGGGCAGGCTCCGGTTGTGGTGCCTAAAACCGATAACGAACGTGCTGCGCCCCCTACACCTGTTGCTACACCCGCCGCTGTAACGCAAAAAACGGCAGAAGCCCCTGTAGCTCCTGCTGCAGCAGACAAAGCCGCTGCGGCAAATGCTGTCGTTGCGGAAACTACCGTCAGGGTTGACACCAAACGTCTTGATCAAATTATGAACATGGTGGGCGAGTTAGTGCTTGTTCGTAACCGATTGGTGAGTTTATCAGGTACGGCGCAAAATGAAGAAATGAATAAGGCCATTGCCAACTTAGATGTGGTGACGGCCGATATTCAGGGTGCAGTGATGAAAACCCGTATGCAGCCGATCAAAAAAGTCTTTGGTCGTTTCCCTCGCGTTGTACGTGATTTAGCGCGGGCATTAAAGAAAGACATTGATTTGGTGTTAGAAGGCGAAGAAACCGATTTAGATAAAAACTTGGTAGAGGCCTTAGCAGATCCCTTGGTGCACTTAGTACGCAACTCGGTTGATCACGGTATTGAATTACCCGATATACGACAAGCCGCAGGCAAACCCCGCACTGGCATCGTCAAGCTTGCTGCTACCCAAGCAGGCGATCATATCCTGTTAACCATTCAAGACGATGGTGCTGGTATGGATCCAGAAAAGCTCAAAAATATCGCCATTAAACGTGGTGTTATTGATCACGACATGGCCGCCAGAATGTCGGATACGGATGCATTTAATTTGATATTTGCGCCGGGTTTTTCAACCAAAGAGCAAATTTCGGATATATCTGGCCGCGGTGTAGGCATGGATGTGGTGAAAACCAAAATTTCCCAACTCAACGGCACGGTTCACATTAGTTCTAAATTAGGTGAAGGCACACTGTTAGAAATTAAAGTGCCGTTAACGCTGGCCATTTTACCGACACTCATGGTGATGGTGGGCAAACAAACCTTTGCGTTACCTCTTGCTGGCGTGAACGAGATTTTCCACCTCGATTTGGCAAAGTGTAATATTGTTGATGGCCAATTAACTATTGTGGTTCGCAATAAAGCCATTCCACTGTTTTATTTGGAGCATTGGCTAGTAAAAGGATCGGATAAAAAGTTACGCAGAGAGCAGGGGCACGTCGTAATTGTGCAAATTGGTTCGCAACAAGTCGGTTTTGTGGTGGATCAATTAATTGGCCAAGAAGAAGTGGTCATCAAAGCGTTAGACGCACTCTTGCAGGGAACACCTGGCATGGCGGGCGCAACAATTACCTCGGATGGTGGCATCGCTCTGATCCTTGATGTGCCGAATTTATTAAAGCACTATGCCAAAAAATCAAAAATTAAATTTGAGCAGTTTAAGAAACTGCATGCTTAAGCGAGTAATGCATGGCAATTAAAGTATTGATTGTAGACGATTCGAGTTTTTTTCGGCGACGCTTAACCGAAATACTGTCTGCTGACCCGGAACTGGACGTTATCGATACCGCCAATAATGGCCGCGAAGCTGTTGATAAAGCACTGGCGTTAAAACCAGATGTGATTACCATGGACATCGAGATGCCAATTTTAGATGGCATCTCGGCGGTGCGTGAGATCATGCAAGTGCAACGGATTCCAATTCTCATGTTCTCTTCATTAACGCACGAGGGTGCGAAAGCCACCCTAGATGCGCTTGATGCGGGAGCAGTTGATTTTCTACCGAAGAAATTTGAAGATATTGCGCGTGACAAGCATGAAGCGGCAGATGTTTTGCGTGAACGTGTCCGTGCTGTTGCGCGGCGTCGGCCTTTAGGTCGTAGTACGTTTAGCAGTTCAGCATTGGCACGCACTACCAGCAGTGTCGCCGCTCGCTCAGCGACAGACGCAACGCGCGCCCTTAGCGAAGGAAGTAAATCGTTAACGGCACGCAGTATGTTAGAGCGGCCCAAGCTAACAGAGCGCGCGCCGTTGTCTGCGCGAAGCAGCGCGATAGCCAGTGGTAAAGAGTACAAACTTGTTGCGATTGGCACCTCAACAGGTGGTCCCGTGGCGTTGCAGCGAATTTTAACAGCGTTGCCAGCGACCTTCCCATTACCTATTATCTTAATTCAGCACATGCCCGCAGCGTTTACCGGTGCCTTTGCTCAGCGTTTAAATACGTTATCGCAAATTGAGATCAAGGAAGCGGAAGATAATGATTTACTGCGCCCTGGCGTGGCGTATCTTGCACCTGGTGGTAAGCAAATGTTGGTTGAAGGCAGTGAAGGCCAAGCCAGATTGCGTATAAAGGAAGATGATTCACCGCGTATTACCTTTAAACCTAGCGTAGATATTACGTTTGCCACGGCGGCCAGAGTTTTTAACGATAAAGTGCTGGCTATTGTGTTAACAGGTATGGGATCGGATGGTCGCGAAGGGGCGCGGTTGCTAAAGCAACAAGGCGCCACGGTTTGGGCGCAAGACGAAGCCAGTTGTGTGGTATATGGTATGCCTCAAGCTATTGCTGCTGCGGGTCTTATGGATGCCGAAGTCAGTTTGAATGATGTTGCCAGTAAACTACTTGTGGAATTAAAGCATGGATAAATTGGCAATAAGTGGCTTTTTGCTGGCAATTGTCGCCATAGTTGGCGGTTTTATGCTGGAAGGAGGGAGCCTCACCACGTTATTGCATTTACCCGCCTTTATCATTGTGTTTGGTGGTACGCTTGGCGCAGTGATGTTACAAACCCCTTTTAGCCAATTCAGTTTAGGCATGTCTATGCTACCTTGGGTATTTCGGCCAAAAAGTTTGCCAGTGCAACATACCCTAACGCGGATAGTGGAATGGGGGAATTCTGCGCGAGCAAACGGCTTTTTATCCTTGGAATCGGCTGCACTACAAGAATCCGATCCGTTTTTGCATCGTGGATTAAATTTATTAGTCGATGGTGCAGAGATCCCCGTGTTACAAAACACTTTAGACGCTGAGCTCAGTCTAGAACGTGAACGTTTACTCAGAGGCGCTAGAATTTTTGATGCGATGGGGGGCTACAGTCCCACTATTGGCATTATTGGCGCGGTGCTGGGATTAATTCAAGCTATGAGCAATATTAATGATCCTGACTTATTAGGTTTAGGTATTGCGACTGCCTTTGTCGCGACAATTTATGGCGTAGGCTTAGCGAATTTATTGTTTATTCCTGTGGGCAACAAACTTAAAAATTTGGTGCAGCAGCAAAGCCTTTATCATGAACTTATTATTGAAGGGCTAGTATCGATAGCGCAGGGACAAAATCCTCGCGCTATTGAAAGTAAACTGGCTGCCTATCGGCCGGCCTAAATTATGTATCGGCATCGACGAACCCAGCAGCAACCTGAGCGAGAAGAACTGGATCGTTGGTTAGTCTCTTATGCCGACTATATGACGCTAATGTTTGCCTTGTTTGTTGTGTTATATGCCTTGTCGTTGGTGAAGAACGAAGAATTTAGTGTGCTCACTGAATCGTTAACCAAAGTGTTTGATAAACCCACAGAAAAAACCACAGGTGCGCGCGATCTGAGTGTACTACCGCAGAGTGAGCGGCAAAGTGAGTTTGAATTATACGGTACGGCTGTGCAGCAAGCGAAAGGTCCTGAATTAGTCACTGATGCGACTACGCTATCGGATATTCGTCAGCAGTTTTTAGGGAGTCCATTGCAATCGGTTGAGGCTGAACTGACGCGTTCATTAAGTAATCTTATTGAACAAGGTGTGGCGAAATTACGGCAAGAAGAAGACTGGCTAATCATAGAATTAAATAGCGGTTTACTCTTTGCTTCTGGCAGTGCATCTGCAACCGCTTCTGCTAGCACAGTATTACAAGAAATTAGTAAAATCATTAACCCCATCAATAATTTTCTGCGCGTTCGTGGCTATACTGATAATGTGCCGATCAGTAATGAGTTATTTTCATCGAATTGGGAATTGTCTGTGGCCAGAGCAACGTCGGTATTACGGCTTCTAGAAAGTTTAGGAACGCCATCACATCGCATGGCGGTGGAAGGATTTGGTCAATATTATCCCAGTGCAGATAACAGCACAGCAGCGGGGCGGGCTGAAAATCGCAAGGTTGTGATTGCCGTATCCCGCTTTGGTTATCGGCCAATGCCGCCAACAAACACTGAATCGGTATTGTCTACCGAACAACAATTACAACAAGTTACCCAAGCTGATGGTTCTATCCAAGTGATCTCGCTACCTGGGGGCGGTATTCGTATTACAACGCGTCAAGATAATACTGATGCGTTGCCAGAAAGACAGGATCCCTAACGTGGTTATATGGACAATTGCAAATCAAAAAGGCGGTGTGGGTAAAACGACCACGACCGTAACGCTGGGGGGCCTCCTTGCAGAGCGTGGCTATCGAGTGTTATTAGTCGATACCGATCCTCATGCGTCTTTAACGTATTATTTTGGTATTGATGCCGAAGAGCTCGAAGTGAGTGTGTACGATATTTTTATTCGGGGTAAAGACATCACTCGGGAGCAAATTTTGCAATCGCTTTGTCCCAGCACTGCTGAGCGCTTAGATATTTTACCGGCATCGATGTCATTGGCTACGTTAGATCGTTCCATGGGAAATAAAGGCGGCATGGGGCTTATTATAAAAAAAGCGCTTAAGTTGATTGCTAAAGACTATGATTATGTTCTGATAGATTGTCCACCGGTAATGGGGGTATTGATGGTCAATGCCTTAGCGGCCTGCCATAGAGTATTGATCCCGGTGCAAACCGAGTTCTTGGCGCTAAAAGGGTTAGAACGGATGATTGCTACCATGGCGTTGATGCGTAGCTCGCAGCAACATTTAGCCTTTACCATTATTCCCACTATGTACGATAAACGGACGCGGGCGTCATTAGAGGCCTATAAAGAACTGAAAGCGAAATACCAAGATAGGGTGTGGTCAGCTGTTGTCCCAGTGGATACAAAATTTCGAGATGCATCGTTGGCGCAAACGCCACCCAATGCCTTTGCTGGTGCATCTAGAGGCGTGTTTGCCTATAACACATTGTTAACGTACTTACTGCAATTGGCACCAGAAGGGTAGTATGAGCCATTTAATTGCCAGTCAGAAAGTGATCCAGCATTATCTTGCTGCGTTGCTGACAGAAGATGAGCCGTCAGAACCGGCTATAAAGCCAGCGTTAGCGCCGGAACGTAAAGCTGAATTAAATAAATTATTGGCGCAGGCCGTGCCTGTTGCGTCGCCTGCGCTGGTACCGCCTGCTATATCGCTTGAAGAAACGCCTAAACCAGCAGGGCCCAAAGTTGCGCCGAAAGTTGCACCCGCACCAACGTTAAGCAAATTGGTGGAAATTGCCGCTAGAGCTTCTCTAGAGGAACTTCAGGTTAGCCCGGCCCCTGCATTATTGCAGCGTGATATCCCGATTGCGCAACGCTTATCTGAACCTTCGCCCGCGGTGGTTACCAAAGATAAAAGCTATCGACATAGTCGTTTTCAAGCATTGTTTTTTAGTGTAGCCGGTCTTAAAGTAGCCGTTCCCCTGACTGAGTTGGGGGGGATCCATGAATTAGGTGATATCAATACCTTATTTGGTAAACCGCGTTGGTTTAAAGGTGTTATGCTACATAAAGCGCAAAAGTTTAATGTGGTTGATACTGCGCGTTGGGTTATGCCAGAAAAATATGACGCTATTGTCGAACAAGGGTTACACTATCAATACCTTGTGTTACTGGGTGCCAGTAACTGGGGTCTCTGTTGTGAGACCTTAATAGATACGATTACGCTTGAACCAGAGCAAATTAAGTGGCGTGAGCAGGAAGGAAAACGGCCTTGGATGGCGGGCTTAATTAAAGAACATATGTGTGTATTAGTTGATGTTGATGCGCTGATAGACTTACTCAGTCGCGGCCTTGATATCAACGCCTGAACAGGCAGACCAATAAGGAGCTGTAGATGAGTAATAAATTTTCGCAGACGGCAGATAAAAACCAGGCCGCTGATCAGGTATTGCAATGGGTAACCTTTCGCTTACAGGAAGAAACCTACGGTATAAATGTAATGCAGGTACAAGAAGTGCTGCGTTATTCAGAAATTGCACCTGTACCAGGCTCTCCTGATTATGTGTTAGGCATTATCAATCTGCGAGGCAATGTTGTTACGGTGATAGATACTCGGGCGCGTTTTGGTTTGCCGCCGGCAGAAGTTACTGATAATACGCGGGTTGTTATCATTGAAGCCGAGAAACAAGTCATTGGTATTTTAGTCGATAGCGTGGCCGAAGTGGTATATTTAAAGCAATCTGAAGTGGATGTGGCGCCAAATGTGGGTACAGACGAAAGTGCTCGCTTTATTCAGGGCGTGGCAAACCGTGAAGGTGAGCTGCTAATCTTAGTTGATCTGAACAAACTGCTCAATGATGATGAGTGGGATGACATTAGTAGTATCTAATGCAAAATTCTAGTGAGTTTGTGTGGCTAGCTATCGCTGCAGTATTTTTGTTGGGTGTGCTGCTACTGGTGTGGTGCACGATACAGTGGCGTAGTCACAAACAGCAACTTGCGTTATTAAGCCAGCAACTGGATACCAGCCAGCAGCAATGGGGCATAGCGCAAGCTGAAATAGAAGAACTGCGGGCAGGCGTCATTGGCGTCGGGCAACGCGTGCTAGTGCTGCAAGAGCGGCAACAGGCGTTAGCGGCAGAGCTGGAGCAACTTGATGTGCAGCAGCAGGCTATAGCGCTAAGTGATCCAGAAAGTAAAATTTACAGCCGTGCCATGAAAATGGTTGAGTTGGGTGCTGATTTAGAGGAGATCATCCGAGAGTGCGAATTACCGCGCGCTGAGGCTGAGCTCCTTTTTAATTTGCATCAACAAAAATCGCGCTAATATCTATGCAATATGATGAACCGCCATATCACTATAACGTGCACGATGAGGGCGCTAATGCAACCAAAGATGCCGAAGTGGATGCCTCAGCCCCTGATAAAACCGCGACCGCGATAAAATATGATGGGCAGGCTGCGCCCGTTATTGTCGCTCAAGGTAGTGGGCCCGTTGCAGCTGAGATCATTGCACTGGCGCGCGCACATGGTGTATTGGTGCATGAAGACGCTGAGCTCACCAAATTACTCAGCCAATTACAACTGGGTGAGCAAATCCCTCGCGAGTTATACCTTATTATTGCCGAGCTCATTGCCTTCTCTTATGTCCTGCAAGGAAAGTTTCCTGAGAATTGGCATAATATTCATCAACGCATCGATCTAAAAACCTAGCAAACTACCATAACGACGCCACTAATTTTTCTCTTTGATCTGGCGTATCTTGCAGTAACCAGCGACAAATAGCGGCTGCAACATCGGGATAACTCACCAGGTTATAGGGCACAGCTTGGGCTAACCACTTTGCAATAACGGCGGTACTCAACGTATCCGTTCGACTGGCGAGATTAAGGCGCGACAGTGCTAGTGCATTGGATTGTTGTTCCATTTGGCCGTGTAACGGTTTCACGAGAATGTGTTTATTGAGTTGCAGCGCTTCACTTATCAGCTCGAATCCCGCATTACTTAATACCGCGTGACTTTGCAGTAAATCGTTTTTAAAGGCGGTTAAAGAGGGCGGTTGCGTGCGAATATGCCCGAATTCTGCGGTGGCAAGTCCAGGGCCATAAACAGAAAACTGGTATTCGGTTAATGGCGCTAACACGCGTAAAACGTGCTGTTGATCCTCAAAAGG
>Ga0209812_10001554_pt1 | contig 15489 bp, 13 predicted proteins | sample JI71714BDNA_FD_187502 | JGI IMG/M metagenome (GOLD analysis project Ga0209812, IMG submission 187502) | Wastewater effluent complex algal communities from Wisconsin, to seasonally profile nutrient transformation and Carbon sequestration -... | ecosystem: Engineered > WWTP > Effluent > Algae...
CGCTCATGATCCACGTCGCCGCTGTCCTGCCGACCATCCCGCTGGGCGGCTGGCTGCTGCTGGCGCGCAAGGGAACGGCGCTGCACAAGCAGCTTGGCAAGGTCTGGCTGGTGCTGATGCTGATCACGGCGACGTCGGCGATCTTCATCCAGACCAGCGGCAGCTTCAGTTGGATCCACCTGTTCGTGCCGATGACCTTCCATGCCGCGTGGAAGGTAATGGCGACCGCGCGGGCCGGCGATATCCGGGCGCACAAGAACCATCTGGTGCGCACCTATCTGCTGGCGCTGATGATCCCCGGGATCGCGGCTTTCCTTATCCCCGGGCGGTTGATGAACGTGATGCTGCTGGGCTGAGCCGAGCAGCCTTGCGCGATACGGCGAGCGGCTTAGGGTGCGGTGCCATGACCAAACTTGCCCCCCTGCTCCTCGCCGCAACCGTTTTGGGTGCTGCCCCGCTCGCGGCGCAGAATGCCCAGCCGAACCCCGCCACCACCACGCCGGAAGCAACGTCTGGCATCGGCCCCGGCGCCCGGCCCGTGGGGGCGAAGTGGAGCCGCAGTCCCGTCATCGCGCCGCATGGCATGGCCGCCACCGCGCACCCGCTGGCAACCCTGATCGCGCTCGATATCCTGAAAGCGGGCGGATCGGCGGTGGATGCCGCCATCGCTGCCAATGCCGCGCTCGGACTGATGGAGCCGACCGGCAACGGCATCGGCGGCGATCTGTTCGCGATTGTCCATGATCCCAAGACCGGCACGCTGGTGGGCATCAACGGCTCGGGCCGTTCGCCTGCGGGACAAACGCTGGAGCAACTCAGGGCCAAGCTGCCCGAAGGCGCGACCAGCCTGCCGCCCGTCGGCGTCTTGCCCGTCACCATTCCCGGCACGGTCGATGCGTGGTTCGATCTCCATGCGCGCTTCGGCAAGCTGCCGATGGAACAGGTGCTCGCGCCCACGATCCGCTATGCCCGCGAAGGCCACCCGGTCGCGCCGGTGATCGCCATGTATATGGATCGCGGACTGAAGAACTACGAGCGCCAGCAGCAGCGCACCCCGTTCGAATTCGACAATGCGAGGGCCACCTATTTCACAGATGGCCGCGCGCCGCGCGCCGGCGAGATGTTCCGCAACCCCGATCTGGCGAACACCCTTGAGGCAATCGCCAAGGGCGGGCGCGATGCCTTCTATACCGGCGATATCGCCAAGGTGATGGTCGATTACCTCCAGCGGCAGGGAAGCGCCTTCACCTCGGCCGATTTCGCCGCGCATGACAGCACATGGGTCGATGTCGCCTGCGTGGAATATCGCAAGGGCTACGAATTGTGCGAACTGCCACCGAACTCGCAGGGCTTCGCGGCGCTGCAGATGGTCAATATCCTGAAGAACGTCGACCTTGCCCAGTGGGAGCGGGGCAGCCCGCAGGTGCTCCACACCATCACCGAGGCCAAGCGGCTCGCCTTTGAAGATGCCGCGCGGTTTTATGCCGATCCAGCCTTTGCGGCGGCGCCCGCTGAACTGCTCACCGATGAATATGGCAAGCAGCGCTTCGCCCTGATCGACCCTGCCCGCGCCACGCCCGCCTTTACGCCGGGCGCATTGATCGCCCCCAAGCTCGAAGGGCCGGGCGACACCACCTACCTCACCGTCGCCGACAAGGACGGGATGATGGTGAGCCTGATCCAGTCGAATTATCGCGGCATGGGCGGCGGGCTGGTGCCTGATGGCCTCGGCTTCATGTTCCAGGACCGGGGTGAACTCTACAGCCTCGATCCCGCCCACCCCAATGCCTATGCACCGGCCAAGCGGCCCTTCCAGACGATCATCCCGGCCTTCGTCAAAAAGGACGGCAAGCCGTGGATGAGCTTCGGGCTGATGGGCGGCGGGATGCAGCCGCAGGGCCATGTGCAGGTGCTGATCAATCTGGTCGATTATGGAATGAACCTGCAGGAAGCGGGCGATGCCGCGCGCCTGCACCACGATGGCGGCCGCCAGCCGACGGATGCGCTGGCGGGAAGCCCTGCCGATACCGCCCCGGTCGATATGCTGGGCGTGTTGCAGGTCGAACCTGGGATTCCGGCTGCCACGGTCGAAGCCCTGCGCGCGATGGGCCACAATGTCGAAGTCGAAGCCACCGGCATCCCCTTCGGCGGCTATCAGGCGATTGTCCGCGATCCCGTGACCGGCGTGTACACCGGCGCGACCGAGATGCGCAAAGACGGGCAGGCCAGCGGATATTGACGCGGCAGGCCCTGAAACACGCCTAAGTTCTTGCGTTAACGGAGCTTTCACCCGCCAGGACTAAATCCCTGTTATCGAGCCATGATTTCTCGCACAGGGCCGTATCGATGTCGCTGATTGATCCCGTCTCGGTGCCGCAGCTTGCGACACGCTATCCGCGTGACCCGGGCAGGCTGCGTCACCACCTCACCACCGAGCCGCTGCTCGGTTACGCCGCGTTGGCCAAAGCCGCACGCGCACTCCCCCGCAATCAGGTCGAACGGCGGGTGCATGATGCGCGCAACGGCGAGGCCTTCCGCTTGCTTGAGGACGATTCCCACCCGGCAGAAGCAATTGCTGCAGGCGGGGCCGCATCGCAATGGATTATGTTACGATATATTGAGCAATTGCCCGCCTATCGCGCCCTGCTCGAACGGCTGCTCGCAGAGCTGGCACCTGTGATCAGTCGCCTCACTGGCCCGCCCAGCGACATGAAGGGCTTTGTCTTCATCTCCGCTCCCGGCACCCACACCCCGTTCCACTTCGATGCCGAATACAACATCCTGTTCCAGATCGCCGGGGACAAGGTGTTCGCCGCCTATCCACCCGGCCCGCCCTATCTCGATCTGGCGCAGCGCGAGGCATATCATCGTGCGGGAGAGAACATGCTCGACTGGAAACCGGACTACGCCACGGCGGGGGAGAAGCACTTGCTGTCGCCGGGCGACGCGCTGTTTGTGCCTTATGCTGCGCCGCACTGGGTCCACGCGGGAGAACAGCCGTCGATTTCGCTGTCGGTCACATGGCAGTGCGCGAAGACCCGGGCGGTGGCCGATGCGCTCAGCATGAATCCGCTGCTGCGCCGCGTTGGCCTGCCGGCCTATGATCCGCTCGCCAAGCCTTCTCCGCCGTGGCTGCGCGCCGCTGCGAGCCGGGTCGGCCAGAGGATCGGGCTGCTGTGAAGCCGCTTGATGAGGCCGCGCTGATGGTGGACCCCCGGCCGAAACCCCGATCGGCCCTGACCGCAGCGGGGACGCCGAGAGTCGATCTGCTGCTCCCGGGCGCGTTATCGCCGGACGATCGACGCCGCTGGGCAAAGCTTGCCGCGCACCCCGCGCCGGGCAACATCTTTGCAGCGGACTGGTTCATGGAGCCTGCGCTGCGCCATTGCGGGCGCGAAAGGTCGCTGCGGCTGGCGGTGGTGCGCGAGGACGGCGGGGATTGGCTGGGGGTGTTGCCTGTCACGCTCGAAGCCGGGATCGGACGCTGGCCGGTGCCAAGCTGGCAAGGCTGGCACGCCGCCAACCAGTTTATCGGCACCCCACTGGTCCGTGCCGGTGCGGAGCGGGCGTTCTGGCAGGCGCTGCTCGGCCATTTTGATCATCGTCCGGGCGCAGCGCTGGGGTTCTATTGCGAAACCCTGCCGCTGGCCGATCCGGCGGCGCTGGCGCTGGTCAGCCTGTGCGCGGAACAGCAGCGCGCCCTCCATATCTGCCACAGCTTCACTCGTCCGGCGCGGGCCTCGGGCAGCGCTGCAGGCGATCCCCGGCAGATGCGCAAGCTCGACAAGCGGCTCGATACGCTCGAACACAAGCTGGCACAGGCGCATGGCGCGGTGCGACTGGCGCTGCATGACCGGCCCGAGGATTGCGAGCCGTGGCTGGCGGCCTTCCTCGCGCTGGAATGCGCCGGGTGGAAAGGCCGTGCCGCCAGCGCGCTGGCGTGCAGCACGGCGACCACGGCGCTGTTCTGCGAAGTGATCCGCGCCGGGTATCGCAATGGCACGGTGCGGCTCGCAAGCCTCAGCGCGGGCGGGGACATCGTCGCAATGACGAGCTGGCTGGTCGCCGGTGGGCAGGGCTATGGCTTCAAGATGGCCTTCGACGAGACATTTCGCAGCTTTGCCCCCGGCCGGTTACTGATGCGCCGGGTCGCGGCGCTGGCTGGTGCGGCGGGATTGCAGATGTTCGATACCTGTGCCGTGCCGGACGCGCCGCACGACCCGCTCTGGCCCGACCGCCGCGCCTTCGGCAGCCTCGCCGTGGCAATCGGCGGCGACACGCGGCGCGCCGTTTTCGGCCAGTTGATGCGCGCTCGCGAGAGGTGGCGGAAGGCCTAGGCCGGCAGCGAGAGGTGCTTCGCGCCGAACACCGCCTGCCAGCTGGCGATTTCCTCGACCACTGCTTCATCCAGCGCATGGATCAGGTCGGATGTCGCCGCATAGGTCAGCGCGGACGGCGCACCGGACAGCAGCAGGCCGATGCGTTCCTCGATCCCGCGCAGCTTTTCCGCCGCGACCCGTGAAATCGCGCCGAACCGCTCGAAATCCCCGAAGTAACGGATGCCCGAAAGGTTAGCGCCCAAGGTCGGAAAGGCGACGCCCGCGAAGGTGAAGATCGGCGAGAGATCGCTCGCCAGATGCTTGGGCGCCCAACCCAGCACACCCGCGCCCTTGAGCCCGAGATAGGCCAGCACCGATGCGACCGCGAGCGCGAAACAGGCCTCGGCCGCCTTGTCGAGCCGGTGGTGGACAGTCTCCAGCCTGTGCGCCTTGGCGGTGTGATAAGCGCGCTGTCCGGTGACATGGGGCAGCATCGCTCCGGCCAGACCGCTGCGCAGATAATCGCGTGTCACTACCGCGCGCGGCAGGCCGACATCGCGCAGCGCGTGGCGGGCGAAATGCTCGGGCCAGCGCGCCGCGCCGCCGCTGCGCGGCCAACGCCCTGTCGGCCGCACCACGCCCAGCAACAGCAGCGCAGGTGCATGGCGCAGATATTCGGCCACTCGCCGCATCGCAAACCAGCGCCGGTGCCAGCCCAGTCGCGATCCCGCCGCGGTCATCACCAGAATGCCGCCAAGCAGCAGCAGTTCGACCAGCGCAAAGGCCCATTTGAATTCGATCATTCCGGCAGGCAGGAACAGAATCCCGACAATCACCGCCAACGTGGCGAGCAGGAAATTCACGATCATCCCGCTGCGATAGGCATCGGCAAGACGGTTTGCGACGCCATCGGCCCAGGCGAACATCGGCATCACATCATCGGCAAGCTGGCGGGCGATCTGCGGATCACCGCCCGGCATGGCCCGCGCGGCTGCGATCATGTCCGCCCCGGTTCCGGCGGAAATCGCCTCGGGCGCTTCGTATTCGACCCTGAGCGAGCCGAACCAGTGGCCGCCGCCGAACACCCGCTCGACCCGGCGATAGAGGCCGAAGGCACGGCTGCTGCGCGGACGCCATTGCTCGCGTGAAAGCTCCGCCAGCTCCCAGCCGGGAACGGTTACCGCAGCGGCAATGATCGCTTCGAGCCGGGCCGGATCAGGCGCTGCCGGAACAGCAGGATGCCCCAGTTCTTCGGGCCGGGTGAGGATCCGCCACGTTTCGGGCGCCGCCGGATCGATCAGCAACACCGGCGCGCCCATCGCCAGCGCGGCTGTGACAGTATGGCCCGTGCCGCCCGGCAGATTGGCAATCTTGCCGTCCCATACCGCAATCACGAGATCGGTGCGCTCGATCATCACACGCCCGGCCAGCGCGACATTATCAGACGCCAGCGCCTCGAACGCGCGTGCGGCAATGCGGTCTTCGGGGTCGGCGAGGGTGGCGCGCCACAATGCCTCGATCTCGCTGTCGCGGTCAGCCAGTTCGAACAGTTGCGCGCGGGCGGTTATCCCGCGGATTGCAGCCGCGCGCGCTTCCACCGCCAGATCGGCGGCGGGCTTGCCTGCCAGCAAGGCATCGGCATCGGCCACCGTCACCGGATGGGCATTGATCGCGCAATTGAGCGCAGCGCCGAACGGCAAGGGCACAGCCATATCCCAACCAAGCGCCAGCGCACGTTCTGCGGCGATCTGGTCCGTTCCGTCCACCAGCAGGCTGTGCATCCGCACCGCGCCGCGCGTACCGGGCAGGCTTTCGACCATCGTCTCGATCAACGCAAACAGCTCGGTCAAGGCCACGGCGATTGCCGGAGCATGAGCGCCGAATGAAGGGTTGGAGGCACGATGCCCGGTGATCCCGAGCGCTAGATGCGGCTGCCAGCTGTCAGCAATCGGGGCAGGCAGGCTCGCAGGCATCGGTATGTCGTCTCCCCCCGGATCTGCGTGCAGCCGCAAGCATCTGCACGTGCTTAATCGCTCGCCCCGTCCGCTTACAAGCACCGATACGCCCAGTTTGACGATCCACCGATAAAAGCGCATAATTTGCGGGAGCTTGGGGGAGCTATCCGATGCGCAGAACACTTGTCGCACTCCTGACCGCGATGCTGGCCGGACTGCTGCTGTCGGCCGATGCCGCAAGCGCCCAGGATGCCCCGATCCCGCGTACCTATCCCTCCACCGGCTTTGCCCGCACTGGCAATTGGCTTCCGCCCGAGGATGCGGCGCGCGACACCGCTCTGGCCGATGGACACGAAGCCGAATGCAACCGCGGCGCGATGGCAGGCTGCCTCATGCTCGGCATCGCGTTCGAGACCGGCAGGGGCCGCCCGCAAAGCCGCCCGGTGGCCGAATTGCTTTACCGTGAGGCGTGCACCGGAGGACTTGCCGATAGCTGCGCCCGGCTGGGTAAGTTGCTGCGCTCTGTCGATGCAGGCGACACACGGGCGATCTCTGCCGAATTGTTCGTGCAGGCGTGCCGCGCGGGTTCGGCGGCAGGCTGCGAGGCCGAGGCCGATGATCTGGCCGCCGGAGTGACGGGACCGCCTGATCCGGCTGGGGCAAAGGCCTTGCTGCGCGCAACCTGCGAAGGCGGAAGCGCAAGCACCTGCAACCGGCTGGCGCGCCGCCTGATTATGTTCGGCAACAGCGAGGCCGAACGCGCTGAAGGCCTTGCCCTGCACGACCGCCAATGCCGCGCCCGGCAAGCGGCCGATTGCCGCGATGCGATGCGATACTGGAACCAGGTCGAAGGCAGCATAAGCACGCGGACGCGCGAATATCTCTCGCTCGGCTGCGCTGCGGATGACGCCCGCGCCTGCGCCGATCGCGGCAGGCACGCGATGCGCAACGGTATCGGCCCCGAGGCCCGCGCCGCCGGGCTCGCTTTCTACGAGCGCGCCTGCGAACTGGCGCCTGTCCACTGCGAGGCTGCCAGCGTTATCCGCGACGAGGTGGCAATGGTGCAGGCCTGCGCAAGCGGCGACAATCCGGCCTGTGACCGGCTGGTGACCGCCTATGGCGAGGACGGTGGGCCGCTTGAAGACCTGCCTCAGGCTGCCGCTCTGCTGGGCTGGATGTGCGATTCCGCCACCGCCGATGACGCTGTGAGCAAGACTTGCGCAGCGGCGGGAGAGCGGGCTTTGGCCCTTGCTGCCAAGCGTTCGGACGTCGCGGATTATCCGGTCGATCCGGCCCGTATCGAAGCCCATCTCACGCGTGCCTGCACGGCAGGATCGGATGATGCCTGCAGCCGCCTTGCAAAAGCGCTGGCCGATGGCGCGGTCCTCCCGCTCGATGTGCCGCGCGCGCTGGCGCTGTATGAAACCCGGTGCGACGCGGGTGACGATGATGCTTGCGACAGGCTGGCCTATGCCATCGCGACCGAAGCTTCCGCACCGCTGATGATGGCACGGGCCGATGACTTTCCCCCGCCCGAATACTCGCCCGAGGAAATCGCCGCACAGATGCGCGAATACAATGAGTTGGTCGAAAAGATCAGGCAAAATCAGGACGAGAACAGCTGCATCACCACCGAAGTCGAATTCCGCGGGCAGCGTTACACCGATACGATCTGCATGAGCGTTACCGCGGTCATCAATGCCTTCAATGTCAAGACCGGCACCGCGCCGTGGCAGGCGCTGATCTGGCGACCGAAGCGGCTGGATCGCTTCAACCTTTCCGAAGCCGACCGGGTGCTGTGCGGCGGCGCGGTGATCCGCACCGGCTGGGTGCTGACGGCGGCCCATTGCCTGACCGACGCGAGCAAGAAGCTCGGCTTCAGCGTGCCGATCATCAGCGGCGGCCACCGCATCCGGCTGGGCGTTTACAACCCGCTCGAACCCGAGGGGCTATCCTACCGCATCCTCAGAGTAATCCAGCACCCGGACTTCAAGCCGAAGAACTTCGCCTTCGATATCGCGCTGATCCAGTATGATCCCAAGGGCGAGAAGCTGGGCGATGTGGTGCATCCGGTCGCCCGCATCCGGGTCGATCCGCAGCCGATGGCCGGGCGCACCATCGTGGCGCGGATGCCGGCCTATACCTTCGGCTGGGGCCGCACCGCCTATGAAGGCGGCAGCGAGCCGCCGACGGCACTGCGCGGCGCTCGGCTGGAATTGCGTGACATGGAGAATTGCACCCGCGTTACCGGCTTTCGTGACGACATGCGCGGCGCGGTACTATGCGCGTCCGGTGCGCGCGGCGAACAGACCTGTTTCGGTGACAGCGGCGGCCCCCTCATCACCTATGCCGATGCCGACAAGGTGCCGACAGTGATCGGTGTGGTAAGCGCGGGAGTGAAGTGCGGAAGCACCGCAGTGCCGAGCCGTTTCACCCGGATCGCGCATCCACGGGTGCAGGTCTGGCTCGATTCGATCTTGCCCCCGCCCGCACGGCGCTAGACCTCTGGCAGGCCATCCCCAGAGTCGCCCCCGCGCGATGTTTCATGTGAAACGACCGCGCGGGGTGGATACTGGATTATTCGGCAGCCGGTGCCTCTTCAGGCGCCATTGCTGCGTCCGAGGCTGAATCCGGGCCGATCGGGTTGCCGGTCGGATCGAGTTCTTCCGTGGCCGGGGTCGCTTCGGCCGGAGCCATCATCTCGGTCGCGGTCGGCTCTGCTGCCGGAGCTTCTTCCTTCTTGCCGCCGCACGCCGCCAACACCAACGCGCCGCCAGCAAGGGCTGCAAAAGTAACGATTTTCTTCATGCTGTTACCCCCTAGTCACGCCCGCAATCGGGCGGCGAGTGTGGTATCACGACCCGAGGCGGATTAGCAAATCCTTGAACGCCGGTTCGCTCCGCAACGGATCGAGCAGCGGATCATTGGGCGCCCACAACAGTCCGGGATCGAGCACCGTCAGCGCCCCTCCCAGCAAGGCAAGCGCCGCATCCTTCTCGCCGCGCTGGGCGTGAACTTCGGCCCGCTGATAGCGGCTGTCTCCGTAGCCTTCGGCTAGCGCCGCCAGCGCCGCGTCGGAGCCTGCTGCATCACCCAGCCGGTGTGCGGCAATCGCCTTGGCGGTAAGCGAATAGGCTTCGCCCTCCTCGGCCTCGGCGGCGGTCAGCGCGCCTGCCGCATCGCCCTGCATCAGCCGCGCAATGGCTATCGCGAACTGCGCACTGACAAGACTGGGATTCAGCGCCAGCGCCTGATTCATCCGGTCGATAACCTGCGAATAATCCCGCGCAAACAGAGCAATATAGCCAGCTGAACGGAAAGCACGGGCATTGAGCGGATCAAGCGCCAGCACTTCGTCGATCATCCGCGAGGCCTGTGCGCGGTCCTTTCCGTAGGCGCGAAAACTCGCCACCGCCCGCAGCACGTCGGCGTCGCCCGGGGCCAGATCCTGCGCTGCACGGTAGTGCGGATCAGCCTCGGCCCACTTCAGCGAACCATTGGCCAACACGAAGCCAAGCGCCAGATGCCCGCGCGCCAACCGCTTTTCCAGGGCGAGGGCGCGCTGCGCGGCTGCAAGGGCATCAGCGAAAAGTTGCCGCGATTCAGCGCTGTTGCTTGCCGCATCATTGGCAATCGAAGCGAGCATGCTCGACCGCATGGCATGAGCCGCGGCGTAGCCCGGATCTTCGGCTATGGCTGCGTCGAACTGTTCCAGCGAAGCGCGGTTTGTTTGCACCCCGGCCCCCAGATCATAGAGCGCCACCCCGCGCAGGAACGCCTCGTAAGCGGCGACCGATTTCGTCCCCCCGATGTCTTGCTGGGCAGCAGCAGCCTGTTGGGCCTCGCTGGCCGAGGCAAACTCGGCAACCAGAGAAAGAGCAACGCTTTCAGCGATTTCCGATTGCACCGCGAAGACATCTTCCAGCGTCTCGTCATACTTGTCACCCCAGCGCACTGTGCCGTCAATCGCGACCAGCTGCGCCGAAACCCGCACCCGCGTATTGTCGCGCTGGACACTCCCGCTCAGGATGTGACCCACGCCGAGCTTGCGGCCGATAGCGAAATCGTCCTCCCCCTCGATGGCGGTAGAGGACGTTGGCGCTACGACCTTGAGCCGGGGATTGCGGGCAAGAACCGTGCGCAATTCGCGCGATAACCCGTCGGAGAAATACTTCTTGTCCGGATCGCCCGTCTCGTTGGCGAAGGGCAGGACCACCATGGAGGTGGTGGCCGAAGCCGGGCTGCCGAAAAGTCCGAACTGCCATGCGCCCAGCAGGCCCGCCGCACCCGCCGCGCCGATTCCGCCCGCCATCACGCCGCGCCGGGAGAGGGAGAATCCGCTGCTGTGGCCTGCGGCAGTCGGGGGCTGTGCGGGGTGTGGACGTGCCGGGGATGGCTCTGGCACGGCCGGGGATGCACCGGCCTTGGCTCTGACCGCCACCAGAATCCGCGCCGCCTCGGCACTGGCAGGCGAGCCGTCCCAGCCGCTCACATCGAGCAGTTGGAACTGCCGGAAACCGAGCGGAGCCATCGTCCCGTCAATTGTCAGCGGCACCAGACAACCCCGTTCACGCCCGCGCTGCGCCTCGTCGCGCACCCAATGCGAACCGACAGATGTGGCTGACCACAGCACGACGACACAGGCCGCCGTTTCCAGCGCGGTTTCAGTGGTCTGGAGATAGTTCTCCCCGCCTTCCAGCCGCCCGTCCCACCATGTGTCGAAACCGGCCTGTTCCAGCAGATCGATCACGGGCTTTGCGCGGGCCAGATCCGTGCGCGAATAGCTGACGAACAGCAGCGGCCGGTTGTGGGGCAGATTGTCGTCGCCGCTCTGCACTTCCGCCCGCCCCCTTATGCAAGATCCTGTAAGTGTTCTTGCTACAGCGAAACCGCCCCCCGCGCCAAGCTCCATCCGCACCGCGGCCCCCTGCGCCTTTGCGGAATCGCCTTGACGATCCTGATCTATGATATAAATATGATATCATAATTATATCGCTAACGGAGATTCGTCATGTCCTCTGCTGAACCTTACGCCCTCAACCGGAGCCGGGAAGTCCCGGCCACCACCCAGAGCGGCTATGTAATGCTGTTGATCAGCCTCGTGCTGGTTGGCCTTGCCGTGTGGCTGTTCATCGGCGCGGTCACGCCCGAACCGAAGGTGGACGGGATGATGATGATCGGGGCGATCATCACCGGCGTCATCGGCCTGCTGATTCTCACTGGCTTCTACATGATCAACCCCAATGAAGCCGCCGCGATCCAGCTGTTCGGCGCCTACAAGGGGACAGACCGCAACGAAGGCCTTCGCTGGGTGCTGCCGTGGCTCACCCGCAGCAAGATCGCGGTGCGCGCCAACAACGTGATTTCGCAGACGATCAAGGTCAACGACGCACGCGGCAATCCGATCGAGATGGCAGCCCAGGTCGTGTGGCGCGTGACCGACACCGCGCAGGCCCTGTATGATGTCGATGACTACCGTGAATTCGTCACCGCCCAGATCGAAGCGGCGGTGCGCTCGATCGGGTCGCGCTACCCCTATGACGATATCGAGCACCTGGAGATTACCCTGCGCGGCAATCACGAGGAAGTCGGCGTGGAATTGCGCGCAGCCCTGATCGAGCGTTTGGCGGTTGCCGGGATCACCGTGGACGAATGCGGCCTTACCCACTTGGCCTATGCCCCCGAAATCGCCGGCGCCATGCTGCGCCGCCAGCAGGCTGAAGCCGTGATTTCAGCGCGCAAGAAGCTGGTGGAAGGCGCGGTGACAATGGTGGAAATGGCGCTGACCCAGCTCAGCGAGAAGAACGTCGTGGAACTCGATGATGAACGCAAGGCGGCGATGGTGTCCAACCTGATGGTGGTCCTGTGCGGCGAGCGTGATACCCAGCCGGTCGTGAACGCAGGCAGCCTCTACTGATTGTCCCATGCCTGCCAAACCAACCTCCGCAAAGAAACCTTTCGCTCTGCGCCTCGATCCGGCGCTTCACGATGCGATCCAGCGGCTCGCCGATTCCGAGCTGCGCAGCGTGAATGCCGAGATCGAGGTGCTGCTGCGCGAAGCCCTTGCCCGGCGCGGCGTCAGGCCTTCCCGCAGCGAAGCGCCCAAGCGCGGGCGTCCGCCGGTTTCGCCTAACCAGGGAACAGACGATGCGTGATTCCGACAAGCCTTTCGTGTTGTATCGCCGCGGACCGTGGAACTTCACCATTATGCCGCGGGGAACGGCCGGATGGGTCCAGTTCGCGGCATGGATGGCAGTGTTTGCGGTGCCGACTGCGGTGTTTGCCATCTATGCCGAAACCGTCGAAGGCCGCCCGGAATTCTGGGGCGCGCTAGGGCTCTATCTGGTTGCAACGCTGGTCTGGAGTATCACCATGATCCGGTGGATGCGCGCCCGGTCAGAATTGGTCGATGTCGAGCAACTGCTCCGGCTCAAGCGTGAGAACGAACGCAAGCGCGGTCGCTGACGCAAGCCCTTGGGTGCACGGGAGGGTGACAGCGGCTCCGCCTTTGCGGACGGTCGTGGGCGTAAGGCGCCCTTGGCTAAAAAAATCTGGTTAATATTGTGATGGTTGGGCGTTGACCAATGGCGTGCGTTTCCTCCAAGTAAGTCCGGTTCCCTTAAGCGCGGATAACAGCGCGGGTCGCAGGAGATCAGAATGTCCAAGAAGGACAGGCCCTTTATGGTTTACCGCCGTGGGCCAACCGAGTTCATCATCGTGCCGCGCGGCATCAAGGGCTGGCTTCAGTTCGGCGCATGGCTCGCCTTGCTGGTGCCGCTGATCATCTGGTTTGAAAGTCATGTCTCCGATTTCAGCACGGGGCCGGATTTCGTCACCGGACTGGTCCTGTTCGTGGTGGGGGTGATCGCCTGGCTGATTTGCGCAATGTGGTGGATGTTTGCCCGCGCCGAAGTGGTCGAGGTTTCGGTCTGGAAGCGCGAAAGGCAGCGTGAGAAGCGGGAACGTGAGCGGAGAGAACGGACGCGCGAACGCTGATGACAGATCGCCGGCTGCGTCAGGAACACGGCGGTTCCGCCGACGTTTGGTCATCATGTCACGAACTACGCTAACCGCGATCACCCTTATGGTTCTGCTCGCGGCTCCGGGCTCAAATCTTGCCGCGCAGGATGCCTTTGCCGTAGCCGCCCTGCCGCCCCTGCCTGACGAACTGGTGCTGGAAGGCGACAACATCATCACCGTGACGCTGAATGGCGAACCCCTGCAGCTTCAGGTCAGCGCGGACAGCTTCGGGCCGCCGGTCATCAACAGCGAAGTCGCCGTGCGGCTGCAACTCCTGCCCGCCTCGCGGCGCGGGTGGCGCTTTGGCCCGGTCGTGGTCGATGGGGTCAGCGCGGTGCAAGCGGTGGATTTCGGCAACGGGGCAGTGGCGATGCCGGTGAGCTGGGCGGAACGCTTTGCCTCGCGCAAGGCCGATGGGGTGATCGGCGTCCACCACTTGCCCTATGCCCGTGTGACCTTCACCTTTGCGCCGCCTTTCGAAGTCGAGACCGTTCAGCGTTTCCCGCTCAAGCGCACCAGCGATGGTGGTGACACACGGATCGGCACCGAAGTCGTTGTCGGCAAGAAGAAGCTGATGATGATCTTCGCGCCCCAGCGGGCGGAAAACCTTATCACCGCCCCCACCGCCAATTTCATCGCCACCCATCAGGAAGGCGGGTTCGAGCCGGACAGCGACGGGATCGCTATCATGAACTTCGCGGTCGAGCGCCCGACGCGAATGATGCGCATCGCCGAACCTATCGCGCTGGGCGATCTGATGGTCGATCGCTTTGCCGTGCGGGTGGAGGATTACGGCGATCCCCGCAGGGTAGGCGAGATCGGCGCGGACGATCCACGCTTCGACAAGAGCCAGATCCTCGTCAGCCGCCGCAAGGGTCGAGGCAAGCCCGATTTGCTCACCCGCATCGGCCGCGACCAGATCGCGCATTGCTCGGGCATCACCTATGACCTCGCGCTCGGCGAAATCCGCCTGAGCTGCGGCCCGGCGCCGGAATAGCGCCTCAGGCGGCGCGGCAAATGGCGTAGGCGCGGCGCGGGGGGAAGTCCTGTTGGGGTTCGATCATCCGGCACTCGCAATCCTGCGCCACCAATGCGCGGTAAAGCCGGGTGAAGACCGCCGCATACCACAGGAACAGGCTGTCGGGCGGCGGGATGGTGTCGTCGGCGGCGGAACGGTCGATGGCAAAGCGCCACGCACCGTCGGGGGTAAAGTCGCCAGCGCCGATGAAGGTCCAGGCGTGCTTGCGGATTGCCCCCATCAGCAACGGAGCCGCTATGCGGGAGGGCAGGTGCCGCAGCAGCCATGCTGCCGCACGCGGGATACGGTTGGCGATGATGTAGTCCGCCGTTCGCGCGCCCGATTCCTCGGCGATGACCAGCGCGCCCATCGGATCGTGCAGCGCCAGCCAGCGGTGGAGGCGCAGCGCGTCAACCTCGGGGATCATGTGCTCGCCCGAGGGCAGACGTGTGATCCGGGCATCGGCGAGGATGGCGGCGGTTTCGGCATGGCCCAGCCGCTCCTCCATCACCGCCACCGCTTGCAGCACCGCATTGGGGCCGATCAATGCTGGGTTTTGGGCGCCGGGGCGGCGGCGCCCGAGAACGCGCGCCCTATTCGACATCGATCCGATCCCGTTTGCGGCTCTCACCCCGCTCTTTCATCTGCGCCCGCACCGCATCGCGGCGTTCCTGCGCCTGCGCGGCCTTGTCGGCATTCGTCACCCAGTCGGTCGCAGCATCGGCGGCGGCGAGGCGGCTTTCATCGAAGTGGAATTCGACCTTCTTGGCGGTTTGCGGCCCCCAATATCCTGCCTTGCCGAGATCGTAGAACGTCCGCTTGAACCCCGCCCGCAGGAAGGCATAGAGGCACCCCAAGAGATAGCGCCGCCTGAACCCCGTCCCGCGCCACGGGTAATTGAACAGCGCCTTCCTCATGTAGAACCGGCGGTAGTTCTTCATCACCCCGTTGAGCAGTTCGCCCCGCTCCATCGCGGCGGGCTTCATAATCGGGGTGACGAAATTGTACTTGCTGAAATCATGGACCTCGACCTGATCCTTCAGCGTCTCGAACAGCGGGGTATAGGGCCAGGGCGTGTACATCGCCCAATTGGCGAGATCGGGTTGCCAGTCCCACGCCATCTGGAAGGTCTCCTCCAGCGTCTCGGGGGTTTCATTGTCGAGCCCGACGATGAACT
>Ga0209812_10001555_pt1 | contig 15489 bp, 11 predicted proteins | sample JI71714BDNA_FD_187502 | JGI IMG/M metagenome (GOLD analysis project Ga0209812, IMG submission 187502) | Wastewater effluent complex algal communities from Wisconsin, to seasonally profile nutrient transformation and Carbon sequestration -... | ecosystem: Engineered > WWTP > Effluent > Algae...
ACACATCAGGTTGCGGTCGCCGTATACGTCGTCGATACGGGTAACCGTTGGCCAGAACTTGTTTTCTGCCACAAACTGCGCCGGGAAGGCGGCGTAGGTGCGCTCGTAGGCGCGATCCCAGCTTGGGTCCAGAATATCGGCCATGGTATGTGGTGCATAAGCCAGTGGGTTGTTGTCCACTGTCCACTCGCCCGCTTCTACCTTGGCAATTTCGGCTCTGATGGTCGTCATCGCTTCGATAAACTTATCCAGCTCGGCTTTGCTTTCTGATTCGGTTGGCTCAATCATCAGCGTGCCGGCTACCGGGAAGCTCATTGTTGGTGAGTGGTAACCGAAGTCCATTAAGCGCTTGGCAATATCCATTTCGGTAATACCGCTGGCTTCTTTTAATGGCCGAATATCGATAATACACTCGTGCGCCACGCGGCCGTTAGTGCCCACGTACAGGATTGGGAAGTGTGGGCTTAGCTTTTTCGCCACATAGTTAGCCGTTAAAATGGCAAACTCGGTCGCTTGTTTTAAGCCTTCGCTCCCCATCATCGCGATATACATCCAACTGATGGGCAGAATACCTGCGCTACCAAAAGGTGCGGCGGCTACTGCACCGTTATTGGCGCCAGTACCATCAATTTTAACAATACTGTGATTAGGTAAGAACGGCGCTAAATGGCTCTTCACGCCAATTGGTCCCATACCTGGGCCGCCACCGCCGTGTGGAATACAGAAGGTTTTGTGCAGGTTTAAGTGCGATACGTCTGAGCCGATAAAGCCTGGCGAGGTTACCCCAACCTGGGCGTTCATGTTGGCACCATCCATATACACTTGGCCGCCGTAGGAGTGCACTACGTCGCACAGCTCAGCGATGGTTTCTTCAAATACGCCGTGTGTTGACGGGTACGTCACCATAATTGCGGCTAAGCGATCGCCCACTTCGGCAGCTTTGGCTTTTAAATCAGCCATATCGATGTTGCCTGACTTGTCGCAATCAACTAAGACCACTTCATAACTGGTCATCGCAGCGGTAGCTGGGTTGGTACCGTGCGCTGATACTGGGATTAAACAGATATTACGATGGCCTTCACCACGGCTTTCGTGGTACTTACGAATGGCAACCATACCGGCGTATTCGCCCTGTGCACCTGAGTTTGGCTGCATTGAAATATCATCATACCCAGTGATATTTACCAGCCACTTGCCCAGTTGACCAATCATCTCATAATAGCCTTCAGCCTGATCGCGCGGTACAAACGGGTGTAAGGAACCAAACTCTGGCCAGGTTACGGGGATCATCTCGGCCGTTGCATTGAGCTTCATGGTGCATGAACCTAACGAGATCATCGAGTGGTTCAACGCTAAATCTTTGTTTTCCAGTTTTTTGATATAACGCAGCATCTCAGTTTCGCTGTGATACTGGTTAAATACTGGGTGGCTTAGTACCTTAGAGGTGCGCACTAACTCGGCTGGAATAGACGTTGAACCATTTGCGACGATGTGTGCATCTAAGGCGTTTACGTCTACACCATGGCCTGCACCTAACACAATATCGAATAACTCTGCGATATCAGCGGCCTTGGTGGCTTCGTTAAAGCTGACAGCTAGGCTGTCGGTTACGTCTGTCCGTAAATTTACGCCAGCAGCTAAGGCGCGGGCGATAACCGCAGCGCGATCAGCCACTTTAAACGTCACGGTATCGAACCAGTGGCTATTCACCAGTGCAACACCTTTGGCTTGTAAGCCAGCAGCGAAGATATCGGCGCTACGATGAATGCGCTCAGCGATATCTTTTAAGCCTTGTGGACCATGATAAACGGCATAGAACGACGCCATATTGGCCAATAATACTTGGGCGGTACAAATGTTTGAGTTAGCTTTTTCACGGCGGATATGTTGCTCGCGGGTTTGCATCGCCATACGCAAAGCCTGATTACCACGGCGATCTTTTGATACACCGATAATACGGCCTGGCATAGAGCGCTTGTAAGCATCGCGAGTTGCGAAGAACGCAGCGTGTGGGCCACCGTAAGCCATAGGTACGCCAAAGCGCTGCATAGAGCCGAGCACCACATCAGCGCCCAGCTCGCCTGGCGCTTTTAACAGCATTAATGCCATGGGATCAGTGGCTACCGCAACCACGGCTTTTTTCGCTTGTAAAGCAGCAATTAAGGCGCTGTCGTTTCGGATATCACCGTGAGTCGTTGGGTATTGTAATAAGGCACCGAAGACATCGTGCTCAGCCGCTTCACTGGCGCTACCTACCACAATATCAAAACCAAACATTTCAGCGCGGGTTTTTACCACGTCGATGGTTTGTGGATGCACGTCTTTAGCAATAAAATACAGGTTAGATTTGCTCTTAGTGACGCGCTTGGCTAAGGCCATAGCTTCGGCCGCAGCAGTGGCTTCGTCTAATAACGAGGCGCTGGCTAATTCCATCGCGGTAAGATCTAAAGATAATTGCTGATAGTTTAATAACGATTCTAAACGACCTTGCGCAATCTCTGGTTGGTAAGGCGTATATGCGGTGTACCAGCCCGGGTTTTCTAATACGTTACGCAGAATCACGTTAGGGGTTAGCGTTGGGTGATAACCCATACCAATGTATGATTTATACATTTTATTTTTTGCCGCAACGGCTTTTAAATAACTCAGTGCATCGGCTTCAGTTTGGCTCTCACCAATAGCCAACGGCTGTGGTAAACGAATGCTCTGCGGCACAGTTTGCGCAATTAACTGTTCAATACTGTCCACGCCAAGCGTGTCAAGCATCGCTGCCGTTTCGGCCTCATCAGGGCCGATGTGGCGCTGAATAAATTCGTCGTGTTTCGCAAGTTGCGTCAGAGTTTTCACTGCGGTATGGGTCATGCTAATTAATCCTGGTGTTAATTCAGGTAATTCCCTTACTTTATTAAGGATGGCTCGCTGTGATGCACAACATCGTCATCAAGCCAAGTCGATAATAAAGTGGGACTAATGCTTTCTAACATAAAGCCCCGTTATCTACGGGGCTTTGCGCTGGCAGGATCTGCCGAAAATTTAGGCTTCGTCAATTACGCCTTGGTAGCCAGCAGCGTCGAGTAATGCGCTTAATTCGGCTTCATCAGCAATTTTAATTTTAAACATCCAGCCCTCTTCGTATGGGCTGCTGTTTACCAGCTCAGGTGAATCGCTCAGCGTGTCGTTAACCGCGATAATTTCACCCGATACCGGTGCATAAATGTCTGAAGCCGCTTTAACTGACTCGGCTACGGCACAATCGTCACCTTGGGTAACGGTGTCACCTACTTCAGGTAACTCAACAAAAACCATGTCGCCCAATAATTCTTGTGCGTGTTCGGTAATACCAACAGTGTAAACACCGTCACCGTCTGCACGCAGCCATTCGTGGCTAGACGCGTATTTTAAATTTGCAGGGATGTTGCTCATGTTGTTTTCCTTAGCTGTTCTCTGTTATGCACCTTTTTACGGGTAATGTGTCTTTGCGTACAACATTACCGCGTTAAGGTATTTTTACTTGGTATTACACACATTAAATTAATTTTTTACCCGCACGCACAAAAGCCGGTTTAACGACTTTTACACTCACCAGTTTACCACGAATGTCGACGTCTGCCGTGTCAGTGGTAGCAGCAGGCACGCGCGCCATCGCAATACTAAACCCTAAAGTTGGCGAAAACGTGCCAGAAGTAATCACGCCCTCACCCGCTGGGGTGATAACACGTTGACCATGACGCAATACGCCTTTTTGCTCCATCACTAACCCTACCAGCTTGTCGGTGCCGTTAGCTTTAGCGTGCTCTAGGGCTGCGCGGCCGATAAAGTTACGATCGCTTGGTTCCCAAGCAATGGTCCAACCCATATTGGCTGCCAAGGGCGATACGCTATCGTCCATATCTTGACCATATAAGTTCATACCAGCTTCTAAGCGCAGCGTATCACGCGCGCCCAAACCACAAGGTTTTACGCCAGCGGCTAACAAGTTTTCCCACAGAGCTACCGCGTGGTCATTGGGTAACGCAATTTCGTAACCGTCTTCACCGGTATAGCCGGTGGTGGCAATAAACAAATCTGCGGCTTGGACACCAAAAAAGGGTTTCATACCGGCTACAGCCGCTTGCTGATCGGCGGTTAACAAGGTCGCTACTTTCGCTTTGGCATTTGGACCTTGTACAGCGATCATGGCAAATTCAGGACGTTCGGTTACGGTTACGTTAAAGGCTTTAGCTTGCGCGGTTATGTGCGCTAAATCTTTTTCACGGGTAGCCGAGTTAACGACTAAACGAAAGAAATCTTCTTGTAGGAAATAAACGATTAAATCGTCAATAACGCCGCCCTGCTCGTTCAGCATGCCGGTGTACAGCGCTTTACCTGGAACAGTGAGCTTTGCAACATCATTGGCTACAAGCACACGTAAGAATTGTCGAGTGTTGGCACCGGTTAAATCAACGATGGTCATATGCGACACATCGAACATGCCGGCGTCTTGCCTTACGGCGTGGTGTTCTTCAATCTGTGAGCCATAGTTGATTGGCATTTCCCAGCCGAAGAAATCGACCATCTTGGCACCTGCTGCCAGGTGGCTGGCATGTAACACGGTTTTTTGAGCCATTATTTTTTCCTACTTATGATGAGGGTAGGTAGCACAAAAGCAGATGCACTTAAAAGTTAATATATTTCAACTAGTTAAACGCAAGCCTTGCTACCTCAACTAAAAAATACGCCTCGATTATACCGCAAGCATTGCCCTGTAAACAGCCCAATTTGGATTACTTTTTGTAATGCGACAAAGCGAGTTACCAAAAAATCTAAGGTGAATTATGACAGTTTTACTAACCTTACTTAGAGACAGTAACCAGATTGCGTTAAGCCAAGTCTCGAAGGCATGGATGCCTAAGTGAAGCCTACAGGGAGGTATTCACGGCGGTTTGGCATAAGCAATGTGGTTATAGGCTTCTAATTTAGTACTTCGCTATCTCCGGCAAATCACCGCTATTACCCAGTGCAGCCGCCATGAGTTTTTGTTTTACACCCGGTAACTTATTAGCTAGCACTAAACCGGCACCGCGTAACAATTTTAACGCGGGGATATCATTGCCAAAACCACGTTTAAACGCTTCCATGGTGGCAATCATGGTTTGCGCTTCAGCTTTTCGCCAGCGCTGATACGCCAGCAAGGCGCGTGCTTCGTATATCGGTTTTCCTGCCGCCATTTGTTCAGCTAGAATTTGCGCCAACGCCGCGGCATCCATCAATCCCAAATTCATGCCCTGCCCAGCTAAAGGATGAAAACTGTGTGCAGCATCGGCCACTAATACTACGCGGCCACGTACCCATTCGCTGGCATAACGCATGGTTAATGGAAACACTTGTCGTGTACTGTGCAGTGAAAGGGGCCCTAACACACTTTGACTGGCCGCCGTAAGGGCGTGATTAAAAGCGTGATCGTCTAACGCCATAAGATGTTGCGCGTGCGCGGTATCGGCACTCCACACAATAGAACAATAATGCGGATCGGGTAAGGGTAATAGCGCTAAGGGGCCTGTGGCTAAAAATGCCTGTCGGGCAGTAGCCTGATGCGGCTCTTTACAGGCGATAACGGCAACAATAGCCTGTTGATCATAGTCCCAATGGGTAAGCGGTAACTGTTGTTGCTGACGTACAAACGAATGGATACCATCGGCGCCCACTAACAGTTGGCTCAGCAAAATAGTGCCACTGTTAAGTTGCACCAACACATCTCGCGCCGTTTGCGCAAGTTGTGTAATGGTACTGTCAAAATAACATTGAATGGTTGGCTGCTTTACTACCTGTAAATAGAGCTGCGTACGAATGGCATCATTATCACAGATCCATCCCAAATCTGCGGATTGCCCAGGCTCAGCCGTAAAGGCTATCTGGCCAAAACTGTCAGCTTCCCATACATGCATATGTTGATAAGCGGCCGCATGCGCGGCAATATCCGGCCAAACCCCTAAGGTAGAAAACATCCGCATAGTTGCCGGATTTAACGCGCTAACACGTTGATAATCTGGTTGTTGCTGGCTACTTGGTGCTGGGCCTTTTTCAATAATAGCCACGCTTAAACCTTGCTTTGCAAGTAATAAGGCTAAGGTTAGGCCGGCACTGCCCGCACCTACAATAGTGACATCAAGATTTTGCATAAGGCGCTCCAAAGCCCATGGTCTGGCGCGCCAATGGTGTTTTTAAATCATCACAAAGTAACATCGCAAATAGCCCAAGATTGCGCGCCAGCGCGACTAAGCGTGAACGAGTAGAAAAAGTACGCACTAACGCATCGGTTAACCAGATCACGCGCTGCATATCGGCTTGACGGGCCTTGGCATAGTCGCGTAATTGCCAATATCCGCCAACCTCACCTACGCCACCTTGTGCTAGCAAGGCGCTTAAACAAGCAATATCACGCAGCGCTAGGTTAAATCCTTGCCCCGCAATAGGGTGTAAATTGTGCAGGCTATTGCCCAGCAACGCGGTACGGTGCTTAACGATCTGTGGACTTTGCCGCAACACCAGAGGATAAGCATGACGCGAACCACAACCACTAAAAATGCCGGCACGATAACCAAAGGCTTGTTGTACCTTGGCAACAAACGCCGATTCTGGCAATGCCAGCAAAGCGGGGTCCTGCGTTGGGGGGACTGTCCACACCAAGGAGTAACGATTGTCAACCAACGGGAGTAACGCCATAGGGCCATGTTCAGTAAAACGCTCAAACGCAGTATTATTATGCCGCTTGGCTAACGCAAGATTGGTAATAATCGCTGTTTGTTCGTAGGGCGTCTCCTCTACTGGCATTGCGGCTAATTTGCGCGTTGCCGATTGGCCACCTTCGGCAATAATAAGTAAACGGCAATCGAGTTGCTGCCCATCGACTAAAGATAAACGATGCTGTTGTTCAGAGGTAGCAATTGCGGCGATCTGATTAGGTTGAAAACGGGTAATGGCCGGACCTTGCGCTAATTGCGCGCTGAGCATAGCGCCTAAATGTTCAACTTCAATCACTTGCCCTAAGGCAGGGACACGGTATTCAGCGGCACTTAACCAGGTTTTGGCAAAATGCCCCCTATCTGACACCGCAATATCTAAAATGGGACAACCGTGTTTTACTAATCCCTGCCCCATCCCCCATTGCTGCAATAACGTCACGCTGCCCGCCGATAGCGCAATACTTCGGCTGTCAAAACTGGCCTTGGGCGCAGTATCGGCATGCTGTTCTACTATGGCAAGGCGAAGTTCAGGGCATGATTGCTGTAACGCCACCGCCAGCATGCTCCCAGCCATGCCACCGCCAGCGATGACCACATCAAATTTTGCCAGGGTTTGTGGGGACGGATTTACAGTATTCTGCTTCATGACACTGGGATTCACGACATTAGGTATCATAAGGTTAACTGCTTCAGTTGTCATAATAATAGCAAGATCCACTTCAACTGTGTTTCATCAGCTGTTTTGCATTAAGTGTTCAATGTCGGCTACGGTTTTTACACACCCTGCCGTGAGGTTTTCAGCCCCGTTTTCGGTAACTAAAATATTATCCTCAATCCGTATCGCAAGCCCCCACCATTTTGCTGCAGCGGCGCTGTTTGACGAAATATACAGGCCTGGCTCAATAGTGAGTACCATACCGGGTTCAAATGGCCGATCTTGCCCCGCAGATTTATAGGCACCAACGTCATGCACATCGAGTCCTAACCAATGCCCTATGCCGTGCATAAAATACTGTTTACAGGCTTTGTTCTCGATAAGCGTGTCAAGCTCCCCTTGTAAAATACCCAAGGTTAACAACCCCTCGGTTAATTTCCGTTCGGCAATGGCATTTAATATCGCAAAACTCGCGCCCGGTTTGACTGCCGCAATACAGGCCAATTGCGCCTCTAATACCAGTTCATATAGGGCCGCTTGCTCAGGTGAAAATACCCCATTAACCGGAAAAGTACGGCTTATATCTGCCGCATAGCCGAGCAATTCACAACCCGCATCAATTAAGACTAAGTCCTCGCTTTTAAGCTGATGCGCGTTTTCAATGTAATGCAAAACACAGCCGTTCTCACCACTGCCTACGATAGTGTTATACGCGGGAAAACGTGCTCCCTGCATGGCAAATTCATGCAAAATCTCCGCTTCTAATTGGTATTCCCAAGCGCCAGCATGACTAAATCGCATCGCACGATGATGAGCTTGGCTGCTAATGTTTGCCGCTCGGCGCATCAGTGATATTTCGGTATTGTCTTTAATTAAACGTTGTTCGCTGCTAAACGGCCGTAAATCGTGCAGGCTGACAGGCGCAATATCGCCGCGCTTTTCACGCTGACGCATGTTTTGCATGATGTCGCGCAGTTGCTGTTCTAGCGCGATGTGCTCACCAAGATTTAAATATACCGCCTGTTTACCGTTGATTGCTTGGCTGAGTTGCTCATGTTGTGTTTGGATACTTAATGCAGGTAAACCCAATGTGGTGAGAGCCGCTTCAGGACCTAAACGACGCCCTTGCCACATTTCGGCAAAAGGATCTTTGTCGCGGCACAACAATAAAGCGGAACAGTGTGCGTGCTGATCTTTACTCAGTATAAGTAGGGCTTCGGGCTCATTAAACCCAGTGTAGTACCAAAAATCGCTATGTTGGCGAAACGGATATTCTGTGTCGCGACTGCGAGTGTGTTCAGTCGCCGCGGGCACTAACACGACACTATTCACCGGCAGTTTATTTAATAGCTGCTGCCTGCGCTGTAAATAAGTTTCAAGTTGCATAACGCCTCTAAAATGTTAAACAGCAAATACTTACCGGCGGTTCATGCCTGACACGGCTAAGCGATCTTTAATACAGTGTTTAGTGCAGGGTTTTACTAATAATGCCTTTATCTACCGGCTTACTGCCCACCTCGTTAAAACAACTAAACACCATAATACGAATATGCTCTAGCACCATAAAGTACGCTTCTTCATTTTCCTCCGCACTGCTGTCATCGCGGGTATCTATGGACACTTTTGTAACTTCAGTCAGCTGCTCTACAGCCTCACGCACATCTTCCGATAGCAACGACAAATCAGTTTGCTGTACCGCGAAACCAACTAAAAACGCTTGAGTCCATTCCACCATCCCCTCTAAGCGCTCGGCTAAACTGTCGTCATCATTCGGTAGAAGTAACGCAACATCGTAATCGCCGCTTTGTAAACTGCTGGCTGTATTATTAATTAATTGCTGTACATCGACTTTAAGCGCTGAAGGCAAGGCCTGACCATCATTTAAAAAGTCGTAAAGTACCGGTAAGAAGTCGGGACTTTGCGCCGACAAACCACCACTCAGTAAACCACTGATTAACCCGTGCAGTTCTGCGGCTGACGCCATCACAAAGGCCTCATCCAATTGCACGCTCCAACGCTCGTAGCTGTGAATTAAGGTTACCGACATGCTGGCCTCTCTCTTTATACTGTCTTAGTGCTTTGCTGGGTCACGCCAACCGGTTTTCAGGCAAGGTTGTGTGCCTAAATAAACACCGTACCAGCGTATATGCTATTTTTAGATGACGCTATGCTACCACTGCCGCTGCACTTCGCCAACCGCAGCCACGCTCAAGGCACGTGCGTTATGCCAAAAAACAGCTAAGCGTTCAGCTCGCACTATGATAACGCTATTGGCTTTTTTGCCTTTTGATTAAAAGGAACAAACAAACAGCAGTTAAATACTTTTCCTGCAGATTCTCTTAGACAGCGTGCCGCACAGTGTTATACTTAAGGCGTTCTCTGGGTGGCTTGTGTTCTTGTTGACGTCCCTGAGCCGATAATTGTTTTATTTAGGGACTCTTCTGCGTTGCTTTTGTGCAGGCCCGGCTTGTACTGGGAAGCCTACGGTAGCCATTGGCGTTCCGCCTTGAACCTTGGGTTCAAGGGCTTAAGCAAGGTACGGCACACCCGGAGAACACCTGCCCTTTTCTGCTTTATCTGTGTTATTGTTCTCTGAATCGTCCCTCTATTACTTATTTTCGCCGTGATATCTGAACGCCAACAATTACGAACGATGATACGCCAGCGTCGCAATGCCTTATCTCCTGTAGCACAACAGCAGGCCGCGCAGGGTTTAGCCTTGCAATTTACGCAACACCTTGCCCTGTTTGATACACCGCAAACCGATCAGCTAGCCATGCAACACGTGGCCATTTATTTAACACATGAAGGTGAAATAGATACAGCACCATTAATTGCCGCATTACAGGCAGCCGGTAAAACCCTATATTTGCCGGTTCTGCATCCTTTTGTGCCTGGTTTTCTAATTTTTCAACGTTATGAGCCTAACACGCCAATGCGTAAAAATCGCTTTGGTATTGCCGAGCCCATGCTTAATTGCCATGAGATTAAACCTGTGGCAGAACTGGACAGTATTTTTACTCCCTTGGTTGCGTTTGATTTGCAAGGCCAGCGTTTAGGCATGGGTGGCGGGTTTTATGATCGGACCTTAGCCCAATTACCGGCCAATCATCGTTGCGCCATCATAGGCTTAGCACACGATTGCCAATTAGTTGATACCGTGCCGATTGAACCCTGGGATCACCCCTTGTCTGCCATTTTAACGCCTTCGCGCCTTTATACTTTTAAACGTTGATTTACTGTCAGCTGCACCATGGTATTGAAGTAGAAAGGGTGTCGCTTCTTTGCCTTGTTTGAGTATATAATATCCATCTGAATGGCTAAACGTGTAAAGTGACGCGAATGACTCAAGATGAAATGAAACGTAATGCTGCTCGCGCGGCCATCGCATTTATCCCAGAAAACAGCATTGTTGGGGTGGGCACTGGCTCAACCGTTAACCATTTTATTGATGCACTGGCCGACAATAAACACCTTATTAAAGGCGCCGTATCGAGCTCTGAGCAATCAACGGCTCGCTTAAAAGCCTTAGGCATAACGGTATTAGATTTAAATCATGTGACAGGCTTTAATGTGTACGTGGATGGTGCCGATGAAATTAATCCACAGCGTCATATGATCAAGGGCGGCGGTGCAGCCCTTACCCGCGAAAAAATTGTTGCGGCCGTTGCTGACACCTTTATATGTATTGTGGACAGTACCAAACAAGTGCCTGTGTTAGGACAATTTCCATTACCCGTGGAAGTGATCCCAATGGCCGCCGCGTATGTGAGTCGCGAGCTGGTTAAATTGGGTGGCACCCCGTTTTTGCGCGAAGGCGTGATCACCGATAACGGCAATGTGATTATTGATGTTAAAGGCTTGTCGATTACCGATCCACTTACCTTAGAGCAGAACATCAATAATATCGTTGGCGTAGTAACAAACGGTATTTTTGCCCATCGCAACGCCGACATTGTGTTAGTGGGCACCGCTTCAGGCACCCAAACGTTACGCTAAGCCCTTATGGGATAATCGTAAGATCCGTAACAGTATAAATAATAAAACAGATACACTGATTAAGCATTACACCCTAGGCCGCATGTTATTTACTTAAGCACAAGAGACGTATCATGGAAAAATTTTCGCTAGCCAAAGACAAAATTAAGATCCTGTTGCTGGAAGGCTTACACCAAAGTGCGGTACAAACCTTTAAAGATCATGGTTATACCAATATCGAGTACTTGAAAACCTCCTTACCTGAAGATGAACTGATTGAACGCATCAAAGATGTTCACTTTATTGGTATACGTTCACGAACACAGTTGACTGAAAATGTGCTGGATGCTGCCACCAAACTTGTTGCAATTGGCTGCTTTTGTATTGGCACTAACCAGGTAGATTTAAATGCCGCGTTAAAACGGGCCGTACCGGTATTTAATGCGCCGTTTTCGAATACACGGTCAGTAGCGGAATTGGTATTAGGCCAAATTATTATGCTGCTTCGCGGTATTCCGCAGCGTAATGCCGCAGCCCACCGTGGCGAATGGCTAAAAACGGCTGATCAATCATTTGAAGCTCGCGGCAAAACCCTCGGCATTATTGGTTATGGCCATATTGGTACCCAATTAAGCATCATGGCCGAGCACATTGGTATGCGTGTGCAATTTTATGATATAGAAAGTAAATTAGTATTGGGTAACGCCACACAGGTAGATTTAGGCACCTTGCTAAAAAGCTCGGACGTGATCAGCTTACACGTACCTGAAACGCCGCAAACGCAAAATATGATTGGCGAAGCTGAACTGCAGTTAATGAAACACGGCGCCGTGTTAATTAATGCTTCGCGCGGTACCGTAGTAGACATCCCTGCATTAACCTCCGCCTTAGAGAGCAAAAAACTGGCTGGTGCCGCCATTGATGTGTTCCCAGTAGAGCCTAAAGGCAATAATGAAGAGTTTGTCTCGCCTTTACGTCAATTTGATAATGTTATTTTAACGCCGCATATTGGTGGATCTACCCAAGAAGCACAAGAAAACATTGGCTTTGAAGTGGCGGGGAAATTAGTCAAATACAGCGATAATGGTTCTACGTTATCCGCAGTAAACTTCCCGGAAGTGTCGTTGCCTGAGCATAAAGATCGTGCCCGCTTACTGCATGTGCATAAAAACCAGCCGGGTATGTTGACTAAAATCAACGAAGCCTTTGCCAAGCATAATGTGAATATTGCCGGTCAGTACTTACAAACTAACCAAGAAATTGGCTATGTGGTTATTGATATTGATTCGGCCGATCGTGAGCTGGCACTCAACGAGCTTAAAGCGATCCCTGGCACCTTACGAGCGCGGGTGTTGCATTAGTATTAATGCTTAGAACTCTATAACAGCTGATACTTTAATAGCTGATAGTGTGGTAAAAGTACGCAGTGTAAAAAGCTTACTTTATCAACACCGCAATGTAACAGTGTCTAAGTGATACCTCAGAGTAAACCGCATTCGGATCAATGCGGTTTACTTTTTTAGTTGAAACACTGGCGCTAATTTTAACTTAAAACGCATAGACCAATGACGCGGATATTTCGGTATCCAGTGTTTCTAGCTCACCTTCTGGCGATGAGTTGTAGTGCGCATTAAAGCTTAAGCGCATCCCTAAACGGCCGTTTACCTGAGAGGTTAACGAAGAGCGGCTAGTGAACATCGAGTTTTGTCCATCCAATGACACGTTACCTTCAAAGGTTTGACGAAAACGACTGCCTTTATACACTTCTTGTTCAAAGTTAGCGGCTAAAAACCAAATCAAACCTTTGGTATTATTGCCTGTGGCACTTTCTCGAAACGCAAAACCCGGGCCGGTCTCTAAATCTAAATAATTCGTTTGCCGCTCATATACCCGGTTAGCATAACCCGTTGCCAAAGAGCCCTGCTGTTTAAACGCCCCCAGCATGTCGTAGGCATAGGCTGCCCGACCAAAAAACGATTGCGTGCCCGTTAAAAACTTATAATTACTTTGCCCGGACAGCGCGTAACGTTTTACAGTAGTTTGTGTATCTACTGCGCCGGTTTCCGTGTCGGTAAATCGGTTTTTCTGAATACGACCTTGGACATTGTAACGATTACGGAAATATTCGGTGTCATGTACCATCTCTGTAGCAACGCGAAATCCACGCGCATCCGTGTTGCCGTCTATAAACAAAAAACCAACTTCAACATCACCCGTAATAGTACCGAGAATGCCTAGGTCAATTAGGCCAGGTAGGATAATTTCATCATATTCAGGCTCTTCACTTGCCATTACAGCAAACGAGAAAAACCCTAGTAACAGTAGTAAAACAGGCATGTTTAAGTTGTGTCTATCAATAAGTTAATGTTGTCTTTAATAAAAACGCCTGTTTAACAGGCGTTTTTATTATCGGCCTAGGCGTTTTCTGCACGTTGCGTAATGTACTCAAGTGCCAACGCAATTCGCGCCAACGTGCGCGTTTTTCCTATAAGTTGCAAGGTGACATCCAGCGCAGGCGAATTACCACCGCCAGTTACAGCCACTCGCAATGGCATGCCGACTTTACCCATCCCTACCCCTAATGCATCAGCAGCCGCATTAATTTGTTGATGGATCGCATCGGTTGTCCACTCTGTTAAATCAGTCAGTTTGGCTAATACTAAGGCTAAAGGTTCCGCAGCAACTGCACGTAAATGTTTTTTTGCAGCGTTTTCTTCAAACTCAGCAAAATCTTCATAGAAGTACCGACTCACTTCAACCAATTCTTTTAACGTTTTCACCCGCTCAGCTTGCACCTTGATCACCTCAGTGATGGCGGGACCGTGTGAAACGTCGAGCTGTTGTTCGGCTAAATGCCACACCAGTTGTGTTGCAATATGCTCTGGCGGTAACGTTTTTAAATAATGCTGGTTTAACCAAATAAGCTTATCGGTGTTAAACGCAGAGGGGGCTCTGTTGCACGCAGACAAATCAAAAAGTTGCACCAATTCGTCTAAACTGAATATTTCTTGATCGCCATGCGACCAGCCAAGGCGTACTAAATAGTTAATCAGTGCCTCAGGCAAAAATCCATTATCACGATATTGCATCACCCCAACAGCACCATGACGCTTAGACAAACGCTTACCATCATCACCCAGGATCATCGGTACATGCGCATACTCTGGAATCGTCGCGCCTAAGGCCGCAAGAATATTCATTTGGCGCGGTGTATTGTTAACATGATCATCCCCACGGATAACATGTGTAATGCCCATTTTCCAATCATCAACCACCACAGTGAGGTTGTAAGTCGGTGTGCCATCGCTGCGCGCAATAATTAAATCGTCTAGTTCAGCATTGGCAATTTCAATCCGGCCTTTGATCAGATCATTAATAACGACCACACCGTCTAATGGGTTTTTAAAGCGAATAACATAAGGCTTATCGCTAGGATGATCGGTGCGATCACGCCACATGCCATTGTATTTTGGTTTTTCACCCGCCGCAGTTTGCGCTTCACGCATCGCATCAACTTCTTCAACGGTGCAAAAACATTTATAAGCTTTGCCTTCAGCTAGCAGCTGCGCAACAACTTCTTTGTAGAGATCAAAGCGTTTTGTCTGGTAATACGGGCCTTCGTCATGTGCTAATCCCAACCAGTGCATACCTTCAAGAATAGCGTCTACCGACTCTTGGCTGGAACGTTCTAAATCGGTATCTTCAATACGAAGTATAAATTTACCGCCCATTTTTCTAGCATATAACCAACTAAATAAGGCAGTACGTGCACCACCAACATGTAAATAACCTGTTGGGCTTGGAGCAAAACGAGTCACTAACGACATAATTTATCCATTTTGACAAAACAACATTAAGGTGGCTATTGTAGCAATGCACGCTTGCGGATGCACTCAGGCTGAAGCGTTACTCAACGACTTTTTTCAGTGAATGGCAGTAATCTTAAGCAAATTCGTGATGACTGTTTAATTTTACGGCAAGCAAACCCAATTTTCGAAAATAAAGTTGACACTGTTTTATCGCTCCCTATAATGAGCGCCATCACAGCGTGGATTGTTAGCTCAGCTGGGAGAGCACCGCCCTTACAAGGCGGGGGTCACTGGTTCGAACCCAGTACAATCCACCAATTTTTAG
>Ga0209812_10001556_pt1 | contig 15485 bp, 11 predicted proteins | sample JI71714BDNA_FD_187502 | JGI IMG/M metagenome (GOLD analysis project Ga0209812, IMG submission 187502) | Wastewater effluent complex algal communities from Wisconsin, to seasonally profile nutrient transformation and Carbon sequestration -... | ecosystem: Engineered > WWTP > Effluent > Algae...
CCAGTGAGTTCTTTAATCGCAAGGTCCTTTAAAAAATCAGGGACAGAGATCACACCTACCAAACGATAATCGACATCGACCACCGGCAACATGCTGATTTTATGCTGACGAAGCAGAGACCATGCTTCTTGCAATGACGTTTCTGGTGAGACGGTCACTAAATCCTTCGCCATAATGTCGTTACAGTGAAGCGTCGTAGTTTGTCGGTTCATCGCTTGTTGCTGAGCGAGGCTGAATAAGCGGACCAAATCGGACTCACTAATATCCAGCACGGATGAAAACTCCTGAATCGCTGCTTGGATATCCTTTTTCTGCAACTGGCTCCGAGCCAGGGGAGGCAAATCTCTGGTTTCGGGTGTGCCCGGACCTGGAGTGACTTTGTTGATTTTTAACAAATAGCGTTGTAAGAACAAACTAACGGTCAGCATCACGATTAAATTCAGGGCAACCGGATAGAGCAGAAAATCCATCCCCGGTGCTGGTCCATTGGTTGTTGCGATCACCGGAACCAGTGCTGTAGCACCTCCAGGTGGATGCATAGCTTCAAAGAGATACATCATTAAAACTACTAAAGAAACGGTTAGGGCTGCCATCAGTGCAAAATGAGTCACCAGATGGCTGATCAACAATCCGATAGCGGCTGAAAGCAAATGACCCCAAAAGAAAACCGCTGGTTTTGCCAGAGGACTGCCGGGCAAACCAAACAATAAAACAGCAGAAGCACCCATCGATGCGAGTAGAAGAGAATGTTCGGTACCACGCAGAGAATACTCGCTGATTTGTGCAACAAGCCACAGGGCAATAAAAGCTGCAGAGATTACTTTAAAGCGTTGCGTAAATGGAATCGCTGACAGGCGCTGACCGTTGCGGTTTTTTAAGGCAAATACATGTTTGAACCAGCGGGTGCATCGAATGAACATGGGGATCAGACCTTATTTTTTCGACAGCCAACGTTCTTTGGTGGTGTGTTTGAATAAAACTGACGCATAGAACTGATACGAGGACAGCCCGTTGCAGCAACGGGCTGTCGCAGGACCTGGTCAGCTATTGCATCAATGGTGATGCATTCACATTAAAATCAAAGCCATCAATCTGTGATGTAGTGATCAGCTGCGTGATGTACTGACTGACCGCTTTACGCCGGACTTTTTCATTCAGATAGTCCGCAATGCGTTGAGAGACTGCCTGGTAGGGCAGCGATTTTCCATCAACCCGGTTGAGTACCTCAATCACGTGCAAGCCATATCGACTCTCAAGAGGATAAGGCAATAATCCGAGGATTAATCGAAATAATGGGCGTTCCAGTTCAGGCACGGTTTGTCCTTTTGATATTTGACCGAGCAAACCACCACTGTCCTTGGTTGAGCAGGCCGAGAACTGACTGGCTAAATCAGCAAAGGATGCTCCGCTGTCAATTTGCTCAATCAGTACCTCAGCTTGTTTCTGGGCGTTACTGCGGCCCATATGGTCATCTGGTGCGCATGCCAATAAAATGTGACGGACTTCGAGTAACGGAGAGCTGATAAACTTGTCCGGATTTTGCTGGTAATAAAGCTCGCAGTCGGCGGAAGTTGCGGTTGGAACAACCACTTCCAAATCGATCACCTGTTGGATCAGCTGATCCTGTGCAGCCTGGCGTAATTGGTTGTCTTCAGCGTTTTGCATCGCATTAACTTGCTGACCTAAGCCCAGTTCGTCTGCACGCTGGCAGAGCAATTTCTCAATGATCAAACTTTGTGCGGCGGCGACCATGGCTGCGCGTTTATCGCTGGCTGGGTGGTATTGCATTTCAGCAAAGATATCCGCCTCGGAGATTTGCTGCTGATTGACTTCGATCATTTTAAAACTCCCAAAGGCCAGCACTCTGCTGGCCTTCTGTTTATTTCATGTATTAACGGACCGCTGTGAGCGCCCCTTGTTAACGGATAAAACGCTGACGAACAATCTGATGTGGCCGACCAATATATTGCAGCGGCACGCTCAACATATGCACCAGACGGCTGAACGGAAATACCACAAAAAGCGTCATGCCAAGCACAATATGCGCTTTGAAAATCCAGTGTACGCCCTGCATTGCAGCAACGGCTTCTGCACTATCAAAGGTCACAGTATTTTGGGCCCATGCCATCAGTTTTAACATCTCGCTGCCGTCCATATGACCAGCGGAGACAAAAATCGAGCTTAAACCCAGTAACAGTTGTGCCAGTAACAACCACAGCAGCGCGATATCCATCGGGTTGCTGCTGGCTCTTACACGCGGATTGGTCAGCCGGCGTTTGAGCAGGATCACTAAACCGTACAGGCAAATCAGGCCGAAAAAGCCACCAACGCCCATGGCGATCATTTGTTTGAATGACGCACTGATGCCGAACAAGTGCCAGACTTCTGGTGGTGTCAGCAGGCCGACGGCATGACCGCCCAGAATGGCTATGATGCCAATATGGAATGGAATACTGCCGCGACGTAAGTCCTTTTTCTCCAGCAGCTGGCTGGAGCTGGTCTTCCAGGTGTATTGCTCGCGGTCGTAGCGTATCCAGCTGCCAATTAACATCACGGCAAAGGCGATGTAGGGGTAAATGCCAAAGGCAAAATGGTCAAAGTAACTCATGATAAGACTCCTGAAGTGGTGGACACGTCCTGACCGGGTGCCATACCGCTAAAAAATTGCACCGGCACCATTTGGTCGCGGCGCTGGCCTTCGCCTGGACGGTTTTGGCTGCTTGGGCAACTGTTCTCGCCTTGCTGTGACATAAAGCTGACCATTTCCTCTTCCCAGACTTTGTCGAGCGCTTTGGGCGTGTCATCTCTTTGCTCACTGCTGATTTGTTTGGTCAGATCTGCAAGGTCGATTTCAGCCTCTGATAGCTCCAGCAATGTATGCAGCAGAATTTGATAATCCGAATCGCGCTGCGCCAGCCGGGCTGCCAACAAGCCGAGAATAGGAGCAACTTCCTGCAGACCGTAGCGCGCGTTGTCATCACCTTGCGTCGACAAAAACTCTAAGTACAGCGGCAGATAATCCGGTAATTCTTTTTGTGAAATATCGAGTCCAGCTTCGCGATACTGCGCTTGCAGGTTTACCATGGCCTGACCACGGTCCCGTGACTCACCATGTAAATGTTCAAACAGCAGTAAGCTTAAACTGCGACCACGCTCGAACTGGCTGTCATACTCGGCCTGCCAGTCCATTAATTCTTTGTCCAGTCGGTTTTTGATAAAAGCCAATAGTGCATTCTTGGCGGCGTCGGACAACGCCGACGCCTCCACAATTTGCTCAAGCTCGGTTTGACTGTCATGCAACAGCTCAGTCGGGTAGTCGAGTAATAACGAAATCACCTGAAGTATTTGCATGATATTAATCCTTAATCTCTACTGGAATGACTTGACGGACGCCTTTAGCTTTTGCACCAAACAGATTCACGCCGTTGTTGCCATCGCCACAACCGTTACCAAAGCTAAAGCCACATGAACTCTTGAGGTCATAAGCATTTTCTGCATAAGCACGATGACTGGTTGGAATAACAAATCGGTCTTCGTAGTTGGCTAACGCCATGTAGCGATACATTTCTTCAACCTGAATCGCACTCAGACCAACCTGTTTCAGCACTGCGAGATCTTCGACGCCGTCGACCTGTTGTGCCCGTTTAAACGCCCGCATTGCAATCATGCGCTCTAAGGCCCGCACCACAGGCTTTTCATCACCGGCTGTTAATAAATTCGCCAAATATTTCAATGGAATACGTAGCGATTTTAAATCCGGGATTTCACCGTTCATGCCGACATGGCCAGCTTGAACTGCGCTTTGGATTGGAGACAATGGCGGTACATACCAAACCATCGGCAGTGTGCGGTACTCCGGGTGTAACGGCAGTGCCACTTTCCACTCCATCGCCATCATGTACACCGGGCTTTGCTGCGCGGCTTTAATCCAGTTATCACTGATGCCTTCGGCGCGGGCGGCGGCGATGACTTTCGGGTCATTTGGATCTAAGAAGATATCCAGCTGTGCCTGATACAGATCCTGCTCGTTAGCGACGCTGGCGGCTGCGGCGATTTTATCTGCGTCATACAGCAATACGCCTAGATAGCGGATGCGGCCAACGCAGGTTTCCGAACAGACAGTCGGCTGACCGGCTTCAATCCGCGGGAAGCAGAAAGTACATTTTTCTGATTTACCGGTTTTCCAGTTGTAATAGATTTTTTTGTACGGGCAGGCTGAGACACACATACGCCAGCCGCGGCATTTGTCCTGATCAATCAATACAATGCCGTCTTCTTCGCGTTTGTAGACGGCACCGCTTGGACATGCCGCAACACAAGCTGGGTTCAGACAGTGCTCACAGAGCCGTGGCAGATACATCATGAAAGTTTTTTCAAACTGGCCGTAGATGTCTTTTTGCACCACGTCATTGAAGTTCTGGTCTTTCTTGCGTTTCTCGAATTCGGTGCCGAGAATTTCTTCCCAGTTTGGCCCCCATTCGATTTTTTCCATGCGCTGGCCGCTAATCAGTGAACGCGGGCGTGCGACAGGCTGGTGCTTGCTATCTGGTGCGTTATGCAGATATTGGTAATCAAAATCAAACGGCTCGTAGTAGTCGTCGATTTCCGGTAGGTCCGGGTTGGCGAAAATATTCGCCAGCACCCGACGTTTGCCGCCAATTTTTAATTCCAGCTCGCCGCTGCCATTTTTGGTCCAGCCGCCGTGCCATTTTTGCTGGTTTTCCCATTCTTTCGGAAATCCAATGCCTGGTTTGGTTTCGACGTTATTGAACCAGGCGTATTCCACGCCTTCCCGTGAGGTCCAGACGTTTTTACATGTGATAGAGCAGGTGTGGCAACCGATACATTTGTCTAGGTTTAACACCATGCCGATTTGGGCTCTGACTTTCATAAATTCTTACTCCAACCTTATTTGGTGTCTAACCAGTCGACATTGCTCATCTTGCGCACGATGACAAACTCGTCGCGGTTACAGCCGACAGTGCCGTAATAGTTAAAGCCATAGGCTTGCTGAGCATAACCACCGATCATGTGAGTCGGCTTCATCACAGCGCGGGTCACTGAGTTGTGGATACCGCCGCGGGTACCTGTTGTCTCTGCACCAGGTACGTTTACAATCCGCTCCTGTGCGTGATACATCATGCTCATGCCTTCCGGTACGCGTTGCGAAACGACCGCCCTTGCGGCGATGGCACCATTGACGTTGAAGATTTCAATCCAGTCGTTATCTTCGATACCTGCCGCTTGTGCATCTAACTCACTCAGCCAGACAATCGGGCCACCGCGCGACAAGGTCAGCATCAGCAAGTTGTCAGAGTAAGTACTGTGGATCCCCCACTTCTGGTGCGGTGTGATCCAGTTCAGCACGATCTCTTTATTGCCATTGGGCTTCTTGTGCAGCACCGGCGCCACGGTTTTTAAGTTGATGGGCGGCTTGTAAGCACATTGCTGTTCACCAAAATCTCGCATCCATTCGTGGTCCTGATAAAACTGCTGGCGGCCGGTGATGGTGCGCCATGGGATCAGCTCATGCACGTTGGTGTAGCCGGCGTTATAAGAGACATGCTCGTCTTCCAAGCCTGACCAGGTTGGTGAGGAGATGATCTTACGTGGTTGTGCCACGATGTCGCGCCAGCGGATTTTTTCATCTTCTTTGTTCAGCGCCAGATGGCGGTGGTCACGGCCGGTAATTTTCGATAAAGCCGCCCAGGCTTTCACCGCAACCTGACCATTGGTTTCCGGCGCCAGGCTTAAAATCACTTCACAGGCATCAATCGCAGTTTCAATTCGTGCTAGGCCTTTATTGGCGCCTTCAGCGGTATGGGTGCGGTTCAGCTCTTTGAGGAAATGCACCTCGTTTTTGGTATCCCAGCTGATGCCTTTACCGCCGTTGCCAGCTTTATCCAGCAAAGGCCCAAGCGAGGTAAACCGCTGATAGGTATTAGGATAATCGCGCTCAACCACATTCAGGTGTGGCATGGTGATGCCAGGAATGGCCTCACATTCACCTTTCCACCAGGCTTTGACGCCATACGGCTGGGCGAGCTCTGCCGGGGTGTCATGGTGCATTGGCGTGGTGACCAGATCGGTTTCAACCCCCAAGTGGCCCGGGCATAACCGCGAGAATTCTTTGGCGATGCCTTTAAATATTTCCCAGTCGCTGCGCGCTTCCCATACCGGGTCAATCGCAGCTGATAACGGATGAATAAACGGATGCATATCCGAGGTATTCATATCGTCTTTTTCATACCAGGTCGCTGTTGGCAGCACGATGTCGGAATAGAGGCACGTAGTCGACATGCGGAAATCTAACGTCACCCACAAATCAACTTTGCCTTCGGCTGGTGCGTCGGTCCATTGCACGTCTTCTGGTTTTTTGCCGCCAAAACCGCCTAAGTCTTTGCCGAGCAACCCATGTTTGGTGCCAAGCAGGTGACGTAGCATATATTCATGGCCTTTGCCGCTGGAACCCAGCAGGTTAGAGCGCCAGATAAACATATTGCGCGGAAAGTTCTGTGGATTTTCTGGTTCCAGACAGGCGAACTTAATGTCGCCAGATTTGAGCTGATGCAGCACATAATCTTTTAAATCCAGCCCGGCCGCTTTGGCTTTGGCCGCCAGATGCAGTGGGTTGGTGCCCAGCTGCGGTGCAGAAGGCAACCAGCCCATGCGTTCGGCGCGGCTGTTAAAATCGATAATGGAGCCGGTCCATTTTTCCTTATTGGCCAGCGGTGATACCACCTCAGCCATATCGAGTTTTTCATAGCGCCATTGGCTGGCGTGATTATAGAAAAATGAGGTGCCGTTCATGTGACGTGGTGGTTTCTGCCAGTCTGTGGCAAATGCCAGCGGCGCCCAGCCAGTTTGTGGCCGCAGTTTTTCCTGACCAACATAGTGTGCCCAGCCACCACCACTTTGACCGATACAACCACACATCATCAGCATATTGATGAGACCGCGGTAGTTCATGTCCATGTGGTACCAGTGATTGAGCGCAGCACCGACGATGACCATAGAACGGCCACGGGTTTTGTCGGCATTGCGGGCAAACTCGCGAGCCACCCGAATTACAGCTTCTGGCTCGACGCCGGTAATAGCTTGTTGCCAGGCCGGAGTGTATGGCACGTTGTCGTTATATGAAGCGGCGCGATGTGGATCGGCAAGACCAAAAGCTGCGCCGTTATCGACACCATAATGCGCCAGCGTAAGGTCATATACTGTGGCTACTAAGGCTTCAGTACCATCTTTCAGTTGGACTTTACGCACCGGAATGCGACGGATCTGTACTTCGTCATGTTCGGTATGTTGGAAGTATTTGTATTCATGTGGCGCACCACCAAAATACGGGAAGGCCACTTCAGCAATAGCGTCGTGCGCGTCAATTAACGACAGTTTCAGTTCAACGTCGCCGTCTTTGTCTTTTTGCTCCAGGTTCCATTTACCGACCTGATCGGTGTTTTGGCCCCAGCGGTAACCAATGGCGCCGTTTGGACTGGTCAGGCTGCCGTCTTGTTTGACACCAATCGTTTTCCAGTCTGGATTATTGGCTTCACCTAGGTTATCGATCAGATCTGCTGCGCGCAGGAAACGGCCCTGAGCGAGCTTACCGTCTTGTTCTTCCAATAAAACCAGCATCGGCATATCGGTATAGCGACGCACGTAATCAGTGAAATAACTACTTGGGCTGTCGACATGGAATTCTTTTAAAATGACATGACCAAAAGCCATGGCCAGGGCCGCATCAGTGCCTTGTTTTGGCGCGAGCCAGGTGTCACCGAATTTGGAAGCTTCGGAATAATCCGATGTGATCACACAGGTTTTGGTGCCTTTATAACGCACCTCGGATAAGAAGTGTGCGTCTGGTGTCCGTGTTTGTGGCACGTTGGAACCCCAGACAATAATGTAATTGGAGTTGTACCAGTCGGCCGATTCAGGTACGTCAGTCTGCTCGCCCCAAACTTGTGGTGACGATGGCGGTAAGTCGCAGTACCAGTCGTAGAAACTTAAGCAGTTGCCGCCAATCAGCGACAAATAACGCGCGCCAGCGGCGTAAGACACCATCGACATCGCCGGAATCGGCGAGAAGCCGGTGACACGGTCTGGGCCATATTGTTTGGTTGTGTAAATATTGGCTGCTGCGATGAGTTCATTGACTTCATCCCAGCTGGCACGGATAAAACCACCTAAACCGCGGCGTTCTTTATAGCTTTTGGCTTTGACCGGATCAGAAACAATCGACTCCCAGGCCCTGACCGGGTCCTGATGTACCGCTTTGGCTTCGCGCCACAGTTTCATCAGATGCTGACGAACTTTCGGGTATTTCAGTCGGTTCGCACTATAGATGTACCATGAGTAGCTGGCGCCGCGAGGACAGCCGCGCGGCTCGTGATTCGGCAGATCCGGACGAGTGCGTGGGTAGTCAGTTTGTTGGGTTTCCCAGGTCACCAGACCATCTTTGACATATATCTTCCAGCTGCATGAACCTGTACAGTTAACGCCATGAGTGGAGCGGACAATCTTGTCATGTTGCCAGCGTTGACGGTAACCCTGTTCCCAGGTTCTGTCCTGATTGGTGGTAACGCCGTGCCCGTCGGCGAATGGCGTGCTGCGCGTTTTAAAAAAACGCAGTTTGTCGAGCAAGTGACTCATTGTATTACTCCTGCTTGCCGACCCGGTTGATATTGGTATGCCGGATCATTTGCTGAACTTGCCAGTAGTTTGGAATGCGCAAGCAGAATCATGATTGATTTGGCGCAAGCAATCCACGGAGTGCAAACAGGTACAAGAGGTCGAAAGTACCACTAAGTGGGTAGTTTTGTTTTTTGCTATCTAGCTGAATTAATTAGTGAATATATAGAATATAAATCGGCCGGGCTGTTGGAGGTTTGAGGTCTGGCGCAAAAGGAGTAGCCCCTGAAATTGGTCATAGAAAGAGGTAGAATCCGGTTATCAACCCAAGGAGCCGGCATGTCAAAAATCAAACCTCTATTGAAGCATCAGTCTTCAATTGTCAGTCGCATTGGCATTGCTCTTGGGATCATCGTCACTTTAGCGCTAGGGACCATGATTATTTCCTACTGGCTGTCCGAACGGGCCGATAGTGATGCGTTAGCGATCAACGTCGCCGGGTCACTGCGGATGCAGACTTTCAAAGTGGTGATGTTAAGTGAACAGCCATCGAGTACAGATTTTCTGGCTGCGCGGGAAAAGCTGATACAGAGCTGGCAGCACCCGGTATTCAGCCACATGAAAACGGCCAATCCACAGCTGAATTTGCAGTTCGTCCAAGCGAGGCAAAATTGGCTGCAACTGGACCAGCAGCTGAAGCAACTGTCGGCATCAGAGCGCTTTCTTCGTGCGCAGCGTCAGGTGAATGATATCGAAGTATTGGTCAGCACCATTCAGCAGGATGCTGAGCATAAGGTCCGCTTATTACGCATCGTGCAAATCTTCGCGCTTTTTACCACAGTGTTTCTCGCCGCTGTGGTCCTGCATTGGTTACGCAATAGGGTTGAGCAACCATTAAGTGAATTAACCCGCGCTGCGCATCGGATCGGCCAAGGTGATTTTACTTGTCGTGTCGAGCCACAGGAAAAGGATGAACTGGGAGTTTTGGCCCAAACGCTGAATAAAATGTCAGACGCTATTGCGTCTATGTATGGCACCTTGCAAAAACGGGTGGACGCTCAAACTCAGGCGTTGCAAATTTCTAATACGAAACTGCAGTTTTTATACGATATGGTGCGGGACCTGACTATTGAAACTGTGGACCGCAATAGACTGGACACCATAGTGCAGCAATTACAGCAGGTTGTATCGGTGGCAGACATTGAGTTGTGCCTACTGACCGAGCAGGGCAGCCGGCCTTATTTACAAATCTTGCCTGATAACAGTCATGAAGAATGCGGACGTTCTAGCTGTGGTGATTGTACTTCGGCCAGTGATAGTGGTCAGATGGATAATAGTGGCTGGGTGTATCGATTTCAGGTTCAGCGCGAGACTCAGCATCATGGCGTGTTAGTTGTCCGTACTCACAGTACAGAATCCTTAAGTGATTGGCAGCTGCAGTTATTCCGCAGTGTTGCAGGTCATATCGCGATAGCGCTGAGTTTAAAGCAAGAACAAGAGCAGAGCCGCCGGTTAGTTTTAATGCAAGAGCGTACGGTCATTGCCCGTGAACTGCATGATTCTTTAGCTCAGGCGTTGTCGTATCTGAAAATTCAGGTGACAAGGCTGAATAAAGCTATTGAAAAACAACGCCCCGAGCTTCTGCAGGAAATCACTGATGAACTAAAGCAGGGGCTTGATAGTGCCTATCGTCAGCTGCGTGAGTTATTAACCACATTCAGACTAAAAGTAGATGGCGGCGGTGTCGAGGCTGCGCTGCAGCAGGCCGTGACCGTGTTAGCTGAGCAGTCGGGAATGCGGTTTCGCATCGACTACCAGTTAGCGAATATTCCACTGTCACCACAAGAAGAAATCCACTTGCTGCAAATAGGGCGGGAGGCCAGTCAGAATGCTGTACACCATAGTAAGGGATCCGAAGTATTGGTTGGACTCAAACAACATCCGGACAAATGGATAGAGCTTTGTGTTGAGGACAACGGCATTGGTATTCCGGATAAAGCGGAAAAGCTCAATCATTATGGTCTTGCCATCATGCAGGAACGCAGCCGGCAACTGCACGGGGAACTACGGGTAGAGCGACGTACTGAAGGCGGCACCGGCGTCTATTTCAGGTTTTATCCTGAGTACCTCGCGCAGAAAGTTCCAGCCTAGAACTACAAGAACTACCTCTTAAGGTGAATTGGCACAAAGAGCGCCGGACTTCATGATGTAGCGACTCATCATGAAGTCTCGGTGGATAAGTGTCTACGCGTGATAAACAAGTTTCATCCCTGTGTCCGGGTAGTATTGAGAAATCAATAACATTATCCTGCGGTCTATGTTCACAGGGAGACCAAATACCTTTGAGCCTTGCTGAATTAAACGCCCAAGCTCGGCTGCTCAACACCCAGCAACAATTGCTTGATGGCATTCTGAAACTCAATCAGCACCTGCTGTTTTTTCAGGAGCTAATAGCACAGGAAATAGCGGATAGGCATGCCGCTATAAACGCTCAGTCTACCCGACCTCCTGCATCAGATAATGCAAATGAGCGCCGATAATGAAGCCGGATCGCATGACTGCAATGCGCGAGATTATTGAGCAGGTAAAAGCTGAATTTCCGTTGTATGAGCCGAGCACCTTTATTTGTGGTGCTAATACTGATTGTGCCGGCTGCCCTAAAAAGCTACTCGAAATGGTGGATAGCGAGATCTGTTATTGGGAGTGTGCGATGAAACGTGGTGTAAGCCCGAAATTTGACGAGATCCGCCGATTCGGAAAAATGTGTCTGAGCGTCCGGCGCGCGTTGTTGCGCAATAATTTGCTTCGCGAACGAGTTTAAGTGCTTGGATATCGGCTTACTTACAGTGTTGCCTGCTTAAACAATCATGCGCCCCAAGTGAAATATAGGTGATCAATGTGGCAGCTATTTGCACTTTCTAGGTAGTTAAATCAAGGTCTAATCCGAAAGTGGTAGTTGTTTGCCTTTTTCCGAGCATCTCCTATGTTGTTTCTATCAGGGAAAAATAGAAGGCCTATCATGACGATGGAAATCCGCAATCTTACAGTCAAAGCAAAACTAATCTTGTTACTCACTCTGCCTGTTCTGGCTCTGCTTGGGTTGGCACTCAATCGTATTTTGATGGATGTGGGAAACTACACTATCGCACTGCAGGTTGAAACGACCGTCAGCCATTCCGTGAAAGTAAGCCAATTGATCGGCACCTTACAGGCTGAACGAGGCGCAAGTGGTGTCGTTCTGGCAAGTAAGGGATCACGCTTCAAAGAGCGGTTATCCGGACTGCGCAACAAAACAGACGACGCTCTTGGCTTAGTAAGACCAATCGGTATCAAAGAATTTTCAGCCATTCAAGTTGAAGTAGATGAGCTCAGGACAAAAATAGACGGGCTTTCAGTGGCGAGTGCTGAATCTGCTACCCGTTACACCAAATTGATCGCAGATCTTATCGCTAATGATCATCAAGCTGAGCTTCAGCTTGAGCACTTAGGGTTAAGTAGAAGCCTGGCCACGCTGAATAAACTCATTGAAACAAAAGAAAGAGCCGGACGGGAGCGCGCAATTTTAGGCATAGTGTTCAGCCAGAGCCGTTTTACCGAGCTAACGCTGACTACTTTTGCCAACAATCTGGGGGCTTATCGTGCCTATGCTGAAAGCATGTCTGGCATGCTCACAGCAGCACAGAAAAAACGCTGGGATGACATGCAGTTACTCCCGGAGTTTCGCCAAGTCGCCGATATTCATCAGCAAGCTTTTGCCAAAGCAACCGCGACAGAATTTTCAATTGATGATGCAGCTTGGTTTGACCTGGCTACTGCACGAATTGCCAAACTCACAGAGTTCGAGAAAGTGTTGTCTGATGAGCTTTCTGCAGAGGCTGCTGAGTTAAAGCGAACTGCGCTCAATCAACTGATGTTTTTGGCCGTGTTATTGAGCTTGCTCGGTATTGTCACTGTGATTGTCATTCGCAAAATGATTCACTCCATGACCGATGCTGTTACTACGATAGAACAAACGCTGGTGGCTGTTGCATCAGGTGATTTAACCATGGATCCCCACCAAATCACTGCAGGTGCCGGCGATGATGAGTTTGGGAATATAGCCCGGGCCACAGCATCTTTAGTTACACAGTTGCAAAAAGTGATTGGTGGACTGAGTAGTGCATCTGCCCAATTAGCCGCAGCTGCCGAAGAGTCGTCAGTCGTGACAGCGCAGACCTTTAAAGGGATCCAACGTCAACAACAGGATACGGAACTCGCAGCGACCGCTATGCATGAGATGAGCACGACGGTTCGTGATGTTGCTTTGACAACGACAGAAGCTGCAGAGCTTTCAGAGCTTGTGCAGAAAAATGCAGTGCAGGGTCAGCAGCAATTACTACAAACAATCGCTTTGATTGGCGAGTTATCTCAGGAAGTCAGTGCCACAGCCCGGGTTATTGAGCTTCTTAAAGGCAAAAGTACAGAAATTACAGCTGTCTTGGATGTTATCAATAGTATTGCGGAACAAACCAATTTACTCGCGTTGAATGCTGCAATCGAAGCGGCCCGGGCGGGCGAGCAGGGCAGAGGCTTTGCAGTGGTAGCCGATGAAGTGAGAGCGCTTGCTAGTCGCACTGCCGCATCCACGAAAGATATCCAACAGATGATCTCAGCCTTTCAAAGTGGCTCCCAAGAAGCTGCTGATGCCATTACAAAAAGCCAAATGAAAGCGAGCGAGGGAAATAACCGCATCGAAACTGTAGGGCAGACATTGTCGGCGGTATTGATGAACATCCAGGCCATCAGCGACAAAAATACGCAAATCGCTTCAGCTGCCGAGCAACAGGCTGTTGTTGCCGAGGATATCAACCAGAAAATCATAAGCATCAACACCGTTGCGGAAGACACCAGCGAAGCGGCTCAGCAAAATGCAGAAAACAGTGAGCAATTGGCCGAACTGGCAGAACAAATGAATGCTACTGTCGCAAAATTCAAGTTAAACTAGCCAGACATTTTCATGATGCTACTGCCCGGCCAGTTGTTAGAGTCGGGCACTTTTTATCCTTTCTGGATAATTGCATTTAGTCTACCACCTCCTTGTAACCGTTCCTTACCACGTGTTGCAAATTAATTGCACCACCACTTTCACGGAATGTTCCACTTCGTCGGATCGCGGCTTTGTGCCAATTGCGGACATTTCAGTTTTTCACAATGAACGTCTGTTTTCGGATGTAGAGCGGAATTCATTAAAAAAGCCTTTATCATTTTGTGTGTTTTTTTGAGCTTCATTTTCGAGAGCTTTGCATCTATACCAAGTGACTTCACCCTATGGTTTCTCAAAAAATCGGGAGGTCATCATGGAAAAACGTGTTGCATGGAATAAGGGCCGGATCATCGGTCAGAAGGCTCCATTGAAGCAGCAAGAGATCTGGGCTATTCGAACCAGACTCGAAATTGCAAAGAACACTCGTGAATTGGCGTTACTGAATTTAGCGATAGATTCCAAGTTACGCGGCTGTGATTTGGTATCGCTCAAGGTTTCTGATGTGATGCGATCAGGGGAGGTCTTGGCCAGAACCAGTATCGTGCAACATAAGACAGGTACACCAGTTCAATTCGAGCTCACACCTCAGACACGTAAAACCGTCAAAGCCTGGGTCGAATCGAAGACGTTGAAATTCGATGATTTTCTATTTCCATCGCGAAAACACAGTATTCCTCACATGACGACTCGCGCTTATGATCGAATTGTCCATAAGTGGGTCGAGTCGATCGGACTAGATTCAACTCTCTATGGTACGCACTCCATGCGCAGAACCAAAGTATCCATCCTCTACAAGCGCGATAAAAATATCCGGGCTATTCAGCTGTTGCTTGGCCACAAGAAAATTGAAAGTACGGTCCGGTACTTGGGAATTGACGTTCAGGATGCTCTTGAGGCATCAGAAAACTTAGATATCTGAGGTGATAGTAATGAAACAAACCGAAAAAAAGGAAGTTGTAAATTTTATCCTAGCGACACTGGCAGATGGCCACGCCAAGACCGGGACTCAATTAATGGAGTTGTTTGCGAAGCATGCTGGATTGCAGGAGTACAATCGTAAAAATCTAAAGCAGGTTTTTCACAGAGTTAGTTTGAGTCTTGCGGATGAGCGAAAGATAGTTGTCACCAGGCAACTTGGCACAGCGCCGTTGCTATTTTCAATACCTACTGATAATTGCCTGAAGGAAGAGCTTCAGCTATCTGCTCCGGAAACCCCACCATTAGCGCCTGAACCGAATGGCATCATTACTCAGAAGTTAGAGCAGTTCATTGACCAAGAGGCCATGCTGGCAGGTAGAGAAAACGGCCTCCAAATTTTATTGGAGTTATCGCCTCAGAGGGAAAGCTATATTCGTGAAGAATTGAGAAAGATACGTCACGAGCGTTTGGCGCTTCAATCTTGCAGGCAAGTGCTTAGTGAGTTTGGTTTCAGCAATTAGGTAAATTGGCGGGAAATTAACGCGGCAAAATTGAATCATTTTGCCGTTTTCAAAAATAATTTAGGACAACAAGGATCGCTGCTTTGCCTTATTTGTGGACATTCGTTTTTTCTGAGCTCTGAGATTCTCTTCCAAATTAGTTGGCTAAATTCAGTTGGCCACCGCCCCCAATTGAAGTCAACATTGAGCAGGTGTTGTAGTTCACAAACCAGTGCCAACTGACTGGATCAAATTCAGTTTCTCGACTCACGCTAATTGCTAGCACGATCTATTCTTACGAAATTGAGCTTGATTTTTCCTGATCGGCTTAACATGCTTGCAAGCGAAAAAACGAGCTTTGACTTTTGGGTCGTCGTGGCAAGTGAATCAGGAATAGCTCAAGTGCATTTACGCGC
>Ga0209812_10001559_pt1 | contig 15476 bp, 10 predicted proteins | sample JI71714BDNA_FD_187502 | JGI IMG/M metagenome (GOLD analysis project Ga0209812, IMG submission 187502) | Wastewater effluent complex algal communities from Wisconsin, to seasonally profile nutrient transformation and Carbon sequestration -... | ecosystem: Engineered > WWTP > Effluent > Algae...
AGCGCATCGCCAGCTCGCGGTCGATGGCGGGCAGCGCGGCCTCGGGGGCGGCGCTTTCGGTGGTGGTCAGCGGAACCAGCGGCGCACCCTCGCGGCCGCTCCATTCGGCGAGCGTCGAATACAGCGCGGCCGGAATCACCGGCTTGACCAGATGCGCGTTCATGCCGGCGTCGAGGCAGCGGCGCTTTTCCTCCTCGAAGGCGTGCGCGGTCATCGCGATGATCGGCAGCGTCGTGGCGTCATGCCGGCGGCGGATTTCGCGGGTGGCCTCCAGCCCGTCCATTTCCGGCATCTGCAGGTCCATCAGCACCAGGTCGAAGCGGGCTTCGCCGGCGACCGCGCGCACCGCTTCCAGACCGTTGTCGGCCACCGTCACGCGGATGCCGACCTGAGTCAGCAGCTCGCTGGCGACCTGCTGGTTGATCGGATGGTCCTCGACCAGCAGCACCTTCAGGCCGGACAGCCGGCTGCGCACCGCCTCCAGATCCAGCCGCTCGCGGGCGCGTGGGGCTTCGGGGGCTTCCAGCCCGAAGGCCTGCGCCAGCACGTTGTGCAGCAGGCTGGGCGCCACCGGCTTAGACAGGAAGGCGTTGATGCCGAGCATGCCGGCACGGTGCTCGACGTCGTCGCGGCCGAAGGCGGAGACCATCACCACCACCGGCACGCGCGGCAGGGCGCGGTCGGCGCGGATCGCCGCCGCGGCTTCCAGCCCGTCCATCTCCGGCATCCGGTAATCCATCATCACCAGCTCGTAGGGTGCTTCGGCCTGCGCGGTGACCCGGCGCAGCTCGGCGATCGCGGCCGGTCCGGAATGCACGCAGTGCACGTCGAAGCCCAGTCGCTGCAGCTGATCGCGCAGGATTTCGCGGCTGACCTCGTTGTCGTCGACCACCATCGCCTTGCGCGCACCGAAGGCCGGCAGCGTCGCCGGCACGATGCGGCCGCCGGCCAGTCCGAAGCGCGCGGTGAAGCGGAAGCAGGAGCCCTGCCCGGCCGTCGAGCGCACCTGGATGCGGCCGCCCATCGCCTGCACGAGCTGCTGCGAGATGGTCAGGCCGAGACCCGTGCCGCCGTAACGCCGCGCGGTGGAGCTGTCGGCCTGGACGAAGGGCTGGAACAGCCGCTGCTGCTCGGCCTCGGTCATGCCGATGCCGGTGTCCTCGATCTCGAAGGCCAGCTCGATCTGCGCGCCCGGGTCGGCTGGTACTGGTGATAGCAGTTCCAGACGCAGGGTGATGTGGCCGGTCGGGGTGAACTTGACCGCATTGCCGCCCAGGTTGATCAGGACCTGACCGAGCCGCAGCGGGTCACCGACCAGCGTGTCCGGCATCTCCGCCGGCACCCGCAGCAGCAGCTCCAGCCCCTTCTCATAGGCGCGCAGGCCGACCACGCTGACCACGTTGTCCAGCACCTGCTGCAGCGAGAAGGGCGTGTGCTCCAGTGACAGCCGGCCGGCCTCGATCTTGCTCATGTCGAGCACGTCGTTGAGCAGGCCGAGCAGGCCCTCGGCGGCGGCGTGGATCTTGCGCAGGTAGTCGCGCTGCTTCGGGTCCAGCGCGTTGCCCAACGCCAGACCGGAGAGCCCGATCACCGCGTTGAGCGGCGTGCGGATCTCGTGGCTCATGTTGGCGAGGAAGTCGCTCTTCGCGCGGCTCGCCGACTGCGCCAGCGTGGTGGCCTCGGCCAGCGCGCGGGTGCGTTCGGCGACGCGCTGCTCCAGCGAGTCGAGGCTGTCGCTGAGCTGTTCGGCCAGCTGGTTGAAGGAGGTCGCCAGCACGCCGATCTCGTCCTGACCGCTGACCTCGGCGCGCTGCCGACGCTGGCCGGCAGCCATCGCCCGCACCGTCGCGGTCAGCCGCTCGACCGGCCGCGAGATGCCGCGGGCGATCAGCACCGCCGCCAGCAGCGCGCCGAGCACGGCCAGCGCCGCCACCCACAGGATGCGGTCGCGCTGCTGGTCAAGCGCGGCCATCGCCTCGGCGCGGTCCAGCTTGACCAGCAATGCGCCGTTGAGCGACGGCAGGAAGCGGGCGGCGGCCAGCACCGGCAGCTCGCGGCTGTCGGTCAGCGCCATCGCCCCGGCGGCACCGGACTGCGCGGCACTGAGCAGCTCGGCCAGCGGCCCGGTCTCGAAGCGGCGGACGAAGGCGCCGTCGGGATCGTGCCGCGAGGGCGCGATCTGGGTCAGGCGGCCGTCGATCGGCACCGCAACCAGGATCTCGCCGGAGTTCTTCAGCCCGGACAGATCGCGGGTCAGTCGACGCAGCGTCGCGATATCGACCTCCAGCACCACGCCGCCGATCACCGCGCCGGCCTCCACCACCGGCGAGGCGATGTAGAGGCTGGCGCCGTCCTGACGCGCCTGCAGGTCGGACAACTCGACCTGCTGCAGGGTCAGCGCGGCGTCGTAGACCTGCGCGACACCGTCGCCGCGCTCGCGCAGCCCGCCGGCCTCGACCGGATAGCGCAGCTGACCGTCGGCGTCGGCCACGATCAGGCTGCGATAGCCCTGCTGGCGGGCGAAGTCGGCCAGGATCTGCGACAGCCGCGCCGGATCGCCGCCGCCGCGGAGCCGCTCGCGGACCTCGGGCAGCGCCGCGACCACCAGCGCGTCGTTGCGGCGCTCGGCGAAGAACTGCTCGAACTGCTGCACCTTGGCATCGGCGATGCCGCCCAGATGGGCGTAGACATCGGCGCGGGTGGCGGCGCCGGCGAGGAAGGTGGTGCTGACGGTCAGCAGCGCCAGCGGCACCAGCGCCACCAGCAGCAGCCACAGCCCCAGCCGGACCGCGATCCGGTGCGGACGCGCCGGGCTCATGGCAGCACCCGGGCCCAGTGGCCGCCCCAGCCCTCGTAGAGCCCGCGCAGGAAGTCGGCCCACTCCTCCGGCGTGCGCGCGGCCGGGTACGGCAGCGGCCGCACCGGTCGGCCCGAGGTCCAGACCACGTCGAACTGGCCATCGGCGCGGATCCGCCCGACCCGCACGGTCTTCCACAGGTGCTGGGTGTCCGGGTCGACGTAGACCGCACCGCCCGGCGCATCGAAGCTGCGGCCGCGCAGCGCATCGCGGATCAGCCGCGGCTGTGGCGTGCCGGCCTGCTCCACCGCCGCCGCCCACAGATGCACGCCGGCGTAGGCCGCCTCCATCGGATCGGACACCACCCGGTCGGCGCCGTAGCGGGCACGGAAGGCGGCGACGAAGGCCTGATTGCGCGGGCTCTCGATGCTCTGGAAGTAGTTCCAGACCGCGTAGTCGCCGACCATGTCGGCGGTGCCCATGCTGGCCAGTTCCGGCTCGGCGATCGAGAACGACACCGTCGGCACCTCGGTCGGGCTGATGCCGGCGGCGCGCAGCGCGCGGAAGAAGGCCACGTTGGTGTCGCCGTTGATCGTGTTGAACACCACATCTGGCCGCTGCGCCGCGATCTCGTCGACCACCTCCGCGACCGCCGTGCTGCCGAGCGGCAGGTAGCGCTCGCCGACGATCTCGCCGCCCAGCGCCAGCACCTGCGCGCGGATGATCGCGCCGGCGGTGCGCGGGAAGACGTAGTCGGAACCGACCAGATACACGCGCCGGCCCCAGCTGGGCTGCGCCAGCGACCAGCGCACCGCCGGCGTGATCTGCTGGTTCGGCGCCGCGCCGGTGTAGACGATGTTCGGCGACTGCTCCAGCCCCTCGTACTGCACTGGATAGATCAGCAGGTGGTCGTACTTCTCGAAGACCGGCAGCACCGTCTTGCGCGAGGCCGAGGTCCAGCAGCCGAACACGGTCGCGACCTGCTCGGTCTGGATCAGCCGCTCGGCCGCGCGCCGGAAGGTCGGCCAGTCGCTGGCGCCATCGACCACCACCGGCTCGATCGGCCGGCCGAGCACGCCGCCGCGCGCGTTGATCTGCTCGATGGCTAGCAGCGTCGCGTCGATCACCGGCTGCTCGCTGATCGCCATCGTGCCGGTCTGCGAATGCAGCACGCCGACGCGAATCGGCTCGGCCGGCTTGCCCGCCTGCCAGACCAGCGCCGCGATCAGCAGCGCCACCCCCAACGCAAAGAGCCCGTGCTTGTGCATCCCGTCCCCGCTCACGGCAATCGCGGATCGGCGACCGACCGGTTCCGGCCGGCCGCCTTGGCCTGATACAGCGACCGGTCCGTCCGCTCGAACCAAGCCGACACCGGGTCATCCCACAGAAACTGCGCCACGCCGGCGCTCAGCGTCACCGTGCCGACGCCCTCGAAGGGCGTCTCCGCCATCCGGCGGCGCAGCAGCTCGGCCATCTCCACCGCCTCGGCCAGATTCCCGGACACCAGCAGCGCGAACTCCTCGCCGCCCCAGCGCGCCGCCACGTCACTGCGCCGCAGCGCCGCCCGCATCCGCTCGGCGGTGCTCACCAGCACCTGATCGCCGACCGCATGGCCGAGGCGGTCGTTGATCGACTTGAAGTGGTCCAGATCCAGCAGCACCAGCGACAGCGGCAGCCGATGCTGGCGGCTGCGCTCGACCTCGATGTCCAGCCGCTCGTCGAAATGCCGGCGGTTCCACAAGCCGGTCAGCACATCCGTGCGCGCCAGCGCCGCCAGCTCGCGCAGCGCCGCCTGCAGCCGCAAATGGGTACGCACCCGAGCCTTGACCACCGCCGGCAGGAAGGGCTTGTGCACGTAATCGACCGCGCCGACCGCGAAACCGCGCTCCTCGTCCTGACCCTCGCTGAGACCCGACACGAAGATCACCGGAATCTGCGCCGTCGCCGGATTCGCCTTCAGCGCCTCGCAGACCGCGAAGCCATTGATGCCCGGCAGCATCACGTCCAGCAGGATCAGGTCCACCGGCCGCTCCGCCACCCGCGCCAGCGCCTGCTCGCCGTTCAAGGCGAAGATCGTCCGCGCCTCTCCGGCCAGGATCGAGGCCAGCGCATGCACGTTCTCGGGCTGGTCGTCGACGATCAGCAACAGGGGCTTCGGCCCCGGGGCAGGCATGGCGGACACGGTACTCCCACACGCAGGGCGCGATGGCGGCGCACCATACTGCCAGCGTCGTCAGCGGCCTGTCCTGCGTGCCGCCGCCCGCGCGTATCCACGGCTCATTCACGGGCGCATGATGCGGCTTCGACCGCTGCGAGCAACTCCCCGTGAAAACCGCCCTGCCCTTGCTGGTCCTCGGTCTTGCCGCGATCTGCGCCGGCAGCAAGGTCCACGCCGCCACCTTCGTCGTCAGCAGCACCAGCGACAGCGGCGCCGGCAGCCTGCGCCAGGCCCTCGTGGACGCCAACGCCGCCGCCGGGGCCGACACCATCACTTTCGCCCTCAGCGTCCGCGGCGTGATCAGCCTGAGCACCGCGCTCCCGCCGATCACCGAGGCCCTGACCCTGACCGGCCCCGGCGCCAGCGAACTGGCAGTGGAGCGCGCGAGCAGCGCGCCGGATTTCCGGGTGTTCGACAACAACAGCGACGGCGTGGCGCTGTCGATCAGCGGGCTGACGATCCGCAACGGACGCGCGCCCGGCAGCACGGGCGGTGGCATCCGCAGTCGCGGACCGCTCACGCTCGATGGCGTGCACCTCACCGGCAACAGCGCCGACCGGGGCGGTGGTGTCGATCACGTCTTCCATGACGCCGTCATTCGCAATTGCACCTTCAGCGACAACACCGCCATCAATGGCGGCGGCTATTTCGTACAGGGGAACGGCGGACGCCTGACCCGGATCAGCAACAGCACCTTCAGCGGTAATCGCAGCCGTGGCTTCGGCGGTGCGGCGATTTTCAACGGCACCAGTGGCGGCAACAGCCGCGTGGAAATCGACAGCAGCACTATCGTCAACCACAGTGACTCCGGCGAGGTAGGCTCTGCGGCGGGCGGTGCGGTGGCCACCCTGTCGGATGGCGGCTCCAGCAACGACACCGCGACCACCGTGATTCGCAACTCGATCATTGCGGACAACCACCCGCTCAATTTCGAGCTGATCCGGCGCGCCAATGCCGGACCGGCGACCGTGGAAAGCACCGGTTTCAACCTGAGCAACAGCTATAACGGCGCGGTCACGGCCCTGCAATCCACGGATCTGGTCCAGGCCAATACCGGCCTGGCACCCCTGATGCTGGCCGGCGGCCAGCTGCCCACCCATGCGCTGCTCGGCGACAGCCCGGCCCTCGATCGCGGCAACAGCACCGACGTCGATCAGCGCGGCCTGCCGCGCGCCTTCGACATCCCCTCGCTGCCCGGCGCGTCGGGCGGCAACCAGTCCGACATCGGCGCGGTGGAGATGCAGGCGATTCTGGTCCGCAACGCCAATGACAGCGGCGCCGACAGCCTGCGTCAGGCCGTCACCACGGCCAGCAGCAACGGCGCCGGCGTCGACGACCTGCTGTTCGACCCGGCCGTCTTCAACGTCAGCCGCACGCTCTTGCTGGCGACCACGCTGCAGATCAACACCAGCGTCAACCTGCTCGGGCCCGGCGCCGACCTGCTGACCCTGTCCGGCAACGACTCCGTGCGGGTGCTTTTCGTCGGCACCAGCGCCCGCGCGGCGATCTCCGGCCTGCGCGTAACCGGCGGCCGATCCCCAGGTGCACCCGGCGGTGGCGTTCGCATCAGTAGCGGTGCGGCCCTGCGCCTGCATCAGGCCCATGTACAGAACAGCCAGGCCGAAGACGGCGCCGGCGTCTTCAACGAAGGCACCCTGCTGCTCGACAGCGTGACCGTCAGCGGCAACAGCGCCACCGGCTTCGGCATCTCCGGCGGCGGGGTCTCCAGCACCGGCACCCTGACGCTGCGCAACAACACGATCAGCGGCAACAGTGCCAGCACCGGCGGCACCGGCGCCGCCGGCGGCGTGTTTGTGCAAGACGGATCGGCGCTGATCGAGGCCAGCACCGTGACCAACAACACCGTGACCGGCACCGCCGCCAACCGCAGCAGCGGCCTGCTGGTCCTCGCCGGCAGCGCCAGCCTGCAGAGCACGATCGTGGCCGGCAACGTCGGCAACACCGCCAACGCCGACGTCGCCGGCGCCTACACCGCCAGCCGCTACAACCTGATCGGCAATGTCGGCAGCGCAACCGGCTTCACCGGCAACGGCAATCAGACCGGCACCGCCGCGACACCGCTGAATCCGCAATTGGGGCCGCTGGCGATCAACGACAGCCGCCTGCCCACCCACGACCTGCTCCCGAACAGCCCCGCGCAGGACGCCGGCCTGCGCCTCTCCGCCCTCGACCAACGCCTGCGCCCACGCACCGTCGACCTGCCCGACATCACCAACGCGGCAGGCAGCGACGGCAGCGACATCGGCGCCTTCGAGGCTCGGGGTGAAGTGATCTTTCGTGGTGGCTTTGAGGGCTGACGGGGCGGGCTCGGCGCTGGGCTGACGGCCTGGGAGGGGCTGCGCGTGCCGGGGTGTGTCTGTCGTGGCGGGCGTGGTTGCGGCGTCATGCGCGGCGACGCGTGGGCTTGCTGGCGGGGGTGGCGAGGCGTAGCCTTGGGGCGTCAACATGTGGCTTCGGAGGTCGGCCGCTTTCGCGGCGGTTGCGTCGGACTGAAGCCATGAGAAGCTTGTAGTTTTTCGCAGGAACTCGGGCTCAGATGGCGCGTTACACGTCAAGCGGGCTTGAATCCGGCGGCAGACCGCAGTTACCACCCGGGGAGAGATCGCAAATGATTGATGGCGCTGGATCTTTTATGCCAATCCGGCGGCTGCGCGTCGGCGTCACGCGTCACGTTGGTGCGCGCTGGAATGACGCTGATATTTGGCGAATTGGTGTTTAATGGCGTTAGGTTCCCGACCGACACCCTGGCCCAGTAGAGACTTAGTGAGATCATGGCATGAAATTCAAAGACAGAAATCTTCGCCCGATTGCAGAAATGGTGATTGGCGATAACAAGGCATTTCAATACAGATCAAGCTCCGCTATTACAAGATTCTTTGAGGAGTGCGATCTGGACTTTGTACATGACGGATCAACGAGGTGGCTTTGGACTCAGGCACGACTGGCTGAATTGCTCGAGGATCCGCAACCATCGTCATTTGCACTACCAGATCGCTTTGTGCACGTACTTAGGGTTCTGATGCACAAGGATTATGCATTGAACACCGATCCGGACAGGAAGGTCGCACTGGAGGAATTGAATAAGCCCCTGAACCGTGAAGGTTATGAAGCCTTCTACGGAGAGGACAGCCTTCTGCATCTCCGCCATATCGGTACAAAAACGACATCAGCACCAACCAATCCACACCGCCCATTTACGCCAAAGGAAATGGAGCGAAGAGAGCGCCTTGTCGACTATTTAAAAAAATGCTCCGAAGATGACCTTATAGAACACGTCCTTCTCCCACTGTTCCGTCAACTTGGATTCCATAGAATATCGTCAGCCGGTCACAAAGATAAGGCGCTAGAGTACGGAAAAGACATTTGGATGAGATACGCACTGCCAACGCAACACACCCTCTACTTTGGAATACAAGCCAAGAAGGGAAAATTAGACTCATCTGGCGTTTCGCAGGCCGGCAATTCCAACATGGCCGAAATATACAATCAAGCACTGATGATGTTGGGCCACGAGATATTTGATCCGGAGACCAGCAAGAAGGCACTAGTAGATCATGCCTTCATTGTGGCAGGAGGGGAAATCACCAAGCAAGCGAGAAACTGGCTCGGTGGAAGACTAGACGCCTCAAAGAGAAGTCAGGTTATGTTTATGGACCGAGATGACATATTGAATCTCTTCACGGTCACTAACCTACCGCTTCCTCCAGGGGCCGAGAAGTCAAATACATCATCAGAGTTTGATGATGATATTCCGTTCTGAATGGAACCCATGACTGACTGACAAGGACAAGTGTGCTTTTGGAAAAAGCAGCCGTTCTCGCTCGACTACAACCTTGTCTAGCTGAGCGGACGGTGCCTAACTCCTCCATCCACCGAAAATAGACCCTAGCTTCTCCACCCGGATTTTCAGATTATGTCAACATGAGCGTGAGCGTTGCTAATCTCGCCCGGGCATACGATAGGTTGCGGAGAAGAGGACAAGGACAGGCCATTTTCCACCCCACCAGCCGAAACCCACCGCCACCTCGACGCATCAAGCCTGCCGATCACCGCGAATCCGGCCGCTAATCGCCATCCGGAAAAGCTCAAACCAACGCTCCCAGGCGCCGTAGCGCCAAAAATGGGCCCAACAAAGTCGCTCAGCTGAAAGCCAACGCCCTTGCAAAGCCAATGCCGCGCAGAAAATGCTGCTGCATGGCGGTCGCCTTCTCCTGAATCTCCTCGACCGTGCCGACCACTCGCCAGAATCCGGACCCGACGCCCTTGACCTTCCGCGTCCAGTGATCCGGACTGATACCGAGCTTCTGCAGTGCGCGCGGCTCGGCAGCTGAAATCGCGCCGCGCTTGTCTTTTCTGACCTGTCGCCCGGTGTCGTCGACCAGTTCGATGTACTCACCCACGGTGATCGGCGGCATGGTGTGCACGGCAACGCCCCAGATTGGCCGCACCCACTCGGCAGCGAACTCGGGATTTCCGCGCACGGCCTTGCAACGCTGGCGAATCGAGGTATTCCGCGACCCCATCAGATTGCAGGCAATCCCGGCGCGGATCGGATTCAAGTCCACGTACGCCATGGCGGCCAACAACGCGCGTTCGTCCAGCAGGACCTGAGACTTGAATCGTGCCTCCCAGAAATGACCCTGCGCCTTGTCTTCGGCGTTCGCGATCCGGGATACATGCTCGTTGAGGCATTTCATGAACCAGCTCAGCGACGCCAGCCGCTCGCGTGTCACCCGCATCTGCTCAGGATCGGCCAGCATCTGCGCCCGCCGCTCGGTGTTGCGCTTGTCGCACTTCGAGCGGTAGATCCGCTGCCAGCGATCGATGACCTCCTCGTCCGACCAGGAGCGCACGGCATCCGGCCGGACCGCCAAGGCAAGGTGGTAATGGTTCGCCATCCACGCAAAGGCGTACACGCCGACCGCGAAGGCATCGGCCAGATCGCGAACGCGGGCCTCGATCAGCCCGCAGCGGTAGTCGAAGCGCCGATTGCTGAAACGATCCTTTCCGAACAACCACGCGCGCCGGACGCAGCGGGTCGTGACGTGCACGAACACGGGGTGGCCGGGCGGGATCAGCTTGGAACGGGCATGACTCATCGGGGCAGCTTGCCGATTCTTGCCACACTGGTGACGTCGACGCCGGCGCGTGCCTGCGTGCGGCATCGACGCCAGACGATGTAAGACGAATCGTACGTCCGGCGATTTCCCGGCCTGCCCGGATCGGATCCGTGAGCCCGGATCCCTGACGATCCCGTGATCCCGTCGTCGGCCTGTCCCCGGTCCCGCCCGGTCCCCGGTCCCGCCCGGTCCCCGGTCCCGCCCGCCGTCGGCCTGTCCCCGGTCCCGCCCCCGATCGTCCCCGGTCCCGCCCCCGATCGCGGTGCGGTGGTCGGCACCCACGATCTCGACTTCACAACGGCCTTGGCATTGGTGGCGCGAATCGCCCAAGCGTGTTTCAGATGCGCGGTCGACGGGTCCTGCCCTGCAGCTCCAGTGCCGTAAGATGTCGGGCATCAGGTTCCACCCGGGATTGGCTGAGAAGGAAACGGGATTCGTCATGGGTTCAAAATCAACATTGTGGCAAGCACGCTGGGACGTCGACCCGACGACAGGGCTTGCGGTCCATGACACCGGACTTCGCGTCAGGCTTCAGGACGGTCAGGGCATCGCAGAGAACGCCGCGGAAGTGACTGAGCGCTTTATTCCGGAGCATGGCTCGCACAATGCCCCGGCTATGGTGCAGCGGCTGACTCGAGAAGGAACGCAGTTGCTTATTGATCCCTATGCTCGCGGTTGGCGAGGCGGGCCGAATAAATGACCCGTCCCACGAACGTCGACGTAACGATTACGCTCACTGCCGACGAGGCCTTAGTGCTGTTTGAATTAACGCGTCGCTTCAGCGACACTGATAAGTTAACAATCGAAGATCAAGCGGAAGAGCGGGCACTCTGGAACTTATGCTGTATCTTCGAGAAGAAGCTCGTCATACTTATTGATATCGCTTACTCTGCTGCACTGCAAGCAGCACGCGATCGACTTCGGGACGAAGACTAATGGAACTGACTGCTACAGCTGACAAAAGCCTTCCAGCACTGCCAGAGGGGTGGTTCTATCCGGATGTGCGGATTGCCGAGAGTCTGCACGCCGAGCTTCAGCAAGAGTTGCCATCAGGTCATTTGCTTCACGGGCGAGTGGTACAGACGTTTGCTTGGCGCGAGGGTGCCACTGACGACGTTCTGTTTCGGCATGTAGACCAGCCAGCACGATTCACCGTCATTCATCTGTCCTGGGCCGGTAAGCAAGATATCAATGTGCAACACCCGACGGTAGAGTTCGACGGTACGTTTGAGGCTTTCGTTGCGGAAGAGGAGAGACTGTATGGGCTCACACCACCCAAAGACTCTTGACCAGTTTCTAGTCGTCTTTGCTTCGACTGGTAAAACCTCTCAGAGTTTCATGTGGCCGGCGCCGGCTAGACGCCTGATGCCACGACGGATTGAGTCATGAACAGAGAGCAGCGAGCTGCACTAGCCCAACAGACCATCGAGATACTCGAAAGCGGCCACTACGTGGCCCCCTCGGGTCGCCGCGTGGAGATAGACGCCGACCAGCGCCTGGCGGTCAACGACTCGCGTCTCTACCGCCCCGCCGACTTTCCACCAATGGATCGCGGCATAAGTCGGCATGTGCCCGCGGCCGACCCCAAAGTCGAAGTCACTTCTGAGACGACTCTTGAAGCAGCGTACCGTCTGGTTTCGTCCGGTGACGAGGATCCATGTTGCTTGAACTTCGCTTCGGCGAAGAACCCTGGTGGAGGCTTCCTATCGGGCAGCCAAGCGCAGGAGGAGTCGCTGGCGCGCTCGTCGGGATTGTACGCTTGCCTTGTTAGACATATGGAGATGTACGAGTTCAACCGCGGACTGCACACATCTCTGTACTCCGATCACATGATTTATTCGCCACATGTTCCAGCGTTCCGAAACGACCGCGGGCAACTCCTGGAATACCCTTACAAGCTCTCGTTCATCAGTGCACCTGCGGTCAACGCGGGTGCAATCAAAAGGAATGAGCCGGAGACTGTCCCGCTAATTGGGCCGACAATGGAGACGCGGCTTGAGAAAGTGCTGTGGGTCGCCGCGCGGCATGGCCATCGGACGCTCATCTTGGGGGCGTGGGGTTGCGGAGTGTTCGGGAACGACCCTGCGGAGGTAGGCGAGTTGTTTGCCCGCGCGCTCGGCGCAGGCGGGAAATTCCAAGGCTGCTTCGAGCGCGTCGTCTATGCGATCTATGACAGAACGCCAAAGCAAGAAGTGTTGTCGTCTTTCAGGAAGGCTTTGGCAAATGCAGGCGTATAGCCATTCCATCGCGCGGATGCCCAACCGGCCGCGGCGTCAACCAAACTGCCGGCCCGGCGGCGGATAGCTTCATTGTTGGGGTTATTGGGGGACATGCAGTGTTTCCTTATGTGAAACATCGCGAACTTCCAAGATCGGGCATGCGAGGCAAGATAACGCATGGCCGAGTTGCGGATTTGATTATTGCAATTCCCTACCTTATTTCCAGCGATTTGATCCCGCCAGTGCAGGTTCTAAATGAAGTTCTGCGCACGGGGACGATAGATGCGGGAATGAGCGGCGCAGTCGACTGGGAACCGTTTACGCTGTCTACCAAAGACCATGCGGCTCTCGTTCGAGAGCTTGAATCAAGGGTGATCAACAATGAAAGGCAGTTAAGATATGAGCCGCCTCCCGAGTGGGTTACGACCCGTAGTGAGTGGAGTATCTGGGTTGCCAATCGCTTGCACGGCATTCCATCGGACGAGAACAGAAGGCTGCAACGTCAAATGGAAGAAATCTCTAAACTCATGAGGGCCGCAGCAGACAGCAAAGACGAAAAAGCAAGGTTTCGCCTAGCGTGTCAACTCAACGAGGTTGCAATGGAGTGGTCCGAGTTCGTCAACAGTCACCGCACGCAAAAATCACCATAAGCTTCTCGAAAGTAGAACCAACTGGCAAACCGGACACCAGTGAATACTGCGGCGCTGACCAAACCCTCCCAGCCCGGCGCCGGTTATCCTAATTGCTCCTGATTAGCATTGAGAGAAATCTCTACCCCGAATGCTTGAAGACAACATGCCAACCACCGAAGCAAGTAAAGCGCCGCACCAGCATGGCATACGGGTGAGAAACACCCGTATGCCCAACCAATCGAAACCGGCCGCGCAGTCGCGGCCTCAGTTCCCCGCAGCGCCCTCGGTCGCTGCCGGCGCCGGCTCGGCAGCCGCCGTGTCGCCCAGCACCTTCGCCGCACCCTCGCAGTCGGCGTTGATCTGGATGGCGCCGACGTAGGGGGCGAACTCCGGGATCAGGGCGGCCAGCTGCTGCTGGGTGGCTTCCAGGCCCTGCACCCGCTCGCAGAGCGCGAGCCCGGCGGTGGCCATGCGCTCGGCCTCGGCTTCGAGCTTGGCCTTGGCGTCTTCGACCTTGCCATCCAGCAGCCCGGCCACCTGCGACACCGCCTGCCCGGCCAGCTGCGCGCCGTCCGAACCCATGTTCATGCCGGCATCGGCAATCGCCACCAGCTGCTCGCGATACGCCAGCATCGCCGTGCGCTGCGCTTCGCTCAGCGGCACCGTCACGCCGTTGATCAGCAGCTCGCCTTGCGGCGTGACCTCGGCCTTCGGCAACTGATCGCCGCCGCCGAGCGTGAAGTTCTCGTTCTTGAGCTTTTCGCGGGCCTGATCGAGGGCCTGATTGACGGTCTCGCCGACCTGGCCGACGGATTCGTTGATGCGCTGCTTGGCCTCTTCCTTGGCCTGCTGGACCTGTTCGCCGCAGGCCGTGCAGGCCAGCGCGAGCAGCACGATCAGGACGCGAAACAGCTTTCGATTCATATGCATGACAGCACCTTGGGGTTTCGGGAGAGCGGGAGAGCGGACCTGCCGTGGCCGGCCGCGAACGATCTTCACTAGCTTGTCGACGACGCCGTGACTGCCGAGGCAAGGCGCGCGGCAGCGGCCATGCATTGGTCAGGCGGCACCATCGATTGCGAGACTCGGAGCTGACTGGACGACGCCTGCGCGCGGGGAACCGCACGGCGGTCGGCGGCACACTCGCGCCGACCCCGGACCCGATACCCCCGATGCATCGACTCGTCCTTGCCGGCCTGATCGCCGCCAGCGCCATCGCCTGCCGCCCCGCCGCCGATCCGCCGGGCGACACGAACATCGACCCGCCGGCCACCACGCTCGCCTCGATGACACCGACGGATACGGCGGCCAGCGCAGCGCCGATGCGCGTCCCCGCCAGCGGCCAGCGTTCCGGCGGCCTGCCCTACGAGCTGCTCGGCACCGAGGTCCACGACGTGGCCGACCCGGTGTCCGGCCGGCGCTACCAGATCTTCGTCGCGCTGCCGCCGTCCTACGCTGGCAGCCCCGAGCGCCACTATCCGGCGCTTTACGTCACCGATGCCGACTACGGCTTCCCGGTGCTACGGCAGATCGGGCGGCGCCTCAACGGCAACGGTGAACGCGTCGAGGAATTCGTGCTGGTCGGGTTGTCCTACGCCGTGGGCGAGGATTCGATTGACAGCCGCCGCCGCGACTACACGCCCACCGTCCGCGGGGCCCACGATGCGCCGCCGGGCGCCCTGCACGGGCAGGCCGAGGCCTACGCCGACTATCTGCGCGACCACGTGATCCCGGCCGTCGCCGCGCGCTATCGCGTCGATGACCAGCGCCGAATCTTCGTCGGGCACTCCTACGGCGGCCTGCTCAGCATGCAGATCCTGCTGACCGAACCGGAGTCCTTCTCCGGCTACCTGATCGGCAGCCCGTCGCTGTGGTACGACGAGCACGTGATGTTCGCCTTTGAGCAGCGCTACGCCGCGGCGCACCGGGACCTCGCGGCCTCGGTCTACATGTACGTGGGCGAATACGAGGACATGAAGCCCGGCGACCCGCGCTTCGCCAAGCGCCACAACATGGTCAGCGACGCACGGCGCATGGCCCGGCAGCTCGTCGCCCGACAATACCCCTCGCTGCGCCTGAAACTCGACGTGCTGAACGACGAAGACCACCTCAGCGTTGCGCCCCGCGGCTTCAGCAAAGGCTTGATGCACCTGCTGGCGGCGCCGAAGTAGCGCGCCGACCTAATCGAGGTACCCGCCCATCGCCTCAAAAGCTCACGGCCAGTACGGCCCCTTCTTCAGCCGGTGCAACCTTTTCTGTGGCCGGCACGGCCCCTTCTTCAGCCGGTGCAACCTTTTCTGTGGCCGGTACGGCCTCTTCTTCAGCCGGTGCAACCTTTTCTGTGGCCGGTACGGCCTCTTCTTCAGTCGGTGCAACCTTTTCTGTGGCCGGTACGGCCTCTTCTTCAGCCGGTGCAACCTTTTCTGTGGCCGGTACGGCCTCTTCTTCAGCCGGTGCAACCTTTTCTGT
>Ga0209812_10001561_pt1 | contig 15472 bp, 15 predicted proteins | sample JI71714BDNA_FD_187502 | JGI IMG/M metagenome (GOLD analysis project Ga0209812, IMG submission 187502) | Wastewater effluent complex algal communities from Wisconsin, to seasonally profile nutrient transformation and Carbon sequestration -... | ecosystem: Engineered > WWTP > Effluent > Algae...
CGCCCCTCCACTGGACGGGAAATAAACAAGGAAAGGTAGGGGCGGGTTTCACCAACCATAAACGCCAAAAATTGCTAACCTCGAAAACCCGCCCCTCCACTGGACGGGAAATAAGCAAGGAAAGGTAGGGGCGGGTTTCACCAACCATAAACGCCAAAAATTGCTAACCTCGAAAACCCGCCCCCACTTAATAAACTTCATCATGAGTGCCGATGTCTAGCAGAACAATGACTTCTGTGTTTGTTTCAGCATCCTGCTCAATAGAGAAGACAACACGACAATCATAGCCACAAGAACAAGACTGAAAACCGTCAAGTTGACCGCTTAGTTTATGAGTACCTAAGCCAGGGAAAAATACGTCTGCTTCCATTTGTTGAAGAATATCTTCAATGCGCTGCTGGAGGTCAGCATTTCGCCTCACAAACTTTTGGAATGCCCGTTTGAATTTAGGCGTTAAAATCAGCCGTCTCATAATTCTGGCTCGTCGTACAAAGACTGGCGCAAAGCTGCAACGACATCCTCGGCTGATTGCTGTCGAAATTGACCTGCACGGAAATCAGCCAAAGTTTGTTGGGCATCCAAAGCTATTTCTGCACGGCGACTTTCGCGGTGACGGTTTTGTAGAATTTTAATCAACATTTCCTGCTGTTCATAGGTTAGATTCAAAGCAGTTTCTAGCACTTGGTCAAGGGTATTCATATCATTTATCTTGATGGTACTTCAAACTCAGTAGATTTAACCACATTCATACCCGCCGCTGCAAATCTTTGAAAAGTTGCATCTGCTGCTTCCGTAAAATCAACAACACCAGGAACAACCACAGGCGAAGTACAATCTTCCAACAAATAAACCTTCTTTGCTAACTCCGAATCCCGCGCCAAAATTTCCGTCAATAAATCATCAATTGTCCAAGCAACGCAATGACTTTTAGCTTGTCCAGCAATAATGACTGCATCAAAATCCAGCAACTTATCAATAAAACTAACATTCTTTTGAGCGATCGCACTCCCATCCGCCCCTTCTAAAACTTCCGGCTGCAAAACAGAATAGTTTTCGGTGAGGGGATTGCCACCTTTGATTTCAAAAATGGCTTGAGTTTCGCGGGCGATGCTATGGAAAAAAACAGCTTCTTCCACCGCCGAAACCAGCGCGTGTCCGATACCACCAAGCATCGAGTGATAAGGCCAAATTGTCAAGGGATATTTGCCATTATCGCTAAGTTTCTGCACGTAATGCAGAGCGTGTTTTTCCAGGGCCGAAAAATTGCCCCCGCTGAGGCTATCAGCCACGGCAGGATTAACTTTCCAAACACCTTTGGCAACATCTTCTAGGCTAATGGAAGTTACGGCTGGTTGCGGATGTTCCCCTGCTGCATTTATCCAAAAAATTGGATGAAAAATTTGCATAGCCGTATGGGTATCCATGGTGGGCGCGATTGTAGTAATTCTGTCTAAATTGCGGTAAATGAACTCGCACAGTCGCAGATTGTCATCAATAGCACCGCTACCCGAACGCCCACCCACAAATAATTCAAATTCCGGCAAACAAAAAGTATTTTGGGCATCAATTATCAACAAACAAATACGGTGGGTGTCCCTAGCAGCAGGCAGAATACTGTGTTTCACAGCCCATTCTTTAGCTTGAACAGCACGTTCTTGATAACACACCCGCCAGACTTCGCTGACTTTCTTCGGGTCAAAATACTCAGGAATGGGGAGTAAACTGTTTGCAGTCATGGCTAATTCACTTGACAGTGGATTTTCACAAAAACTTAAATTGACAATCAAAAATATTCAACCCTTAGTCAACCCATCTTTCTACCCGCTCTTTCTCTGCGCTCTCTGCGCCCTCTGCGGTAAAAAAAAATTAAAACTTTAGGAAATTAGACTATCATAATCAATGATAACCCAAGTTTCCGGCATTGCCAACTAATTTTAAACTTTCGTTATCGCCCACAGACCTAACTACAAACCAGTGAAAGTGTTACCCATAATCCAAATAGCTATTTAGGGTGAGTTATGCCACAAGCACAAAATCGAAATTATCCCCGGAATATTTTTAAACGCAAATTATTTTTTTTATCGATCGCCCTTTCACTATCCCTGTTCATTCTAGCAACTAAATCTTCCTACCTTCAAGATTTTTTAAGAACAGTGCTCATCCAGATCCAGGACTTAGGGTGGTGGGGACCAGTCGCATTTGTAGCCACTTACAACTTAGCTACTATACTATTTATACCAGGTGCTGTTTTGACCCTAGGAGGTGGGGTGCTGTTTGGGCTGTGGTGGGGTTCAGTCTACGTGTTTGTAGCGGCAACTTTAGGAGCCACCTTTGCTTTTCTGATTGGGCGATACTTGTCGCGCGATCGCCTGCTAAAATATATGGCAGCCCATCCCAAGTTCCAAGCTCTCGATCGCGCAATTTCTCAACAAGGATTAAAAATAGTATTTCTGAGTCGTCTTTGTCCTTTATTTCCTTTTAATTTATTGAATTACATTTTGGGGATTACCCAAGTTTCTTTGAAAGATTATATCCTCGGTTCCTTGGGGATGATACCAGGAACTATTCTGTATGTTTATTCCGGTTCTTTGCTAGGAGATTTGGCGGCCATAGGCGTAGCAACAGGGTGTACTAATCCCCAAGATTCCGCAGTAAAATGGTCGATAAATATCATCAGTTTTATAGCAACAGTCGCTATTACTATCTCTCTCACTCGGATAGCTCGTCAAGCTTTGGATGAAAGTGTTTAATTAGGAGAATTTGCTAATGTCACACTCAAAAGTCGATCGCGTCACAGTCCCCCCGATGGACGAACACAACCAAAAATTAGTCTCCTATTTACATCCATCAAATTGGGTAAATCCCCAGCCAGCTAGCTGTTACAACTTAGTAGTAATTGGAGCCGGACCCGCCGGATTAATTGTGGCCGCCGGTGCCGCAGGCTTGGGTGCGAAAGTTGCTTTGATTGAAAAACATTTGATGGGAGGCGATTGCTTAAATGTCGGTTGCGTGCCTTCAAAATTGCTGATTCGTGCGTCTCGTATTGTCGCTGATATCTCGGAAGCAAGTAAATTTGGTGTTAGCGTTCCTAACGGTACAGAAGTTGATTTTTCCGCCGTGATGGAAAGACTGCGGCGCATTAGGGCCGACATCAGCGATGTTGATTCTGTGCAACGATATCAGGACAAATTAGGAGTCGATGTATTTCTAGGTTCAGGTCGTTTTACTAGCAATAATACAGTAGAAGTGGCTGGTCAAACTCTCCGCTTTAAAAAAGCAGTAATTGCCACAGGTGCAAGGGCGCTACAACCACAAATTCCCGGTTTAGAAGCAACTGGATATCTGACTAATGAAACTGTGTTTAACCTTACCGAAAAACCTCAGCGTTTAGCAGTAATTGGTGCAGGTCCGATCGGCTGCGAATTAGCTCAAGCCTTCCGCAGGCTGGGTTCAGAAGTCGTGTTATTCCACAAAAATGCTCACATTTTGGATAAGGAAGATGTCGATGCTGCTAACATTGTGCAGCAGGCTTTTGTGCGGGAAGGAATTCAGTTAATACTTGAATCGAAAATAGAGCGCGTTGAGTCAACAAATACAGGCAAAGTAATTTATTATAAATGTCAGGGTAAAGCTGGTACTGTAACAGTAGATGAAATTCTCCTAGGCACCGGGCGATCGCCCAATGTCGAAGGATTGAATTTGGAGGCTGTGGGTGTTGATTACAATACAAAAACTGGCGTATTTGTCAATGACAATTTGCAAACTACTAATCCCCACATTTACGCGGCGGGCGACATTTGCATGAAGTATAAATTCACTCACGCTGCTGATTTTGCGGCGAGGATTGTCATTCAAAATACGCTGTTTTTCGGACGCAAAAAGCTCAGTGCTTTAACGATTCCTTGGTGTACTTATACTATCCCAGAGGTAGCCCACGTTGGAATTGGGGAAGCTGAGGCTAAAGCTAAAGGGACTGATATCGATACATTTTTGATTCCTTTCAGTCAAGTCGATCGCGCAATTATAGACGGTGAAGATGAAGGTTTTGTGAAAATTCACGTCAAGAAAGGTAGCGATAAAATATTAGGTGCAACGATTGTGGCGAGAAACGCCGGAGATATGATTAGCGAAATTACTTTAGCAATGGTTAACAATATTGGTTTAGGAAAAATTGCTAGCGTCATTCATCCCTATCCGACACAAGCTGATGCAATTCGGAAAGCAGGAGATGCTTACAATCGTACTCGCTTGACACCGTTTGTGAAGAATTTGTTTAATAAATGGCTGGCTTGGACTCGATAACATAACTCGGCGGTTGAAACCGCTACTACACAAACAAAGTCCGCCTGCGCTGACTGGATGAGGGGTATTTTTAGGTTTCTGTTGCTGTTTCAAATACAACGTCTTCATACAAAAGGGCGATCGGCAAATTAAACCCAATACTTGATAGAGTGATAATCTCCCCAGCAGTGTAAGAATAGTACAGCCACATTTTCCCCTCTCCCCGACAATAACGTTCCACAAAAATCTTTTGTGAATCAATCAAGATATACTCTTGCAAAGTCGGAATTTTCAGGTAACAAGTAAATTTTTCATCCCGATCTTTAGCACTTGTACTGGGAGAAAGAACTTCCACAATGATTTTAGGATTCTGGATGAATTGGCGGGAATTCAAGTCTTGAGCATCGCAACTGACTATCACATCAGGATAGTAATAACGGCTTTGAAAACTGACTTGCAATTTCACATCTGACACGTTCATCCGACAGCCCCTCGAACGTATATGAGGACGTAATGCAGTATAAAAATTAAGTGCAATATCGTTATGAGGAATTGTACTACCTGTCATCGCAAAAACTTCGCCGTTGACATATTCGTGGCGAATCTCTTGTTGAGCTTCCCATGCTAGGTATTCCTCAACCGTCATTTTTTGGGGTGTTTGGGGAATTGCTATCATATTTTTTTTAGGGCGATTTGCATAAACTCGGAGACTCCTGCGACATCTCTTCAAAAGCGCAATGGAGAAGTCATCATGATGGTGAATTACACAACTGAATCGGAGAAAGCTTGGTACAAGTCTCCAGCGATTGTAGCTGCTTTGGGTGTCAGCGCGATCGCCCTTGGAGCATTCATTTACCCAGAACTTGCCACTCAACCGATCGTACACTACCGCGCTGACGATAACTCGCTTTCAGCCGATCGCTACACCTTGCAGAGACAAACCCACTGTCAACTCAGCAGCCAACATTACAAACCCGGAGATACCGCTGTCAGCATTCCGTTTGCCGATCGCGCCCTAGTCACCAAAACCATCTCCCTTAGCAACCGTTTAACCCTCATGGGGGAATGTCAACACAACGGGCGATCGATTACCAAAAAACAACCAGGAACCTCTCTTGTTGCCTTATTGGAACGGAGTCAAAATGCCATTCAACAACAACATCAAACCAACAAAAATCCCGGCATACTAACCATTCTAGCCAATGACTTCGAGCCACGTCAAGGCGAACGGGCGATCGATTTCAATCGAGTCAAAACCCTAGTTGATGACATGGAAAAACAAGGAGTAGTCATCTCATTTATCGTGCCGCAAGGGCAATTATACGAAGACCTAACCAACCAATTGAGCAGCAAAGATAGTGTCTGCGTTTTAGATGAAAGCAAAGACGAAGATGCAGTGAGGCGATCGATGACACCTTGCATAGATGCAGCCTTTAGCAAAGCCAGAAAAATGACAACTCAATCAAATTGATTCACTTCGGATATTTCTTAGTCCGCGCAGGCGGACTTTGTGTGTGTAGACGCGGTTTCAACCGCGCCCGTCATAGAAGGAATAGCCAAACAATTTATCAAAATTCTGCATAAACCTTCAATCCGTAGCGACACTAACTTATCAAGCAAAAACAACAAGATAAAACCCATGAATTCTACCAATAATCACTATAACTCTGCCGCCAGCATCATCGCATGGCAATACCTTCCCCAACAATTAACCGCCCTACTCCCCGAACAAATCAAAGCCCAAATGAGTCAGCGGGAAAAACGATATGCAGAAGGAGAAAAAGCCAAAACACGGATTAACGATTTAACACCTTTAGCGAGGCGCAACCCCAACCCGGAAACAAAAAAAATAGTCAATATTGCGGTAGGAATAATGAGCGCACTTACCTTCAGTGCGGGAGCGCAAATACTGACTTCTCGCTTGGCAAGTATGAGCATTCCAGCGAGTTTGTTCATCGGCGGCGCTGCGGGGGTGGTGGCGGACAAAAAAGTGATGAAAGTGATGGAACATCATCGCAAAAAAAGTAGCACCATGCAAGCCTTGAAAGACATCGAAAAACAAAAACAAGCCGACCCCCCAAAAAATGAATTTGGCGAAACTTTTTACCAATCTCAAACTGCCTTAGTCCTGAAAGTAGAAGGTCAATATTTGAACAAACTACCCTTTAGCGATGTCGGTTTAGCCCTGGGATTGAGCGGCACCGAATACGCGATGTCTCTGGGAATTGTCATCGGGTTGGGATTACCGGGGGGAATTGTGTTAAATGCGATCGCCGCCAGCCTACCCGTGGTAATGTTATGGGGAGCCGCATCACTGCAAAACGACGCCTTTGAAATGCCCGGACACAACCGTTCCCTAATCGGACAATACGAAAGCAGCCTCCCGATAGAAATCACCGAAATCGCAGCAAATCAGATTGCTGTAATCGACGAAGAAATTGCTCTGAAACAGCGAGAACTCGCCTACGAGCAAGCCTTAAAAGTGCGACGCGAAAAATTTATCAGCGAAGGCGACACCAGCGGGCGATTGAAAAATTGGGACATGGTAGAAGCCGACTTCCAAATCGAGTGGTACGAAAAAGAAAAACATCAAATCGAAAAAGAACAAGACGAAAAACGGGAACAGCGGTACTTTAAGTTTCAAGCCGATGTTGCTCAAATGGCCGAACAATATGAACCGCCCGCTGGTACTTATTCACCGGAACAAATGGCGCAGTTGAAAATTGAATGGGTGGAAGTCCAAGAACAAAAATTGAAGGAAAGTTTCGCCCACGACATTCAGTGGTTGAATCACAAATACGGGAACAAAATCAAGCATTACGAGGAAGAAATCACCACAGCGCGACAGCGTTACGCAGAAGCCGAATCTCGGTGGCGGGAAGAACGACATTCTGATGCCATGAAGGATACTGTTTGAGACTGAAACCCTCTGTATCTCTCGTTTGTATCGCAGTCTAGATCCCCCTAAATCCCCCTTAAGAAGGGGGACTTTGAACTGAAACCTCTCCTTTGTATCGCAGCCTAGATCCCCCTAAATCCCCCTTAAAAAGGGGGACTTTGAACTGAAATCTCTCGTTTGTATCGCAGTCTAGATCCCCCTAAATCCCCCTTAAAAAGGGGGACTTTGATCCGATTCTTGTCCCCTCTTAAACAGACTTTGAAAGCTCTTGTCCCCCCCTTCTTAAGGGGGGCTAGGGGGGATCTAGCCTTAACCGTCAAACAGCCGTCTCTGATTGGGTTTAACCTTAAGTTGACACGAAGAAGGGCACGGTGCAATGTCCTCGCATCGGGGACACCACAAAAAACTTTCCCTAAATCTGCATAAACTCTCCAACCCCATGGAAAACTGCGAAACTGTTATCCCAGTGACAAACCGGAGGCAAATTGTCATGTACTAGCACGGCGCTTGTTGTTGAAAGACCCTCCCGATAAATTTTCTGTAATTGCCAAAGAGTTAAACATTAACTATCAAACTTTCAAGTCTCACTGGAAAAGAACAGGTTTACCTCTTATCAAAGAGATTGCACTTAAGTTTGGATATCAACCGGAGGAATAATGGTGAATAGCATGGATACTTATTTGTTAGAAATTCCTCTGGAGCAAACTGCACGCAATTTGGCTCTGCAATTTGCTTCGGAGCAAGCTAATCCGCAAAAAGGCAAACGGGTTTATTTCAATACCCTTGCGGTTTGGGCGGTTAACTATTTTTTGGAATGGATGGAACTGGAAACTGATATTGATGGCGGTGATAGTTGGAATCCAGGAATGCGGGCGGTTTTGGATGTTGCTGATTTAGTCTTACCGGGAATTGGCAAGATAGAATGCTGTCCGGTGATGCTTGGAGAAACGGCGATTTCTCTGCCGGAAGTGCGCGAAAATCGGATTGCTTATATCGCTGTTCAGTTTGCGGAACCTTTCGATAAAGTTAAACTTTTGGGGTTTATTCCGGCTGTGGAAATTGTGGAGGAAACTGAAGCGATTTCTCTCACTAATCTCAAACCAATTGAGGAATTGTTGGATTATTTGGATCGGATTGAGTTGGCAATTCCGCTGTTGCAAGGTGAAATTGACGAGTTGCTATCGGATTTGGCAGAAGATGACCCCGTACAAGCACAAGTCCGGGAGAAGTTGCAAAACAAATCTATTTCGGAAATTGTGGCAATTTTGAATGGAGTTTATCGCAGTAGTGAGAAATCTGACTGGGGATATGAAGGGGGGAAGGCTTTGGCGGGAAGTAGAAATCTATCTTTCTCAAGTCATAAATCTTCACCTGTTGAGAAGGTTTCAGATATGGAGGAGGAGGTGAAAGCGGAACTGAATCTGATTGCTGAAGAGTTGTTGGAAAAATTAGCTGAAATTTGGGGAGATGGCGATGAATCGTAGGGCACCCACTGACTAAAGAAACCGGGTTTTTGGCCGCATCTGCGGGTGGAAACGAAATATTGTCGTAAAAACCCGGTTTCTGGGCCCCATGCGTAAGTCCTATAATTTTTCGGGAATTTTGCATAATTTCCCCCCAAATTGGCGATAGATATATATACACAAAATCAAAGGTAAACTCCAACGGAAATTACTGATGATATTCTTAGTTTGGGGACGGGTTTTTTGTGTGCGGGTGCTCGCAGTGTGGTCAGCACTTTGTGGAAGGTTGAGCCGGTAACGGGGCTGTTTTCCATCTTTTATTATCAGTATCGCCAGAAAGGTTTGAGTCGTCCAGAGGCGTTACGAGACGCACAGGTGAGGTTGCGGACAATTTCGGGTGAGGGGTTGCACCAGCTTTGCGATCTGATTATTAAGAAATTAAATGGGAAATTGCTTAAGGTGCAGGGGGAAAAGGAGGAGTTAAAATTGCGGCAGAAATCCTACAAGAGAGGGAAGGTTGAGTATAAGGAGTTGAAGGATAAGTTGCTGGGAATAGTGAAGCCGGAGAGTAAGATTCAGGAAGAAATTGAATGGTATAAAGGTATGTCAAAACAATTTTCAGCGATGCCGAATCCTTTTGATGATTTGATTTATTGGTCGGGGTTTATTTGTCAGGGTTTGCATTAATTTCTTTAGGACTGCCGCCGTAAAAATCAAAGAAACCCAGCTTAAATACCGCGTTTATCTCTTAGTCCGCGAAGGCGGACTTCGTTTGTGTAGACGCGGTTTCAACCGCCGAGGTTTCTTTAAAAATCCCCTTCATCCACTTGGAATACAGTCAATCCCAAGCCTCTCCACATATCCACAACTTGCTGGCGATCGTCCAAAACAAACTTAATGTTATACTTGCCTTCAATATGCTGCCGATAAATTTCCTCCTTCATAATCGCATCCTTCCTCATATCTCCCGTTTTCCGCAGATAAAGACCAGCATAATTCACCTCATGCTGCTGTAACCATTTTTCTGTTTGAGGCTGACAATCATCGGTTCTGCCCGAAACTACGATAATATTAACGCTAGACTGCCACTTGTGGATGGTATCTAGGACGGGCTGATTGGGTAAATCCCGATCGCACTTAGAAGCATCAAAAGGATTTCTACCATTCAAAAGCGATAAAGTACCATCCATATCCACAATAATTGCATCGGGCAATTCGGGATTATATGCCGGTGGCTGAACGGGAACCCGGACATACTTATTGTACATCTTCATTATCACATCTTTGCCCACAGAATTGAGTCTTTTCAAATCCCGTTTAATACATTCCTCCACCGGAACTTGCAGGAAAGAATCATTAACTTCTACAATAGCTTGACCTTTGACCAACTCTTTAATATGTTCGATATGGGGACCAAAGTTAGTATCATCAACAATGACGTGTTTGCCATTTTCTAAAGCCATCAAAATAATCGTATCTCTCAACTGCATTATAAATTTCTCATTGGCTGGCGACCAATGAGAAGCATGGGCCATTTCTCGCAACAAATCTTTATTGCTACGAACCCATTTAGTCGGTTCAGATAGCAGCAACTCTTTCGCAAATTGAGATTTTCCTGAAGCAGGTAAACCGACAAGTATAATAACTCTTTTCATGGTAAATTGGTAATTTGCAACTTAATTCTTTAGTCCGCGCACCATCCGGACTTTGTTTGTGTAGTCGCGGTTTCAACCGCCGATTCTCTGCAAACCTCACAAACCTAAATGGATGTAATCTAAACCCAATAACTCCTCTATCTTAGGAATATTAACATCCCGGAGAGCTTCTTTGACACCGGCAACTCTCTGGGCGCGCAAGGAAAACAAAATCCCAGAATAGGGTAAATGCTTCACAGCCAATGCAAAATCTTTCTGAACTTCGATAGATTCATGCTGTCGGTAAACCTCCTCAATTTCTTGAACCAATGATTGATATTTCTCCTTAACTTTTTGGTACAATTCCGTCCACTCAGGAAAATAAGCTAAAAATTCTTCTCCTTCATTAGTTAAAACAATCTCAATCATCCGGCGTGTAGAAAAGCCTTCACGCAGATGAGAAATGGCGACATATTGAGGAGATTTGACTTTAATTCGGTTGAAATGAGCATCGCAGATAATATATCCTTCTGAATCCATCGGCTTTAAGTTATTAGCGGCTTCTATAGCTGCTTCTAAGCTAGTTAAAGGATAGGATTTGACTAATTGCCATCCATATTTATTAGCCCAAATACTAGGGTCACTTTCTAGCCTAGTTTGAGGGTTGCGAACTCCGTGGAGCACAATTTGATTGTTTTTTTGTTGAACAACTATGCGATTGTAAGGTGTCATTAACTCAAAGATAAAACATTGGTCGGTTTCTGCTGGTAATTTGTATCCCAATTCTTGCCATACTTTCCAAAATAGTGTAGCAAAGCTAAATCCAAAACCGTTAACTTCGCCGGCTGCGTCGGGGGTGCCGCTAGATTGGACTCTCCATTCTCCATGGTAAAAGTAAAGTACAATCAGAGAACCATCAAGTTTTTCGTAAACTTTGGCACTGTTCCAATCAATTTTAGCTGCGTGGCTTTCTCCGTAGTTGAAAAATTTGTCGTAGGGATAAGAGACTATCTGCCAATCTTGGGATGAGTCTAAAATGATACCTCGACACTGTTGGACTATTTTTTCTCCCATCGGGGATTCTATCTGCGAGTATTTCAGACAGACTAAATGAGGATATTGGCGATCGCGAGTAACTCTGATATGATAAGTTTCTGACAATTTTTCTAATCCGTGCTGGCGCAAATACTCTTGCAGTTCCACGATCGACTCCTAAATTACTCTCCTTTTCAATCTTATCTGTGGTTGCATATTTTAGCAACTTGGTCAAGATTATAAAAAAACTATTTTTACGGAAAAGCTATGATGGATTGTGTATTTGGAAGCATGGTTGTACATAGGTGAATCGGCTTCTGCAAACAACTGCAATATTTTAATAGAGAGGAAAAAAAGTGAACAAAAACTTTTTAGCTTTGGTAATTTCTGTCTGCCTATTGACTGCTGTAGCACCTACATCGGTAGCTTTTGGAGTGTCGGCATCACCGCAGCGACAAGGAGAAAAAAAACAACTTGCAGAAGCGGGTACTGCGGTTAAAGTAAGTGAAATTTTGGCCAAGTTAAAAGGCAAAACCCAAGTGCCGATTTTTATTCCCAGTCTTCTTGATTCAGAAAAACTTTACTATCAAACTACGGCAAAAACAGATAGCTATACTATTTCAATGGATCTTACAGCAGAGTGTAATGGTGTGACAGCTTGCAGTTTTGGAGAAATTCGAGCTCAAAAAGGTGGTGAGTTTTCGACAAAAATCGAAGGGGTAACTAAGACGTTAAAAAATGTGCAACTGGCGAGGGGTGTGAAAGGAGTTTTTCATAACGGTTGTGGGGCTTACTGCACAGCTTCGGTTGAGTGGAAATCTCAGGGAGTTCTTTATACGGTAGCAATTAAAAATGGACGGGAAGCTGATGTAATTAAGATGGCCAATTCGGCGATTCAAGCTGGGAAGCGGTAAGCTGTGGCGTGTATTTCTACCAGTTGCGATCGCCAATATCGCAATAAAAATTCATATTGTGGGGAGTAAATATATGCTGTGGGGCGAGTCGATCGCCTCACAGGACTAGGCAGAACACTTGATGAGAAATATAATAGACACCTGGTGGTAGTGGCGATCGCAATCTGATATTTATATTTTATCGGCTGAATTATCCGAACCGCCGATTAAAGTCCCCACCTGCGGTAGGCTAGATCAGGTGAATATATTGGCTCATTTCAAGCTCGATCTTATGTCTACAACCGCATCTGCTCCCTCACGAACCGTCCGCATCGGTTCTCGTAAAAGTCAACTCGCTCTAGTTCAAACACACTGGGTGCAAGCAGAGCTACAGAAACATTTCCCGCAACACACTTTTGAAGTCCACACGATGTCCACCCAAGGGGACATAATTCTGGATGTTGCCCTCGCTAAAATTGGTGATAAAGGACTTTTTACCAAAGAATTAGAAACGGGAATGCTTAACAATGAAACGGACTTTGCCGTTCATTCCCTGAAAGATTTGCCAACGAATTTACCGGAAGGTTTAATCTTAGGATGCGTCACCGAACGGGAAAATCCTGCTGATGCTTTAGTTGTACACGAAAAACATAAAGACAAGCAACTCGATACGCTGCCAGCCGGTGCGGTGATCGGTACTTCTTCCCTCCGACGACTGGCTCAATTACGCCACCATTTCCCTCATTTTGAATTTAAAGATATTCGTGGGAATTTGAATACTCGACTTGCTAAATTAGATGACGGTGGTTACGACGCGATTATTTTAGCAGTGGCGGGATTGGAAAGATTGGGTATGGGCGATCGCATCCACCAAGTTATCGCCCCGGAAATCTCCCTCCACGCGGTGGGACAAGGTGCTTTGGGCATCGAATGTCGTGCCGGAGATCCAGAGATCCTGGAAGTGATTAAAGCTCTAGAACACCCGGAAACTGCCCAAAGATGTTATGCTGAACGGGCTTTTCTGCGGGAATTGGAAGGTGGCTGTCAAGTGCCGATCGGTGTCAATACCAAAATTGAAAACGGTCAATTAACTTTAACCGGAATGGTATCTAGTTTAGACGGTTTGCGGTTGGTGAAAGATACTGTGAGTGGCGCAGCCGAAACTGCTGAACTGCTGGGTATTGACCTCGCGCACCGCTTGCGTGCCCAGGGGGCTAGTGAAATTTTGGAGGAAATCTTTAGGGAAGTTCAACGAGGTTCTTGAACTTTTCAATAGCTCTATTTTTTACGGTGTTGGACGCGAATTATCGCCTTTTGTACAATAATAAAAATAATGGGCGATTCGGTTTGGCAAAACAGGTGCATTAGCAGTCTGTTTGTAGAGTTTAGATGGGAGTTTTAAAGAGGACTTAGACCCTGGATTTATGAAACCCGGCTTTTTCTATATCAGGTCGTAAAATTAACGATTTTTTCTAGAGACCGGGTTTCTCTGCGTCAGTCTTAATAATAGTAAACATCCCAATAGAAAATCTACAATCAAACAGCAAAAATTAATCAGTAATCTATTTCAGGGAAAGGCAAAATATGAGCGTTCGGGAAACTCAATTAAGGCTAGAATTGGCAAAGCTTCAGCAACTTTATCGTAAAATGCAGGCCGATAAAAAAGCTTTGCAGCAGCAATTGAAAGAGTTTAAAACTCTGACTGGCAATTTTTCTGATGTAGTTGAGCAAGTTTTGCCGTCTGTAGTTTCAATTTATGTCATGGATTGGGATACGGGAGAAGAAATTTCTTCGGGTAGTGGTTTTTTTGTAACGCCGGACACGATTGTGACTAACTATCATGTTGTGGAAGATATTGCTGATGAAGATTATTTCTATGAGGAAGATGAAGTCGAACAGGTTTTAGTGGAAACTAATGACGGCAAGTTGAGAATGGCTGAGGTGATATTCACTGGTAATGCAGAAGAGGATTTAGCCTTGCTGTTGATTACTGGTTTTGTGCTCGATCTGAAGACTGGCAAACAAGTGGAATCTCCTGAAGAATATCCTCCTTTAGAGTTGTGTTTTGATGTGAAAGTGGGCGATCGAGTAATTGCTGTGGGAAATCCTTTGGGACAGTTGGCTTCTGCTGTAAGTCAGGGGATTATTAGTGGAATTCGGGAACCGGAGGAGTATGAGGAAGGTGAGGATGATGAGGATGATATTGCTGAGGTGAAGGTGTTAGAAACTGATGCGTCGATTAATCCGGGAAATTCTGGTGGCCCGTTGATTAATATGGCCGGTCAAGTTGTGGGAGTGAATGCGTGGGGATTGGAAGATGCTGATAGTTTTAATTTGGCGATCGCCTCCATCGCCCTGGATGACTTTTTAGCTGGTTTTGAGGAGACTTTTGAGGATGATTCTGATGATTAGTTGGTAGTTATTGGTGATTTGTCAAAAGGGCGATCGCACTTTTTGTCACCCCAAATCTAGGTAGATTGGCGGAGATGAATGGAAAGGGCGATCGTTCTTTTTTGCAGATTATATGGTGATTCGCTATGGAGTAAGTTGTTGGGGGTTATTCCTTGGGTGGGGGCGGGTTTATTAAGATTGTTTGTAGGTGATAAAAATTGTCGGTGAACCCGCCCCTACAGGTACGATATAGTTAAGATGCTACCGGATTTGATCTAACAAATAACCAATCACCAATAACTAATAACCAATCACCAATAACAAAGTTTAATTACTTTGTTCCAAAAAAGTTTGGACTCGACCGTTGGGCCGCAGAACAACTCGAATTCTGGGGGGAGTGCCATTAGAAACCGCAGAAACAAAAGGCTCGCCGACTAAAGGCATATTTGTGCGATCGATATAATCTCCTGCTGCCTTTCCCATTGGCATAATATTTTGGATAGAACCTGTTTCATCTATCTGCAAACTGTATTCCAAAGTTTCTTGCATACCTTCTGGCGGCTTCCAGCGTTCCTCAAAATAAGTTTTAGCTTCAGAAACTTGGGGGATTGTATCAAATAAAGTGCGATTTGCTTGGCTTCCACTTGCTACTTTGTTTTTGTCTGACTCAGTTTTGGGTTGAGCATCCTCAAGGGGTGGTAGTTCCGTACTGCTTGGGGGAACAATCGGCCCGATGGGACGAGGGATTGATTCTTGGGGCTCAATTGGCAACCGCGAAGCAGATAGGGAGGGCGGCAGGGGTGGCGCTGCGGTGGGCCCTAGCCTTGGTGGTACGGGGGGAGCTAGTCTCTGTGGAGCCCGTGGGGCGGGGGGGAG
>Ga0209812_10001568_pt1 | contig 15404 bp, 13 predicted proteins | sample JI71714BDNA_FD_187502 | JGI IMG/M metagenome (GOLD analysis project Ga0209812, IMG submission 187502) | Wastewater effluent complex algal communities from Wisconsin, to seasonally profile nutrient transformation and Carbon sequestration -... | ecosystem: Engineered > WWTP > Effluent > Algae...
TATCTCTTTAAGTTATTTTGGAGTAGCACAACGGGGTAGATCACATAAACCGGTTAATGCGCGGACATCGCGCAAATCAACTACGCCATCACCATTAAAATCAAGACTCAGCGGTAACGTACCACCTTGTCGTAAAATTTGTTGAAAACGCGTTACATCTCGCTGATCGACAATACCATTTTGATCAACATCTGATGCCTTGAAACGCGGTGGCAGATTTAACGATACAATCACAGGATCATGATCTGATGAACGGTAAGCATCAGGCGCATAGAAGTCTGTTTGCTGCTGTAGCGTTTTAAATTCTTGATTATAATCAAGAGAAATAGGCTCATCCGCATTGATATGCCATTCAGCAGCATCGACTAAATAGCGCTGTGCTTCGACATTAATCAAAGCATGATCCAGTTGCCCTGATAAATTATCGAATACATAACCGTAAGTAGGTGTTTTCTCAAGCAGATCAAATACGTTGCTGTAGCCCGCACTGGCTAATGTTGTTAGCGGATCTTCTTTTGCATACGAATTAAGATCACCAATAACTAAGGCAGGGATATCATTAAAGTGTTGCGCGGCAAATACACCTATAGCTTCAGCTGCGCGGGTACGGGTAATATTACAATTGCCCTGCCCGTCATTTAAATCAGGCTCGCCTGAACATGCTGAGCCTTTGGATTTTAGATGGTTAACCATCACGGCAAATTCAGCATTGTTTTCGATGAGTTTAAACCGCTGCGCCAACATAGGACGATTACGACTGGTATTGAACAGCACATTACCATTGCTATCTTTGGCCGAGTTTGATTCATCTAGAATTTTAGCAGCCGCCACTGGTGAAACGATATCAGCGCGGTAGAGCATACCTACGGTAATTTCATCAGTACCAATAACAGGCGCATTTACCGCAATAAATTGCCACTTGGTTTGCCCGCTAACCTGTCTAAGCCCAGCAACAAGATCTGCGATGGCTGAGGTCGATGCAAAACCATCATTTTCAATCTCCATCACCCCAATGACTGTCGCATCAAGCGCACTTAATGCAGCTAAAATTTTTGCTCTTTGGCGTTCAAACTCTTGTAAGTTTGTTGCACCACGAGGCGTAGGGAACCCACCACCTTGACCATTACCGTTAAAATAGTTCAACACATTAAAGCTAGCAATTTTCACATTACTGTTGCCCACTAATTCTGGGGCGGCAGTACGCGGATTGGTGGCGACTATATTTACTGGAAGAGTTGGATTAATACGGTATTCATTAAAACTGTAATACAGTGTGCCCGTTAAGCCATTAACTGTATCGCCAGCACGAACGCTATTAAATGCCGATAAACCGGGAGCTGGATAAGGCACTGTGGCAGGGTTTTGTACCGTTGACGCATCGTCTAAGACAATTTTATTTAACCGCTGCTCGGCAGCTAAGGCTTGTGCGGCTGCACCAGGTGAAACCACTTGAGTTGGTGTATAACGACGGCCTTTAGCTAATACCAGTTCTCCAAATCGGCCCAACGTGAAGTTACCATTTACGGTGAGCTCTTGATTAAACTGTACTAACATCCCTTCAAATTGCTCTAAATAGTCCGCATTCGCTGCTGGCAAGCTGATCGTTACAGGGGCAGGAATTGCAGCCGTACCACAATCAACCGTTGCGGTAATGCTTTGTAATTGCGTATTAGTGAAGGCTTCGGCCACTTGTGCCTGCAGTCTCACACGCTGACCCGGCGTGACAGTTACGTTTGCACTGTTGGTGAAAACAAAAATCCCCTCAGAGGTTTGTGGATTATTGTCTTGTTCGCTGTCGGCCGCTTGAATCATATAACCACGTAAGCCAGGCAAGGTATGAGTGACAATAGCTTCCACAACTACCGTTTGACCAACTAATGGACTGGCAGCGCCTGCACCTTGAATGGTTGAAATGCGGGTAAAGTCAGCACCACACGTTAAACTTGGCGGCACCGGATCGACTGGGTCAACCGGATCGACAGGATCGACTGGGTCAACGGGGCCCGAAGCACCATTAAAACGACCTAAATCTGAAAAATCGTTAATATTAAATTGTGACCACTCAACAGACGGATCAAACGCATCAGAAGGCTGGGTATCGTAAGAAACCGCTTTGCGGCGTAGGGTTTTATCTACCGTTGTAACGCCATTCGCTGTCCAAGCCGCGCCAGGGTCTGTGCCCAATTGACCAAAGCTGTCAATCAGTACCGTATTCTTCTCAAGCAGGATAGCGTCATCACCATTCCAACCCGCTACAGAAGTGGTCACTGATGCCAAAGCGAGTAAAGCCTCGCTGGCATTTGGATTAACAATAACCATTGCTGTTTGGGCGTCTAATTGACCCGAGAGGTTATACGTTTGTATCGAAGTGCCACCGTTATAGCTTACCCGAATACGGTAGCCTGAAAGACTAATGGATTGATTTGTAGGATTGTATAGTTCTAATGCCTTATTATTACCTGAACCTTCAACATATTCTGAGATGAAGATTTCGGCTTGCGCAACAGGCGATAACACCAGCGCAAGCGCGCTAGCAATCAGTGTTTTTTTCACGTTTAGTTCCCTGAGATGATTGTCATGTTTTGTGGGAAAGCTAGAGTAAGCCTGACGTATGACAATTTGATTAAGTTTTTAATAATGTTTTACTGTCAGCAAATCAAAAGACATCAAGACTTCTATATAGCCAAATAATACTAGGCAAAAGCGTCTTTTTCCGCTTTACTAGGCAGTCGATTATTAAAGGAGTGAGTGATGTTTAAAGTCAATAGCTATTTTGAAGGTAAGGTGTCATCTATCGCATTTCAGGGCGAACAGCTACCGGCAACGGTGGGGGTAATGGCACCTGGTGAATATGAATTCGGAACAAGCCAAGACGAAGTGATGACGATTGTCAGTGGTGCGCTTATTGTCAAATTACCCGGCAGTGAAATATGGCAAACGTTTACTCGAGGTCAATCTTTCGAAGTTGCCGCTAATTGTAAGTTTCAGTTGCAAGTGAAGCAAGATACCGCGTACCTTTGCACCTATGCGTAACAAAAACCACTGAGAACCCTATGCGAGGCATGCGTACTGCCGCAAAACAACCAGATAATGTGAAACAGGACTACGCCATGCCCCTAAGCCAGAGCATTAAAACGCTCTGGCCTTATCTGATGGCGTTTAAAGGCCGCGTTATGTTGGCGCTGTTAGCATTAATTGCGGCTAAAGCAGCAACGCTACTCATGCCTTGGGCGTTGAAAGAAATTATTGATGCCGTTGATGCGAACCGGCAACAGCTCATTGTCGTGCCGATCGCATTACTTTTACTCTACGGCGCCCTGCGTTTTGGTATGGTGTTTTTTGGTGAAGTACGGGATGCCCTCTTTGGCAGAGTCACTGAGCATGCCATGCGTCAAATTGGTTTAAAGGTGTTTAACCATTTACACAGCCTAGAATTAGCGTTTCATTTAGATCGGCAAACGGGTGGGATCAGTCGTGATATTGAGCGTGGCACTAACGGCCTCAGCTTTTTAATGCGCTTTTTGATGTTTAACATTGTTCCAACGTTGTTTGAAATTCTGGCGGTAGCCGTTATTTTTAGTCTATTGTTTTCCCCCCTATATGCCTTGATCACGGTCTTTGCGGTTGGCCTGTATATCTTTTTTACAGTGTATATTACTGAATGGCGTAATAAATTTATTCGCGAAGCGAATCAAGCGGATAACACAACCAACAGCCGAGCTGTAGACAGCCTGCTGAACTATGAAACGGTAAAATATTTTAACAATGAGCAACACGAAGCCCGTATTTACGATGGCTTTTTGGCCAATTGGGAGCAGGCACGCTTAAAAAATCGCTTAAGTTTACTCCTGCTAAACTCTGGCCAAGCGTTATTAATTGCCCTGGCGATTACGGCGTTGATGTGGCTTGCTGCCGCAGAGGTGGTTAGCGGGGAGATCAGCATCGGCGAGTTAGTTATGTTAAACGCCTATATGATCCAGCTGTTTTTGCCCCTGAATTTTTTAGGCTTTGTGTATCGTGAAATTCGCCGCGCCTTAACGGATTTAGAAAATATGCTGGGGTTACTGACGCGTAAACCCACCATTTATGACGCCCCCAATGCCGCGCCATTGCAGTTAACGGGCGGCGCAGTAACATTTGAACAAGTGAGTTTTGGTTACCAACGTGAACGCCGTATTTTACATGATCTAAGCTTTCAGGTCGCGCCTGGCGCTAAAGTCGCCATTGTTGGCGCCTCTGGTGCCGGTAAAAGCACGATAGCGCGTTTACTGTACCGCTTTTATCAAAGCCAGCAAGGCCGCATTTTAATTGATGGGCAAGACATTAGTACGCTAACACTACAGTCATTGCGCCAAGCGATTGCTATCGTGCCGCAAGATACGGTGCTGTTCAATAGCAGTATCCGTGACAACATTGCTTATGCAAAGCCAGGAGCGCGTGCCGAAGAGATTGAACGAGCCATCGATATGGCGCACTTACGAGATTTTATTGCAAGCTTGCCGCAAGGCGATGCAACCTTAGTTGGTGAGCGTGGTTTAAAAGTATCGGGGGGCGAAAAACAACGTATTGCTATTGCAAGAGCCATGCTTAAAGGCGCGGCGATTTTAGTATTTGACGAAGCCACCTCTGCACTTGATTCTATGGCAGAGCAAGCTATTGTCACAGCCATGCGTGATGTTGCCAAACGCCATACCAGCTTGGTAATTGCCCATCGATTATCGACCATCATTGATGCAGACACGATCCTTGTATTAAAAAATGGTAGTCTTATCGAACAAGGAAATCATCAAACCTTGCTTGCGCTGCAGGGCGAGTACGCCAAGATGTGGCAACAGCAAGCACAGCAGCCGGAAACATAATGATGTCGCCTGTGGCGTTAAAGTCGGAGCGCATAATGTTACTGTTTATCTTTCAAGAAACATCGCCTGCAAATGCAGGCGATGTTTACCCGCTACAGAATATTAGGTTCGCTTGTTCGCTGTGATACGAAATACCAGCGAATATAATACCGGCACGGCAACCAATGTTAAGATAGTTGCAAACGCTAAACCGGCCATAATCGTCACCGCCATGCTACTAAAAAACGCATCCCAAATCAGCGGTAACATCCCTAAAATAGTGGTTAATGCCGCTAAAATTACGGGGCGGATCCGACTGACGCTGGCTTGAATAATCCCCTGTAATTTATCTGTGGAGTCTGCTATTTGCAAATCCATTTCTTCTACCAATACGATGGCGTTTTTCATCAACATGCCTGATAGGCTTAAGAAACCCAATAAGGCCGTAAAACCAAAGGGTAGCCCACTGGCTAATAATCCGGCCGTTACTCCACAAATTGACATAGGCACAATCAGCCAGATGACTAGCGGCTGTTTAAGGGAACCAAATAGCAGAATGCTGATCACTAACATCACAATAAAACTCAGCGGCAATTGCGCACCTAAAGACGCTTGCGCATCAGAAGCACTTTCAAATTCCCCGCCCCAGCTTAATTGATACCCTGCAGGCATCGGTAACTGCGCTATCTGTGTTCGGATCCGCTTTAACGCTTGATCAGCTGTGATGGCGGTGGAGGGTTCCGCTTCCACCGTGAGCGTACGGATCCGATTACGTCGCTGAATTTTTGCCTCTTCATGCTCAGTGTCAAACCCATTTATAACCTGTGTCAGTGGGATATAGGTTTTATCCGTAGTACTCCAAATCATCCGATCGTTTAATCTATCCAAATTAAAACGCTCATTGGCTGGTGGCCTCACCACAATAGGGATCTGTTGTTCTTGTTCACGGTATACACCACTGCGTACACCCGTACTAGAAAACGCCAAAGTTTGCGCTAGATCGGTACGATTGATTCCCGCTACCCGTGCCCGATCTTCATTAAAGTCGGGGACGACGACTAATTCACGCTGCCGCCAATTTTGCCGGATATCGGTAACACCGTCAGTATTACGCATTATATCGGCTACCTGCTGACCTAACTGGCGTAAGACGGCCTCATCTGCGCCAGAGATCCGCGCCTGCAACTTTGCCCCACTGCCCGGCCCAAACATTAGCTGTTGGGTGTAAATTTCGGCATTAGGAAATTGTGGCGGTAACTCACTGCGAATTTTTTGCATTAACGGTGGGATCTGATCACGATGCGCAGTACGAATGATGAGCTGGCCATATGCGGCATTAGGTTGCTCAGGCGCATAGGTCAACATAAAACGACTGGCCCCCCCACCAATAAAACTGCTCACCGAAACTACGGATTCATCCGCTAAAATGTACTGTTCAATTTGCTGAATATCCCGTGCAGTCGCTCGAATGTCAGAACCTTGCGGCAAGAAGTAATTCAGATAAAAAATCGGCGTGTTTGATGCGGGGAAAAATACCTGTTTTACCTGGCCAAACCCCACCACACTGACGATGGTTAGCCCAAATAACAGTCCGAGTGTTGCCACACGATGCCGCAACACAAATAACAGTAAACCGGCATACTGCTGGTAAAAGCGCCCAGCGTAGGGATCTGCAGCCGCACTGTTAGCAGCAACCTTAAATAAGTAATGCCCGAATAGCGGTGTAACGGTAATGGCTAATACCCAACTTAATACTAACGAAATCGCTATAACGGCGAACAAGGAAAATAAGAACTCGCCCGTACTGTCAGGGGATAATCCTATACCCGCAAAGGCCATTATCCCTATCACAGTGGCGCCTAATAACGGGATTTGTGTGCGCGTTGCCGCTTCGCCTGCGGCTTTACGCGATGACATACCGCGCTGCATATTAATCAGCATGGTTTCGGCAACCACAATGGCGTTGTCTACCAACATGCCCATCGCGATAATTAAGGCACCTAACGAGATCCGTTCCATTTCAATGTGCCAGATCCGCATAAAAAATACGGTACCTAATACCGTGAGCAATAACGTGCCGCCCACAACAACGCCAACACGCCAGCCCATAGTTAAACACAATACCGCAACGACAATAATTACCGAGATGACTAAATTAACAATAAAGTCATTTATGGCGGTATCAACCACAATATGTTGCTGGTAAATGGGATGCAGCTCAACGCCAAGTGGGATGCGGCTACTCAGTGTTGCAAGATGCGCATCGACGGCCTTGCCAACATCAACAATATTGGCATCGGTTAACCCCGAAATGGCTAACGTAAATGCCGCTTGGCCGTTAAAACGAATCAACTGCGACGGGACTTCGGCTTCTTGCCGACTGACCGTAGCCACATCATAAATACTTAATTGCTCCGTTGAGCCCGCTTTACCAATACGTAAATTTTCAATCGCAGCAATCGAATCCAGCCCAGGCTTACTGATCAAACGCACGCGCTTATCGCCTACCTGTAATGAGCCAGCCGCGGCAACCGCATTTTCAGCTTGTAAGGTGCCAATAACCAATTCCAATGGCAAGCCAATACCTAATAAGCGATCGTGCGATATTTCTACATAAATGTGCTCTTCTGGCTCCCCTGCGGTTTGCACTTTCGCAACGCCAGGTACGAGTAACATTTCGCGGCGTAAAAACGTCGCCAATTCACGGATCTCTCGATCGCTGTAGCCTTCTGCCGTTACCGCATAAAAAATACCAAACACATCACCAAAATCATCGTTTACGATGGGCGCCATAGTGCCCGCCGGTAAACGATGCCGAGCATCGTTCACTTTACGCCTTAGCTCATCCCAAATTTGTGGCATCTGTTTACCATCAAACTTGTCTTGAATTTCGACCCTGATTTCAGATTTGCCCGGCATGGATTTTGACGTAATCCGTTTTAACTGGGAGAGTTGCTGGATAGACGACTCGAGTAACTCGGTGACTTCTGCCTCAACTTCTGTAGCCGTTGCCCCAGGATAATAGGTTACGACAATCGCTTCTTTTAAAGTAAATGCCGGATCTTCTAACCGGCCTATTGTTGCCAGTGCCCAAAGCCCACCAATAAAACAGAGTAAAATTAACAGCCAAGTATTAACTTGCTTGTCAATCGCATAGCTGGCGATTTTCATGGTAGAGACTCCTAGTATTTATCAAAAGGCCGCACTTGCTGCCCTTGTTGTAAATGATAAATACCGGCAGATACCACCTTGTCACCGCGCGTTAATCCGGCCAAGATTTCTATCTGCTGTTCACTGATGGTGCCCACCTGCACAGGCACTTTTTCAACTACACTCCCCTCTGGGCGATAAATCCACACACTAAATTGCTCTGGTACAGAATTATCTAAGGCGGAAACGGGTATCAGCACACTCTCTTGTTCCACGCGCTTTTCAGTAACCACATTGACGGTCATACCGGGCAATAAATTCACCTCAGGAAGCCGAGGCATGGCAAAAGATACCTGATAGGTTTGCGTTAATGGATCAACTTCTGTGGCATGCTCTCGATAGGCTAATGGATAACGATCAACACTGTCGGTAGCCAAACGCACAAACACCGCATAATCACTGCTATCTTGCACTTGGCGCATAATCTGTTCAGGTACATTAATATGTACACGCAGCTCTGAAACGTTTTGTACCCGTAAAATCGGGGTGCCCGAGCCAACTGTGGAGTAGCGTTCAATTAAACGACGTGTAACTAAGGCATCAAAAGGCGCGTTTAACTTAGTATAATTGGCATTTCGCTGTGCATTTTGGATCGCAACGCGCGCAATCTCATAATTCGTTTGTAACTGATCAAAAGCAGACGGTGTCAGAATACCTTGCTCACGCAACGGTTTCGCCCGCTCTAAATCACGCCGAGCTTGCTCTAATTGCACTTCGGCCTGTTGTAACGCTAACTGGTAATCGGTGGGATCGAGTTCGGCCAGCACCTCACCTGCCGGCACAATTTGCCCTTGCTGCACGGGTAATTCGCTAACGCGGCCACCTACCTGAAACGCAAGATCAACCGTACTCACCGCATCAATACGTCCCACAAAATGCCGGCTTGTGGCATGCTCTTCGCCATTGACTTCATATAACTTCACTGTCACTAAGGGCGGAGTCGTTTGCGTGACCGCAGACTCAGAACACCCGACGAGCGGTAAGGTTAAGCTTAATAAGGTAATAACAGATAAAATAGAGTAAAGCTTCATGGTGTAAGCTCCTGCGCGCGGTTAATCATATACTGTTCCAGTGTGGTTTTTTGCGCTTCGCTAAACGGTGAAATAGACAGCAGTTCTTGAAAAATTAAGCCCTCACTGGCTAGCATAAGCAGCATTGTTTCTAATTCAGTAGCGGGATCGGTTAGAACCTCGGCAAGTACTTTTTTATTATGCTGTTGAATCGGGTGTAGCAAGGTTGGATGCTCAGCTGCCGCGGCAAGGATGGCCATGGCAGTATTCCCTGCCACGGCTTGTGTAAAGACCCGACGGGCTTTTAATAAAGATACAAGCACAGAAGACTCTGTTTCAGCAAGGCTACAGCGATTTTTTTCAGCATCATCAAGCAAATGCTGCACCATGGCGCTAATTAACGCCTCTTTGCTCGGGAAATGATACAACAGGCCGCCTTTGCTTAAACCGCTCGCCTTGGCAACCGCATCTAAGGTGACTTTACCTGCGCCTTTTTCGGCTGCTATATTGAGCGCAGCCTGCATGATCTGCTGCGTGGTGATCGGTTGTTTTTTCATCATTTGGTTTAACGCTTAGCCTCAATACTTTACCGACCAGTTGGTACAGTTATTATAGAAGTGTTTTTCTCTTACGCAAGCTCGCGTAGAAAAAAATGCGTTAGGATGCACGCTATCCTTAACCTGTTATTGCTAATGGGTCGTCTAGTCAAATACACCATTATGTGGTCATATTACTGCTAGAGTAATAATAAACGTAACTGCTAAAAACCTAAAAACACGGTAAAACATACACTTACGTTTTGGCACACTTTTCGCTTCACACTTTTTACTTATAGATAAGTCATCAAACGTATTTAACAAAAAAGCTAACAGCTATATCGCACCACAGATACAGCGAATTGCAGATAGGTGTAAGTGATAAACATCCCACAACAAGGAACAGATATGAGCGTATTACGATTAATTTTTAATGTGTTTTGGTTTATTTTGGGCGGCTTTGTCATGGGCCTCGCGTGGTGGTTCATCGGGCTTATTTGTTTTGTGAGCATTATCGGCATCCCGTTTGGCCGGGCATGCTTTGTCATGGGCGAGCTAGCGTTTTGGCCCTTTGGTCAAGATACCATTAATCGACGTTATGTCACAAAACAGACCGATCTTGGAACAGGTGCGTTCGGCACGTTAGGCAATATTATTTGGTTTGTGTTATTTGGTATTTGGCTGGCGATTGGCCATTTATTTCATGCCATAGTGTGCTTTTTAACTATCATCGGTATTCCTTTTGGACTGCAACATTTAAAAATGGCCGGATTAGCCATAGCCCCCATTGGCAAAACCGTGGTTAGCAAACAGCGTTTTGTTTAACGATGATCCTTTGTGCTCAGTAATGCGTAATCAGCAAAAATATTGAGGTTACGCATGCTGCATCTTTTAGGTTACTCAGGACTACTGCCTTTTATTTTACTGCCGTTTTGCAGTTTAATTTGGCCGTTACTTGCCCCCGCGCAAGCCTTACTGCTTTTTCAATTTTATAGCTGCTTAATACTGGGGTTTATGGCCGGCGTGTTATGGCCGGTGCTTTATAAAACGTCGCAGCCAGATGTTCGTGCACTCTGGGCAGTCAGTTTTCCGGTACTCGCCATTATTGGTATTGCGTTGTTACCCGCTTATGTTCTAGTACTGTTGGCAGTGCTGTTTGTTGCGCTTCGAGCTTATGAATACCTTTCTGATATTAATGCGCTTTACGCCAAGCCCTATCAGCGTTTACGAAATCATCTCACCGTGGTGGTCGTTTTATGCCATCTTCTGTTTTATGTAGGGTACGCTTATGTCTAACGCAATTAAGCTTTTTTATGATGGCAGCTGTAAATTATGCCGCCACGAGATCAATTACTTGGCGCCTAAACTGCAAAACAAACTGCTTCTGGTGGATATTAGCGCTGCACACTTTACGGAATACCAAGGGGTACCCAAACAGGCGATGCTGGAGCAAATTCATCTTTGGGATGGCTCGCGTTTTATTATTGGCCTTGCCGCCACACTTTACTATTGGCGTTTGGCTGGCATGCGTTTTTTACCTTGGCTATTAAGCTTGCCATTGATTAATACCCTAGCCAATAAAGCCTATTTGTACTGGGCGCACAAGCGCCTGCGCTGTACCGATGATCACTGCGAGCTTCCGAAGTAATGCGCCGCTCTCGTCCCCGCCTACGCAGTAATGCACAACAACAAACAGATGAGCAATTGCTGCGTTTACATCAGTGTATTGCCGATAAATTACTGGCTAATCCGCAACTTGTACCGGCGTTATTAGAAAAGCTTGAGTTACGCTATCAAACCGGTTTAATCAAACATTGGGGCTATATACGCTGGTACAGTATGTTAACGCAATTGGATGACGCAGTTTTATTTCGCAAAGCCTTATTAGAAGACAGCGACATTATGCGCCGATTGAGACGTAAAACCTTACTCACCGGCATTTTAACTGAGGACGAACGCCATACTGCGTTATATGAAGCCACATCAACGATGGCTGAGTCGCCGTTGTTGCCATAAAAGATATAATCCGCAAAGCATAATAACACTGGAGCCGATAATGACACTGCTACCGGGGTATTGCTGCCAAAGCACAATATCAAAGCCAATTCCCCACAGCAGTGCCGTGTATTCAAACGGCGCAACAACAGCAGCCGGTGCAATCCGAAACGCTTCGGTAATGGTGATCTGCCCCAAAAATCCGCAAACCCCCACGATCAGATAAATGGGCCATAACGCTTGTTGTAAAGGTTGCCACTCTGGCAAGGCTAACACACCAGCGCCTAAGGTTAACAATGTCATCAGCCAAAAGACCATATTGCCGGCACTGTCGGTCCGGGCCAGCACACGTACAGTAATGGCCGACACTGAATAACAAAAAGCCGCTAATAAAGCTGCCAACGCACCAAGACTAAACCAACGTTCGGCATCAGGTTTTAGCATATACAGTATGGCAGCAAAACCGATGGCCAACACAACATAGTGCCTAGGCGCGACATATTCTTTTAAAAACCATGCGGAGAGCAACGTAATAATAAAAGGCGCTGCAAAAAAGATGGCGTAGGCATCCGCTAAGCCCAAAGTTTGTAAGCTAAAGACGAAGGCCCATAACATGGTAATGCCCAAAGCAGCACGTAACAGGTGCAGCGACCAACGCGCCTGCAACAAATGGGTAAACTGTGCCGTACGCCATAACCACATCACAACAAAAGGCCAAGCAAAAGCACCACGTAAACACGCTATTTGCATCGGGCTATGGTGTGGGGTTAGCGCTTTCATGCCCGCATCCATGGCAGCAAAAAATGCCACCGCCAATACCATAGCAATGATCCCGCGAAGCGGGCGATCGGATAGAGAATAAGGGAGCAAAGCAACGCCTTAACGGATGTTGAAGTAAAACAAGAAGGCACAGTATAGCAAGCGGTGGAGCACACCGCAGCAAACACATTATAAATTACGCACACCCTTTAATTTTTTATTACGGATTAAGTTTATAAATGACATTAATACTTTTTTGCAGGGTGATCTGCTTGGGCGCCAACAATGCACCAGCCATACCACTATCCGCCGACATCTTTTCCATCCGGCCAAAACTCACCTGACCGTCTGTAAAGCCATAGTCACTGGCAAGGCTACCAAAACTACCGCTTTCGGTGATAGCATAAACGGTGCTCAGTTTCACGCCTTGCGCCGCCGCCAACATCGTGGCACGTTGCTTGGCGTTAGCACCCGCTTTTTCACTCAATGTCATTTCAAATTGTTCACGCTGGCTATGATCAAAACGACTGTGGATGGAGAATATCTGCGGTTGGGTAAACAAATAATCCATAATGGCAACATAATGTTCAAGATCATCCAGTGTTAAAACAATAGGCTGGCTGGCTTCATAGCCTGTAATTGTTCTATCCTGATAATCTTTAAATTGAGCTTCTTTGTTAATTTGCGCCGCATCCAGAGCTTGCTCAGTTAGGCCTTTGCTTTTTAAAAAAGTGAGTAACGATTCACCTTGCTGATAGACGCCGCGTGTTGCTTGCTCGGCGGTGGCACCTGTTTGACGTAATTGGAAATGAATTTGCGCTTTATCCGGTACAACGTCTATGGTCGCTTGCCCCGTTACATTGATAAACGGAAAGTCTGGTAAGGGGCTGGCCGCCACCATCCCTGAAAACAGTAGTGCTATTGCCGTGGTTAATCTTAACATTATGGTTATTCCTTATACGTGGGGTATAGTGCTATTAAAGGGCTACTCGCCTTTACATTAGCTGAATAAGAATAAGGATTTTTATGTTTTTGTGCACCAACCCCCTTACTGCTGTCCTGCTCAGTCTGGCATTGCTTTACAGCGCAAGTGCCGCTACCCATGCAAATGAGAGTGTTATTGCCAGTGCAAAAGAAAGTATAGCTAGCAACGAAAAAGACAGCACAGCCAGTAGTACGAAAAAAAGTATCGCTAGCGATAGTTATACTTATGCCAATTTGCACGATGTACGTGTTTGCCATGTTTACCTTGATCTTACTGTCGACTTTGCCAATAAAGCGCTCACAGGATTTGCAGACTTAACGCTAGATTGGCAACAACAAGATGCCGACACGATACTGTTAGATACGCGCGATTTAACCATTAAACAGGTGTATGCCCGCCGCGTCGACGGCCAATGGCGAAAGGTGTCTTTTGAACTGGCAGAACGCCATGCAGTTCTGGGCAGTAAATTGACCATTAAACCGGGCTTTCAAACTCAAACATTACGCATTCACTATCAATCTCAGCCGCAAGCCTCTGGCTTACAGTGGCTGACTAAAGAACAAACTGCCAGTAAAAACCAGCCCTTTATGTTTAGTCAAAATCAGGCAATTCATGCCAGAAGTTGGATCCCAATTCAGGATAGCCCGGCCGTCCGCCTTACGTATAGTGCCCGTATTCAAACCGATAAAGACGTATTAGCGGTAATGAGTGCGCCCACTGAACCTGGCACAGCGCGCACCGGTGATTATCGCTTTACCATGCCGCACGCGATACCGCCCTATTTGCTGGCTATTGCCGTTGGCGATTTAGAATTTAAAGCAATGAGTGCGCAAACCGGTGTTTATGCCGAGCCTTATATTTTGGAGGCGGCAGCCAAGGAGTTTGCCAGTACCCAGCAAATGATTGATGTTACGGAACCGCTGTATGGTGATTATCGTTGGGGCCGCTATGATTTACTGATTTTACCGCCAAGCTTCCCCTTTGGTGGTATGGAGAATCCGGTATTGTCGTTTATTACGCCAACAGTGATTGCCGGAGACGGCAGCTTGGTTAATTTAATTGCCCACGAGCTGGCCCATTCCTGGTCGGGCAATTTAGTCACTAACGCGACCTGGCAAGATTTATGGCTGAATGAAGGTTTTACCTCCTATGTAGAAAACCGCATTATGGAGCAGGTATTTGGGGTGGACCGCGCCATTATGGAGCAAGCGTTGTCGGTACAAGATCTTAAACAAGAACTGCAAAGCCTAGACGCCGATGACAGCCGCTTATTTCTGGATTTAAAAGGCCGCGATCCTGACGATGCCTTTAGCGGTGTGCCCTATACCAAGGGTCAGTTATTCTTAATGTTTCTGGAAAACCGCTTTGGCCGTGAGGTGTTTGATCCTTTTGTAAAAAAATACTTTGATGATCATGCCTTTAAAAGTATTACCACCGCAGAGTTTGAACGCTATTTAGCCGCAAACTTACTCGACCAACATCCTGGCAAAGTCAGCAGCGAAGAAGTCAACGAATGGATCCATGGCCGGGGCTTACCTGATACTACCCCCAATCCACAATCAGATGCGTTTTTACGGGTGCAGCAACTTAGCAATGCCTGGCTCTCTGGATTAAATACACTTAGCGAGCTACCAACCGCAACGTGGACAGTACATGAGTGGCTATTTTTTCTTAACAACTTACCGTTAAACATTACGCCAACCCAACTACAGCAGTTAGATCAGGCGTTTAATTTAACCCAATCTAGTAATAGCGAAATCGCCCATGCCTGGTATTTACTGGCGCTAAAAACTGGCTATCGTCAGGTATTACCGGCGCTGGAACAGTACTTAATCAGCATTGGTCGGCGTAAGCTGATCTTGCCCTTATATCGCCAGCTAGCCAGTACCCCAGAAGGCTTAGCGTTTGCCCGTAAAGTGTATCAACAAGCGCGCCCTGGTTATCATCCGTTAGCCCAAAGCAGTGTGGATGAGATGCTAAAAGCAGATTAAACAATAACGGTTAATAAAGCCCCCACCAAGGCGCCAGCCAGCACTACTTGCCAAGCTGGCCGGCGCCAAAATTGCAGCGC
>Ga0209812_10001573_pt1 | contig 15335 bp, 16 predicted proteins | sample JI71714BDNA_FD_187502 | JGI IMG/M metagenome (GOLD analysis project Ga0209812, IMG submission 187502) | Wastewater effluent complex algal communities from Wisconsin, to seasonally profile nutrient transformation and Carbon sequestration -... | ecosystem: Engineered > WWTP > Effluent > Algae...
CCGTTGCCGCGCTTGAGCAGCTCGCGCAGGTCCAGCTGCAGGCGGCAGCACATGCTGCGCACCATGTGCGGCTCCAGGTCGCTGTTCACGAAGTTCTGGAAGTAGGGCAGGCCGTAGCGCGCCGTCATCGCGAACAGGCGTTCGGCGTTGGGCGAATGCCAGTCGAAGCCCTTGGTGATGTTGTAGGTGGGGATGGGAAAGGTGAAGACGCGGCCCTTGGCGTCGCCCGCGCTCATGACCTCGATGTAGGCGCGGTTGATGAGGTCCATCTCGGCCTGCAGATCGCCGTAGCAGAAGGGCTGCTCCTCGCCGGCGATCACCGGCACCTGCTCCTTCAGGTCGTCGGGGCAGGTCCAGTCGAAGGTGAGGTTGGTGAACGGCGTCTGCGTGCCCCAGCGGCTGGGCACGTTGAGGTTGTAGATGAGCTCCTGGATGCACTGGCGCACCTGCTCGTACGTCAGCGCGTCCTTGCGCACGAAGGGCGCCAGGTAGGTGTCGAAGCTGCTGAAGGCCTGGGCACCGGCCCACTCGTTCTGCAGCGTGCCCAGGAAGTTGACGATCTGGCCCACCGCGCTGCTCAGGTGCTTCGGCGGCCCGGCCTCCACCTTGCCCGGCACGCCGTTCAGGCCCTCGTGCAGCAGCGTGCGCAGGCTCCAGCCGGCGCAGTAGCCGCTGAGCATGTCGAGGTCGTGGATGTGGAGGTCGGCCTCGCGGTGGGCGCGGCCCACGGCCGGCGGGTAGACGTGGTCGAGCCAGTGGTTGGCCACCACCTTGCCACTGACGTTGAGGATGAGCCCGCCCAGGCTGTAGCCCTGGTTGGCGTTGGCGCGGATGCGCCAGTCGCGCTGCTGCAGGTACTCGTCCATCGTGGCCTGCACGTCGACCAGGCTCCTGTGCGCATCGCGCAGCCGCGCGTGCTGCTCGCGGTAGACGGTGTAGGCGCGCAGCGTGGCGCGGTGGCCGGCGTCGAACAGGGCCGCCTCGACGGCGTCCTGGATGGGCTCGATGCCCGGCAGGGCCAGGGCCTGCAGGCGCGGCAGCACGCGCTGCTGCACCAGCTGCGCCGCGGCCTCGGCGTCGAGCTCGCCGCTGGCAGCGCCGGCACGGGCGATGGCGCCGGCGATGCGCCCGGCGTCGAATGGCACGAGGCGGCCGTCGCGCTTGACGACGAGGGCGGGGGTTCGCGGTGGAATCATCGTGGGGCTCTACCGGTAGTGGTTGAGCTGCACCTTAGACACTAGATGTAGTGTCCGCAAGCGGCGTCTGCCGGCCTCGGGCCCTCTCGACGACGCTGCCTTGATCGAACGCAAGCCCCGGCGTCGCAGACTGCGGCGCCGCCGCCACGGTGCCGCCTGCGGGCCCGCGACAATGCCTGCCTGACCCCGCTTCACCCGCCCCGATGGACATCGCCAGCTTCGACGACCTGCTGCAGGCCGCCACCCGCCAGGACCAGCCCCAGCGGCTGCTCTTCGTCTTCACCCGCGCCGAACTGCCGGACGACGCCACGCCGGCCCAGCGAGCGCGCTTCGAGGCCGGCGAAGGCGGCGAGCTCGCGCCACTGATGTGCGTGGACAAGACCCCCGCCGAGCTGCCGTCGTTCGCGGCGCTGCAGGCCGAGGCGCGGCAGGCCGGGCCGGCCTGGGACATCGTCTTCGTCGCCGCGATGGTCGATCGCCCCGGCGCCGCCGACGAGGCGTTGCAGCGCATGGTCGACGCCGTGAAGCAGGGCCGCATCTCGGGCTTCCTGGCCTTCGACGCGGCCGGCGAGCCGGTGAACTTCGGCTGAAGGGCCTGGCGGGCTGAACGCGGGCCGCAGCGGCCCGCGCCCGCCCGGGATCAGCGGGTCTTCAGCCGGCAGCCGCAGCGCCGATCCGGAACACGCCCACCGCCGCCACCATCTGCTCGGCCTGGTGCCTCAGGCTGTCGGAGGCCGCGGCGCTCTCTTCCACCAGCGCGGCGTTCTGCTGCGTCACCTGGTCGAGCTGCGTGACGGCCTGGTTGACCTGCTCGATGCCGCGCGACTGCTCGTCGGCCGCGCCGCTGATCTGCGCCACGGTGTCGCTGACGCTGCGCACGCGGGCGACGATGGCGTCGATCTGGCGCGCCGCCTGCTCGACGCAGGCGTGACCCTGGCCGACGCTCTCGACGCTGCCGGCCACCAGCTCCTTGATCGAGCGCGCCGCCTCGGCGCTGCGCTGCGCCAGCGCACGCACCTCGGCCGCGACGACCGCGAAGCCGCGGCCGTGCTCGCCGGCCCGTGCCGCTTCCACGGCGGCGTTGAGTGCCAGGATGTTGGTCTGGAACGCGATGCCGTCGATGACGGCGTTGATCTCGCCGATGCGGCGGCTGGCGTCGCTGATGCGCTGCATGGTCTGGCTCACGCTGTGCATCAGCTCGCCGCCCTGCGCCGCCTCGTCGCGTGCCTGCTGCGCCAGGCCGGCGGCGCTGCGCGCGGCGTCGGCGCTCTGGCGCACGGTGCCGGCCAGCTGCTCCATCGAGGCCGCGGTCTGCTGCAGGTTGGAGGCCTGTTCCTCGGTGCGTTGCGACAGGTCGGTGGTGCCGGTGGCGATCTGCGCCGAACCCGTGGCGATGCTCTCGCTGGCGTCGCGCACGCGGCCCACCACCTGCGTCAGGCTGCGGTCCATCTGCGCCAGCGCGCGCATCAGCCGCCCGGGCTCGCCGCCCTGGCCGCCGGGCAGCTGGTGGCCCAGCTCGCCGGCGGCCACGCGCTCGGCCACTTCCACGGCCTGCTCGATCGGCCGCGCGATGGCGCGCGCCAGCCAGGTGCCCAGCACCACCGCGGCCAGCAGCATGGCGAGGCCCAGCGCGATGAGGCCGATCAGCGCCTGGCGGATGTCGGCCGCGACCCCGGCGCCGGTATCGGTGGCCAGCTGCGCCTGGAACTGCGACAGCGCCTGCACGCGCTGCTGCAGCGCGTCGAGCGCCGGCAGCGTGGTGCCCAGCAGCTGCGCCTGGGCGGCCTCGCGCTGGCCGGCCTTCAGCAGGCGGTCGACCTCGGAGAACGCGGCCACGTAGCCGACGCGCGCCTGCTTCAGGGCCTCCAGCCGCGCCCGGCCCTCGGGCAGGTGGATGAGGCGATCCAGCGTGGCCAGCGCCTCGTCGATGCCCTGGCGGTTGGCGGCGATGCGTTCGCGCACCGCCGCGGCGCCGGCGCCGTCGACGAAGAACAGCTCCATCGTGCGCCGGGCGTTGGCGCGCATCAGCGTGTCGATGTTGGCCGCGGCGCTGGCCTTGACCCACTCGCCCTGCAGGATGCGGTCGACGGCGCCGCCGGTGCGCTGCAGGGCCAGCAGCGCCAGGCCCGCCATCAGGGCGGCCAGGATGAGCAGGGTGCCGAAGCCCAGGCCGATGCGGCGGGCGATGGTCAGGCGTTGGATCCAGTTCATGGTCGCGCACTCCTTGGGCGCTTCACGCGATGGGCATGGGGACACTGCGGCGCGGCGGCGCCGCGTCGGCATGCCGGCGTATCGGCGGGCCCGGGGGCGTGTTGAGTGCGCCGCGGGGCCTGGTGGACGGGTTCTTGATGCAGCGCAAGCGCCGTGCGCAAACAGCAGCCGGGCTGGCGCGTGGCGGCGCCCTGGTTCAGCCCTGGGGCGGCCGGCGCGGGGCGGCGGTGAACGGCGCGAACAGCTGCGTTTCCTCGAGCGCAGCGTGCTCGGCCAACTCGGCGAGGAAGCGCTCGAGCAGCGCGTCGAGCGGTGCCGTGGTGGCCGCGGGCGGTGCGGGCAGGGCGAGGTGCAGGGCGCGGTGCAGGGCGCGCAGCATGGCGACGTCGGCCTCGTGGGCGGCGTGCTCCTGCTCGATGTCGTCGATCAGCACGCCGATCAGCGAGTGGCCGCCCTGTTCGATCATCGGGAAGAGGCGCATCTCCTCCTTGAACAGGTGGCGCTCGAGGTCGGCAGCGAAGGCGGCCAGGTGCGCGGCCAGCGCCGCGGCGGGCGGCGTGGCCGGCAGCGCGGCGACCAGTCGCTGCAGCGCCGCCAGGTCGCGCCGGTGGCCTTCGTGGAAGTGCTCGACGATGTGTTCGACCAGCGCCGCGCCCGACAGGGACGACCGGCTCATGCCGCGATCTCGGCCGGCATCGACACCCGCCGCACCGCCTGCACGAAGCGCGCGAGCGTGGGTGACACCGCGCCCGCGGGCAGCCTCGCGTCGATGAGCTGGAAGCGCCCGCGCGTGGCCCAGGCGCGGGCCAGCGCGGCGTGCAGCTCGGCGGGCGTGGCCACGGTGTGGCCGTCGCCGCCCATGCCGGCGGCCATGGCGGCAAAGTCCCAGCGCCCGAGGTCGTGGAAGCCGCCGGCCGGTGCAAACGCGCGCAGCATCTCCCAGCCGGCGTTGCTGAAGACGATGACCACCGGGTCACAGCCCGCGCGCGCGGCGTGGCCGAGCTCCCAGCCCGTCATCTGGAATGCGCCGTCGCCCACCAGCACGATGGGGCGGCGGCCGGTGGCCACCTGCAGGCCGATGCCCGCGGGCACGCCGTAGCCCATGGTGGCGTAGTAGCCCGGCGCCAGCAGCGCGGTGGGGCCGACGTCCATGGCGGTGAACAGGCAGTCGCCGACGTCGCTGGCCAGCGGCACCGGGCCGTGGCGGGCCATCAGCGCGTTCAGTGCCGTGGCGATGTCGGCCGGCTGCAGCGGTGCGTGCGGGTCGCCGTCGCGGTTCGCCACCGCCGCGGCGCCATCGGCCGCGGGCCGGGGCGACTGCAGGCGGCCGGCGGGCGGTGCTGCGGGCGGGGCCTCGGGCGGCGCTTGGGTCGGCACTTGGGGCGGCGCTTGGGGCAGACGCGCCAGCAGCGCCCGCACCAGATCGCCCAGCGGCACGCCCTCGTAGGCGTGGTGGCCCATCGTGACGCGCTGGTCGAAGGCATGCAGCGTGTGGCGCAGGTCGATGCGCTGCGCGGAGACCGCGAAGTTGGTGTCGGAGACGATCACGCCCAGCAGCAGCAGGCCGTCGCTGGCCTCGACCCGTGCGCTGAGCGCGGGGTCGCCGGCCAGGCCCAGGTAGGTGCCGGCCAGCGGCAGGTCGGCATCGGCCAGCAGGCCGCGGCCCATGAAGCTGGTGACCACCGGCAGCGCCAGCCGCCGCGCGAGCTCGGCCACCTCGGCCTCCAGCCCGAAGCGGCGCACCTCCACGCCCACCATCAGCAGCGGTGCGCGCGCGGCGCGAAGCCGCTCCAGCAGCTCGTCGGCGCAGGCGGCCACCACGTCGGCGTCCACCACGGGCGGCTGCGGCGCGGGCACGGGCGCGCAGGGCGCCGCGGCCTGGTCGCGCGGAATCTCCAGGTACACCGGCCGTGCGCGCTGCAGCGCGGTGTCGAGCACGCGGGCGATGAGCGCCGGCGCCTCGCGCGGGTCGTACAGGCGCGCGCGGTCGGCGGTGATCTCGCGGTACAGGCGCCACTGCGAATCGGTGGTCTTGACCTGGTGGTGCAGCGCCAGGCCGCTGGCCAGCTCGCGCGCCGCGGGGGCGCCCGACAGCACCACCAGCGGCACGCGCTCGGCATAGGCCGAGGCCACGGCGTTGACGAGGTTCAGCGCCCCGGCGCCGTAGGTGACGGCGGCCACGCCCAGCCCGCCGCGCGCCCGCGCCGCCGCATCGGCCGCGAAGCCCACGCCGGGCTCGTGCGACAGCGTCACCAGCGGCAGCCGGCCGTGGCGCTCGATCTCGGCGAACAGCGGCAGCGCGAAGTCGCCGGGGATGCCGAAGACCTCGGTGGCACCGCGGGCGTGCAGGGCGTCGATCAGGCGGGTGGTGAGGGTGCTCATGGGTGGTGGTGGGGCGGTGCAGCAAGGGGTGATGCGGGTGTGGGCTTGGGGCCCGGAGGCGCGCGGGCGTGCGAGCATCGGCCGCGTGGCGCTCCGCGATGCTGGGGCGCCCGCCCAAGCGCCGCCTTGAACTGGATCAGGGCGCGATGACGGAGGCCCCCCGATGGCACAAGCCCATGCCCGACCCGGCGACGTCGTGCGCCTCGCGCCCTATGGCGAGCGCCTCGCCGAACACCGCACCACGGCCATCCTCAAGGCCGAGCAACTGGAGCTTGTGCGCATCGTGCTGCCCGCCGGGCGCGGCCTGCCCGAGCACCGCGCGCCGGGGGAGATCACCGTGCTGTGCCTGGAAGGCCGCATCGCCTTCGACACGCCCACCGGCCGCCAGGTGCTGCAGGCCGGCGACCTGATCCACCTGCCGCGCCAGGAGCCGCACGCGCTGCTGGCGCTGGAGGACGCCTCGGCGCTGGTGACGCTGTGCATCGCACGCCCGGCCTGAGCGCCTGAAACGGCGAGGGGCCGTGGGGTCGCGAGGCCGGCAGGCCGCGCTCAGCGCCCGCGCGCCAGCAGCGCCGACACGAGGTCGGACTGCGTCACCATGCCGCGCAGCCGGCCCTCGGCGTCGATCACCGGCAGGTGGTGCAGGCCGTGGTCGGAGAACCAGGCCGCCAGGTCGACCAGCGGCTGCTCGGGGCTGGCGGTGCGCAGCTCGGTGCTCATCAGCTCGGCCACGTGCGTGGCGCTGGCCATGCGGGGCGTGGGCTGCAGCGCGGGGTTGCGGCGGTCGATGAAGAAGTCGGGCACCGAGACGATGCCCACCAGCCGGCCGTCGGGCCGCACCACCGGCAGCGTCTTGATGCGGTGGTGCGCCAGCAGCCGCCAGGCCTCGGCCACGGGGCTGTCGGGGTCGACGCTGACGAGGTCGGTCGACATCACGTCGGCGCAGCGCAGCCCGGCCCACTGGCGGCGCTGCGCGGCCAGTTGCGCGCGCGTGAGGATCTCCTCGAGGTCGCCGCGGTCGATGTCCAGTCGCTCGCCGTAGGACGCCAGCGCGGCGTCGATGTCGTCGGCGCGCACGCCGCCGCGGCGGCTGGGGGCGGGGTCGCGCGTGTCGTGCAGCGGCGCGGCCTGTGGGGGCCGGTGCGGGTAGCTGTGCCCCGAGACGCGGTGGAAGGCCACCGCCAGCGCGGCCAGGATCAGGCTGTTGATCAGCACCGGCCAGGCCACGAACTCCAGACCCAGGCTGTGCACCGCCGGCCCGCCGGCGACGGCGGTGATGGCCATGGCGCCGCCCGGCGGGTGCAGGCAGCGCAGCGCGAACATCGCGGCCACCGCCACGCCGCCGGCCACGGCCATGGCCAGGCCGCCGTCGCCCAGCCAGCGGTGGCACAGCACGCCGCACAGCGCGGCCACCGCGTTGCCGCCGATCAGCGGCCAGGGCTGCGCCAGCGGGCTGGCGGGCACGGCAAAGGCCAGGACGGCCGAGGCGCCCATGGGCACGAGGAACCACGGGTGCGTGTCGCCCAGCGCCCAGTGGCTCAGGGCCTCGGTGACGAGCAGGCCCAGGGCCACGCCCAAAGCGCCCGCGAAGGCTTCGCGCCGGCTGCCGACCCATTGGCCCGACCAGCGGGCCAGCCGCGTCAAGTGCACGGCAGCGGCTCGGCGGCGTCGGCCGGCACCGGCGCGCCGGGTTCGGCCGGCAGGGTCTGGCGCCAGCCGGGGCCGAGCTGCTCCACCGGGTGCTCGGTGCGCACCGAGCCGTTGCCGCAGCGCATGTCGCCGGCGGCGCAGAACATGTCGCAGCCCCAGCAGTTGCGCTCGGGGTGAGCGGGGGCGTCAGGGAAGCGCTTGGCCATGGCGGGTGCTGCTCCGCGTATAAGATCGATACGCAGTATATCTTTGACAGGATCACCGGCCTGCGGCCCCTTCCCGTGCGACTCACCACCCTCACCGACTACGCGCTGCGCCTGCTGATCCACGTGGCGCAGCACCCCGATCGCCTGTGCACCATCGCCGAGGTGTCGCAGGCCTACGGCATCTCGGAGGCGCACCTGATGAAGGTCACGCACCGGCTGGCGCAGACGGGCTGGATCGAGACGCTGCGCGGCAAGGGCGGCGGCATGCGCCTGGTGCGGCCGCCGCGCGAGATCGGCCTCGGCGACGTGGTGCGCGACATGGAGTCGGACTTCGCCATCGTCGAGTGCTTCGCCGCACCCGACGCCTGCACGCTCGACGGCCGTTGCCGCCTGGCCGGCGTGCTGCAGCAGGCGCTGACGGCCTTCCACGAGCAGCTGGACCGCCACAGCCTGCAGGACCTGCTGCCGGATGAGAAGCGGTCCCGCCCGGGCGCCGACAACGCCGCCGTGGTGCGCGTGGCGCCGCGGCGCACGGCGGGCGCGCGATGAGCGGGGCCGGCACGCCACAGCCCGGGTCGCTGTACGTCAGCGAGGCCAAGGTCTACCCGCGCGCCGTCAGCGGCGTGTTCGCGCGCTGGCGCTGGGGCCTGGTGGCGCTGACGCAGTCGCAGTTCTATGGCCTGCCCTGGCTGCAGTGGAACGGCCGCCAGGCGGTGCTGTTCGATCTGGAGACGCCGCGCTTCTACGTTTTCGGCCTCGTGCTGCACCCGCAGGACCTGATCTTCCTCGCCGGCCTGCTGGTGGTGTCGGCGCTGGCGCTGTTCTTCTTCACGGCGGTGGCGGGGCGGCTGTGGTGCGGCTATGCCTGCCCGCAGACGGTCTACACCGAGATGTTCCTGTGGATCGAGCGCCGCACCGAGGGCGACCGCAGCGCGCGCATCCGGCTGGACCAGGGACCCTGGTCGCTGCAGAAGGCCGCGCGCAAGGGCGCCAAGCACGGGCTGTGGCTGCTGCTGGCCGTCGTCACCGGCTTCACCTTCGTGGGCTACTTCCTGCCGGTGCGGAGCCTGTTGGCGGAGCTGGCGGCCGGCGGCCTGGCGGCCTGGCCGGCGTTCTGGGTGGCCTTCTACGCGCTGGCCACCTACGGCAATGCCGGCTGGCTGCGCGAGCAGATCTGCAAGTACATGTGCCCTTACGCGCGCTTCCAGAGCACGCTGATCGACGCCGACTCGCTGGTGATCGCCTACGACACGGGCCGCGGCGAGCCGCGCGGTTCGCGCCCGCGCCAGGCGGTGCCGGCCGAGCGCGGCCTGGGCGACTGCGTGGACTGCACGCTGTGCGTGCAGGTCTGCCCCACCGGCATCGACATCCGCAACGGGCTGCAGAACGAGTGCATCGGCTGCGCCGCCTGCATCGACGTGTGCGACGGCGTGATGGACAAGATGGGCTATGCCCCGGGCCTCATCCGCTACGGCACGGCCCGTGGCATGGCCGAAGGCCTGGGCCGGGCGGAGATGCTGCGCCGCGTGCTGCGGCCGCGGGTGTGGGTCTACGGCGCGCTGCTGCTGCTGGCCGCGGGCGCCATGGTGGCCGGCCTGGCGCTGCGCGCGCCCGTGGTGATGGACGTGATGCGCGACCGCGGCGCGCTGGCGCGCCAGGGCGAGGACGGCGCGATCGAGAACACCTACCGCCTGCAGTTGCTGAACCGCCTGGAGCGAGAGGCCGGCTACCGGGCCGAGGCCCATGGCCTCGACGGCCTGCAGCTGCTGCGGGCGCAGACCTGGACGCTGGCGCCGGGCGCCGTGCGCAGCTACACCGCGACGCTGTCGCTGCCGCAGGCCGCGGCAGCCGCCCTCGCGCCGGGGGCGCACGCGATCGAATGGCGCCTGTTCGCGCCGGGGCAGACCGAACCGGTCGCGCGCGAGCGCAGCACCTTCGTCGTGCCGCGCTGAGCGCAGCCGCTCAGGGCGCCCCGCGGCGGCGCACCAGCGACACCACGGTGGCGATGAAGGCCGCGATGGCCAGCACCGACAACCACGCACCCGCCTGCCGCAGGCCGGCACTGCCCGCGAGGCCACCGGCCACGCGCAGCGCCACCGAGGCGTGCAGCAGCAGCAGCGGTACGTACAGCCGCGGCGCGTGCGGCACCGCCACACGCAGAACGGCCGGCAGGATGATGGGTGCGTGGCCGAAGACCATCGAGAACACGAAGCCCAGCAGCAGCGCGTGCAGCGCGGCGTCCCAGGCGGCGCTGCCCGGGTGCAGGCCCTGCGCGGCCATCAGCCCGCCGGCCAGGCCCAGCCAGGCGTAGCCGGCCAGCAGGCACAGCGCCACGTAGCGCGGCAGCCCGCGCTGGCGCACAGTGCGGCGGGCCAGGTCGTGGCGCCACAGCCAGAGAGACAGGCCCAGCAGCGCGGCGCCGAAGCCACGTGCGCCGGCCTCGGCCCAACCGGGCTCTGCCGCCAGCGCACCCCGCGTGGCCAACGCCAGCGCCAGCACCACTGCCGCCATCAGCAGCGCAAAGGCGGTGGCGGCGCCTGGCGGCCGTGGGGCCAGCCGGCTGAGCTCCAGCCGCTCGCCCGCGATGGTGAGCACCAGGAAGGCCAGCCACCAGGGCACGACGGTGGCCACGCCGGCGCCGGCCAGCAGCAGTGCGTTGCCGCAGGCCCAGGCCGCGGCGGCCAGCGCGAGCACACCGACAAAGGGTTCTGGCTGGCGGTGCCAGATGGCCAGCGTGGCCACCAGCAGGGCCAGCGCGGCGAGCAGCCACGCGGCCGCGGCCAGCGTCGGCAGACCCGCCAGCTGGGCCAGCGTGCCGAAGGCGGCCAGCAGCGGCATCGTGTACGGCAGCGCGCGCCGTGGCCAGGCCGCGTCGCGGGGCCGTGCCGCCGCCAGCGCCACGGCGCGTTCGAGCGCGATGACGACGCCGAAGAAGCCGCAGACCATCAGCGCGCCGTGGCCGATGGCGGCTCGGGCCAGCGCCGCCGGTGGGGCCTCGGGCACCCAGGCGCCCAGGCGCCACAGCCCGGCGGCGAGGCCGAACACCAGGGCCAGCAGCCCGGGCAGCAGCAGGGGCAGGCGCTGCCAGGCGGGGCCGCGACGGGGTGGCGGCGATGGGGTGGCGAGGGCCGGGTCCATGAGGGCGCCAGCCGCTGGGCCGGCTGGCCGGTTCGGCAGGCTAAGCGTCACGTTCAGTCACGCTCAGGGTGGTACTCGTTCTCGGGGTCCCAGCCGAGCTGCTCGCGCGCCGCGGGGCTGAGCCGGTCTGGGTGCCACGCGGGCTCGTCCAGCACCTGCACCCGCACGGCCTGGCCGGGCCCGGCGGCGGCCTGCAGCTCGGCCTCGGCGTCTTCGGCGATCAGCCCCGCCATCGGGCAGGCGGCGCTGGTCATGACGAGGTCCAGCGCCACGGCGCCCGGGTCGTCGCGCAGGCCTTCCACCAGCCCCATGTCGACGATGTTGATGCCCGACTCGGGGTCGATCACGCGCTCCAGCGCGGCGCGCAGCGCGGGCGGCCAGGTGGCGGGGTCGTTCATGGCGAACACTGGCAGTGGCCGCAGCAGCCGCTGGTGTCGCCCAGCGGCTGGCCCTCGGCCACGCGGCCGATGCGCACCTGCCAGACGGTCGGCCCCTGCTGCAGGTAGTGCCAGTCGAACTGGCCGGTGCGCGTGCGGTCGAACTGGAAGAACAGCGGCAGCGGGTCGTGGTCGTTGACGATCTCGAACGCCTCACCCGGGGCGAGCGCGTCGAAGCTGCCGAAGATCAGCGGGTGGCGCTGCGGCGGCGGCACGGTGCGCACGTCGATCGAGCGGAATTCGGCGATGAGGGAGGCGGTCATGGGGTGGTCTCTGCACGTTGGTTGGAGCCATCAGTGGGCGCCTTTGGCGTGCACCGCGCCTTGACCCCGTTCAAGATTCAGCCCGGCCGCCCGTCGGCGCGCGGCCGGCCCATCCAACTGCCGTAGCGCAGTGCCCAGCCCACCGCGGCCGCGGCCCAGGCGAAGGCGGCCACCAGCAGCAGCGCCATGGGCGCGTCGGGCCAAAGCGCAGACAGCACACGAGCCACCGCCGCCAGCTGCACCGCGCCGTACAGCAGCAGCGCCGGCCCGTCGGCCACCAGCGGCCGGCCGCTGTGGCCGGCGGCCACGCGCGTGATCATGGCCAGCAGCGTGGCGCCCAGGAAGCCCACCGTCAGCGCGTGCAGCGGCGCCAGGCCCAGCGAGCCGGCGCCCAGCTGCCACAGCGCCATCGCGCGGGCCGCGGCCAGCAGCGCAAACGTGATCCCCAGCCACACGAAGCCGGCGTGCAGCATGGCCAGCAGCCGCACCGCAAAGCTCTGCACCAGGCCCCAGCGCAGCGCCAGCCACAGCATCAGCACCGCGGTGGGCGCCTGCACGGCCAGCAGCGAGGCCTGCGCCCAGGCCGGCAGCACGCCCAGCATCGCCTCGGCGGCCAGGCCGATGGCGGTGGTGCCCAGCGCGGCCAGCATCCACTGCAGCAGCGCGTCGGGCCGCCAGGCGCGGTGCAGCGGCAGCGCGCTGGTGGTGAAGAAGGGCAGCATGCGGTGCGAGACGATGGCGAACACCGGCGCCACGAAGCCCCACAGCAGCACCGCGGTGGCGGCGCGGGCGATGTCCACACGGCCCGCCGCCAGGGCCAGCGCCGCCGCCCCCATGGCCACTGCGCCCACGGCGCTCGTGGCCACGATGGCGCGGGCATGCAGCGTGTCGGGCACGCGGCTGGCGCGCACCAGCCGCCCAAACCGCCACAGCAGCCGTGCCCACACGGCCGCAGCGCCCAGCAGGCCCGCGGCGGCCAGCCCGGCGTGCAGGTGCACGCCCAGCAGCAGCACCGCCATCGTCGCGCCATAGGCCAGCACGGCCCGCACCAGGCTGCGGCCGGGCACGTCGGGCAGGCCCAGCCAACGCGGGCCGGCCGTGAACAGGAAGCCGACCATGAACAGCGGGTTGAAGGCCACCGCCATGAGCAGGCCGTGCGCCACCGGCGGCACCACGGCCCAGGGCGTGGTGATGCCCGCGTGGCGCAGGGCCAGCATCAGGGCCCACCACAGCCCCGTGGCCGCCAGCGCCACGCCGCCGGCGAAGAAGGCCAGGCGGTGCGGCGCCGTGGCCAGCCGCGCCCAGCGCCAGGGCATGGCCGCAGGCGGGCTGGGCGGTGGCGTCGGGCCGCCGTGGGCTGCCGGCCGGATCGGGATCACACGGGCTCCTGGATGCCCTCGGCGCCAAAGCCTTCCGAGAAGCGGTAGGGCCCGGTGCCGGCGTTGTCGGCCAGGCCCGCGGGCACGAAGCCGCCGCGCCGGATGTCGAAGACGTGGATCTCGCCGTCCTCGATGACGTAGTGCCAGCCGTGCAGCGAGAGCACCCCGGCCTCGACCCGCTCGCGCACCATGGGGTAGTCCATCAGCCGCTCGAGCTGCAGCACGATGGCGCGCTGCTCGGTGCGGCGCAGCGCCTCGGGCCCAGGGTCGGCCACGGGCAGCGTGGCCTCGCGGCCCAGTTCCAGCCAGGCGCGCAGGTTGGTGGCGCTGGCGGGCACCTCGCCGTACAGCGCACGGATGGCGCCGCAGTGCGTGTGCCCGCAGACCACGATGCGCTGCACGTTCAGGTTGAGCACCGCGAACTCGATGGCCGCGGCGGTGCCGTGGAAGCCCTGGCTCTGATCGTGCGGCGGCACGAAGGCGCCGACGTTGCGCACCAGGAACAGCTCGCCCGGGCCGGCGCCCGTGAGCAGGTAGGGCACGATGCGCGAATCGCTGCAGCCGATGAACAGCGTGGTCGGGTGCTGGCCGTCGTCCACCAGGTGGCGGAACAGGCTGCGCTGCGTGGGGAAGGCGTCGTCGTGGAAACGGCGCAGGCGCTGCAGCAGGTCGTCTTCGGGCATGGCGAGCCCCGGGCTACTGCAGCAACGGCGAGTCGGCGGCGTCGAGCTCGACGCCTTCGATGTGGGCCTCGCCGGCCAGGCGCTGCAGGTGCTGGCGCAACGCCGTCGCAAAAGCCTGGCGCTGCAGCGCAGCACGCACCGAGGCCTGCACGGCCTCGAAGCCGGGCACGCGGCCGCTCTGGCGTTGCAGCACCTCCACCACGTGCAGGCCGAAGCGTGTGTGCACCAGGCGCGGCAGCATGCCCAGCTCGGGCTGGCCAAACAAGGCGCGGGCGAACTCGGGCGCGCAGTCCGCAGCCTCGAGCCAGCCGAGCTCGCCGCCGTGTTCGCCGCTGGGGCAGTTGCTCAGGCGCGCGGCGGCGGTGGCGAAACGGTCGCCCTCGGCCACGGGCGCATCGATCTCGCTGCGGCTGCGGCTGCGCAGCTCCACCAGGCAGGCCTCGGCGCGGGCGCGCAGCCTGGTGATGTCCACGCCGTCGGTCACGCCGAACAGGATGTGGCGCACGCGCACGCGCTCGCCCTGGGCAAAGCGAGTCGGGTTGGCGGCGTGCCAGCGGCGGCAGGTGGCCTCGTCGGGCTCGGGCACGGCCAGGGCCTGCGCGAGCAGGGCCTCGATGGCCTCGCTGGCGGCTTCGCTGGGCGCGCCCTCCACCGGAGCGGGGTCGTCGGCGGCCAGCAGGCCCTGGGCCATGGCTTGCTGGCGCAGCAGCTCCTGATGGGCGCGGCGGCGCAGCTCGTCGGGCGGCAGCGTGCCTTCGGCGGCCGTGGCGAGCGCCACGCCGTTGACGTGCGGCAGCGCGGCGTTCATCGACGCACCCCGGCGTTGTGGCCTGCCGGCACGTTGAGCCGCCGCGAACGCACCAGCTGGTAGGGCCGCAGCAGGTAGCTCACGCTGCCGAAGCCGCTCCACACGTGCACCAGGCGGCTGAAGGGGAACAGCAGGAAGATCGTCAGCCCGAGCACGATGTGCACCTGGTACGGCCAGGCCATGTTCACCAGGCCCGCGGCGTCGGGGTTGAAGGTGACGATGCCCTGCGCCCAGTGCGAGAGGATCAGCATCATCGAGCCGTCGCTGTGGCCCAGCGAGAAGGGCAGCGTCACCAGGCCCAGGCTCAGCTGCACCCACAGGATCCACAGGATGGCGAGGTCCGTGCGGTGGCTGGTGTAGCGGATGCGCGGGTCGGTCATGCGGCGCCAGATCAGGCCACTCAGGCCGATGAAGCACACCACGCCGGCCACGCCGCCGGCCACGATGGCCAGCATCTGCTTCTGCGCCGGCGTGATGAACAGCGAGTACACCGCGGTGGGCGTGAGCATGCCGACCGCGTGGCCGAAGAACAGGAACAGGATGCCGGCGTGGAACATCACGCTGGCCCAGCCGAGGTTGCCCTTGCGCAGCATCTGGCTGGAGTCGCTCTTCCAGGTGTACTGGTCGCGGTCGAAGCGGGCCAGGCTGCCCATCAGGAAGACCGCGAGGCAGATGTACGGATAGACGGCGAAGAGGAAGTGGTGGAGGGAGCTCATGGCGCGGTGTCCTTCGGCGTGGGCTCAGGCCGCGTGGCGCGCGGCATCGCCGGCGGCCTTGCGGTGGATGTGGATGGGTTGCGGCTGATCGGGCCGCGCCTGGCCGGCGCTGGAACAGCCCCCAAAGGCCTCGGGCTCCGCCCAGGCTTCGTCGAGCTCGGGCTCCGGCGGCAGCTGCACACGCTCGGCGCGTTCGCCGGCCAGCTCGAGCACCGCGGCCAGCAGGCTGGCGTAGGGGCTGCCGCGGTCCAGTGTGGCCGTGAAGA
>Ga0209812_10001575_pt1 | contig 15325 bp, 10 predicted proteins | sample JI71714BDNA_FD_187502 | JGI IMG/M metagenome (GOLD analysis project Ga0209812, IMG submission 187502) | Wastewater effluent complex algal communities from Wisconsin, to seasonally profile nutrient transformation and Carbon sequestration -... | ecosystem: Engineered > WWTP > Effluent > Algae...
ACCAAAATCAGTATGCGGTGCTGGAAAAGTATGACCGTGATGTCGATATGCCGGCAGACTTACCGCTTACGCCAATCCATCTCTGGAACTGGGGCCTGCAACATCGCACCGGGCGTTTACATCAGGCCGACCCTACAGCATTACGTATTGCATTACTACCGCGGGAAAAAGCGACGTTATCAGAGCATGGTGCCTGTTTATTTGGCCTTTATTACTCTTCGCCTGAGATGCTTCAGCTGGGCTGGACGCATCGTGGCCGACAGATCAAGCGTCCTGTAAGTCTTGAAGCGGCCTATGATCCTTTGGTTGCCGATCAAATTTACCTGTTCTTTGACAAAGGCAGTAACCATCACTGGGTATGTAAACTGACCGATAAGTCCAGAGAGTTCCGGGGTGCATCTTTTTGGGACGTGTGGCAGGTGCGGGATGAGCAAAAGAAAACAACCACAGCAGCTAAAGTTCGTTCAAAAACATATAAACGCCAGCATGAAGAGTTTGTGCTGGAAAAAATTCGGGCAGCTAAAAAAGCAGCCCCGGATACCAGCAATATACCCAAAGCTGAGCGGATCCGAGCCATCAACGAAAACAAACGAACCGAAAAAGCACGGGAGCGATCCGAAAAAGCGCAGCGTCCAGCTTTGGATAAGCAGCATTCGTCAGCCAAGGTCATTCCGTTTAGCGGCAATGAACCAACCCTTGATTATCCGGATTACATTGACGAATTGTTTGGAGACGACGATTAATGCCACTACCTGATTATTACGTCGAGGCTGTTTATAAAGACCCCGGATTGGAACGTTATCGCGGGAATCCCCTTATTGAAGCTCTGCCGCCCATCATGGACTTACAAGCTTTAAAAGCAAAGTTAACGGGGAAGATTAAATTCAACCCGAAGGATTGTTTTGAAAAAGGTCATATTCGGGCGCATCAGATTTGTGCCCTACTGGATGACTTTTTTCAGCCCCTGGCAATGCACAAGCAACTGGAAGAAAAGATATCCATTATGATCCGCGCTGGTTATGTTGGACGAAACCTCGCTGATGGCTCGATTAACAAGCTGATGCAAGAAAGCTATGAGCGCATCATGGCTGGCGAAAGTAGCTCATCACGCTTCGTCCAGTCGAATTCAACCGCTAAGAGCTTGTCATTGATTGGATGCTCTGGCAGCGGTAAAAGCACTACCATCAATCGTATCCTAGCCACCTACCCACCCGTCATTTATCACACCAAGTACAATTTCATTCAGTTACCCTATCTGAGAATGGAATGCCCTTCGGATGGCTCATTAAAGAGTTTATGCCTGAACTTTTTCCGCGAAGTTGACCGACTACTGCCAACAGGGTATGAAGAAAAATACGCCCGCAAACGCCATGGTACAGAAGTATTGCTGTCACTGATGGGGCAAGTGGCGACTCAGCGAGCGATCGGTGTCTTGGTCATCGATGAGATCCAGCGTTTGACATTGAAGCGTTCAATCAGCAAGGAAGCGATGTTGGAGTTTTTTGTTGCCCTGGTTAATGTGGTTGGGGTGCCGGTGGTCTTGGTAGGTACGCCCAAAGCTCGGCCAATCTTTGAGCTGGAGTTGCAGTCAGCCAGGCGGAGCGCTGGTTTTGGCTCATTATTCTGGGAGCCGATGCAGTGTGAGCCTGTCAGCACAGATCCACGTACCGGCAAAGTGCAAAAGTCCGAGTGGGTCGCATTCACTGATAAGCTGTGGCAATACCAATGGCTGACACAGCGGGACGAGGTGCTGAGTGATGAGGTGCGAGACTGTTGGTTCGACTTATCGCAAGGTGTGCTGGATATCGTTATCAAGCTCTTTGTACTTGCCCAAATGCGAGCAATATCCACCGGCTTGGAAAGGATTACTGTGAAGCTGCTTCGTACCATTTACGAGCAGGAGCTAAAACCGGTCCACCCCATGCTGGATGCGTTGCGCCGGAATGATCCTAAACTGATAAGCAATTACTCCGATCTGAAGCTGCCATCCATTGACAAGCGTTTGCTTGAGCTAAAAGCCTTGATAGAACAGCAGCAAACTAAAAAAGAAGCCGAGCCACCTTTTAGTGGTAACGACAAAGCCATGCGGCTTTATACCATGCTGCAGGCCATGGACTGTGATTCAGGTTTGCTGCAGCCATTGATTGAAAAGGTTTTTAAAGATCATCCGAATTTGTCGTTGCCAGAGCTCAGCCGGGTGGTGTTGGACTGGTATGCAAGCTCAATGAAACCAACAAAGTCGCCCCAGGCAAAAACCGAAAAAATTAAACAGAAAGACTGGCATACATTACCATCCGATGATCTGCGCTTTAAGTTTTCGCAAGCAGATAAAGGCCAGCTTTACCATGATCTCCGGTATGGTAAGGAGCTATTCGACATTCCCAGCTGGCTACAACGAGTGGGTTAAGTATGCTGGGCTTTCCTTTGCCATATCGCGATGAGCTGCTTTACAGCGTCATCGCCAGGCATGGTGTTCATAGCGGCATCGTATCGCCAAAAGAATTGCTGCGAGAGGTGTTTGGTGATACCAAGATCATTGCGACCCCTGATTTACCCGGTCATTTAACGTTGGTCGCTGCTTTGTACCCACCGAAAGTTGGCCCAACATCGTACGAATTGTTGTACAACCATACTCTTTTTCCGCTGTATGCCCCTTTTATTGGTGAGCAACGCCGTCAGCAACTCGTTAATGAGCTGATAGCAAATAAACGACATTGTGCGCATGTCACAGCAGGAGTGGCCGCTTCGCGCATTAAGCAGTCGGAATATCTACGGTACTGCCCTGGTTGTATACAAGAGCAATATAGTCGTTACGGTGAATGCTATTGGCAAAGAGTATGGCAGGTTGCGGGTACCAAAGATTGTGCGGTTCATGGAGCTTTGCAAAATGCACCAATACACCGGCATGATGTGCATCGTCATCAGTACCATGCAGCTTGCTTTCAAGTCTGTGCTATGAAGCAACAGGCGAGTGGCTGCTGGCAGAGCTGCTTAATCGCCACAAGTATCGAAACATTGCTAAATTTCAATGTGGTACCGGTACCTGAGTTGGTGCAGTGGGGGAACTGGTACCATGATTTGGCCGATGCACAGGGTTTCTGCCGTGGCCGGCAGATAGAACATGAGAAGGTCAGTGCCAAAGTGATTGGCTTTTGGGGCTACGAATGGTTAGCAAGCCTTGATTTGCTGCCAGAATGCTCAGAGACCTGCTGGTTAAAATCAATATTCCGTAAGCATCGTAAAGCTTTTAGTTATCTGCAGCATTTGATAGTGCTGCACGCTTTTCTCGAGTCTGGCTGGTGTTTCACCGATTTAATGCAACAAGTCGCTTCATCAAGGCATCCTGCAAAAGTAACGCCGCATCAACTGACTGTATTGGATAATTCACAACTGGATAAGTACCGCAATCGTTGGTTATCAGCTGTTCACTACTATGGTACCAAGTTAGCGTGTGAGAATGGCTTTGGAGATGTGTATGCCTGGTTATATAGGCATGACCGAGATTGGCTAATGGCAACCAACCAGCAATATTACATTAAGCCGAAGACGTGCCAAGCTAAAGTAGATTGGCGAAAGCGTGACCATGATAACGTCAGAATGCTGATAAAGCTGCGTGATGCAACAGAGCTGAATTTGTTGCTGCCAAGGCGAACGATGAACTGGTACCTGGCACAATTGCAGCGCAAAGCCAGCATTGAAAAAAACTTAAAGCACTTGCCACTGTGTCGTTTGTTTTTTGATCGGCATTGTGAAAATATAGAGCAATATCAAATAAGAAGAATTACTCGCATCGTTATTCGCCTGAATTTTGCCGGTGAATATTTAAAACGCTGGCAGGTGCTTCGGTTGTCTGGGCTAAGTGAAGAGCGGCTCACAGAATTGGCGCGGGAGTTTTTGCAGGAGAACATTGGAATTTGACCGGTTCTATCCACTTAAATGGATTTAAAGACGATACCTGGCTAAATGGTATTGGTGATCTGTTTTGTAAAACAGATGGTGTACGTTGGGGCGTCAACTTAAGCATTTACCCGGGTAAGGATGCGGGATCTGATTCAACATCACTTTCCAATGCGCCTTTGTTGGTGCGTAAGAACATCATCAATCCAACCAAAGATTATTATCCGAATAGCCATGAGCAAAGTTTCGAAATCACCACAACACGGGATTGGGACGTTGTTCGGCTTAAAAGTTGTCCCGCCCTTGAGCGTCAATTGCCAAAAGAGCTGCAGCAGTATTGTTTTGAATTCAGCATTGAGGATGGAATACGCGTTTTCTTGCCACAGTTTGAGCTGGCACGGGCACTCTTTTTTCATAATGCTTATCTGGCCCGTTCATCCGTTTTGCACGATGTGCTGAGTAATGAGTTCATCACAGAAACAGGTCCCAAATTCAATTGGAGCCACATTCGTGTACTCGATACCTGTAACTGCCCACAGGAGTTATTCAATGATTATGGTTTTAGAAGGCATCTTGCCTGGTTGTTGCTAGATCAGGAGGTCAGATTCTCATATGAGAGTATCAGCAGGTACCAGCTTTTGCATGGCGTTGATATTGGCCACTATAGACGCTGGACTTTTCAGTTTGATCCGCCGCCACTTCAGGGAGTGATACTAAACGTCAGAGGAAGGTTTGAGCCGAAAAGCCGATCCCTGCTGGTTTATGAGGTCTTTGGCATCCGTAAGATTGTGTCCAATATCCCTAAAGTGGTTGAGTTCACCAGCCCAAAATTCAGAACTTCGGAGGCTGGTAAAGGGAGCGGAGCTGGAGGAGATTCTCGTCGGCCGGATGAGCATAATCTGGATGACGAAAGCGAACAGAGCGGTGAGAATAAGCCTGTGATGCTGAAAGCAAATCAAGTGGTATTTGAATACGAGCAGGCCATTGAGACTAGAAAAGTAAGTAATAAAACCAAACCAGCGGGTGGACGCAAGGATAAGGATGGTGAACCTAGTGAAGCTTCAAAAGATGTTAGTAGCGAAGAGCAAGGCCCCTTTGGCGACTTACCTAGTGCTGAGTGGGACGCACTGGATGAACAGACCGATGATGCGCACCTCTACCTGAATAAATTCGAAAGTTACTTTGAAATGCTGAGATTGCTTGAAGAACAGCATGGCTGTACGGTGACAAAGTATCCACTTAGAAAGCTGCCGGCAGTCGGTAAGTGCAAGATGCATTTATTAAAAGCCGATAGCAATCCAAGATGTATGTCGGTTACTCATGTTATTGCAGGTACCATTGAGTATTACCTGCTTGAAGTCGATACCTCAGATGCCCGTAAAGCTCTATCTACTAAAGTCATTGTGGCGTCAGCTGTGGGTGATATTGTTAAGCATCTTAGTGAAATAGAAAGGCAATTACTTAAGGCATCATTGTCTTGGCCTGTCGGGTTTCTAGATCAGTTGTTTGGTAAAAATGGACATACCTGGGTGGCTCACCAGAAATCTAGCAACGAGGGAGCGTTATCTGCAGACGAAACTAAAAAGTGGGCATCACGACTTTATACTCAACTTATACAACAGTATTAGCATAGATTCATTCGTTATCGATGACGTGCGCTTTAGTCTATTTCATTATCGATATCAGTTTGTCGTTGACCCTGCGGTACAATATCGATATAAGGAATCTAAATTTGTACAAATGAAGAAAAAATGCAGCTGCACTCAAAAAATGAACGCAAGGCACTGGGAGCCTATTATACACCGAATAGCTTAAGCCAGGTACTATGTGATTGGGCCATTAGGGCTCCGAATGAACTCATATTGGAACCAAGCTTTGGAGGATGTGGTTTTTTAGAAACGAGTGTAATCACGCTGAGCTCTCTGGGATGTAAAAATCCTGAGTCTCAGTTATATGGTGCAGATATTGATAGTAAAGCATTTGACTTTCTGTTTGAAAAGCTTGGCTGTATTTCTGATATAGATAACCGGTTCGTTTGTTTAGATTTTATCCAGACAGATAAACGGAACTTTGGCGATAAAACTTTTGATGTTGCTATTGGAAACCCTCCCTACGTATCAATGCACAATATGACTGAGCAGCAGAGGGAGAGTTGCACCAAAATTTTAAGAGCCTCTCCCTACGCTGATCGAACGCTTGGTATTAATGCAAGCTTATGGGCTTTTTTTCTATTGCATACGCTGAGCTTCTTAAAAAGCGGAGCAAGGACGGCTTGGGTTTTACCTAGTAGTGCTCTTCATGCCGACTACGCAAAATCGTTGCTCAGAATTTACGAACGGCATTTTAGTAGCGTAAAAGTTATAAAGCTAAATCAAAGATTTTTTCAGTCGTTAGGTGCTGATGAAGTATCAGTTATCCTTTTAGCGGAGGGTTTTAGTCTGGAAAGTCTTCCAAGATCTAAAGTCCGATACACAATTGCAGATGACTTAACCTCACTAAAAGAAATTATTCTGACTGATAGTGATACCAACGATCCATTCAGCGATAATTATAAACACACCTTAATGCCGCCCTCAGTTTTGAAGCAATTCAGTCAGCTGGGAGAGACAGCTTCGACTCAAAGATTGGGGGATATTAGTAAAGTAGTCATAGGTATGGTGACGGGTGACAACAAGACATTTATTAAAAGTAAAAAAGAGGCTGAAGAATTAAATTTAGGCTTAGAGGTTTTAAAGCCCGTCATAGGGCGATTCTCTCAATTAAAAGGTTTAATTCATACGCCGACACGACATGCTAAATTGATAACTGAAAATAGTAAGTGCCTTCTGGTTTGCCCAAACGATCTTTCTGAAAAGCATAGCCCTGTTAGGAAATATCTTGCTACTGTTGGTCGAAAAAATAGGAAGGCCAATAAAACTTTTGTGAAAAGGCCGTATTGGTTCCACCCCGATGATGGCAGGTATCCGGAAGCGTTTTTGTCTTATATGCTGGATAAAGGTCCTAGGTTAGTAATTAATACAACAAAGGTTAATTGTACCAACTCAGTACATCGAGTTTTTTTTACTGGCGAATTTTCGCAATGTGAAAAAAAGGCAATTGCAGCTTCTTTTCTTTCTTCATATTCTCAACTATCTGCTGAAATTGTAGGCAGATCTTATGGTTCTGGAGTTTTAAAGCTTGAACCGACGGCTGCTAAAAGCATTTTGCTTTTTACAAGTTACAATGTGCTCAGAAAGTTGTCTTCTATTAGCGCCAAAATCGATCGAATGCTGTGTAAAGGACTTTTAAAGGAAGCCCAGTCGCTAGTAGACGATGCTATTTGTAGTGCTGAGGGGATTTCCCGCAAAACGTTTAGTAATTTTGCTAAGAGTGCTGAAGAAATGAGGAAAGACCGGTATAAGGGGCTTAGAAGAAGCCCTCTCCAAATTGAATCAGATTAAGGAAGAATTATGGAACTTTCTGAAAGCTCTATTGATGGAATAAAAAGAAAGCTGATAGATGAGCTATCCAATACATCGTCTGACATAAGTGAAATACTATTTTTGTCTACAGAATTGTCTAAGTTAGATAAAGATAATGTAAGATTTACAGTGGATGCTGATCACGTTAGTAGATTAGGGTTGGAGTTGGTTTCAAAGAAAGAGACTGCACTATCTGAAATTATTAAAAATGCCTATGACGCTGATGCAGATACAGTGCTCGTAAATTTCATACATGAGGGAACAACTTCTTGGCTTGAAATTGTTGATAACGGAACCGGTATGAGTCGTGAGGAGCTAGTAAACGGCTTCATGAGAATCTCTACCAGTATGAAGAAAAATGAAGAGTACTCAAAGAAATACGAGCGTAGAAGAGCTGGAAAGAAAGGAATTGGTCGTTTTGCAGCTCAGCGCTTGGGACTCAAACTAACAGTAATAACAAAGCGCAAAGGTGATACAAAGTTTCTAAAAATAGATATCAATTGGCAGCAATTTGAGTCAGAGAAAGAGTTGATAGCTATTTCAAATAAAATAATCGAAACTGACATTGATTATTTAGAAAAGTATGATTTTGATTCAGGCACCTTATTGATAATAAATGACTTAAGGGATAATTGGACAGAAAGCCAGATAAGACGAGCATACCGTTATACTTCTGAACTGCTTTTACCTTTCCCAATATCAAAAGTTGCAAAAGTGTCTTCTAAAAAAGCCGTAGACCCCGGCTTTTCAGTCGTTATAAAAAAAATAATGGATGGAAATGGCATCGGTATAGTTGACAAAAATGATATGTTTCTTAAGCATGCACTTGCAGAAATTGAAGGATGGATTGATGAAAATGGAAAGGGTTACTGGCGAGTTGTGAGCAATCACTTAAAATATGATTCCGGTGTAAAAAATTACATAACAAAAACCCTGAATCAGTATCAAGAAAAAGACCTGAACTCGATCGAAAGCATTAATATAAGCAAAGTACGTAACGTTGGTTTCAAAGCATATTACTTTAACCAGAGGGGCGTAAACCACGTTCCTAAATTATTAAGTTCAGTGATTTACGAAAATCTTCGAAATTATGGAGGGGTAAGGTTATATCGAAATGGCTTTAGGGTTTTACCCTATGGAGAGAAGTTTGATGATTGGCTCAGACTTGATTTGCATACGAAAACACGAACAATATTACCACCTGTTGCTAATCAAAACTTTTTTGGTTTTGTGGAAATCACTCCTAATACGCAAGGTTACTTTGAAGAAGTCGCATCAAGAGAAGGATTGTTAGAAACGGATGCTTTCAATGAGTTGAGAGAGTTTGTATCTTCAGCTATTTTGTCTGCTATCGTCGATTTTAGTTACGCTCTTGGGCAGACCAAGGTGTTTGCGGGTGAAAAGGATTACGTTAAAAAAGATAGATATACATTTAAAGGGGCTTTAGAAGAGCTCGAAGAGTCATTAGAGAAGCTAGAAAACGCTCCGGAATCAGTCGCCGATGTAAAATCCTTAAATGGCTCACTATTTGAAGAAGATAACAAGATAGACCAGAGTGAGAGAGAAGGATCGAGAGTTGTCCCTAATCAGCTAATAGAAGAGATAAAACGTCAAACACGTTATCTAATTGACAAGGCTGAAATGTATAGAATTCTTGCTGGGCTCGGATTATCCATGGCTGAATTCACTCATGAAGTTAAATTTTCAATTTTGAAAGTCTCTAATAATTTATCAAAACTACAAGATGCACTGAGTGACAAGAGTATTGGTGTTGACATTGCACAAGTACTTTTTGCAATCGACAATCTCAGATCATATACCTCTTTTTTTGAGGCAAGTTTTCAATCACTGACTGACAAAGAAGGTGAGTTTCTTGATTTGCGGAAATACGTAAATGAATTTCTTGATACTCTTAAAGACACCAAACATGATGACGATCAGATCAGGATCGAAACTTCTTTGAGTGGAGTTGATTTTGTATCCACTAAAGCACATCGGGCTAACTTTGATTCGATAATAGTTAATTTATACTCAAATGCAAAAAAAGCAATATACAGAGCCGGAGTTGAAGGGATGATTTTAATCGAGCTCGAAGAGAATGATAATTCTGTCGATATGATTTTTAGTGACAATGGCTGTGGTATTACTGATGAGAATAAAGAAAAAGTATTTGACGAGTTTTTTACAACTAATACTCAAGTAGTTAGTGCACCAGAGAATCAACAGATGCTGGGAATGGGACTCGGACTGACAATTGTTAGGGAAATTGTAGAAGGCCTTGGTGGGGAAATTGAAATAATTGAACCGAGAGTCGGTTATTCAACTTCTTTCCACGTTTCTTTACCTAAAGCAGATGAAAGGGATATTGAAGATGACTTTTAAGATCGTAGTTGTAGATGATGAAAACGTCGAAGATCTGATAAGTAATATAAATTTAGAGTCGCTTTCACATGAAAAAATAAAACCAGAATCATTTCAGAAAGATATAGAGAGCATTACAAATGAATATGATTTGATACTTATGGATCAGAAGCTCGCTGGAAACATTGGTAAAATACCTTATATGGGAACGACCCTTGTTCAGGAGCTGAGAACAAGAATGGCTGAGAACAAGCTCACGCCCAAGCCGGTGATTCTTTGGTCAATTGCGGGGAATATTAGTAGCTATCAGAACGAAAAATCATCTCATAATCTTGTTGATGCTGTTTGGAACAAAGAATGGCTTCATCATAGCAATACTTTCAAGCGTGAAGAGTGCGCGAGGAAAATAAAGAGTCTTGTTCTTGGATATAGGAAGCTTAATACCGCACTTTGTAGTTTTAAATCCGAAGGCGATACTAATGGCCGTGGACTAGCTGCTGATATTTTTGGCATCAAGCCAGAATTTGTTCTTGGGTATCTTCCTGAATCAGTTTTAGGTCATTTGGTGAACAAAAATCACCATGTAACTCATACGCTCTCAATTTTTTTGACGAACGCGATCTTGAGGTTCAACGGCTTTCTTATTAACGAACAAACGTTAGCTGCGAGATGCGGAGTTGATATAAATTGTGAAGGATGGGCAGAGTTAAAAGATTCTTACTTGAAAACATTTAGATTTTGTGGCGTTTATTCAGATTTTTACCCTAGATGGTGGGCGTCGGAGTTTGAAACGTGGTGGTTGGAGAAAATTTCTAATGAACATCCAGCAAATCTAGAGGCAGAGCAAAGAGTTAAACTCCTTAATAATAAACTGTCACTATCACTTCTAGCAGCGACTCCGTCTGAAAAACACATTGAGAGTAAGTTTTGGCATTGCTGCGTAATTAACGGCTCCCCCCTTGACGAAGTGGATAGTTACAAAGTTACGACTTCTGAGCGGAGAGAGTGGCAAGAGCAATTATATGCATGTTTTGAGGCGATAAACAATAAATCTCATAAGGAGAATGGGTACGAGCTAACTGCCAGAGATAAAGAAAGGTTTTTGAAAGTAAGAAAAGGAAATTACCATGAATGATGTTGATTTAGTCAGAGCTCTAGATGATTTGACTGAAGTCCTCGAGTCATTTTATGGAAAGGGAGTCCGTGATATTACTGGTCTCAAGCAAGCCGTATCTAGGTTAAAAATGCGTTTGGTAAATCCGAAGCAAAAAGGCTATCCATTAACCATACATATCGCACGAATGAGCTTCGATATACTAGGTAATCACAAACACACTCTACCCTCTGGGATTTTGGACTCGATATTAACATTATCTATTAAGATATGTTTCAGTGACGGAGTTGCGTCATTTGCTAATATAGTTGAAATGAATATTGATTTTGAGCTCTCTTCGAAAGATCAAGGAGGACAACCTGTGAAGAGTGCTTGGCATTTGGATTATCATGATGTCAAAGGTAACGAACACTTTTCTCACCCCCAATTCCACTTTCAATTTGGCGGTAAAAAACTCAGAGAATCAATTCGAGATTACAATAGCCATTTTAACACAGGCGAATTACTGTTGATGGAGAGTCCTCGTATAATGCATCCTCCCATGGACCCTATATTGGCTGTGGACTTTGTTTTTGGTAATTTCCTTGGTGATAAGTGCTGGAAAGCATTGAGGCAGAAAAAGTCGTTCATTAATATCCATAAATCTAGTAAAGAGTTGTTTTGGAGGCCATACTTCGAAGGTTTATCAGATTATTTTTCAAATCCAAGTGTGCCTTCGCGAGCAATGGCCTTACACCCAGGACTTTAAAAACGAGTGGACCTGAGGGGTAATGAAGCAACCTAATTTTTAGGTCATTGAATCTTTGCACTATAAGCTAAGCTCTCGGCTGCCCCCCTGCTCAGAATTATTTTTAGGCACTAAATTTGTTACTGGTAATGTGTGCGCAGCCTTAGCCGTCAAACAGTCCCGACTGTAGAAAATGTATCTAAAAGCCTCTTTGAACTAGGAAGTTGAAGCATGACTAATCTAAATCAACAAAATAAAGACTCTGGTGTTGAAGAGATCGAGGGGTTAGACACTGGGGAGGATATATCTTTTGGTGATTACCCTATAGATACAGTTCTAATTCGAAATGAAAACCGAACTGTTTTCGATGTGCTGCGCCGCATTGAAAAAGGTAGTTTCGTAATGGATCCTGATTTCCAACGAGACTTCATTTGGCCTGAAGATAAGCAGTGTAAGTTGATTGAGTCGGTCATGATGAGAATACCACTTCCAGTATTTTACCTTGCTGAAAATAGCAAAGGTAAGATGATCGTAGTTGATGGTCTTCAGCGCCTTTCTACATTTCAGCGCTTTGTTAATAATGAGCTAAAGCTTAAGTTGCCACATCAACCTGAGTTGGATAAAAAGTTCTTCGGTGATCTTTCACCTAAGTTACAAAACCGTATTGAAGATTGTAACTTGGTGTTGTATGTGATTGACTCGAAAGTACCTGCTCAAGCACTGTTAGATATCTTCGAGCGGGTTAATGGTGGGGTGCCATTAACGAGACAACAAATGCGGAACTGTCTTTTCTCAGGTAGGGCAACGCGCTTTTTGAAAGATGAGGCAAATACTTCTTTATTTCTTAAGGCAACTGGGAAAAGTCTTAATAAAAAAACCATGCGTGATCGTGAATTAATTAACCGTTTCTGCGCATTTCAGATATTAGATATTTCTGAATACAAAGGTGATATGGATGATTTTCTAGCCAAAGCGCTCTCTAAGATGAACAGTATGTCAGAAAATCAGTTGAGTACTTTATCGACCCAATTCCGCACTAGCCTACGAAATAACTACATGGTCTATCAAGTGCATGCATTCAGGAAACATACTTCGCTTTCTCACGGAAGGAGTGTTATTAATGCTTCACTTTGGGATGTTATGTCTACAGGGCTTAGTCAGTATCCAGAATCTACCGTTGAGTCAAAAGTTGAAACGCTGAGGGAATTAACAGTTACGTTGTTTGCGAATCCAGGCTTTAGTGAGGCGATCTCATTAGGTACAAATCAGGTTTATCGGGTGAGGACTCGGTTTAAAATGATGCGCGAGATGCTTAGTGAGGTTCTCGATGATTAGAAACATAGAACTTAAGTTCTTCAAATGTTTTAAAAAGCTCAATATGCCTTTATCTGAGCTTACTTTACTATCAGGTACTAACGCTTCCGGGAAATCATCTTTGCTCCAAGCCTTGGTACTTTTACATCAAACAATACATGACAATGAATGGGGAAAACGGCTCGTTCTAAATGGTGATATTCTCCGGCTTGGTACTGTTCAGGATGTAGTAAACAAAACTTTTGGTCGGTATGAGTTTGAGCTTGAGATGAAGTCGGACGATAGTTCTCACCACTGGGTTTTCTCAGGTGATCGACCCGAGATGTCTATGGAAATTAAATATTTCTCTGAAAATAAGCATGTTGATTCGGAACGCTTATTTAGATTACTGCCCTTCCCGTCAAATCTATCAAGTATTATTTCATCTAAGCTTGCTGGGTTAACATACATAACGGCCGAGCGAATTGGGCCGCGAGATTTCTATCCTCTTGAAGATAGAAGTACCATCCAAACTGTAGGTCCTCGGGGAGAGAATACTGTCAGTCTGCTTTTCCGGTTAGCTGAAAATCAAGTTTCGGATAAATTGTTGATACAGTCTGTAGCACCAACACTACTGAGGCAAGTTGAAGCTTGGATGGACCGATTTTTTCCTGGCTGCGGTATCGAAGTCGCGCCAATTGCCCGGATGAATGCGGTAACCTTGGGTATTAGAACATCTCCTGAAACAGACTATCACCGACCTATCAATGTGGGCTTCGGGTTGACACAAGTGTTGCCTATAATTACCGCTGTCTTATCTGCAAAGCGTGACGACATCATTCTTATTGAAAATCCTGAAGTGCATTTGCATCCAGCAGGTCAAGCCTTGATGGGGAGCTTTCTTGCTCTAGCTGCAAGCAATGGCCCCCAAATAATCATCGAAACACATAGCGATCATGTGCTGAATGGTATTCGGCGCGCTGTTCGTGGCAAGGATCTATTACCCTCTCAGGCCACTTTACACTTTTTCAGACAGCCTAAAGCTAATTTTGATCAAGTGGTTTCACCAACGCTTGATGATGCTGGAAATGTTGATATCTGGCCGGATGGCTTCTTTGACCAATTTGATAAAGATATGAATCATTTCGCTGGATGGGGAGAGTGAAATGGAGCTTTTCTTCAATGAGAAATCGATACATGGACAGTTTCCGGATGTAGATACTTTTGCTGAGGTAATCGATGAGCTTATGACTATCCGCCACCTGGCAATAAAATACGGAAGAGAGCTTTATTGCCATCGTACCTGTGCGCATACGATGGCGACCGCAAATATGTCACTGCAGCAAGCAATAAACTATTTGGATAGAAATAAAGCAAAAGCTTTAATGACATGGTTAGGTCAAAAGGGGCCATTTTGGGATGACAAACGTCTGCATTCTGAGGACGATTATTTTGAATGTAATGGTGATGTTGTGACTGATACAGCCATTGGCGAGTGTGCTTACCTTTCCTTTTCAAATAAGAGTGCGCATTTAGTTAGTCTAACTGGATCAGTTTGGGAGAGGTCCCCTTTAACAGTTGATTGGCACAGGTATGATAATGACATTTTGTCCACAGCAATTTCGAATCACTTATCAGGTTTAACGTTAGAAGCGGAGTTGAAGGGCGCTGTACCGCCAATATTGTCGTGGTGTCAAATGTCTGATTTCTGTGTTACACATTTTGACAACATTAACTTTCATGCAGAAGCATTTTCTCCATTAGAGGGCAGGCCGTTCGTTGCTGCCGCCGCAAAATCAATTATTGATCTACTCTCTGTTCTTTCTGAGTTTAAAGCTGCTCACCTTGCATGCTCGGGACGAACTAGCAAAGGTGATTCGTTGTATCAACAATACTTCACTGGAGAAAGAGCGTGGTTTTCAGATTCAAGTGCACGAGAAAAAGTCTATTTTAAAGATAAGATGACATTCACTCACCCTGAAAAATCTTCAGAGAAAATTTTTGTGCCTTTCCACGGAAAAGTCCAGACTCCTCAAATGCGGATCCATTTCACTTGGCCTATAACGGCGGAGTTACCAGTATATGTCTTATATGTTGGGGATAAAATTACTAAAGTCTAAAGCTCGTTTTATAATTTATACTATTCGAATCACTAAGCTAATAGTATGACTCTTTATTACTCAGTTTTTGCTCGCTTTACTCACGTCTCTCAACTTCAGTATGCAACTTTATTTTTTTGAGTGCGTTTTCTCGTGCCAAAAAATCAAGGCCTAGGGAGCGATTAAGTATGAATCTTTATTACTCACCCACACGACATACTAAGAATAATCTCGTTATATTAAAGTCGGCTAAAGCCGGCTTTATCTCTTTCAAAAACGTAATATCTTTTTGAAAGAGATATTACGTTTTTTCGGTCGCGGTATTAAACCCTGCCAACCATACCTTTAACAAACCACTGAGTTGCTGTTGTTG
>Ga0209812_10001578_pt1 | contig 15292 bp, 12 predicted proteins | sample JI71714BDNA_FD_187502 | JGI IMG/M metagenome (GOLD analysis project Ga0209812, IMG submission 187502) | Wastewater effluent complex algal communities from Wisconsin, to seasonally profile nutrient transformation and Carbon sequestration -... | ecosystem: Engineered > WWTP > Effluent > Algae...
GGTGGAGCCTGGCGAGTTCGAGCTGCTCGTGGGCCCCGACTCGCAGCGCCTGCAGGCCGTGCGCCTGCGCGTGGTGGCCGCGGCCTAGGCCAGTGCCTCGAAGCGCCAGCGCAGCCGCCGCTGCCAGCGCTGGCCTGGCCGCAGCACCAGGCCGGCGTCGGCCCAGGCCGGGCGGTTGACGGCGTCGGGCAGGCTCTGCGGCTCCAGCGCCAGGCCGGCAAAGGGCGCCAGCGGCCGGCCATCGCGGCCGGCGTGGCCGCCCAGGTGCTGGCCGCTGTAGACCTGCAGGCCCACGCAATCCGTGGCCAGCTGCAGCCGCACGCGGCCATCGGCCGACAGCAGCTCGGCCGCGGGGGCCTGCATCGTGGCGCAGGCGGGGTCGAGCATGTAGCAGTGGTCCAGCCCTCGCGCGCGGGCCAGCTGCGGGTGCAGGGTGGGGTCGGCCGGCAGCGGCTGCAGCGTGCGCAGGTCGAAGGGTGTGCCGGCCACGGGCAGGGGCCCGGCCAGCGGGATCATGGTCTCGTCCACCGGCAACACCTGGGCCGCGGCCACGCGCAGCCGGTGGCCACGCACGTCGGCGGCGTCGCCGTCGAGGTTGACATAGGCGTGGCTGCTCAACGCCACCGGCGTGGGCGCGTCGGCCTCGGCGCTGAAGCTGAGGTGCACGGTGCACGTGGCCACGTCGACGCGGTAGTGCGCCTGGGCCGTCAGCGCACCCGGGTAGCCCTGGTCGCCGGCGGGCGAGTGCAGCTCGAGCAACACCTCGTCGACCGCCACGTGCAGGGGCCGCCAGGGGCGCGCGTGGAAGCCCTCGGGCCCGCCGTGCAGCTGGTGCGCACCTTCGTTGGCCACCAGCGGCCACTCACGCCCGTCGAGCACCAAGCGCGCGTCGGCGATGCGGTTGGCCACCCGGCCCACGGTGCTGCCGATGTAGGCGCAGCCGGGGCTGCGGGCGTGGGCCTCGGGGTCGGCCGGGGCCAGCAGCAGCTCGCGCCGCGTGCCACCCACCGGCAGCCGGCACGACAGCCAGCTCGCGCCGATGGCCGCCACCTCGATGGCGAAGCCGGCGGGGTCGCCCAGGGTCCAGCGCGGGCCGGGGCCGTTCATGCGGTGCGCGGTTCGTAGCCGAAGTCGAGGAAGTCCGCCGTCCAGCCCGAGCCCGAGGTGTCGAAGGCCAGCATGCCGACGAAGGCGCCGGTGAACGAACCGTGCGCACCGCGCCCGCCTTCGTCGGAGATCACGCCCGCGTCGAGCGCCGGGCCCACGGGCTGCCAGCCGGCGCCAGTGTCCGCGAAGAACTGCAGTTGCGCGCCGCTCACGTCGGCCGCCAGCTTCACGGGGCCGTCGCCCGGCAGCAGCCAGGGTTCGGCCAGCGGGAAGTTCACGCGGCCGTCGGGGTAGTCGCCCGCGCAGCTCAGGATGCTGAGCACACGGCCGTGGGTTTCATGCGCCGTCACGCCCAGCAGGTGGAACTTGTGGCGGTTGTAGTAGTGCGTGAGCCCGGCCAGCTGCTGGTAGTGCTGCGGCACGGCGTGCACGGTGGTCTCGGCGCGGAAGTGGTGGTCTTCCTGGCGCCGCGCCACCAGCGACTGCTCGAACCAGCTGCCCACGGACTCGCGCCCGATGAGCCGCAGCGCCTGCCCCGTGAAGCCGAACAGGCGCTCGGGCTGCGGCGTGCGCAGCCACTGGAACTCCGGCGGCAGCGCCGTGGCGCCGGCAAACACCCGCCGCACGGCCGTGCGCGGCGCGGGCTCGATGCGGTTGTCGGGCGCGGGCACGTCCACCACGGGCACCTGGCCGTGGGCGCCGGCGCCGGGGGCGAGGTAGAGCCAGCCGTCGTCGCGCCACTCGCAGCGCTGCAGCGCCGTCTCGCGGCCCAGCGGCGACAGGCGCGTGCCCGGCAGCGGCCGGCCGCACAGGTGCGTGTGGTACGTGCCGCCATCGGCCAGCTCGACGATCTGCCCGTGGCCCGCGCGCTGCAGCGGCGCCTCGGGGTCGAAGCGCGCGGTGATGGGGTGCTGGAGCGGGTGCGTCTCGTAGGGCCCCCAGATCGAGCGCGACCGCGCCAGGGTCACGGCGTGCTCGTACGAGGTGCCGCCCTCGGCCACCGTCAGGTAGTACCAGCCGCCGCGCCGGTGCAGGTGCGGGCCCTCCACCAGGCCCAGCTCGGTGCCCGGGTAGATGTTCTTCACGGGGCCCACCAGGCGGCGCGTGCGCGGGTCCCACTCCTGCAGCAGGATGCCGTCGAAGGCCACGCTTCGGGGGTTGCCGCCCACGGACTCGGTGCGGTGGTTCCAGCGCATGTTGAGGAACCACTTGCGGCCATCGGCGTCGTGGAACAGCGAGGGGTCGAAACCCGAGGAGTTGACGTGCACCGGGTCGCTCCACGGCCCCTCGATGGCGGGCGCGGTGACGATGAAGTTGTGCGCGTCCTTGAAGTTGCCGTCGAAGCGCTTGACGTCGGTGTAGACCAGCCAGAACAGCCCGTCGGCGTGCGACAGGCACGGCGCCCAGATGCCGCAGGAGTCGGGGTTGCCGCGCAGGTCCAGCTGGCTGGCGCGGTTGAGCGGGCGCGTCGCCATCGTCCAGTTGACGAGGTCGCGGCTGCGGTGGATCTGCACGCCCGGGTACCACTCGAAGGTGCTGGTGGCGATGAAGCACTCGTCGCCGACGCGGCAGATGCTGGGGTCGGGGTTGAAGCCCGGGAGGATGGGGTTGCGGATCATGGGCTGCCTCGCTCGGACGCTGATGACATGGTAGCGCTACCATATTGAATCCGGCTGCGGGTTTGTCACCATCCGTCTGTCGGCTGATTGCCACCATCCTGATAGCGATAACGAATGGGCCCCGCCGCGCGCTGCATGGCCCACCCGAACACCTTGCCACCCTTGAACAAGCACCCCCGAAGCACCGGCCCGGCCGCCGCCACCGTGGCCGACGTGGCGCGCCTGGCGGGTGTCTCGCCGATGACGGTGTCGCGCGTGGTCAACGGCGACGCCGGCGTGCGGCCCGAGCGCCGCGCCGCCGTGCAGGCCGCCATCGCCGCGCTCGACTACCGCCCCAACCCCGCGGCGCGGCGCCTGGCCGGCCGCGACCTCGTGCGCCTGGGCGTGCTGTGCCCGCACCCCGGCGCCGGCTACCTGAGCGCGCTGCTCGTGGGCCTGCTGGGCCCGGCCAGCCTGGCCCACGTGCAGCTGCTGGTGGAGCCCGGCGGCGGCGACACCACGCCCACCACCACGGCCGAGCGCCTGATCGCTGCCGGCGTCGACGGCCTCATCCTCGCGCCGCCGCTGTGCGACGCGCCGGCGCTCATCGAGCTGGTCGCGCAGCGCGGCCTGCCCGCCGTGGCCGTGGCCAGCGGGCGGCCCGATGCGCGCCTGCATGCCGTCGGCATCGACGAGCGCGCCGCCGCCGCCGACATGACACGCCACCTGCTGGCCCTGGGCCACCGCCGCATCGGCTTCATCGGAGGCGACCCCGCGCTCAGCGCCAGCGCGCTGCGCCTGCAGGGCCACCTCGAGGCACTGGCCGAGGCCGGCCTGGCGCGCGACGAGGCCCTGCTGGCCCAGGGCCTCTACAGCTACCGCTCGGGCCTGGACGCCGCCGAGGCCCTGCTCGCCGACGCCGCGCGCCGCCCCACGGCCGTGTTCGCCAGCAACGACGACATGGCCGCCGCCACCGTGGCCGTGGCCCACCGCCTGGGGCTGGACGTGCCGGGCGACCTCACCGTGGCCGGCTTCGACGACACCGCCATCGCCACCACCATCTGGCCGGAGCTCACGACCATCCACCAGCCCATCGCGCAGATGGCCGAGCGTGCCGTGGCGCTGCTGGTGCAGCAGGTGCGCGGCCGCACCGAAGCCTCATCGCCCGCCGTGCACGAGCGGCTGCCGCACACGCTGGTGCGCCGTCAGTCCGACGCAGCGCCGCGCCGCCGGCCGGCGCCCTTGCCGGCGCGCAGCAGCACCAGCGCCAGCACCGCCGCCGCGCCCAGCGCCAGCGGCCACAGGCCGCCGCGCGACACCCAGCGCGCGTAGGGCGTCAGGCCCTCGCGGCCTTCCACGGGCGCCACGAGCACGCCACGCGTGTGCGGCGGCAGCATCGCCGTCACCTCGCCGCGGTGGTCGATCACGGCCGTGGCGCCGGTGTTGGTGGAGCGCAGCATGGGCCGCTGCAGCTCCAGCGTGCGCAGGCGCGAGATGTGCAGGTGCTGGTCGATGGCGATGGTGTCGCCGAACCAGCCGATGTTGCTGAGGTTGACCATCACCGTGGGCGCCGTGCGCGCGTCGGTGAAGCGGCGCGCGAGCTCCTCGCCGAACAGGTCTTCATAGCAGATGTTGGGGCCGAAGCGCTGGCCCAGGGCCTCGAAGGGCGGCGGGTGCGTGACACCGCGCGCAAAGTCGCCCAGCGGGATGTTCATCATCCGGGTGAACCAGCGGAAGCCCGTCGGGATGAACTCGCCGAAGGGCACGAGGTGCCACTTGTCGTAGCGGTGCGGCTGCGCCAGGTGCGCGGCCGACAGGCCGACGACGCTGTTGGTGTAGCCGTTCTCGAAATCACCCAGCGGCACACCCACCAGCGCGGCGCGGCCAGGCACGGCGAAGTGCGCCTGCAACTGCTCCCAGTAGCCGGGCGCGAACTCATTGAGCTGATCGGGCAGCAGCGGCACGGCCGTCTCGGGCGCCACGACCAGCGGCGCGGTGGCGAGCAGCAGCTCGCGCTGCACCCACACCAGGTTGGCCGGCAGGTGCTCGGTGGCGAACTTCTCGTCCTGCGGCACGTCGGTCTGCAGCAGCGCCGCCTCCAGCGTGCCGGTGGGCGTGGTGAAGTCGGCCGGGCCGGCGTGGGCCAGGGCCACCACCGCCGCGGCCGTGGTGGCCGCGCCCCAGCGGCGGCCACGGGTGCGCAGCAGCTGCACGGCACCGGCCGCCGCCAGCGCCATCAGCGCGCCCAGGCCGTACACGCCCAGCCAGGGCGCGACGGCGGCCAGCGGCGAATCGACCTGCGAGTAGCCCGCGGCCACCCACGGGAAGCCCGTGAACAGCACGCCACGCGCCAGCTCGGCCAGCAGCCACAGCGCGGCGAACAGCGGCGCGTCCAGCGCACCCCGGCCGTCGGCCGAGCGCCAGCGCGCATAGGCCGCGGCGGCCAGCGCCAGGTACAGCGAGAGCGCCGCCGACAGCGCCGCCACCGCGGCCGCCGCCAGCGGCGCCGGCAGGCCGCCGTAGCGGTGCATGCTGATGAACAGCCACCAGGTGCCGGCAGCCAGCCAGGCCGTGCCGTACAGCCAACCCAGCAGCGCGGCACGCCGCGGCGTGGCGTCATCCAGCCGCCACACCAGCAGCGCCAGCGTGGCGATGGGCAGCGCCCAGGCTGCGGTGTGCACAAAGGCCAGGGTCTGCAGCGCGCCGGCGGCGGCGGCCAGCAGCGCCTCGGCCCAGGCCGGCCAGGGCCGGCGCGGCAGGGCCGGGGGCGCCGCGGCCGGCGCCTCAGTCGACGTCACCGCCCTCGACCGACGGTGTCTCGGGCGCGCGCGCCACGCGGAACCAGCGCACCGCGCCGCCGCGCGTGATCATCACCGTGAAGGCCAGGCCGCCCACGGCCACGGTCTCGCCGCGGCGCGGCACGCGGCCGTGCTCCTGCGCGACCAGCCCGCCGATGGTGTCGAAGTCGGCCTCGGGCAGCTGCGTGCCGAAGGCGTGGTTCACGGCCTCGATGCCCACGTCGCCGGCCACGCGGTGGCTGCCGTCGGCCAGGGTGTAGATGCCGTTTTCCTGCTCCTGCTCGTCGAACTCGTCCTCGATCTCGCCGACGATCTCTTCCAGCACGTCTTCGATGGTGATGAGCCCGGCGGTGTTGCCGAACTCGTCGATGACCACGGCCAGGTGGTTGCGGTTGGAGCGGAAGTCGCGCAACAGCTCGTTCAGGCGCTTGCTCTCGGGCACGAACACCGCCGGGCGCAGCAGCGCACGCAGGTTGAGCTCGGGCGCGCGGTGCAGCTTGAGCAGGTCTTTCGCGAGCAGGATGCCGATGATGTTCTCGCGGCCGCCCTCGTGCACCGGGAAACGCGAGTGCGCGGTGTCGATCACGGTGGCCAGGATGTCTTCCACCGGCGCGTCGATGGACAGCAGGTCCATGCGCGTGGCGGGCACCATCACGTCGCCGGCCGTGAGGTCGGCCATGCGCAGCACGCCCTCGAGCATGAGCCTCGACTCGGGCTCGATGAGCTCCCGGTTCTCGGCGTCGGCGAGCGTGCGGATCAGCTCGTCCTTGCTGTCGGGGCCGGGCGAGACGAACTCGATGAGGCGTTCGAACAGCCCGCGTTTGTCGCGGGCTTCGGTTGAAACACCGCGCTTGTCGCGGGCTTCGGCAGACGGACCACGGTCGGAGCCGCGGTCTCGTCGACTGGGGGCGGGGTCGGACACTGGGGTGGTGCCGGCAGTCAAAGGGGCGCCAAGAATACCCCAGGGGCCTCCGCCGGGGCCGCTTGCGGCGACAATCCCGGCCCCGCCGCGCGGAGCCACGAACCGTGAACCCCACCCCCGACCGAAGCACCCTGGCCCGCCTGGCCGCCCCCGTGGCGGCCATGGCCGCCGTGATCGTGCTGTCCAACGTGCTCGTGCAGCACGCCATCAACGACTGGCTCACCTGGGGCGCCTTCAGCTACCCGCTGGTGTTCCTGGTGACCGACCTCACCAACCGGGCGCTCGGCCCGCAGATGGCGCGCCGCGTGGCCTGGATCGGCTTTGCCATCGCCGTGGCGGTGTCGCTGGCGCTGGCGCCGTGGCGCATTGCCGTGGCCTCGGGCGCGGCCTTCCTGTTCGCGCAGCTCATGGATGTGGCGGTGTTCAACCGCTGGCGCGCCGCCACCTGGTGGAAGGCGCCGCTCATCGGCTCGCTGGTGGCCAGCGTGGTGGACACGGCTGTGTTCTTCTTCCTGGCCTTTGCCGGCACCGACATGAACTGGCTCATGCTCGCCACCGGCGACCTGGCCGTGAAGGCGCTGATGGCCGCGCTGCTGCTGGCGCCCTACCGCGCGCTGCTGCCGCACCTGCAGACCTGGGCCCCGCCACCGGCAGCGGCCCGCTGACCGCACCCCCGAGCACCCACCATGAGCCAAGGCCTGATCCCCGCCACCATCCTCACCGGCTTCCTCGGCTCGGGCAAGACGACGCTGCTCAAGCGCGTGCTGTCCGAGTCGCACGGCCAGAAGATCGCCGTCATCGAAAACGAGTTCGGCGAGGAGAACATCGACAACGAGATCCTCTCGGTCAACACCGAGGAGCAGATCATCCAGATGAGCAACGGCTGCGTCTGTTGCACCATCCGCGAAGACCTGCGCAGCGCCCTGGCCACGCTGGCCGAGAAGCGCCGCAAGGGCGAGCTGCAGTTCGACCGCGTCGTCATCGAGACCACCGGCCTGGCCGACCCCGGCCCCGTGGCGCAGACGTTCTTCATGGACGACGAGATCGCCGAGAGCTACCTGCTCGACTCGGTGCTCACGCTCGTGGACGCCAAGCACGCGAACACGCAGCTCGACACGCGCCAGGAGGCGCGCCGCCAGGTGGGCTTTGCCGACCAGATCTTCCTGAGCAAGACCGACCTCGTGGCCGAGGGCGAGGTCGAGGCGCTGATGCACCGCCTCAAGCACATGAACCCGCGCGCGCCGCACCACAAGGTGCACTTCGGCGAGGTGCCGATCGCGCAGGTGTTCGACCTCAAGGGCTTCAACCTCAACGCCAAGCTCGACATCGACCCCGACTTCCTGAAGGACGACGGGCACGGCCACGACCACCATCACCACGACCACGACCACGAGCACGGCGAGCACTGCGACCACCCCTCGCACCAGCCCGGCCACGCCCACCACCACGCGCACGACGACGACGTGAAGAGCTTCGTCTTCCGCAGCGACCGCGCCTTCAACCCGGCCAAGCTGGAGGACTTCCTCGGCGCCATCGTGCAGGTCTATGGCCCCAAGATGCTGCGCTACAAGGGCGTGCTCTACATGAAGGGCTCGGACCGCAAGGTGGTGTTCCAGGGCGTGCACCAGCTCATGGGCTCCGACCTCGGCCCCAAGTGGGCGCCGGGCGAGAAGAAGCAGAGCAAGCTGGTGTTCATCGGCATCGACCTGCCGCGCGAGGTGCTGCTCCAGGGCCTGGAGCAGAGCCTGGTCTGAGAGGGTTTTCACGCCCCTTTGGCGGGGCATGAAGGGGCCTCGGGCCCCTGGATCGCGTGGCTACAATCCGCGCGCCTCGAAGGGGGTGCCGGGTCCGGCACCTCCACCCGAAACAGCGATCCCGGACGTACCCGAAAGGGGAGGAGGTCCCCGTGAGCAAGCCAACGGCCAAGGCAGCGGCCGCCAGCAAGAGCACCGCTGCCAGCAAGACGCCCGCGAAGGCGCCCGCCAAGCCCGCAGAGAAGACCATCAAAGAGGCGTCCGCCAAGGCGCCCGCGAAGACCACCCCCAAACCGGCCGAGAAGCCGGCCGAGAAGCCGGCCGAAAAGGCAGTCGGCAAGGCCGCCGCACCTGCGGTGCCCGCGGCCAAGGAGCCGGCTGCCAAGCCGGCCAAGGCGGCTGGCAAGTCGTCCGGCAAGGCCGAGCCCAAGCTCGGGGCCAAGGACATTCCCCCCGCCGATTCGCCGATACCCGGCGCACGGCACGGCTTTGCCGAACGCTTCGGCCCGGCCGCACGAACCCAGAACCGACAGATGCCCGACACGGCCGAGATGCCCAAAGCAGTGCCCAAGGATCCCAAACTCGCCAACGCCTGGAAGAACAAGCCCGGGCGTGAACTCACCGAAGCCGAACTCCTGGCCATGCCGGAGTCGGAGTACATGAACGACAAGCAGATCGACTTCTTCCGCGCCCGCCTGGAGCAGCAGAAGGCCGACCTGCTGTCGAGCGCCGGCGAGACCACCGAGCACCTGCGCGAAGACACGTCGATCGTGCCCGACCCCGTGGACCGCGCCACGATCGAGGAAGAGCACGCGCTGGAGCTGCGCACGCGCGACCGCGAGCGCAAGCTGCTCAAGAAGATCGCGCAGGCCCTGGCGCGCCTGGACACCGGCGACTACGGCTACTGCGACGAGACCGGCGAGCCCATCGGCCTGCAGCGCCTGATGGCGCGGCCCACGGCCACGCTCTCGCTCGAGGCGCAGCAGCGCCGCGAGATGAAGCAGAAGATGTTCGGCGACTGAGGCCGCCGGCGGACGGGATTGCGGGCCCTTTCGGGGTCATCGTTCACGACCGCCGTGCCCGGGCCCCGGGGTACCATCCGCCGCCTATGGCCGAGCAAGAGAAGAACGAGAGCTTCTTTCGCAAGGTGGTGAGGTTCGTCGCGAACCCCGCCACGGATTGGGCCGACCTCAACTCGCGCCAGGAAGACACCAAGGAGCTCGAGCTCGAGAAGAGCGAGCTCAAGGCCATGATCGAGCGCAAGCGGCGCAACGACTTCGTGCGCAAGCGCGAGTTCGACATGCTGCGCAAGGTGCGCCGCGAGGGCCTGTCGCCGGAGCAGCTGGCCGCCTTGGGCACCTCCTCGCGCCTCGACGACTCGGAATCGCGCAGCACCGAGACACCCGCCGCGCGACCCGACGGCGTGAAGGCCAAGATCGACGAGATCGAGCAGCAGATGGTCGGTGAGGGTGGCTTCTCGTCGGGCTCGCGCCGGGGTGGGCTCGACGCCGCCAGCCGCCCCAGCCCGTTCACGCCGGCCGCGGCACCGCCGCTGGCCGTCGGCGAGCTGCGCAGCCCGGCGCCCGCGCCGCTGGCGCGCGAGCCCGAGCGCCCGGTGCGCCCCGCCTCGCCCAACCAGCTGCCCGACATCCACCTGCCGCCGGCCACCGCGCCGGCGCCGGTGCAGATGGTTTCGGGCCTGCCGCCGCTGGCGCCGCTGTCGGCGGTGAGCTTCGACACGCCGCCCACGCCGGCACAGACCAGCGAGCGCCAGGCCGAGGCCCCGCGGGCCGAACCCATGTCGCCGCTGGCGCCGATGCCGCCGCCGCTGCCCGCACCGCCATCCAGCGACTTCGGCAGCCCGTTTGCGGTGGAGGTCAGCGAGGTCATGCACGACCCCGACCTCGACGAGGCCGTGATCGCCTTCGCCAACGCCGACTTCGGCCAGTGCGAAGAGGCCCTGCAGCGCCTCACCGGCCCCAGCGGCGCGCGCTCGCAGCACGCCGAGACCTGGCTGGTGCTGTTCGACCTGTACCGCGCCACCGGCCAGCAGCAGCGATTCGAGAGCCTGGCGCTCGACTACGCGCAGCAGTTCGGCTGGAGCGCGCCCCAGTGGTACAGCCTGCCCAAGCTGGTGGCCGACAAGCTCAACGACGAACCCGTGCTGCCGCGCAGCGTGGGCGGCCCCAGCGTGATGGGCGGCGACGTCGGCTGGGTCTGCCCCGAGCTGCTGGACATCGAGGCCGTGGCCCGGCTGCGCTCGCAGACGCTGCAGATGCCGCTGCCCTGGGTGTTCGACTGGAGCGCACTGCGCATCATCGACCCCGAGGCGGCGATGCAGCTGTCGACCATCTTCCGCCTCTGGGCCGGCCAGCAGCTCGAGATGCGCTGGCAGGCCGGCGACCGCCTGTTCCAGGTGCTGGCCGAGTCCGCGCCCACGGGCGTGCGCGACGCCGACCCGGCCTTCTGGCTGACGCGCCTGGACGCCCTGCGCCTGGCCAACCGCGCCGACCAGTTCGACGAGGCCGCCATCGACTACTGCGTCACCTACGAGGTGAGCCCGCCGTCGTGGGAGCCCACGCGCTGCACGGTGCACATCGGCGGCAGCGCGATGAGCACGCGCAACCCGCCGATGTCGATGATCTCCGACGTCTCCACCAGCTTCTACGAAAGCGGTCTGGCCGACGACGCCGCCGCGGGCGTGGAGGTGGCGCATGTGGAGCTCTCGGGCCAGCTCATCGGCGACATCAGCGCCACGCTGGGCAAGCTGCAGGGCGAGGTGGGGCTGGCGCCGGTGGTGAGCGTGTCGTGTGCGCGGCTGATCCGCGTCGACTTCATCGCCGCGGGCGACCTGCTCAACTGGGTGCTGGCGCGGCGCGGCGAGTCGCGCGCGGTGCAGTTCGTCGACGCGCACCGGCTGCTGGCGCTGTTCTTCGGTGCCATGGGCATCAACGAACACGCCAAGGTGCAGGTGCGCAAGGTCTGAGATCGGCCCGGGCCCGCCGAGGGCCGCGCCGGGCCGGCTATCCTGCCGGCCATGGATTCTTACCACGGCACCACCATCCTCAGCGTGCGCCGCGGCCCGCTCGTCGCCCTGGGCGGCGATGGCCAGGTCACCTTGGGCCACATCGTCGTCAAGGCCAGCGCGCGCAAGGTGCGCCGGCTCTACAAGGAGCAGGTGCTCGCGGGCTTCGCGGGCGCCACGGCCGACGCCTTCACGCTGTTCGAGCGCTTCGAGGCCAAGCTTGAAAAGCACCAGGGCCAGCTGCAGCGCGCCGCCATCGAGCTGACCAAGGACTGGCGCACCGACCGCGTGCTGCGCCGCCTGGAGGCCATGCTCGCCGTGGCCGACCGCACCGGCAGCTTCATCATCACCGGCAACGGCGACGTGCTCGAGCCCGAGATGGGCATCGTGGCCATCGGCTCCGGCGGCGCCTACGCGCAGGCGGCGGCGCGCGCGCTGGTGGAGCACACCGAGCTGCCACCCTCGGCCATCGTGAAGAAGGCGCTCACGATCGCGGGCGACCTGTGCATCTACACCAACCAGAACCACACGATCGAGACACTGGGGGACGGCGCATGAGTGCCGAAGTTGAACGCGCCCCGCTGGGCATGACGCCGCAGGAGATCGTCTCCGAGCTCGACCGCCACATCGTCGGCCAGCCCGCGGCCAAGCGCGCGGTCGCCATCGCGCTGCGCAACCGCTGGCGGCGCCAGCAGGTGCCGGGCGCGATGCGCGGCGAGATCACGCCCAAGAACATCCTCATGATCGGCCCCACGGGCGTGGGCAAGACGGAGATCGCACGCCGCCTGGCGCGGCTGGCCGACGCGCCCTTCATCAAGGTGGAGGCGACCAAGTTCACCGAGGTCGGCTACGTGGGCAAGGACGTGGACACCATCGTGCGCGACCTGGTGGACGTGGCCGTCAAGCAGGAGCGCGAGCGGCAGATGAAGCAGCAGCGCACGCGCGCCGAAGACGCCGCCGAGGAACGCATCCTCGACGCGCTGGTGCCGCCGCCGCGCAGCACGGGCAGCATCGGCTTCGACACCACGCCGCCCGCCCCCCCCGCCGACAACACCGCGCGCCAGGTGCTGCGCAAGCGCCTGCGCGAAGGCACGCTCGCCGACAAGGAGATCGAGATCGACGTCGCCGACGCGCGGCCCTCGCTCGAGGTGCTGGGCCCGCAGAACCTGCCCGGCATGGACGAGATGGCCGAGCAGCTCAAGGGCCTGTTCTCGCAGATGGGCGCGGGCAAGCGCACCAAGCGCAAGATGAAGATCGGCGAGGCCTACCCGAAGCTGGTCGACGAAGAGGCCGCCAAGCTCGTGAACGAAGACGAGATCCGCGCGGCGGCACTCGCCAACGCCGAGGGCAACGGCATCGTCTTCATCGACGAGATCGACAAGGTGGCCACGCGCTCGGAGCACGGCGGCGCGGAGGTGAGCCGCCAGGGCGTGCAGCGCGACCTGCTGCCGCTGGTGGAGGGCACCACCGTCAGCACCAAGTACGGCCCGGTGAAGACCGACCACATGCTGTTCATCGCCAGCGGCGCCTTCCACCTGGCGCGGCCTTCGGACCTGATCCCCGAGCTGCAGGGCCGGCTGCCCATCCGCGTGGAACTTTCGTCGCTGAGCGTCGAGGACTTCGAGGCCATCCTCACCAGCACGCAGGCGAGTCTCGTGAAGCAGTACGCCGCGCTGCTGGCCACCGAGGGCGTGGCGCTGGCCTTCACGCCGGCGGCCATCCGCCGCATCGCGCAGATCGCGTTCGAGGTGAACGAGCGCACCGAGAACATCGGCGCGCGGCGCCTGGCCACGGTGATGGAGCGGCTGCTCGACGACGTGAGCTTCGACGCGCCGAAGCTCAGCGGCCAGACGGTGACGCTGGACGAGGCCGACGTGAACCGCCGCCTGGGCGAGCTGGCCGCCAACGAAGACCTGTCGAGGTACATCCTGTGATGCAGCGAGGGATCGGCCGCAGCGGCCTGCACGTGGCGCCGCTGGCCCTGGGCGGCAACGTGTTCGGCTGGACGGCCGACGAGGCCACGTCGTTTGCCGTGCTCGACGCGTTTGTCGACGGCGGCTTCAACCTGATCGACACCGCCGACGTGTACTCGCGCTGGGCGCCGGGGCACAGCGGCGGCGAGAGCGAGGCGGTGATCGGGCGCTGGCTCAAGGCGAGTGGCAAACGGGATCGCATCGTGCTCGCCACCAAGTTGGGCAAGCCGATGGGCGACGAGGGCAGCGGCAAGACGGGGCTGAGCCGCCGCTGGATCCGCCAGGCCGTGCACGACTCGCTGCAACGCCTGCAGACCGACCGCATCGACCTCTACCAGAGCCACGACGACGACACGGCCACGCCGCTGGAAGAGACCATGGCGGCCTTCGCAGAGCTCATCGCCGAGGGCAAGGTGCGCGCCATCGGCGCCAGCAACTTCACCGCCGCACGGCTGGCCGAGGCCAACGGGGCGGCGGCGCGCCTGGGCGTGCCGCGCTACGAGTGCCTGCAGCCGCACTACAACCTCGTGGAACGCAAGGTGTTTGAGGACGAACTCGAGCCGCTGTGCCGCGAGCAGAACATCGGCGTCATCAACTTCTTCGGCCTCGCGCGGGGTTTCCTCACCGGCAAGTACCGCTCGGAAGCGGACCTCGCCAAGAGCATCCGCGGCGGCGGGGTGAAGAAGTACCTCGAACCGCACCCGATGCGCGTGCTGGCCGCGCTGGACGCCGTGGCCGACGAGCTGAAGGCCACGCCCGCCCAGGTGGCCCTGGCCTGGCAGATGGCGCGGCCCGGCATCACGGCACCGATCGCCAGCGCCACCGGCGTGGCCCAGCTGCAGGAGCTGATGGGCGCGGCGCGGCTGGTGCTCTCGCCGGCGCAGATCGGCGCGCTGGGCGCCGCCAGCCAAGGGCTGTAGCAGGCCGCGGCGCGAAGCGCCACGGACGCGTCACGCCAAAGCGCGGATAATCCGCAACCGGCGCGCCTGCAGCGCCCGCCGCGCCACAGCGCAGCGCCGGGGATCCCACAACAACAGAACAGGACCCCGCATGCCTTCGCTTCCCCTCTTCATCGCTCCCACGCGCCACACCGACGCCGACTCGGCGCTGGCCCAGGTGCAGCTCATCTACCGCGACAGCGTCGAGCACCTGCGCACGGCGCTGCAGCGCTTCGTGGCCGGCACCGACGACGGCCAGGCCGTGCGCGCCTTCTACCCCTTCGTGCGCGTGCGCACCGACACCGTGGCGCGCGCCGACTCGCGCCTGAGCTACGGCTTCGTGGCCGGCCCCGGCACCTACGAGACCACGGTGACGCGGCCCGACCTGTTTGCCGACTACCTGCGCGAGCAGTTCCGGCTGCTGCTCAAGAACCACGGCGTCTCGCTCGAGGTGGGCACCAGCAACCAGCCGATCCCGGTGCACTTCTCGCTGGCCGACAACGACCACCTCGAGGGCAGCATGAGCGCCGAGCGCCGCCTGCTCATGCGCGACCGCTTCGACCTGCCGGACCTGGCCGCCATGGACGACAGCATCGCCAACGGCACCTGGCATCGCCGCGCCGGCGAGCCCGAGCCGCTCTCGCTGTTCACCGCGCCGCGCACCGACTACTCGCTGCACCGCCTGCGCCACTACACCGGCACGGTGCCCGACCACTTCCAGAACTTCGTGCTGTTCACGAACTACCAGTTCTACATCGACGAGTTCATCCGCCTCGGCCACGCGCTGATGGCCGACCCGGCCAGCGGCTACGAAGCCTTCGTGGAGCCCGGCAACGTGGTCACGCGGCGCGCGGGCCTGCCGGTGGAAGACGGCGCGCCCAACGGCGTGCCGCCGCCGCGGCTGCCTCAGATGCCGGCGTATCACCTCAAGCGCGCCGGGCACTCGGGCATCACGATGATCAACATCGGCGTCGGCCCGGCCAACGCCAAGACCATCACCGACCACGTGGCCGTGCTGCGCCCGCACGCCTGGCTGATGCTGGGCCACTGCGCGGGGCTGCGCAACAGCCAGCAGCTTGGCGACTACGTGCTGGCCCACGCCTACATGCGCGAGGACCACGTGCTGGATGAAGACCTGCCGCTGTGGGTGCCCGTGCCCGCCCTGGCCGAGGTGCAG
>Ga0209812_10001581_pt1 | contig 15265 bp, 12 predicted proteins | sample JI71714BDNA_FD_187502 | JGI IMG/M metagenome (GOLD analysis project Ga0209812, IMG submission 187502) | Wastewater effluent complex algal communities from Wisconsin, to seasonally profile nutrient transformation and Carbon sequestration -... | ecosystem: Engineered > WWTP > Effluent > Algae...
CGATCGAGCATGAGGCGATGCGGCAGGTCGATGTGCTGGAGGCGGGCGGGGCGATTGTGCAGGAAACCCGCCTGTTCGATCCGGGCACCGGCACGACCCGCACGATGCGCAGCAAGGAAGACGCGCACGACTATCGCTACTTCCCCGATCCTGACCTTTTGCCGCTGGTGCTGGAGGAGGATTTCCTCGCCGAATGCCGCGCGTCCTTGCCTGAACTGCCCGACGCCAAGCGCAAGCGTTATGTCGAGGTGCTCGGCCTCACTCCTTACAACGCGCGCGAGCTGACCGCCGAGGTCGAGACTTTCGCGCGGTTTGAAACCCTTCTGGCCGAAACTGCCAAGGTGACGGCCAAGGGCGAGGCTGCTGTTGCGACGCAAGTCGCCAACTGGTCGCTCTCGGTCGCGCCCGGCGTGATGAAGGCGCTGGGCGATGAAGGTGATGCCGCCAACGCCACTGCGGGGGCGCAGGCGAGCATCCTCGCCATGGCCGACAAGGGCGAAATCAGCGGCGGGCAGGCCAAGGAGATCTTCGAGATCGTCCTCAAGACCGGCCGCGATCCCGCTGAAATCGCGGACGCCGAAGGTCTGAAGCAGGTCTCCGACACTGGCGCGATCGAAGCGGCGGTCGACGCGATCATCGCTGCCAACGCCGACAAGGTCGAACAGTATCGCGGCGGCAAGGAGGCCCTGTTCGGCTTCTTCGTTGGCCAGACCATGAAGGCGATGCAGGGCAAGGCCAATCCGGGCGTGGTCAACCAGCTGCTCAAGGACAAGCTGGGCTGAGGCCTTGCGGCCCTCGACGCTCTATTTCCACGGGTTGCCGGGATCGGCGGCGGAGCTTGCGAGCTTCGGTCCGGCCATCGCCGCTCGGGTAGTGCATGTCCATGTGATCGAGCGGGGCGACCGCCTCGCCGCCGGACCAGCCGAAGGGTATTTCTCGCGGCTGGCCGGGCAGATCGCCGCGCAGTTTCCCGATGGGCCGCTCAGGCTGGTGGGCTTTTCACTGGGCGCGGCAGCGGCCTTGCGGGTCGCGCCGCATCTGGGGGCGCGGGTGGAGCAGATCGACCTTGTCTCGCCTGCGGGTCCGCTTGGGCTGGGCGAGTTTCTGGATGGCATGGCGGGCGCGCCGGTGTTCCGCGCAGCCCTGGCTGGGCATGCGCCCTTTGCGGCGTTGACCTGGGCGCAGGCGCAGATCGCGCGGCTCGCCCCGGGGCGCATGGCGGCGGCTCTGATGGCGAGCGCCCGGGGCAAAGACCGCGACCTTGCCGCCGATCCGCACTTCATCCGGCATCTGGGGCAGTCGCTCCGCACCAGCCTGATTGATCGGCGTGCTGCCTACACCGCCGAAATCCGCGCCTATGTCACCGACTGGTCGGCCGATCTTGCCAAGGTGCAGCAGCCCGTCACGATCTGGCAGGGCAGCGAGGATGACTGGACGCCGCCCGCCATGGCACAGGCGCTGGCGGCGCATTTGCCTGCGGCCCCGGCGGTGCTGACCCAGCCGGGGTGTTCGCACTTCTCCGCCTTGCGCGCCTTTCTCGAGGAGCAGAGCGCATGACCGCCCCAAGGCCAAGCATCGTCCTCGTCCAGCCCGAAATCCCCGGCAACACCGGCTCGGTCGGGCGTACCTGTTTGGCGCTGGATATGGACCTGATCCTGATCCACCCGCTCGGCTTCGAGATCACCGATACCCGGGTGAAGCGCGCTGGCCTCGATTACTGGCCGCATGTCCGCCTCACAGAATATGCCAGCTGGGACGCTTTCATCGCAGCCCGCAACCCGCGCTCCGATCAGCTGTTCCTGTTCGAGGAATTCGGCGCGCGGTCTTTCTATGAGCCGGACTATCCCGAAGATGCGATGCTTGTGTTCGGCAAGGAGACGACCGGCATCCCCAAACCCATCATCGAGCGTCATGCCGACCGTTTGGTCAAGCTGCCGATGCGATCGGATGTGATCCGCTCTTTGAATCTTGCCAACACGGTCACGGCGGCGGCCTATCAGGCGTTGCGGGGACGGCTATGACCGGACGGGTAGCATCCCCCATAGGCTTCGAAGGTGTGCAATAACGTCGCGATCATTCGTCAAAAGCAATTGCGCGGCTAACTTGTTATGATAACTAAGGACCCTGTTACTTCAGGGGTTGCTTCAATGATTACAAAAGGATTGCGCGCGGGCTTGGTCGCCCTCGCGGGGGCAAGTGTGCTCGCGCTCTCCGCACCGGCAGTCGCCGGGGACATCACCCGCGAAGGGTTTGTGTTCCCCGCTGACGGCAACATGAAAATCGTCGTGTTCCGTCCCGATGTGAGCGTCGGTTCGCAGAAGGTCGGCGGACTGGTTGAACCCAACGCCGAGTGGACCGAAGCGGCCCGCACCAACATCAAGGACAAGCTGATCGAACGCGCCGCTGTGCTCAACGCCCAGCTTGAATTCGTCGACGAACTCGAAGGCGAGAACGCTGAAGTCCTGACCGAATATCGCGCTTTGTTCGAAGCGGTCTCTTCGTCGGTCTTTACCCACATCACGGTTGGCGACACGCTGCCTACCAAGGAAAAACTGGTTCCCGACACCTCGGGCCGCAACCAGCGTCCGGCCCGCGTGAAGATGCTCGACTGGACGCTCGGTTCGGGCATGGCGAAGCTGAAGGAAGCGACCGGCGCGGATTACGCGATGTTCGTGTTCACCAACGACGCCTATGGCGATGCCGGGCGCAAGGCGTCGCAGGCGGTCGGGATGCTTGGCTGTCTGATCGGGGTTTGCGTGATCGTCGATTCGGGCATCCACGTCGGCTATGCAGGCCTTGTCGAGCTTGAGACCGGCAATGTCGTGTGGTTCAACACCGACCTTGCCATCGGCGGAGACCCGCGCGAGGTCGAAGGCGCGGACAAGCGTGTGCGCCAGCTGATGGACGGTTTCCCCCTGCGTGACGGCTTTGCCGACGCCGGCGGTTGAAGATGAAGCCTGCGCGCAGGTGGCCGGCCCGCCGGCTGCTGCCCCGGACAATCTGATGCAGAGTCGCTTTTCCTCTTCGCAAACGATGCTGCGCCTCGTGGCTGTGGCGGCCCTGGGCGTGGCCCAGCCTGCCGCTGCGCAGGGCGCCGCAGCAAGCCCTGAAACGACACCGGTTGCGCCCCCTGTTGCCGCCCCAGTTTCAGCCCCCGTGGCAGCCGATGTCGAGTTCGAAGGCGCCTACCAGCCGTCCGACGCGCTCGAGCGCAGTCTGTGGCTGCAGATGGACGAATACGAGCGGACGCTCAAATCATCCAAGCAGGTGATCCGCGATCCGGCGCTGACGGCCTATCTGAAGGATGTGCTGTGCCGCACGGTGGGGCCGGAATGTGCCAATATCCGGCTCTACGTCCTGCGTTCGCCCTATTTCAACGCGACGATGGCCCCCAACGGGGTGATGACGGTGTGGTCGGGCCTGTTGCTGCGTGCACAGAACGAAGCGCAACTCGCCGCCGTGCTGGGCCACGAATTCGCGCATTTCAAGCGCCGCCACAGCCTGCAACTGTTCCGCGAGGCCAAGGACAAGAGCAACGCGGCGGCGTGGCTGGCGTTCACCGGGGTCGGCCTGCTGCTTTCCATCGGCCTGCTCGATTCGCTCTACGAATTCTCGCGCGATCAGGAAGAACAGGCCGATATTGACGGGCTGAAACTGATATCCGACGCTGGCTATGACGCGACGCAGGTGCCGTTGATCTGGGAGCAATTGCTCGACGAACGTGACGCGACGCTGGAAGCGCGCGGCCGCGACAAGGAAAAGCGCAAGACCAAGGCCGGGATGTTTTCGACCCACCCCGCCAGCCAGGCGCGGATCGATTACCTGCGCGCCGCAATAACCAAGGCAGCTCAGGCCCCCGGTTCTGCCGAGGCGGAGCGCTATCGCGAGAAGATGGCGTTCTGGTGGCCGCAGTTCCTCGACGACCAGCTCAAGATGAATGATCAGGGGGGGAGCCTCTATCTGATCGAGAGCATGGGCAAGGCCAACGGCTGGTCGCCGTGGATCGCCTATGCCCGTGCCGAATTCCACCGGCGCCGGGGCAATGCGGGCGATGTCGATGCGGCGATCGGGTATTATTCCGCTGCCATCGCGCAAGGCGGTGATCTGCCGGAATTGTGGCGCGGGCGCGGTTTTGCGCTGCGCAAGGCGGGCCGGCAGGACGAGGCCCGCTCCGATTTTCGCGAATATCTGGATCGTGTCCCCAATGCGCCTGATCGGGGGATGGTGACCATGTTGGTTGGAGGTGAACAATGAAGAAGCTGTCTGCAATTCTGGCCGCAGTGGCGCTGGTCGCTGTCCCGGTTGCTCCGGCTGTCGCGGGTTGGAAGCTGATCGAGGCGCAAGCTCCGGTGACGGTCGGCAAGAGCACCATGAAGGTGACCCCCGGCCAGAACTGGAACCGCTGGTCGGCCCGCCCGGTCAAGCAGAGCGAAGTCTGGACGCGCGATGGCGTCAATCTGAACGAGCTCTATTTTGTCACGGGCCTGCCCGCAGGCATGACGCTGTACAAGAACACCCAGAAGAAAGAACGCCCGCTCCCGGTTCTGTCCAAGAGCCTCGACCTCACCGAAATTCCCGAGTTTTTCGAAAGCTCGACCCGGCTGACGCTTGGCACGTCGGTGTTCGAAATGACCTCGGTCGAGCCTGCCAAGATGGGCGTGCATGACGCGGTGAAGTTCGAATTCAGCTATGCGGTTGAAGGCAGCCCGCTGAAGCGTAAGGGGTTGGCTGTCGGGACGATGGTGAAGGGGCAACTCTACCTGATTTCTTTCGTCGCGCCGGAAACCCACTTCTTCGACCGCGATCGTGCCGAAGTTGAAGCGATCATGGCAAGCGTGGCGATCTGAACGCCGGAGGGGCTGGCGCTATTCCAGCCCCAGCGCGCCGAGGTTCATCGTCGCCGCGTTGTAGCTGGCTTCCGCAAGCCGCCCGGCAAGCTTGGCCCGGATCGCCTTGATCTGGGCGTTGGCGGCGGTTTCCTCGCGCTGGTTGACGAAGAAGAAATCGCCCGCGCCCAGCCTGAAGCGGGTGCGTTCGGCCTGCACCATCTGGTTGGCCTGCTTGACCTCGGCGTCGGCCAGATCGGCCTGTTTCAGCGCGGTGTTGAGGTTGACGAGGATATTGCCGACATCGGTGGTGATTTGGTCGGCGATGCGGCGCTGACGCAGTTCGGTTTCGCGCAGTTCCGCCTCGGCGCGCTGCACCCGCCCACGGGCTTCGCGGCGTTGCAGCGGCACCGTGAAGGTGAGGCCGACCACGGTATCGGTTGAATCGAACCCCGGCCCGCCCGGCCCGATCTGGCCGAAATCGCGCGACAATTCGACACTGGCATTGAGCGAGGGTTGCAGGTCGTTGCGACGCAGTTCCACCCGGTTGTTGGCGCGTTCCAGTGCCAGCTTGAAGGTCTGGAGTTCGGGGCGGTCCTGGATCACCTCGCTCAGCGGCATCGTCACCAGCTGTTCGACCGGAGCGATCGCTTTCATGCGGCTGAGATCGGGCAGCATCTCGCGGGTCGGGATGATCATCTGTCCGTCGCTACCGCGCAGATAGAAGCCGAGCGAGTTGGCCGCAGTCAGGAAGTTGCGCTTGGCATCCTCCAGCAAGGATCGGCGCTCCAGCAGGTTCTGTTCGTTTTCGGTCAGCGCAATCCGCGCGCGGGCGCCTTCGCCGACTTCTCGGGTCAGCCCGACCTGCCGCGCTTCGGCGATTTCGAGCAGTTCCTCGAACACGCGGATTTCCTCGCCCGCGCCGACCCAGCGCCAATAAGCGCGCAGGGCTTCGTGCTGGACGTTCAACTGCACCAGCAGCACATCAAGCCGCGCCTGACTGGCGGCAAGGCGGGTGTCCTCGATCGCGAAGCGGCGGCTGTCGATGTCGCGGTTGCGCAGCAGCGAGAACAGCGCGCCGACTTTGATCTCGCCGAGGTTGTTGGTGTAGTTATAGTTTTCGTATGTCGGGAAGGTGCCGTCCGAAACACGGTAGGAACCGAACACTTCCGCGCCATAAGGGCGAAGTGGCTGGCTTGCTTCGACCTTGCCGAAACCGCCCGAATAGAAGCCGGAGAGGCGGTCGTAATATTCGCCCTTCAGCATGAGGTCGAACGCCCCGTCGGCGGATAGCTGATCGCTGCGTGCGGCAGCCTCGCGCTCGAAGGCTTCGAGGATCGAAGGGAAGGTCAGCGCCGAGGAACGCAGCACCTCGCCCGGCAGGAGCGGGCCGGAGGTGATCGCCACTTCGATCGGATCACCGACGGGGGCAATGTCCTGCGCGCTGGCGGCAACCGGTGCCAGCGCCACAATCGCCGCGCCGATCACGCCGCGGCCGAGCACTCTGCCCAGCCGCCTGAAGGCCCGCCTGCGGATCATCCTCACTTGGCCGATCCGCTGCTTTCCGCCGCCGTAAGTTCGGGCGGGAAGTTGTTGAGCTGACGCCAGATTTCGTAGCCGACCGGCACGGTTTCAAGCAGCACCCAGGCCTGCACCACGGCGCCGAAGCGGACGTAGCGTTCTTCGGGCCAGCGGTATTGCTCGCTGCGGTCTTCGGCGATCAGCACACGGAAGCGGCCATTGGCCTGCGCCGACTGGTCGACCGCAATCACGCGCCCGCCAAAGGTGCCGACCGCGACGGAGGGCCAGCCCGAGAACTGCACCGCAGGCCAGCCTTCGAACTGGATACGGGTCTTGTCGCCCTTTTTCACCAGCGCCACGTCGCGCCCGTCGATGAAGATCTCGATCACCCGTTCGGCCCCGTCCGGCACAAAGGTCGCCAGCACGTCGCCCGCGTTGATATAGGTCGCAGCGTCCCCGGCGTTGAGGCTCTGGATGAAGCCGTCACGCGGAGCGCGCACGATCTGTTCGGACTGGCGGGCGATATTGGTGTCGGCGCGGTTGAGATCGGCCTGGGCTGCGGCAACCGCGCCCTGCATGTTGGCGACCTTGATCTGCGCCAACTCGTAATCGCGCCGCGCAGCCAGCCCGGCCTCGAACAATTCGCGCGACCGCCGCTCGTCGATCTGCGCCGTGGCGAGTGCGGACTGGGCGGCCTGCAATTGCAGTTCCATCTGGCCGCGCTCGGCCTGAAGGCGGTCAAGCAGGTTGGGGTCGATATCGGCGATGCGGACGATGGGATCGCCCTTTTTCACAGTGCTGCCGTCGCGGACATACCATTCCTCGATCCGGCCCGGCACCAGCGCGTTGATGTCCTGCTTGCGCTCGTTCGGACTGAGCGTGGTCACAACCCCGCGGCCCGAGGTTGTCTGCACCCACGGGACATAGATCAGGAAAGCAATCGCGATCACAATTGCTGCCAGCAGGATGAGAAACACGGCCCGCATCACGCGCGGGGTCTTGATCGACGCCAGCGTGGTGAAGTGGGCCATGTCTTCCTTGAGCGTCGCCATGATTATGCATCCCCTCTGGTCAGGGGTGCGCCGAGGTTCATCGCGTCGGAGAACTCCTCGAAGGTGGCAAACAGCCGCTGCTGGTTGGCCTCTAGGTAAAGGAAGCGGTCAAAGCCAAGGTCGATGCGGCGGTTGGAGAAGTAGATCACGGTCGTATAAGCCTGTTGGCGCAGCTCATTCACGGCGCGCGCGATGGGTTCGGGGTCGAGCAGATCGAACAGCCGGCTGAGCACCAGGATGCGTGGGCGTTCCAGCAGGGCATTGGCGAGCTTCAATTGCTGCAATTCCACTGCCGAGAGCGGATAGCCGGTCGCCGCCAACGGGGTATCGAGGCCCTTTTCCAGCGTCGCGATCATGTCCGACAGGCCCACGGTTTCCAGCGCGCCAAGCATCCGCTGCGGCGCGGTATCGGGACAGGACAGGGCGAGATAGTCGCGGATCGTCATTTCAACGATGCTCGGCCGGTCGAGAACGTGGACGTTCTTGCGCAGGTGGTGCGCCTCGATCGCCTTCATGTCGATCCCGCCCAGCGTGGCGATGCCGCCCTGCGGCAGGACGTGCAGCTTGAGAATATTGGTGAACAGCCGCTGCACCCCGTGGTGGCTGGCGGCGGCCATAATGATCGAGCCGGACGGAATCTCCAGATCGAACTGCGCATCTTCATGCCGTGCGTGGCCGCGCACGTTCTTCATGGCGATGGTGTGATCGGGGCCTTCGAAGGGGTCTGCGCCCTTGGGCTGTTCCTGCTCGACGTCGTAGAACTGCGAGATTTCCTCCACGGCCGCGAACAGGTCGTAGAAATAGCCCAGGTAGCTCCCCAGCTGCGCCACGCCGAAGAACGCGGCCGACAGCACCAGCTCTGCCGCGACCAGCTGGCCCAGCGTCAGTTCGTTCTGGATCACCAGATATCCGCCAAGCCCCAGCAGCGCCGCGCTGGCAGCGGCATACATCACCAGGAAGGCGACGGTCTGCGAAAACAGGTGACGGAAGTGCCGCTTGCGGTGGTGGATGTAGGTGCGGGTATAATCGTCGGTCTTGTCGAGCGCGTAATCGATCCGGCGCTGCGACTTGAAGAAGCCGTTCGATCCACCGATCGATTCCAGCCAGGCCGCTGTGCCGTGCTTGGCGTGACTCACGTCGACCCCGGTGCGCAGCGCGCGGCTGCCCCAGGCGAGCCACACGATCCAGATCATCGCAATCATCACCAGCGTGAAGCCGAGGAAATAGGGGTGGTAAAGCGACACCAGCACAAACCCCACCGCAATCTGCAGCAGCGTCGTAAACCCGCCGATAAACAGGATCGGGATCGCGGTCTGGACGTAGATCACGTCGAAATAGCGGTTGAACAGCGAGCCTTTCTTGGCGTCACCGAAAAACGGGTTCTGGGCATAGACTGAAATCAGCGAAATCTCGGCCACCATGCGGGCGTAGAACCGCCGCGCGAAAATCTCCATCAGGTGAACGCGCAGGGCGTAAAGCATGCTGGAAATCAGCAGCAGGCCGAACAGGGTGAGCGAAAGCATCACCAGCGGCGCGGTGAGCGCGGTATTGGCGATGGTGTTGATCAGCATCTGCACCGAAATCGGCGTCGCCAGCGAAAGCAGGCTGATGCCGATTCCGTAGACAGCGGCAAGCCAGTAGAAATTCGCCTCGGGCTTCAGGATGTCGAAGAAAATCCTGAAGAATTTTACCAGCGAGATCTGCGAGCCGTAATTCTGGCCTTCACCTGCCATGGCAGCCTTTCGTTTCGAAACCTGTGTTCAAGCGATCCTGCGCAAGCCTGATGGCGTGCGCCGGACCGTGAGTGCATCTATTGCAACATTACCGCGCCGCAAGCGATCAATCGTTCAGCACGCCGACGGTTCCTGCGTCAGAAAAAGTGCTGCAACTTCTTGAAGATATGAAGCTATGAGAGGCTATTGCGAGGCAATGTCGTGTTGCAGTCCCGTTAACGCGGAAAGCTTGCGGATAGCTGAACCGCAGGCGATGAGAAGAGGTGATGGCTGACCTGCATACGAAATCCACCGGCGATGCTGCCGCGCTGCTGCTGGTGGGCGGCGGTCACGCCCATGTCGCCGTGCTCGCCGATTGGATCAGGCATGGTGCACCTTCAGGCGTCAGGGCTGTGCTGGTGACGCCTGATCGGCATCTGCGATACACCGGGATGGTGCCGGGCTGGCTTGCCGGACAACACAGCGCCGATGACGGGCTGGTCGATCTGGCCGCGCTGGCAGAGCGCGCGGGGGTGGAACTGCTGCTGGACCGCTGCACCGGTCTTGACCCTGATGCGCGGGAGGTGCGCATGGCTTCGGGCGGCACAATCCGCTTTACCATCGGCTCGTTCGACACGGGCGGGGAGGGGCAGGCGGCTATGCGGTTGGGCGATGACCCGCGCCTGATCGACGTGCGCCCGATCGGTGCCTTCGTAGAGCGGATGATTGCGCTGCCTGCGCCTGGCCACGTGGTGATCGCCGGCGGCGGGGCGGGCGGTGTCGAACTGGCCTTCGGGATGCGCAACCTTGCCGGCACCAATCCACCGCCGCACGTAACGCTGGTGGCAGGAGCGGGCGGAATCCTCCCCGGCTTTGCTTCCGCAGTGCAACGCCGCGTGGCCAAGGCACTCGCGCGGCAGCTGATCGCCGTCGTGGAGGCCGACGCGCGGTTTGAAAACGGAGCCATCACCGCAGGCGCGCATAGCCTTGAACCCGCCGATATCGTCATCGCCGCCACTGGCAGCGCCGCGCCGGGCTGGGTGCGCGACAGCAGCCTTGCGACCGATGCGACGGGGTTTCTGGCGGTCGATGCCCACCACCGGTCAACCTCTCATCACCACATTTTCGCCGCCGGGGACGTGGCAGCTCGGATCGACCGGCCGCTGACCCACTCGGGCGTCCACGCCGTGTTCGCAGGGCCGGTGCTCGCCGCCAATCTGCGTCATGCGCTGGCGGGAGAGGCACCGCGGCGCAGCTACCGCCCGCGCTGGAACAACCTCTATCTGATGAACACGGGCGACGGCAGGGCGATTGCAAGCTATGGGCCGCTTGCCGCCGAGGGCCGCTGGATGCTCGCCCTCAAGCACTGGATCGACAAGCGCTGGATTGCGCAATACGCCGTGCTGGCAGAAAGCGCGTAACCCCGGGCGAAACCTGAGCGAAAGCGCAGGCAGGAGATATTGTGAAGAAACTGCTGATCCTTGCCGCGCTGGCCGCCGTTGTTGCGGCCTATTTCATCTTCGACCTCGGGCAATATCTCACGCTTGACGGCATCAAGCGTGTCGTGAGCCAGTGGGAGGCCTTTTACGCCGATAATCCGGTCAAGGTGCTCGCCGGATTCTTCGCCGCCTATGTGGCGGTGACGGCGGCGTCATTGCCCGGCGCGGCGATCATGACGCTGGCGGCGGGCGCGCTGTTCGGGCTGGTGACGGGCACGATCCTTGTATCCTTCGCGTCGACTCTGGGGGCGACGCTGGCATTCCTGTCTTCGCGCTATGTGCTGCGCGACACGATCGAGGCGCGCTTTGGCGAGCGGCTGAAGGCGATCAATGCTGGGGTCGAGCGGGATGGGGCGTTCTACCTGTTCAGCTTGCGGATGATCCCGGCCTTTCCGTTCTTCGTCGTCAATCTGGTGATGGGCCTGACCCGCATCCGCATCTGGACTTATGTCTGGGTGAGCCAGCTCGGAATGCTGCTGGGCACGGCGGTCTATGTGAATGCAGGCACGCAGCTGGCGCAGATCGAGAGCCTCAAGGGCATAGCCTCGCCGGGCGTGCTGGGAAGCTTCGTGCTGTTGGGCATCGCGCCCTGGCTGGCGAAGCTGGTGATCGGCGCGGTGCAGCGGCGCAAGGTCTATGCCGGGTTTACCCGTCCCAAAAGCTTTGACCGCAATCTGGTGGTGATCGGGGCCGGTTCGGCAGGCCTAGTCTCGGCGCTGATCGGGGCGACAGTCAAGGCCAAGGTCACGCTGGTCGAAGCCAAGGACATGGGCGGCGATTGCCTCAACACTGGCTGCGTGCCGTCCAAGGCGCTGATCAAGAGCGCGAAGGTCGCAGCAATGATGCGGGGGGCGGACAAATACGGCCTCACCGCGACCCAGCCCGAAGTGCCGTTCCGCGCTGTGATCGCCCGCGTTCTGGGCGCGGTCAAGGCGATCGAGCCGCACGACAGCGTGGAGCGCTACGAGGGTTTGGGCGTCGATGTGGTCAAGGGCTATGCCAAGATCATCGACCCCTGGACGGTAGAGATCGCCCGCAATGATGGCGCCACCCAGCGCCTCACCACCCGCAGCATCGTGATCGCCAGCGGCGCGGAGCCGGTGGTGCCGCCGATCCCCGGCATCGAGGGTAGCGGCTACCTCACCAGCGAGACGATGTGGGACGCCTTTGCGCAAATGGATGCAGCCCCAGCGCGGGTTGCTGTGCTGGGCGGCGGGCCGATCGGGTGCGAGCTGGCTCAGGCGCTGGCGCGGCTGGGCTCCAAGGTAACGCAGGTCGAGATGGCCGACGCGCTGCTGGGGCGCGAGGATGCGGACGTTTCGGCAATGGCAAAGGCGGTGCTGGAGGCGGACGGGGTTGCGGTTCTGACAGGCCACAAGGCCGTGCGGATCGAGAGCAAGGTGCTGATCGCCGAACAGGGCGGGCAGGAAGTGCGCGTGCCGTTTGATGTGCTGCTCGTCGCCGTGGGACGCAAGGCGCGGCTCACGGGCTTCGGACTGGAGGGCATCGGCGTCGATACGGCCAAGACCGTCACCACCGACGAATTCCTCGCCACCAAGTTTCCCAATATCTTTGCCGCGGGCGATGTGGCCGGTCCCTACCAGTTCACCCACACCGCCAGCCATCAGGCGTGGTACGCCAGCGTCAACGCGCTGTTCGGCACGCTCCGCAAGTTCAAGGCGGACTACCGCGTGATCCCTGCCGTGACCTTCCTCGACCCCGAATTTGCCCGGGTCGGATTGAACGAACGCGAGGCGGCTGAGCAGGGCATCGCGGTCGAAGTCACCCGTTATGACCTCGACGATCTCGACCGGGCGATTGCCGAAAGTGAGACACGTGGCTTCGTCAAAGTCCTCACCCCGGCGGGCGGCAAGGACACCGTACTCGGCGCCACTATCGTCGGCGCCCACGCGGGCGAATTGCTCGCCGAATATGTGCTGGCGATGAAGCACGGGATCGGGCTCAACAAGATACTCGGCACGATCCACGCCTACCCCACGATGGTGGAGGCCAACAAGTTTGCCGCGGGCAACTGGAAGAAGGCGCACAAGCCCGAAAGCTTGCTGCAATGGGTCGAGCGTTATCACGCATGGATGCGGGGCTAGGGCGGGCGTGGAGTTGTTTGACCAATTCCGGGGCGTGATCGGCATCGCGGTGCTGATCGCCATCGCTTGGGGCCTCAGCGAGAACCGCGCCCGCCATCCCGGCTGGCGCTGGATAGCAGGCGCGCTGGTGCTGCAGGGCGTGCTGGCGGTGTTGATCGTGCGCGTGCCGGCAGTGTGGGCGGCGGTCGGGCTGGTCAACAATGCCGTCAGCGCGGTGGAGGCCGCGACACTCAAGGGCTCGGCCTATATGTTCGGCTATCTCGGCGGGGCGGAGTTGCCGTTCGCCTTGAAAGAGGGCGCGCAGCCGCCGCTGGTGATCGCGTTCCAGATATTGCCGCTTGTGATCGTCTTCTCCGCGCTCGCCGCGCTGCTGTGGCACTGGGGCGTGCTGCGCTGGATGGTGAACGGCCTATCCTTCCTGCTGCGCCGCTCGCTCGGCGTTTCGGGCGTCGTCGGCCTGTCGGGCGGGGCGAGCGTGTTCCTCGGCGTGGTCGAAGCGCCTTTGGTCACCCGCGCCTATTTCGCCCGCATCAGCCGGACCGAGCTGTTCCAGATCATGACGCTGACCATGGCGACCATCAGCGGCGCGATCCTGATCCTCTATGCCACCACCTTGCGCGACACCGTGCCGGATGCGGTCGGCCACATGATCTCGGCCTCGCTGATCTCGCTTCCGGCTGCGCTGCTGATCGCACGGCTGATGGTGCCGGGCAGCGCCGACGATGTTGCGACCGAGGTCGAAAAGGAAGATCCGGGCCTGCGCTACGAATCGAGCATCGATGCCATCGTCAAAGGCACGATGGACGGGATGCAGCTGTTCCTCAGCGTGATCGCGGTGATCATCACGGTCTTCGCGCTGGTCGCGCTGGTGGACATGGCGCTGGCGCTGCTGCCTCTGGTGGACGGCGATCCGCTCACCCTGAAGCGCCTGCTCGGCTGGGCGTTGGCCCCCTTCATGTGGCTGCTCGGCGTGCCGTGGGGCGAGGCGCAGGCGGCGGGAGGGCTGATGGGCACCAAGGCGGTGCTCAACGAATATGTCGCCTATCTTGAACTCGCCGCGCTGGCGGATGGCACCTTGGGGCCGAGGGCGACGCTGATCGTCACTTATGCGCTGTGCGGGGTCGCCAACCTTGCCAGCGTCGGCCTGCTGGTCTCGACCATCGGGACGCTCTGCCCCGAACGCCGCGCCGAGGCGGCCGGGTTGGGGATGAAGAGCTGGATCTCCGGCAACCTTGCCAGTGCAATGACGGGGGCGTGGATCGGGCTGGTGAGCTGGGGCGCGTGAATGCTTGACGCCCGCCTGCGCCCGCTGATCGATCCGCCGCTGAACCGTGCCGGGCAATTCCTCGCGGGCCTCGGCGTCACGGCTAACGGCCTCACCTTCACCGGCCTTGCGCTGGGGTTGGCGGGGGCTGCCGCGATTGGTTTGGGCCACATCGGCTGGGGTCTGGCGCTGATCATCGCCAACCGCCTCGCTGACGGGCTGGACGGCGCGGTCGCGCGGGTGCGCGGCCCTTCAGACCTTGGCGGCTATCTCGATATCGTCGCGGATTTCGCCTTCTACGTCAGCATCCCGCTCGGCTTCGGCATCCTTGCCGCGGCCAATACCCTGCCCGCGCTGGTGCTGGTGGCGAGCTTCGTGCTGACAGGGGTCAGCTTCCTCGCCTTCGCCGTCGTCGCGGGCAAGCGTGGGGCGCAAACCGAAGCCCACGGCAAGAAGAGCTTCTTCTATTCCACCGGCCTTGCCGAAGGGACAGAGACCATCGCGGTGTTCATCGCCATGTGCCTGTGGCCCGCGTGGTTCGGCGTCATCGCCTACGCCTATGCCGGGCTGTGCGCGGCTACCGTCATCCAGCGCAGTGCGATGGCGGTGTCAGCTTTCAGGGATTAGCGGCTCGCCGCACCCAGCAATGCCTCGGTGCGCTGGCGCAGCTCGGCGATTCGCGCCGCATTGGCGCCGAGATCGCTGACGCCCACCCGGCTGACCGAGCGGAAGTCGATCTGGCTGTCGCCGACGCGGGCGACGACATCATCCTTGAAGCCGAACCAGAAGGTTTCGGCCACGCCTTCGACCATGCCGGTTGCCGGATCGGAGCGGATGTCGGTGAGGCCCATCGCGCCCATCGCCGCCGCCACATTGGCGACGCCTTCGGCCTTGCTCGCGCCGCCGAGCGGCAGCGGGGCGGGGCGGTCCTTGCGGTCCGTGATGATCTGCGCGTGGGATTTGACCGCGAGTTCCGGGGAGACGCGCTCCTTGTAGAGCTCCAGCTGGCCCAGCGGCACTTGATAATCGCTCAACGGGTTGGCGCCAGCCGCTTCGCGTGCGGCCACAGTCTCGGCCGAGAACTTCGGCGGATTGCCGGTATCGGTGGCGATATCGTGAATCGGATTATCGCCTGCCTTGCTCCCGGCCGCCATGAACATCACCAGCGCTGCGCCCGGCACCAGCAGGCCGATAATCCCCACTGCCAGCAGCCCGTTGTGGCGCGGCTTCATGCGCGCAGCGATAATTGTGGAAACCAGCGCCGCAACGGCGGTGATGCCGAGCAC
>Ga0209812_10001582_pt1 | contig 15264 bp, 16 predicted proteins | sample JI71714BDNA_FD_187502 | JGI IMG/M metagenome (GOLD analysis project Ga0209812, IMG submission 187502) | Wastewater effluent complex algal communities from Wisconsin, to seasonally profile nutrient transformation and Carbon sequestration -... | ecosystem: Engineered > WWTP > Effluent > Algae...
CGCGCTCATCGTGGCCGACGCCCCCGACGTGGGCCTGGAACTGCAGCGCTGGGTCTTCCCCGTACAAGAGCACCTCTTGATCCCCGCCACCAACAGCGCCGCCTTGCACCACCTGCACGAGCGCGGCTACACCAGCACCGTGGACACCGTACGCATGGTGCGTGGCGTGGTGCCGGACTACCGAGGGGAACTGGTGTATGCGTTCGCGTAGGTCATACCCATTGACGTGAAAAGACGAAGCCCGGCGTGATGCGCCGGGCTTCGTGCGTTGGGGGGGATATGATCAAGACTTCAGGAGCTCACCGATCTTGTTCCACTTCTACCATTCTCTGCCATGTCGCTAACCGAATGCGGTGCTCCACCACGCCTGGCAGTGGCTGGGTTTAGCTGCTTCAACCCCTTCCCCACCAGCTACCTGGATCAAATGACCAACACGGCGTACACATCGAACAAGAGTTCACCTACGAGCAGATCGCCGCGCACATGGGCGTACACCGCCGCACGGTGGACAATTTCCGCATCGCGCTCTTCGATAAGTTCGGCATCAAGAGCAAGACGGGCCTCGTGCTCTTCGCCATGCGCTGGGGCTTGTTGGGGAAGGCGGGGGTGTGACCGACGCGTTCCGTGCGTTGCAACGGGTCTGCGGTCCGATCCGGCTGCACGGGTAACCACCTTCGCCAACTATCGCGAGGTTTGCATGGTCCCACCATGTTCTCACGAACCCCTTCATCAGCGCGCATGCCTACCTGGGCCGTGTCGCTACTGGTGCTCGCGGGTACGGCGATACGCTACTTCCACGGCGTTAGCGGCCAGCTCTGGAACGGCGCGCCCGACCAGTTGGCCTGGGGGCTGGGCTTGGAGGACCTGCGCGCCACTGGCACATTGTCCTACGAGCAATTGATGCACTACCCGCACGAAGGAGGCAGCTTGTTCCTGGGGTTGCTGAGCTGGCTGTTCGTGCCACTTGCTGGCCTGATGCCGCCCCTCTCGTGGGCGGCACTCTTGGTGGATACGTTCGCGCGTGTGGTGCAGATCCGGGTGGCGCAACGGCTCGTGGATGAAAGCACCGCGCGCTGGTTCGCGGCGTGGACAGTGTTCGCCGCACCGGTGATGCTGCCTTGGGGAACGATCGACTTCGGCCTGCACGCGGCCTTCTCCTTCGTGCCGTTCCTGCTGGCCGTGATGGTGTTGGATCCGCAGCGCTCGGTCATGCGCATAGGGTTGTGTGGTGGACTGCTCGCTTCGTTAGCCTACGATGCCTGGGTGTTCGCGCCGGCCTTCGCGCTGCTGCTGTTGACAGCGGATGTGGCGCTGAAGACGCGCTTGCGCCACCTACTCACCTTCGCCTTGGCGTGTGCGCTCGGCTTCCTCCCCCACTTGCTCCTGCGGTTGTACGCCCAAGACGGCTTCGGGCTGGAGGATCATGGTGCCCTCTCCATCCGCGGCCTTGAGCAAGACCCCATCAACGTCGGCGAACTCCCCGCGAAACTGTGGCAGGTGTGCACCGCGGCGCTGCCCGCTTCCTTCACCCTGGGTGCTGTTGCCGACCCGCTCGTACGTGCGCTATCCATCGTGGTGCTGGCGTTGCTGCTCCTTGGTACATGGGGCATCCGTCGCCAGTGGTCTGCAGCATCATCGGCGATGAAAGCCCTGGTGTATACCGCGCTTGTTTTCCTGCTCATCGTGGTGGGCGCACCCTTCTTCCAACCAAGGCCCGAGGGAAGCGGCTATCTGTACTACCGCTACTTCGCCTTCATCGCTCCGGTGGTCGCCTTGCTCGTGTTCTACGGCTCTGCTGCGCTGGGTCGTGTAGGCCGACCCACCCGCATGGTGTGGACATCGCTCTGCGCGATCCTGTCCGTGGCGTACATGGTCCGAATGCGACCCATCACCACACCCAACATGGAAGCGACGGGCTGGGTCTTGGCGCGCAAGTATGGTGACAGGCCCGCCGTGTTGATGCGCATCATCCAACGTGCGCCCATGGACCACCAGCATGATCTGGTCTACGGCGCTGGCTGGGGACTGACCGCCGCGCTGTTCGATGGGAAGAACACCCGGGACACCACCGCAGTGAACACGTTCGTTCAGCTGTGGCAGGCCTTCCCACAAGCCCATCACCTACAGCTGGAGCGCGGTGTGCTGCGCGCGTTCGATCCGGGCATCACACCGGCGCTGGATCCGGCGCTGATGCCTGTGTTGCGCGAGCGGATGGTTCCCTGAAAGCATCCTTCCTTCGGCTCCACCATCCAAGGGTTCACCCGTCCCATCGCACGGGATGCCCGCTCCATCACCACGTGTGGTGCCGGCCGCGATGCACGCATCCACCTTCGATGCACCAACAACACACCCATGCGAACACGACTTACCCTGGCCACCGCTGCGATCTCCTTCGCCGCAGCAGCCCAATGGACATCGGTGCCCAGCGGCACCACCACCCTGCTCGAGGCGGTACACGCCATCGACGCACAACACCTTCTGGCCAGTGGCAAGGATGGTGTGCTCTTCCGATCAACCGATGCGGGCAGCAGCTGGCAACCGCTGGTCTCGGGCTACGGCGATGACATCAACGAGGTGATGCAGCTGAGCACCCAGGAATTCCTGCTCTTCGCCGATGGCGGTATGGTGATCCACAGCACCGACGGTGGCAACACCTGGGACAACGCTCCCGCCGGCACTTCCAGCGAGCTGGTGGGCGCGGCCCGTCAGTCCGGGGTGATCATCGCCGTGGGCGAGGAAGGAACCATCGTGCGCAGTGCTAGTGCGGGCGCAACATGGAGCACCATGACCTCGGGCACCGTGCAGGACCTGCAAGCCGTGCAGGCACTGGGTGCTCAGGATTGGTTCGCCGTAGGCAAGAACGGCACCGCCCTCCGCAGCAGCGATGATGGCTTCACGTGGACCAGCATCGCCACCTCTACTACGGCCGACCTGAACGATCTGCGCTTCACCGACGCCAACAACGGTTTGATCTGCGGTGATGAGGGCGTGCTCCTCCGCACCACCGACGGCGGCACGCAGTGGACCGCGGTGAACAGCGGCACGGGCTTGGAGTTGAACGCGCTGTGGAACGATGGGGCTACCTGGTATACCTGTGGCGTGGGCGGCACGGTGCGCACCAGCAGCAACGGCACCTCGTGGATCGCGATGACCACGCCCGTGACCACGGAGCTGCGCGATATCGTGGTGAGCGGCGGCACCGGCGTGGCCGTAGGCGACCTCGGCACGGTGATCCGCCTCGGCGCTGGCGGCACGGCCATCGCGGACGATCCCTTCCAACACGGTGTCCAGCTGCGCTCCGGCGATGGCGTGGTGGTGATCCTGGTGGACGACGTGGATCTGATCGATCACCTGCACGCGTCCGTGTTGGATATGCAGGGCCGTGTGGTGCGTCAGCTCGGTGCGCTCGGAGCGACCACGGAGCTTCGCGATCTGGCCCCGGGCACTTACGTGCTGCACCTTACACGGGAGGGCCACAGCGCAGCAGCGCGGCCGTTCGTCGCCATGCCTTGAGTGGTCCGTGCGACCTCTCGAACACAATGAACCCCGGTCATATGGCCGGGGTTCTTGCGTCAGGAGAGCGCTGACTCGTTCGGAGCAAACGTGAGGCTAAGCTAAGGCATGCGGGAGTCGTATGCCAGCGAACGCATCAGTCGTCGCCATCATCATCGTCGTCATCATCGTCCCCGCCGTTGTCGTCACCGCCGGAGGTATTGCCGGGTTGTACCGGCTCATGCTGGCAACTCACCAGCACCAGCGGGCCGGAGAGCAGGATGAGCACCAACAGCAGACGAAAGATTGATCGGTGGAAGCGCATGGCACGTTGGGGTTGATGCGGTGAAGGTACCATGTGGCACCCGCGGATGGAAAGGGTTCGGCCGATGGAACGGGCAGAGCGGCCGACCAAATGGGATGAACGGAGGGGCCACCATGGGAGAAGCCTGGGGGTGGATCCCCGTTGCGAAAGGAGGATGGCTCGGAAAAGCGAACGACTCCGGACAGGTCTAAAATACGTGCCCCCACCCACGTCTTTTAGACCTAGGAAGCACCGTTCGGGGCCCCTTGCTTTGCCACACACCTTCAAACCCATGAAAGCCACCTACACCTCGCTCTCCTTGTACGGCATGCTTTGCGTTGCCTCGCTCGTCGCGCTAACCGCGTTCGGTCCCGCCGGAACGGGCGTCGGCCCATCGCCCACTTTGATGCCCGGCCCGGACGTGAAGGCTGGACAGTTGACCTGTGCCGTGAATGAATTCGCGTCGCACGTCAGATGGGTCCAAGCGAACGATACCACAGCGGTCTCGACTCGTACACACCGGTTCACGGTGGGTAGCTATAAGGCGATGTTGAACACCAACACCTGCTCAGGTACCGAGCAACAGGGGCTCATGATCCGCTTCGGCGGTGATGACCAGCAAAAGTCACTGGCGTTCGCCTATGATGTGGTGTGCATGGACCTGGATTGGAAATATGAGGTGGAAGAAGGACCCTACACCACAGCGAACGCCTTGTACGAGGCCGATGCGAACGGCGACCTTACCCTCTCGCCCAAGACGGTGAGCGATTGGTTGGACGGGCCCAGCAAGGCCTTCCAGGATCATATCCTGGTGGACAGGTACGATACCGACGTGTTCACGAAGGTGTACGCTGGCGTGGACGCGCACAGCATCTTCAAGGTCAACACCATCAACGCTTTGATCGCCGATAACGACCTGGGCGATCACGACTTCGTGGAAGTGGTGCCTATCGCAGAGCCGCTGGCGTGGGTCTCGGCGGATCGCGGTGGGGACTTCACCGTGCGCACCTGCCTGGTGGCCGTGGACAAGACCACCGGTCTGCGTTTGATCAACGACTCGGCGAGCACCAAACCGCGCTTCAAGAACCGGGGGTGCGACTTGGGAACTGGTTGCCCACCGAACTGCGACATTGCTACATTCACCCTTTCAGGAGTAGCGGTCCGCAAAGGCTGCTAAGATCCCTTGACACAGCTCATCCTCCATACGCTCTTGGTCATCTGCGTGGCCGTTTCCATCATCTTGTGGTGGAAACGGCCACGCGCTGCTGGTCGAGTAGGTCCCTGGATAGGCACCTTGTTGTTCGCCGCGCTCACCGTGGAGATCGCTGGGCAGGCGCTGCGCCTCACCGGCCATTTCAACGCGCCGATCTACAACCTGTTCACGATGATCGAATTCGCGTTGGTGCTCCGGATCGTTGGCATGGTGCGCCCACAGGATGCATGGTGGCTTACCGCGAGCCTACTGTTCGGTGCAGGTATGATGGTGGTGAACTTCGTCCAACAAGGGCACCTCGAATTCTTCCTCGTGCATGGCATCATTGCCCAATCCGCACTCGCGATCATCTGGTGCAGTTTGGCCTTGTGGACCTTGGCACAACGCACCTCCCGTCCCATCTGGAAGGAACCACTCTTTTGGTTCTTCATGGGCACCTTGCTCTACTTCGCTGGCATCATCCCCTACCTTGGCTTCCTCGTCCCGCTCTACGAGCACGACCAGCCTCTTTCTAGACTACTGTACCGCATCATCACCGTTGTGGCCATAACACGCTACCTTTTCACCGCCTGGGCCTGTCACCTTGCTCAAACCCAGGGAAGCTGGGACGATGAACGGTGAAGACTTGATGCTGCCTATCCTGATCGCCTCCGGGTTGGTGGTGCTCATGGTCGGCTTCGTGGGTCTCTTGCTCGTGGTGAACAGCAACCGCCGGGTGAGCCATCGGGCCGAATTGGCCGAATTACACCAGCAGCAGGCCCGTGCGGTGATCGACGCCCAACGCGAGGCCACTCGGCAGACCCTGATCGACCTGGGCCGCGAACTGCATGACAACGTGGGCCAGGTCCTTTCCGTGGCTAAGCTTGGCCTGGACAACAGGCTCAACGCGGTCAACGATCCGCCGCTCGCTGCTGCACGCGATGCATTGGCCGAGGGCATCAACGAAGTACGTCGCCTCGGACACGACCTCAACACCGATATCTGGCAGCGGCGTACCCTGGTGGAGGCCATCCGCGCCGAGGCCGAACGCGTAGAGCGGGTGTTGCGCGTAAAGGTGCAGCTGGAATTGGGGGATGGACTACCCGCCCAACCACCGGACACCATGGTGCTCCTCTACCGTGTTTTCCAGGTGATCCTCGCCAACGCGCTCAACCATAGCAGATCCGGTCGCATCACCATCAAGGTGTGGGCCGGCGGAACGGATGACGTCAGCTTCTCCGTCGCCGACAATGGCATCGGTTTCGACCCCGCCACCACGAAAGCCAATGCCGGTCTGGCCAATATCCACCAACGTTGCGCGTTGATCGGCTATACCGCCGAGTGCCGCACCGCACCGGGCGCTGGCTGCACCTGGCTCATCTTAGCACCCCATGACCAAAATAATTAACGTGGCCCTGGTGGACGACCACCACATGATGCGCACCGGGTTGGTGAACACGGTGAACGCCATGGGCGACTATCGTGTGACGCTCGAAGCCGGCAACGGTGCCGAACTGGTAGAGCAACTCACCGCCATGGACCTGAACGCTCCCGATGCCCCCACGATCGCCGTGGTGGACCTGAGCATGCCCGTGATGGACGGCTATGCGACCATGAATTGGCTGAGCAAGCATGCCCCGCAGGTGTTGTCCCTCGCCCTCACCTTCGACGCCACGGACGATGCCATGGTGCGTGCCGTACATGCCGGCGCGCGCGGCTATGTGCTCAAGAGCGAACCACCCCAGGTGCTGCGTACCGCGTTGGACAGCCTGGTGAACACGGGCTATTACTATACCCAGGAGCTCATGGCCGTGCAACTCCGCAGCACCATGGAGCAACGCCGCGAAGAACTCAGCCGTGCCAAAGTGATGGAGCGCATCACAGAACGCGAGTTGGAATTCCTCACCCTGGTCTGCGACGAAGCCGAGTTCACCTATGATGTCATCGCCGAACGCATGGGGGTGCAGCGCCGTACGGTGGACAATTACCGCACCGCGCTCTTCGAGAAGTTCGACCTGCGGAGCAAGACCGGCCTGGTGCTCTTCGCCATGCGGTGGAAGCTCGTGGCGGGCAGGTGAGCTGCGGCCACACGCTACCTTCGCGCCCTTCCTTCGGCACCATGCATTTCGACCTCCTGGCCAACGACCCGGCCTCCAACGCCCGCGCCGGTGTGCTGCACACCGACCACGGCGATATCCCCACGCCCGTGTTCATGCCCGTGGGTACCCTCGGCGCTGTGAAGGCCGTACACCCTCGCGAGCTGCGCAACGACCTGGATGCGCCTATCATGCTCAGCAACACCTACCACCTCTATTTGAGGCCGGGCATGGAGGTGCTGGAGCACGCCGGTGGGCTGCACCGGTTCAACGGCTGGGACCGGCCCATCCTCACCGACAGCGGCGGCTTCCAAGTGCATTCGCTCAGCGACATCCGCAAGATCACCGAAGAAGGTGTGCGCTTCAGCAGCCACATCGACGGCAGCAAGCACCTCTTTACCCCGGAGAACGTGATGGACACCCAGCGCACCATCGGCGCTGACATCTGCATGGCCTTCGATGAGTGTACGCCGTGGCCCTGCGAGCTGGTCTATGCCGAGAAGAGCATGCACCTCACCCACCGCTGGCTCGATCGCTGCATCGCACGGTTCGACAGCACGGAACCGAAGTATGGCCATACGCAAGCCCTCTTCCCCATCGTACAAGGCAGCACCTTCGCCGAACTGCGGAAGCAGAGCAGCGAGTACATCGCCCAGAAGGGGGCCATCGGCAATGCCATCGGTGGCCTCAGTGTAGGGGAACCGGAGGAGGAGATGTACGCCATGGCGGAACTCTGCTGCGACATCCTACCCAAGGACCGGCCGCGCTACCTCATGGGTGTGGGCACCCCGTGGAACCTGCTGGAGAACATGGCCCGTGGCATCGACATGTTCGATTGTGTGATGCCCACCCGCAACGGGCGCAACGGCATGCTCTTCACCCGGGAAGGCGTGGTGAACATCAAGAACCGGCAGTGGGCCGATGACCACTCGCCCCTGGACCCCGGCGCCCACAGCTGGGTGGATACGCAGTACTCCCGCGCCTTCGTGCGGCACCTGTTCCAAAGCAACGAGATGCTGGGCCAGCAGATCGCCAGCCTGCACAACCTGGGATTCTACCTGGCGTTGATGAAGGAGGCACGTACGCGCATCCTCGATGGCACGTTCTCCACCTGGAAGAACGCGCTCCTGCCGAAACTGAAGGTGAGGCTCTGAGCCACATTGGAACGCGCACCGCGCATTCGCACGGTCCACCCGAACTTCGCCCCATGCTCACCACCCTGGACCGCTACATCATCCGGCAGTTCCTGGGCACCTTCTTCTTCATCCTGGTGGTGATCATGCTCATCGCGGTGGTCTTCGACATCAGCGAGAAGACGCAGGATTTCGCCGAGATGACGGCGACCACCCAGGAGATCGTCCTGGAGTTCTACGTGAACTTCGTGATCTATTACAGCAACCTCTTCAGCGGGCTGCTCACCTTCATTGCCGTATTGCTCTTCACCAGTCGGCTCGCCCACCGCACGGAAGTCATCGCCATGCTCAGCAGCGGGGTCAGCTTCCCGCGCATCATGTGGCCCTACTTCCTGGCCGCCACGGTGCTCGCGGCCATGTCGCTCTTCGTGAACCATACCGTGCTGCCTGCCGCCAACCGCGTGCGCCTGGCCTTCGAGGAGGAGCACATCCGGGTAGCCTACCACGTGGACCAGAAACACATCCACCGTGAGATCACACCCGGCCACATCGCCTACTTTGAATCGTGGAACGCCGAACACAAGAAAGGCTTCCGCTTCAGCTTGGAGCAGTGGCAGGATGGGGTGCTCACCAGCAAGCTCACCAGCGATCGCGCCGAGTACGACAGCGTGAAAGGCGTATGGCAGATCCACGATTACCTGGTGCGTACGATGGACGGCAGCACGGAGCGCATCCGGCGCGGCGCGCAACTCGACACCGTCATCGCGCTGGAACCCTCGGACATGGGCCAGCGGTGGGAGACCAGTATGGCCATGAGCGATGCCGAACTCAACGCCTACATCGAATCGAAGAGCGCCCAAGGGGATGACAGCATCGTGCCCTACCTGATCGAGAAGCACCAGCGCACCTCCTATCCGTTCGCCACCTACGTGTTCACGCTCATCGGCGTAAGCATCGCCAGCCGAAAGGTGCGCGGGGGTACCGGCCTGCACTTGGCCGCCGGTGTAGGCCTCGTGCTGCTCTACATCTTCGCCATGAAGCTCACCACCGTAGCCGCCACGAACGCGGGCATGGATGCCTTCCTCGCGGTGTGGCTGCCTAACGTGCTCTTCCTCATCATCGGCGTGGTGATCTACAGGCGAGCACCGAAGTGAAGCCCTACGCTCACCGCTTCACGAATCGGCCCATGAAGCGGCGACCATCCGCCAAGGCCAGGTAGCTGTGCGCGCCGGACGACAGTCCACTCACATCTAGATCGACCCGGTTACCGATGACGTCGATGCGTTGCAACACCAAAGCCCCATTGGCCGCGTAGACCCACAGATCCACCGACGCCGACGTGGGCACGTTCAGCAGCAGGGTGAGCCGGTCCAAGGCCGGAGAGGGGAACGCGCGTTGCTCACTGGTGAGCAACTGGGTGACTTCGACCCGCTTCACCGAGCTATAGTCCTGTGCACCCAAGCGGATGCGGTAGAACACGGTGCTCAGTTCCGGCGGGGCCGCATCGAAGGCGGTATAGGTCACCGGCTCCGTGGGATGACCGCAGATGCCCGAGATGCGATGTACCGTGGCGAACGTGAGACCATCCGTTGAACGCTGTACCTCTTGACCATCGCATGAACCGCCGGCCACGATGGTCCAGGCCACATGAACCCCGCCATCCAGCTCCGTAAGGGTGAAGGCTCCAAGGAAGGGATGTTCCTGCGCCTTGGCGAAAAAGGGGATCAACAGGAGGAGGAGTGCGAAGCGCATGCCGGTGAAGACACCGCAAAGAACGCTTGGAACGTGGGTTCATTGTGCTGAGGCATCAGCGCTCCCGAGCGACCATCTTGGATGGCCAGGAGACTTGGAACGTCGCCACTGTATAGCAAGCGCGCCATGCGTCCGATCTTCGCACCATGCTCGCCGATCGCCTGATGCAACACGTGCTCTCCTTTGCGTTGAAGGATGTTCGCCTGCCGAAGGGTGTCGGCGTGCTCGATCCGTTCAACAGCGAATACGGCGAGGAGGTGCGGCGCATCGTCACCACTTTCCACCGCACGTTCTTCAGTGACGACCGGCCGCGTCTGCTCATGCTCGGCATCAATCCGGGTAGGCTGGGCGCGGGAAGTACCGGTCTCTCCTTCACCGATACCAAGCGTTGCGAGAGCGACCTGCTCATCCCTGTGAACGGGCTGCGCACCCACGAGCCCAGCAGCGATTTCTTCTACCGGATGATAAGGGCTGCAGGCGGTGCAGATGCGTTCTACAGCCGGGTGTACGTGCACGCCATTTGCCCGCTCGGCTTCGTCAAGGAGCAGCCGAACGGCACGGCCATCAACCTGAACTACTACGACGACAAAGCCCTGGAGACCGCGGTAACGCCCTTCGTGGAGAACTGGTTGCGCACGTTGGTGGCCTGCGGCATGCGCACCGATGTGGTCCTGTGCATCGGCACGGGCAAGAACGCCGCTTACTTCACCAAGTTGAACGAACGCCTTGGGCTCTTCGATCGCATCATCGCCTTGGAGCACCCACGCTACGTGATGCAATACAAAGCCCGCAGCATGGAGGTGTATGTGGAAAAGTACCTGGAGGCGTTGGAGGGTTGTTGGTAGGACGTCAGTTGGCAGTAGGCAGGTGGCAGTTGGCAGTTGGCAGTTGGCAGTTGTTCCTGCCCTTGACCACGGAAGAAGTATTTTTCAGAAGCGTTGTAACCTTTCGTTCGCTCAGGCGACTCTATGCATGAAACCACCCCTCGACCCGTGACCAACGATAAGCGCACCGAGTTCATGCAGGCCTACCAGCCGTGCCATGAACCGTTCGCCCGGTACTGCTCGGCGCTGGCCTACGGGCGTATGGATGCGCAGGATCTTATGCAGGATGTGCTCTTGAGCGCTTTCCAGCAATACGAACGCATCCAGAAAAAGGACCAGTTGCTGCACTACCTCGTGCGTGCCGCACGCAACCGCGCCACCAGCATCTGGCGCATCGGCCGCCGCAACGAGGCCATCAACGAGAAACAGGCGGCGCGCCTACGCGAACGCGGAGCCAGTGCGGACCTGCTCGTGGACGTGGAGATCCTATACGGCGCCATGGACAAGCTGCCCGCACCACAACGCGATGCCCTCGTGCTTTTCGAGGTCTCCGGCCTCAGCATGGCCGAGATCGCGGTGATCCAAGGCACCAACGAGAACGCCGTGAAGACCCGCGTAAGCCGCGCCCGCGCCGCCGTGCGTGCCATGCTCGATGGCCGTGCCAGACCTGTGCGCACCGACCTGCTCCACTCCATGACCACCCTGCTGCTATGAACCACCCAGACCCCAACAAGGACACGCTCGCTGCCCTGCGCGCGGTGCCCACCGAGGTGAGCCTGAAGCAGGTGGAGGGCATGGTGGCCGCCTTCCCACTCGCCATGGGTGCCATGGCCTGGCTCATCCATACGCTCAAGTTCAACCTCAACTCCGTTCTCATGACCAGTTCCGCCTCCATCCTCGTCGGCACCACAGCCTACCTGTTCAGCACGGCGCCGGCGGACCTCCCCGCAGCAGCAGCCATTCCCGCGCCTGCCGTGGTGCTGGAGATGCCAGCCCCGGAACCGGTGGCCGAACCCGCCGTGGTCTTCGAACGGCCAGAACCCAAGAAGCCCGAGCCCAAGCCGGAGCCGAAGGCTCAAGCGGGCCTCGCTTGCACGGTGGTTGACGAGCAAGACTCGGTCACCATTTCCGTGACCACCGACCAGGATATGAGCGTGACCGCGAGCACCCGCCAGACACCACCTCCTGCTCCGCAAGGGCGGGAGTCCTTCGCAGGCCAGCGCACATTCGACCTCCGCGGATTCACGGGCGTCATGGTGGCTTCGAGCGTGGATGTGACCGTGGAGATGGGCGAATTCAGCGTGACCGCCAACGGGGATGAGGACCTACTAGATCGACTGAACATTCAGCTGGATGGCAGCTTCCTCCGTGTGGACTTCGGCGAAACGCGCGGCACCTACCGGAAAGGCGGATCGGTGCAGGTGCAGGTGCGCCTCCCGCGCGTGGAGGACCTGATCGTGGCCGGCTCCGGCAGCATCCATGCAGAACGCGTGGTCAGCGGCAATGGACTCGACCTCACCGTGCTGGGCTCTGGTAACCTCTTCGTAACGCGAGCCGAAGACATGCGCGTCGTGAACCTCCTCGTGGAGGGATCCGGGGATATCGCCTTGGCGAACCTATCCAATGCGAAAGAGGTGACCATGGAAGTCAGAGGCTCCGGTGGCATCAACCTCTCCAGTATCGCGACCACCGAGGTGCTCAAGATCAACCTCGAAGGCTCGGGCGATGTGAACTGCGGCATGGTCAACGTCTCCGGCACTACCAACATCAGCCTTACCGGCAGCGGCGATGTGCAGGTAGGCGGCAAGACCGACCGCGTGGAGGTGCACTTGATCGGCAGTGGCGATGTGAACGCGACCAACCTACAAGCTCGCAGCGGTGGGCGGGTCTCCGTAACTGGATCGGGAGACGCCTATGTGTTCAGCGATGGCGCGTTGGACACGTCCACAGAAGGCACCGGCAAGATCCATGCTTCCGGGAGCGCAGGCAAGACTAGGTCACGAGGGGTTGGAAGCGATAGCCGCTAGGCCGTTGTTCCGGCAGATCAAGCACGTGCCGCGCTCCCGGTTCTGGAGTCCGATATGAAGAAGCCCCGCACGGTCCGTACGGGGCTTCTTGCGAAGAGGACTCGAAGGAGCCTTACAGCGCCTTGCGGAACAAGTAGCGCGTGATGAAGATGCCGCCGCCCTTCTCGCCGCTTTGCACACCGGTGGTCACCGTGTGCAGTTCCCAGCCCTCACCGGTCCACTCGTTCACCGTTTCCACGATGAGGCGGTCGTTGTTGGCGATGTTCTTGAAGTTGATACCGACCATGCTATAGAAGTTCATCAGGTCCTTGCCCACCTCCTGGTCACCAGCGTCACTGATGATGACACGCGAGCGGCCCAGACCACCAGGCACCACGCTTTCGATGGTGCTGAACTGCCTGTAGGTGTAGGCCGGAGCCACTGGGGAGGGACGGAAGCTGTAACCGAGGAAAAGGGCCAGCGGGAGAGCTGCTCCAAGCAGCACGGAACGGAAATTGACGTTCATGGTGTGAAGTGGTGTGGGTGGGTGTGGCACGTATCTTGTCGGCCACCACACAAATAAAAGGCCAAACCATGATCCGGCACATCTCCCTGTTGGCGGCTGCCACGCTCGCCCTTTCATTGAACGCACAGACCATCTACAAGATCAGCAACGTTACCATCACCGAAAAGGATCAGGTCCAGAACGGGATGGACGTCTCGGCCATGATCAAGGGCGCCGAAGGCTCGGACCGCGTGGTGGTTTTCGCCGGACAGTCCATCACCCTCGAAAGCCGCGTGAAGGTGAGCACCCAGAACGTGAAGCGCAGCAGCCTCAAGAGCAGCGCGGTGAACGCCATCTTCGAGATCGACCTGAAGGTGGATGGCCAGAAGGACAACCGCCGCGTGGAGAAGGTCTATTACATGGACCAGGAACGCAAGTCGCACTTCAAGGAGAAGTTCGTGTTCAAGAGCGGGAACCAAGTGCGGGTGATCACTGTTGAATTCGATGGCAGCCTGGAGTGAACCGCGTATGTTCAGCACACGAACGGCTCCGAAAGGGGCCGTTCTTTTTTCCCGACCTCCCATTATCTTGTCCCCATGCACGTGACACGCCTCTTCGATATCGCCGACCTGCAGCTCGCCGAATTCCCACAGCCCATCTGCGTGGAATCCTTGGAGGAAGGCAAGATGCGCTCTTACTCCACCAAGGAGTTCGTGGAGATCTCCGAACAGCTAGCCCTCGGGCTCATGGACCTCGGCATACGCCCGGGCGACAAGGTGGCCTTGACCAGCGGCAACCGCTCGGAATGGGCCATCGTGGACCAGGCCGTGCTCCGCATCGGCGCCATCGGCATCCCCATCTATCCGACCATGTCGGCGGAGGATTACGCGTACGTCCTGGAGCACTCCGGCTCGAAGGTCTTCTTCTTGAGCAATGCGGAGCTGCTGGCCAAAGCCCGCCTCGCCCAAGCCAAGGTACCGGCCGTGGAGCATCTCTTCACCTTCGAGCGCATCGCGGGCGCCACGCATTGGAAGGAACTGCTGGGTCGTGGTACCGAGCGCCGTGCCGAGCTGGAGGCCTACAAAGCGGCCGTGAAGAACAGCGACCTGGCCACCATAATCTACACCAGCGGTACCACCGGCAAGCCCAAAGGGGTGATGCTCTCCCACAACAACATCTTGAGCAACGTGGAGTCCAGCGCACTGCGGCTCCCGGTGGAACGTGGTGCCAGGGCCATCAGCTTCCTGCCGCTCTGCCACATCTACGAGCGCATGCTCATGTACCTGTATCAGCGCGCGGGCATGCAGGTGCGTTTCCAAGAAACGTTGGAGGAATTGGGCGCACGGATCAAAGAGATGCGGCCCGACGTCTTCACCGCCGTGCCGCGGCTCCTGGAGAAGATCTACGATGCCATCCTCACCAAAGGGGAAGCCCTTACCGGCATCAAACGCAAACTCTTCTTCTGGTCGTTGGACCTGGGCGAACGTTACGAAGTGCACGGCCGCAGCTGGTGGTATGATATGCAATTGGGCATCGCCCGCAAGCTCGTCTTCAGCAAGTGGCGCGAGGCGCTCGGCGGCAATGTGAAGTGCGTGGCCAGTGGCAGTGCGGCGCTGCAACCCCGCCTCGCGCGCATCTTCAATGCGGCGGGCGTGCCCCTGATGGAAGGTTATGGCCTCACCGAGACCAGCCCCGTGGCCAGCGTGAACGATGCCCGTAACGATGGACTACGCTTCGGCTCGGTGGGTCGCCCGATCAAGGATGTGGAGATCCGCATCGCCGAGGACGGCGAGGTCCTGATCAAGGGACCCAACGTGATGATGGGGTACTACCGGGAACCTGAACTCACCCGCGAAGTGCTCTCCCCGGACGGCTGGTTCCACACCGGCGACATCGGCGAACTGCGCGATGGCTTCCTCTACATCACCGACCGCAAGAAGGAGATGTTCAAGACCAGCGG
>Ga0209812_10001583_pt1 | contig 15254 bp, 14 predicted proteins | sample JI71714BDNA_FD_187502 | JGI IMG/M metagenome (GOLD analysis project Ga0209812, IMG submission 187502) | Wastewater effluent complex algal communities from Wisconsin, to seasonally profile nutrient transformation and Carbon sequestration -... | ecosystem: Engineered > WWTP > Effluent > Algae...
CTCGGACCCCAAAGATCGCCCAAAGGGCCTCTATACAGAAGTTCGCATGTGAGTCGAGTCGCTATAATTAGAGCAGAAACGTAGTTACTGTTGGCCTACTTAAAAGAAAAAAGTGAGTAGGAAAAAAATTCTGTACTACGGTGGATAAAATGTATCTGTTGCTGATGATATGTGCAACTAATGTGCTTGTAATTCCGAATGGACATGTTTGTGTTAATTTTGGTGGAACCTGAACCAAGTTTGTACTGTGTTTGTGATTTTTCCCTGTAGAAAGTTTAACATTTTGCCTTGAAATGCGACGCTTAAAGTTTCCATTTGGGGTACCGTTGATTAGTTGTTGGTGTAGTATCACTGGCTTTTTGTTGTCTAGGTGCCCAAACATTTTGGTGTATTGTAAAAGGGGTAGCAGTGTATTGGATGTTTGGGAACCCTTTATGATGATGGCTTTGAACTTAATTCTTCAGCCGGTGTATTGTCGTGTGTATTGTTGGTAACCCATTCGATGGTGTTGTTTTATTATTGCGTAGAATGGTTAAACTGTCTTGTTCGACGAAGCGGTAAGACTTGTTGCTGAGGTGTCTGTGGTATCTGTAAGATGGCGAATTTGTGTGACGAATCGTTGTGGTTGATGAAAGTGGTGTATGTTGCTGAGCTTCGGTATTACGATATATTTGTTTCGGTCAATTTTTCGTAATTGTTGCTGTACTTTACCCGGCCTCTTTGTTGTGTAGCTGCCCAAGCATTTTGCTGTGTAGTAAAAGGGGTAGCAGTGTATTGGATGTTTTGTAACTCTTTTTGAAACATCGATGTGAGATTTGTTGTGTAGGACAGTGATTGACTGTTGTATGTATGTTGGCCGTTGTTTCCGTCAGTTGCACTTAGTTGTAGTGTGTCGGAGGGACAATTCGTTCTTGTTCCTGAAGGTGGTGTACAGTATGTTGCTGATCTTCGGTATTACGATATATTTGTTTCGGCGAATTTCTCGTAATTGTTGCTTTAGTATACCCGGTCTGTTTGCTGTCTAGGTGCCCAAGTATTTTGCTGTATTGTAAAAGGGGTAGCAGTGTATTTGATGTTTTGTAACTGTGTTTGAAACATCGATGAGATTTGTTGTGTAACACAGTGATTGACTGATGTATGTATGTTGGCCGTTGTTTCGTAGGCTGCACTTAGTTGTAGTGTGTTGGAGGGACAACTCGTTGTTGTTCCTGAAGGTTAATTGGCACCTCCGTCGTTGTTGTGGTTGATGTGTCGTGGTGTTATGGTGCTGTTGATGTTTGCGAATCATACATGAGTTTCGGTATTACGAATAATTTGGTTGTGCCAATATTTCGTAATGTAATTGATGGTTGTTGTTTCTATGTTGGTACACCGAGGTTTTTGCAGAGACAACCAATTGTTGTTTTTCCTGTAGCTTCTGTACGTGTACGATGTCGAATGATGTTTTTGTTATGGTATCGTGACGATCGTTGTGGTTTATGGGTCGGGGTGTCTGTGCTGATGATGTTTGTGAATCCTCAATTGTATTTCCTATATTTCGAAACGTCAGTGTACGATTTGTTGTATCATACAGTTGATGTACTTTGTCCTTTGTGTTGGCTGTTGTTTCCATGTCGGCTGCAATCAATCGTAGTTTGTCGGAGGGACAACTAGTTGTTGTGGTTGTTGAAGCGTCTTTGTTACCTCCACGACGGTGATGTGCCGGAACACTTGGTTACATTTGTACAGCTCTGCGTTTGATAATGGAAAACCATATGCGTTGTTTCGGTGAATATTTGGTATGTTTGGTTGATGTTTGGAAACCCATGGTACGTTGACACATTTTTGGTTGAGGTCAATGTTTCGTAACGACTGCGTGATACTTTATGAATCACACAGGAAACATTGGTCAATTGTACTGTTTTAGTGACTTAATGTTTGTCCTAGTGAAATATAGAATCGCATAAAAATGTATCATTAGAATACAATAAACGTAACAGCGTTTTCCTACTTCCTAGTCAATCTATAATTCTCCATGTTGATTTCCTTGGACAACATTGTTTCGTACCTGTTCTTGTTGATTTTGTGGTTTTCTACTGCTGTTGGAGCGTGTTTCTTGCACAACTGTCGTTCGTGGTTGAAATTATCCAATGTTGGTGTCTATTTAAACGGATGTTGTTGGGTTGTCGTTTTTGACCATAATTTCCTTTTCTGTGTCCGGCAAAATTTCTTTCAAGAGTTCTCTGACAGCTGACAGTGCCTCCAGTAGTTGTTCCTTTTGTGGTGTTTCGTCAAGGTGTGTTTTGGTCCAAATGTTTTCAACAGGAGCAACCATTTTTTTAATCACTTCTTTGAACGAGGCATTTTCTCGGGACATCCTCGTCAAGGTGTCGTCGTCTGGTTCTGAATCGCTGCCTGTGCTGCGTTTATCCTTCTTTTTCTGTGGGGTCTTTTTCGTTGGTGTTTTCTTTTTGGAAAATGAATTGTGGCTGTCCAATGGAAAATATACGAGTCCATTCATAACTAGATCAACGAATGAAAGAATTGTTGCAGAACCGATGATAGAAGGCATGGGCACCCATAATTGGTACTCGTCACATGTCTGGTTTGCCGCGCCTTGTTGTCCTGACAAATCCCATCCAGTGCTATTGATAGTGTCAGGAAATGATTGACAAATTTGACTGTGACCTTGTTCAAATGAATTCTGGAAAATGAAGGGAAGGTGGCTGAAAATGAGTTCGATAAACCCTGGTGTTACTCCTGTCATCGTGGCGATACGATTTTGCTCTCTGCATAGAGTATAGTGATGTATTGCTTTGAATCTTTGAACGTTTTGTAGCGGTATTTCTGGGCAGGGTCCGTATTTTTTTAGCACTGAGACGAGGTCAAATACGAGAACGTGTTTGACACTTTCAACCATTCGCTTTCTTGTCCTACTATAATTTTCCTTTTGTTTGGCTTCGCTCGCGCTCAATAAACTGGATTGAATTCCATATCTCCTCATGATATTATCGAACTTTCCAAAAAGGACATTGTTGACTAGGTACTCGACGGGATTAATGATGTGCTTGATTATCCAATTGGGACTGACAGGGTCAACCTGTGTTTCTTGGGGCATATCTGGTTTTGAATCCATATTCACCCAAGTTGTAAATATCGACCTTGAGTATACGTCATGGATCCCGTACCGGATGAAATAGAGAATTGCACAAATTTCTTCAGGAACCTTGTGCTTTTGAGTATTCTCAGAGTTCAATATCCCATAGTGCATTTGTTTTCTCGCGCTTATATCCTTCAAGTTTTGAAGAATCTTTGAATAACCTTCTTTGTTTGCCTTGTTCGATTTGGATTCGATGTACTTCTTGACGATCTCTGAACCTGGCTGATTTAGGATAAAGGAGGTCCCGAACTGTAATGCTCGCTCTTTTTGAATCGTTTCCCAATCTGAGTATTTCTGGTGTTTGGAGTAAAAGTTGTTGGTTAGGTTTACGAAAAATTTGTTGGCAACGATATTTCGTAATCCAAATGTGTATGCTTACCATTACTGGTACGGACTCCCTACTTTCATCGTATATAGTGTCGGCAAATACAAAACGACATAATGCTGAAGCGTTTTCTTCTACGTATTCGTAACCGCTTTTGCTCAATTTTTCCTGGTCGTTGTTCAATGCATCGTAGATGACCTTGCGCCAAGGGTTTCCTTCTGCCTTGAGTTTCCGGTCGATAATTTCTATGCTTGCTTGAATACATTTCGTTGTAAACTGAGTGTCCAGAATACGTGTTTTGGGAAGGATGAATCTTATCGCTGGTTTTCCATTTACTTTCATATCTTTGGATTGGTTGTAAATTTCGATAGTATTGTCAGATCGTACCGAATCGTCAAATTTGTTGCTGATTTTATATCCACCAAGGACATGTAGCGATATTGCCACCCTGTGTTGACCATCCATGATTGCAAATCTTAGTTTGGTATTCTGAAGAATATGAGACCTGATCTTCCGGTAAAATATACGAATGTTTGAACTGGAACTCCCCGTGTCACCGATGGGAGTACTTGTAATCTCGTCAAATGACTTGATTCCTGAAAATGGGTTGGTGCAGGGGTAGACGATGTCCATAAATAAAGGATGATTCAGCATGTCCACGAATATTTTTGAGTCTGTCAACAGGTCATCATTATGTTGTTCGCCCTGCGAGAAGTGTTTTGTTAGCAGGTCGTTCATACCGAAGAATGATAATGTGTGTTTCACGCAACCAACGGATGGGTATTTGGCATATTGCTTATAGCACTTGCGTAATTCCATGTTTCCATGTCTGTTTTCTGTATTATACGCAGAGTATAGGGGAACTCCACTGGTTTCGTCGTTGGTGATTTCATATGGAATTACATAGACGGAGTCTTCGAAGGATATTGCATTAGGATCTGTCTCTACAGCCGCTGGAAGGAAGTTTTGGCTTAAACTGGACATCATCACCTTTCTGTGATTCACCATCGGTTGACAAAATAACGATACCTCGTTGTCTTGATGGATAAAGAATGTAATGGCAGATAGACGATGAGTTCCCGAATAATCAAATATTTCATGTTCTGCAAAGGCTCGAGCTGTAAAACTTGTATTGGTTGCTTTAGTTGCCTCATTGCCTTTCTGTTGTATATCTGTAACAGTAGGAACTCCTTTTTGTACTCTTTTTTTCATCTTTTCAAATTTCTGCACTTCTTCCATTTGCTTTTCTGTTGGTGTCGGTGTCCAAAATTCATTTCCACTTGCAATTGCGCCAGCTATATGCATTGGCATGTACCCTAACTCCAAGTCTTGTTTTCCCGTGAGCTCTGTATATAGTTTAACCATTTGGTCCACTTTGGTTTTGTTGGTTTGTTGTTGGGAGGTGTTTTGGGTGGTATTTCTGGCTTGTTGCTCTTCGTCAACAGTAAGTCCTAGTTCTTCGTGAATGTCTTCTGTCTCAAAGTCCTCTGCCTCATCACTTTCATTTTGCGAAGTTTCGTCACCTGGTGAATATTCAGCATCAGACGATCCAGTTTTGTTTGTCGTGCTATGTAAATCACAGTTGGAATGTTCTGTGACTGCACTGGGTTTCAATCTTTTGTTAGTTCCCTCATCTGTGTTATCTGCTATATCACGCGCTGGATGGCTCCGTTTGGTATTGGATTTAAGTGATGTAGTGTTAGATGTTGGTCCCGGTGATAAATCACGTTGTTCACCAAAAGCAATGGAATTTTTGTCTTCATCGATGTTTCGCAAATGGAGCGTAGGAGATTCTGGTGCAGTCGAAGATTCATTCGGTCCAATAGTATCTGTGTTTACGGAATATTCGTTGTTTTCGATTTCTCGTAAAGGGTTGTCTTCTGTCGTACAGTGTTGTTCTGGCTCTGACGTGCTTTGTGCGTTCTCGAAGACAGTGTCGTTGTTTACGGAAAATTGATTTTCAACAATTTCTCGTAAAGTGGGTTCTTCTTCAAGTCCAGTTGCCGTGCCGTGTTGTGGTGGTGATGACCTATCGGCCTCGAGGAATTCAGGGTTTCCTTCAGATATTGCACCAGTAGATTTGGTGCCGGAGGCGGCAACGCTTCTACGACCCTTGCGGCTTCCCTGCGGACCTGGCGAAGGAATTGAAAAGTACTCCTTCCAATTTGCTGGTAATTGCTGCTGATAATCATTGGGGAGAAGTTTCATTAGATCCTCTCTTGTCTTTTTGGAATTGTGAGGGATGTTTAGTGCTGTCAGGTAGCTGATAACATTGCCTTTCTTTTGGCAAGATGGGTACTTCGTTGGAGGTGTCGGCGGCGACGACATGATTTTGCACGGTCGTGTTCGCTGTTTCTGTGGAAATTTTGTTCGGGGCGATTGCAGCCACACAAGTTCTGATCGAGAACGCCGTCACTGCTGTTTTACAATGATCGCCACATTTGCTGCAGTACTTAGTGTAACGTGTATATATGTATGAATAAAATACAATGCAGATACTTCAAGAACTTCATGACGGCTGCTGTTCGAGCACAGAACATACACACTATTATTTCTCTTTGTGGGTGCGTACTTTAATGACGTAGTATGCTGACGCACTGCAAAAAATGACGTCATAAAAACGTTAAACGTCACTAAAGCATGACAACACATTTAAAATAATGTTATCATTCAACGCTTAGTACGTCAGCGAAGTTGCGTTGGTTGATTGTTGTGGTGTCACGAACGTCATCATCAATTTTGTAGGCATACACAGATTTGAAGCAGATCCACACGTTGAAGCCACGTGCAACACACTATGCACTGTTTTTATTGACGCGTACGGATTTGTCGACTGCCAATCGGTGTTCTTGCTCATAAAATCTCTGCAGATCACTTCAGCGCTCCACCTTCAGTAACCCAAAACAAAAATGCCGCCAAAGAAAAGAACAAATCCTTCGATCACTGAAACCCACGACAATGGTCGCATGAAATCAACACAGACATCATCAGCAACATCGTCCACTACAAGAGGTGCCAGGCAAAAGACAGAAACCAAACATCATGTTGTGACTCCACCGGTACAGAAAAAAAGCACTAGGCGACAGGTTGTTTCTGCCCGCAGCGCATGCGTTGGAAAAGTGAAACAACGAATTATCGAATTATCAGATGATGAAGTAAGTCATTATTGTTGTTATCGCATGCGCTTCAGTACAACGGATGTTATTGCCGTTGACACGTGTTCTGCCGTAATGTTATTGGGATATTTTTGGTGATTCGGTTTGTTGCACTTGCTTACGGAATTTTGGTTTTCACAAATTCTTCGTAAATTTTTTTTGATGTGGCAGGTGGCACTTTCCTGTACCGAAGAGAAATTTGAATCTTCTGAGTCTGAAGATGACAGTAAGAAATCCACGTCTGATGATAAGTGGCGGGAAAAGATGAAAGGTAAGACATTTGCAATTACAGCAGTAAAGAAAGAGTATCCTTCTTCTGAGTCGTCCGAAGATGATGAGTTCAAGCGTGTTGTAGTGGACAAGAATGTGGTGCAGGCAGCCATTACTCAAAAGGCCAAAAAGTTTGCAATGGGTCGCATGAATTGGGTATTGCAACTGAATTTCGTTGAGCCCAAAGAACCTGCTTTGATGGCAGTTGCCACCTTGCGACTGCTGAATGACAGAGCGAAAGATTACTTTTATTTCAAAGCCAGGTACTTCTGTACTGCTTTGCAGATCTTGTTAGCTTCCGCTATCAAGTACGACAGTATCGGGGACTTCATCGAAAGCGCTTTCTATCTGCCTATGCGAAAAGAGCCTCACGGAGCAAACGAAGTCATGTTGAGCGGAAACACCAACTATGAAACAGAAGTCCTGTGTTTCAAACTGACTAAGTACGAATTAACAACGTACTCTGATCAAATGGAAAAGTTGGCTCATCGACTTGCGAGAATGTTGTCGTGTGACGCATTTTTTGATATCTACCAACAAGTTCTGAAGAATAATGCCAGTGCTGGCAAAATGGCTGAGGATCTCAGCGACAAAAACTTCGAGATGTGGAAGTGTCTTAGAAACTCACGAAAGACACCCATTGCCATCAAATATTATTCGGCACTCGATGCTGTCTTCTTGGACAAGCACATTGCATCACTGTTGAAGGAGATGTATGACGGATCTCATTCATCGAAATTTTTCACCCGTCCGGAGGTGTTAAACACTGGGTGGAAGTCTGGAGTAAAACCCAAAAACATTTATTGATTTCTACTGCATGAACCAAGCAATTATTGACGTTTTCCTTATTGTTAATCCTAACTAAATTATTAATGTTGTTCTGTTTTATATATTTTTTCGTCAGAAAACCGTTCGGTTAGATATCGAAAACGAATTGCATTACAAGCCGCAACGAGAGATCTGAATAAATACATTACTGCCACAAACAACAGAAGGAAACGATCAAGGAGGCAGCTGTACAGGTTGCAAAGTAAAATGAACGTCATTGAAAACATTGTCACACAACCATCACAACAGGAACACGCGAATCTTCAAAGTGACATTACGCCTGAAACTGTTCGTCGCTGTCAAAACATGTCCGAAGGCACACACATTGATTCAATTTTTGAATGTCCTGAAACACAACCAGTTTTTGACGTCGTTAACGAAACTGACGAGCACGGCGAAAGTCGGGAAAACATTATTGACGAGAACACCCCAACACAATTGCGCCGACAATTGAAAAATTGCGGAAATGATATGGTTCGTACACTTGTATTTACGGAATTTTTGTTTCTTCCAATTTTCCGTTAACCTTCAATCAACGTCGTTTTTCTTTGACAGGCACTCTTGAAGCAGTTTCAAGATGACATTGACAACATGTGCATAACGTTAGGTCAATGTATGACGGACATTAACTGGCAATGGGATGCTGCCTCCGTTAAACGGATTCTTTCAGCGCAAATTACCCATCTGTCAGAAGTGCTGTACAACATCCGGAGAGGGAATTTTATGGCAATTCCAAATGTTCACGTACCAAATTTTAAAACCGATGATCCTGCTCGAAAAACATTTCTCCAACAAGCATATCTGTTTGAATCACGTATGTTCAACACAAAATCATCGTACTGTACATGTTGCAAACGGAGAAGATTGGGTTTGGTTGTTGGAGTCGATGGTTTGTGCAAGTTCTGCATGAAGGAACGTGACGGATTTCATTTGTATTCCGAAGACAATAAAGCACTACCTGTCTGGTATGACAAGAAAGGTCGACCACATTATGATATTCCAGCGGCGTTGAAAGAATTGACGTTAGCAGAACAAATGTTGATTCAACGAATTTCACCATATATTCCAGTTATTCACATCAAGAATGGAACATTAGGATCCAGGGGTCACACGGTTAGCTTTATTCAGGACATAACTGGAATTTGCAAAGAATTCCCAAGACTCCCCGAGGACGTTGTTATGGTAAAAATTACAAGAACTCAAGTGACACCAGCTGGGGAAAATACATCCAGGACATTTACTGTCAGGCGAGATAAAATTTTGCGAGCTTTGTCTTGGCTGAAGGCACACAACCCATTGTATGCAGATATTGACATAAAACCAGAGAACCTGGATTGGATGGAGGGAAACAATGAAGCAGATTTACCTGTGATATCAATGGAATCAATGGAAACGGAAGATGAAGATCCTGACCGGTAAGTTGGCGTTGTCGGTAATTATTGTTTTCCTTGTCGCATCTTACGAAAAATTTGTCGAAATCAATATCCCGTAAAACTATTATTGCTAATCCATTTATTCTTTCATCAGAGGACCAGCGGAAAAACAGGTTTTTGAACCAGCTGAAGATATTGAGGGTGACGAAACGTATGGCGCCTTAGCGACGGAAGACACGCAACATCTCTCAAAATTAGATAAACAAATTATGGAAAACATCAACAAGGCAACATTGGGTAAAATTACTCCTAGACTCGCATGGCCCACAAGATCTGTCAAACCGGTTAGTGAATATGGTGATGATAAAATTTTCTGTTTGGCATTCCCTTGTCTTTATCCGGGGGGGATTGGGGACATCAATGAAGCAAGGCGAAAACCGTTGACTGCAGGGGACTGGGCGTCTCATCTGTTATATTACCAAGATGGACGGTTTGCGAAAGACAAGCTTTGGTGCTTCTTCGCATTAAATTATGTGATGCGCCATCGCAACCAGTCATCAAGCAAATTCTTTGTTAAGGGATTCCTTGGCAGAACAGCTCCGACCTTAGAAGAACTACATGAAAGACTTCGGAACAATGATGACGAGTTTGTCAATAAATTATGCTACTTCTCTAAATCGGTTCCTGGGTCAGCAGCATATTGGAGAAGTAAGAAAGCTGAGTTGTATTCGTGGATAAATCATCATGTTGATCGTGGTCATGGAGCACCGAATCTATTCATTACTCTCTCCTGTGCTGAATACTTCTGGCCAGATCTGAAACGATTACTTGAACAACACATTTATGAATGTGAAGGAAAATCAGTTGATCTGGATCGTGACAGGGCAGCATTGAACAGTGCAGTGAACGATTACAGCATTGTCATTCAGGAATTTTTTCAACTCAGAACAAAAGAATTTCTTGACACTATCGGAAAACATGTTTTCGAGATTGAGCATTATTGGTGCCGATTTGAATTTGCAAAGTCACGTGGACAGATACATGCCCATCTTTTAGCAATCACCAGGGATTGTAATGATCCCGATGGAGTTTTCCATAAAATGCATGGTTGTCGAAATAACCCACAAGAACAGGAACGTCTTCTTGGAGAGTGGGCAAAGGAAAGATTAGATCTTTCAGCTTCAATGTCTACAACAACCACAAACAATACCGTCAGTGACAATATCAATCCGTGTTCTGAGAGGTTATCTCAAATTATTGACATGGACCTTGACAAGTTGTTGTTGCTACAAAACTGTCAAATTCACAAATGCAGTGATTATTGCTTGCGCAACATAAAAATTTCAAAGCCACCAAAAACAGACCTGTGTACAACACAACAGACACCAGGACAACCGGCTCAGGTAAGTATTATGATCTTTGAAGCGATAACTTTCACGTTGGCACTTATTCGCAACCTTTGCCAAATTTACTTCTGGCACGTATGTTCGAAGCAATTTACGAAACACTTTTTAAAACAAATTTTCCGTAAACACTCACACAACAGCAACATTGCACTTTTATAATTCGTTTTTTGGGTGGTTATTTGCACTCGTTAGGCACAAGCCGTTAAATGCCGAAGATGCAGATCAGGCTGTGGTACAGAAGAAACACCTGGGCAAGGAAATACGCCGGGCTGGAATTTGCAAGATAACGTCACAATTACAAAAGACCCAAGAGGATTCAAAACATTACACATGCCCCGAAATCACCCACGCTTAAATCAAACTTCATTGTTTGCACTTCAAAGCTGGAGAGCTAATTGTGATATTCAAGTTTTGATCTATGACACTGATCCAGCTCACCCTGATCCCAGTGAAATTTCCAAAGTGACTGACTATGTGGTCGCATATGCCTGTAAAGGAAATGCAACATTGGCTGTAGAGCGAAAACACGTGAAAGACTTCACTTTGAGGTTAGTGTATTGTCTTCAATAATAAACAACAACGAATCGTTTTCGCTGTCTTTCACACGTTTACGGAATATTGGTTTCGATCAATTTCTCGTATTGTGTTGTCGATATGGCAACGCTGCACTGTCCGACAGAAACTAAATTTCAGTTTTGTTTCGCATTCACTCGTATTGCTTTTCCAAAGAGCGGAACAAGAACATGGTGATGATCAGGACGTTAATCGTGTTGTCTGTCAGCTATTGAACAGGTCTGTTGCATCAAGGACTATTACAAAACAAGAAGCAATGTGTCTGTTGGGTGGGTTGAGTTTGGTGATGTGCTCCGACACAATTGAAACAGTCAGTCTATCGGGAGAGGTTAAATTACGAGTACAAGGGGAAATTCATTCGGACACTTTTTTGTCAACTTACTGTAACAGAAGAGAATGTCAAGAGATGTCGTTGGATCAATACTATTACCACAAAAAACAGCAAACAAACACTGGTGATGCAACTACCAAATTCATTGCACATTATGTTGGAGGCGCAAGTGTTCCAAGATATCCTGTCACACCAGGTTATGCAAGATCTGTTCTTTTAGTCCACAAACCATGGAGCAATTTAAACACAATTCCGACAGATGACAGTTACGTCGCATTATTCAATGAATTCATTGTATCTCCTCAGTGCCCACTCTCTGTAAAGGTGTCATTTGAACGAGCAAAATTACGTGAACAGGACAGACGTAGAGGAAGAGAAGAAACAACAGCCGAAGACACAGAAAACTCAGCTCCAACAGAAAATTTACATGACACTGAATTGGATGACGCCATTGCCCTGACCTCTGCACTTGCAGACACAATGGACATATTTGATTACATTGGAGGACAGGAAATGGACCTTGGTATACACTACCATTGGTCGCATCGCTGGTTTCAGGTAAGTTACACAACAACAAATCATTGGAAAACAAACCAAAGGAAACTTGACTGATACATTTTAAAACATATTGAACTCATTCATATTGTCAGACTCCCGAGGATGGAAAAACATGGCTGCTAGACATGATAGCTCACTACAGGAATAGATTGAGTACGCAGTTAAATCTACCAAAAAAGGAAGATGGTTCAACATACTCATTGCAAGAACTAAGCCCAGAACAATTGGATATCGCCTGCATTGTTATTGAAAAACTAAAGGAATGGGTGGAATTCAATGACACAACAAACACAAAATTCACACCATTGCGAATGACAGTGGCGGGAGCCGCAGGATCAGGAAAAAGTAGGGTGATAAACACTCTTGTCACTGTCATACGTCAAATGTTACAGGACAACAATTCAGTACATGTCATTGCTCCAACCGGCGCAGCAGCGTTCAATGTGGGTGGTCAAACTATACACCGCCTTTTCAAGATCAATGTGGCCAACCCCGAAAAACCAATGGGTAACACGGCAAAAGAACAGTTGGGTGCTCAACTGAGAACAACTGTTGCCCTTTTCTTCGACGAGAGAAGTATGATATCCCAAAAAGTTCTTGGGGCTGCTGAAATTCATGCAAGTGCTGCGGCACACAATTTTGGACATGAGTCAGAGGACTGGGGAGGAATACCAATAGTAATACTCTTTGGCGACGATTGTCAAATCCCACCGACTTTGGCTGCTGGAGCATTTGAGTCACTATCTGGAAGAAATCAGACAAAGCTCGGTGCTGCATCAAATGGAAGACAACAATTTTGGAATCTGAGCAAGCAAGTAATGGAACTCAGTATGATCAAACGGCAACAACCGGAGCAACAACATTTTTTGGATATTTTAAAAAATTGTCGTATGGGGACACTAACCAGAAAACACTGCGACACATTAATGTCGTTGCATCTCAATAACTTTTCTCCAGAAAAAGTGGATGCAATAAAGAGGAAATCAACATACATCTTTGCCAACAGGGATCCGATGCGATTACACAACACAGATATGCTGAGACGACAACACAGTGCAGAGAACCCAGTAGCACGAATTCGTTCAAAAATTACAACTCCAACAAGAAATACAACACAAAACACAACACACTTCAAAGATAATCCACCCCCAATTATTTCTAACATATGTCGAAACGCAAGAGTACAACTAAGCGGAAGGAACTTGGAGCCAGATTGGGGACTGTACAATGGTGCGATTGGAACGGTAAAGGAAATTGTTTACGGACCCAACAAGTCACCAATTGATGACGACTTGCCAGAGTTCGTTATTGTGGAATTTACTCAATATTGTGGTCCACCGTGGATGCCAGACAAACCAAAGGTACGCTTACTGTGTCCGCAACCAATGCAAATTCAACTGATGCCTTCACAACAGCACTTTATACACACTGCCGTTAATTTCTTTGTGTTCTCAGTGGGTTCCCATTCCAATTCTAAAACAAAAGTGTGAAAAACAGTGCTGTGAAATTGAATTCATTCCACTCACTTTAGCATATGGAAAAACAGCACATACATTTCAAGGACAGAGTGCAGGACCCGGCCATCCAGTTCAATCCATAGTGGTACAACCTGGCACGCGCCAATTTGAAGGAACGTGTCCAGGGTTATTCTATGTCATGCTGTCCCGGGCGACCACTATCGGAAAATCACCTGACCATTCCGATTCAGCAATTTTTTTTCATACAAATGAGATGAACTATGACCGCATAACTAATTTGTACCAAAACAAATCCACAAATACACCTTTCAAAAAGGTTATCGACCGCAACAAGTGGATACAACATTTACAACGCAACCGCCCAAAACTTTCATTCGGAAATCACAAAAAAAATTCACTTATTCAATGGGCGACAACAACACGCATAACACAAAACCAACTCACAGACAAAATACACGAAATATCATGGAGAACATCAGATACCATCAATTATTAACCATTCAAACATCACTTCGATACACTTACGAAAAATTGAATAAAATAAATCTTTCGTAAGTTAACCATTACGCGCCATTCAGTATTCATCGTCGGAATAATTTCTCGAAACAAATATATTCACATCGTAAAAATTGCGAAGCAACCGCGTACTCGGACCCACAAAGAGCAAAACACCATCTACGAATTCTGATCGCAAAGTCATCCTATTACGGAACATTTGTCGAAACAAATATCTCGTATTGTTACCGTTGAAACATCGTCACTCAAACAACAACAGAAAACAAAACGATAAACAACAACAAACGAATGAGCTACAGACTGATGATGAGGTTGATTGTCATGGGCAAAACTCTTGTGCGGTGGTGCTGCCAAAACTATCGCGCGCACATCAACGAATCGATGCGCGCATTTTGTTCCTATGCAACTGGCGATATAAGGTATATGCCACAGTATACGAGAACAAGTCACGTATGCAATATCTATTGGGAACTAAGACGTGGTACGATGGACGGCATGAGTAAGTACGAAGTTCGTATCTTCTGTGATCCTGCATACGGTGTCATCAAAGTCCCATCACTTACGGAATCTTGAACACTGCCAATTTCTCGTAAATCGTGTCATGCACATCATGCGCAACAAAAAAATAAAAATTGCGAAGCAACCGCGTACTCGGACCCACAAAGAGAATAACACCATCTACGACTTCTGAACATTGCAAATTCATCCTATTACGGATAATTTGTCAAAACAAATTTCTCGTATTGTTACCGACAAAACATTATCACTCAAACAACAAAATACAACAAAACGATGAACAACAACAAACAAGTGCAACATCATGGAACAAACCATAACGCAGAGTCCATTATTCGCCATTAAACCAAACCAAAATTGCGAAGCAAACGCGTACTCGGACCCCAAAGATATAATTGTATAACAAAGACACCAAACAAAAATAAGATATACACGGATAATTTGTGGGAACAAATATCTTGTAATGTTACGGGCGAAATAATTTCATTCAAACACCTAAATAAGCGACACCGTGAACAACAACAAAACAACCCATGAAAATCATCAATGCAACATCAAACAACGAACCCTTGCAAAGCAGCTGGCTACTCGAACTAAACACAACGGTTGTGGGTATACCAAGAAACAACACCTACAAACACAACTGTACAAAATGGTCCCGGAGGCCCTTTGGGCACTCAGTTGAATTACATAATATTACATAATTACATTGATCGTCCATCCATCAGCAATTCACTGTGTCTTCTGCCCCGTGGGCAAATGCTTGTAGTCCTCAAGAAGTATGTG